>Ga0136617_10004265_pt1 | contig 12798 bp, 15 predicted proteins | sample AntDrymUQ3222106_2_FD_129672 | JGI IMG/M metagenome (GOLD analysis project Ga0136617, IMG submission 129672) | Polar desert sand microbial communities from Dry Valleys, Antarctica - metaG UQ322 (21.06) | ecosystem: Environmental > Terrestrial > Soil > Desert | place: Antarctica: Dry Valley...
CGCGAGGCCCGACCTTGCGCGCGTCCGGCGAGGCGGCGAACCGCTCGAGCTCGCCCGGTTCGAGGCCGACACGGATGCGGCCGTCGAGCACGCCCACCGTGGCCGGCACCGCCCCGGCAGCGCGAACGCGCTTCTCGCAGTCGAGCGCCACGCCCAGGCCCTCACCATGCGGGAACCCGTGCGAGACGAGCGTGGTCTCGAGCGCGACGACGGCCGCGCCGGCGGCGAGGGCCTCCTCGACCTCGGGTGCGATCCGGACGAGCTCGCTCACGGCGGGAAGGCTCCCATGGTTGCGACGCAACGCGCCGCGGCTGTGACCGCGAGGGCTGGCCCGTCGACGAGCCAGCCCGCCGCGAAGGCGTCCCCGGCGCCCGTCGTGTCGACCACGTCCGCCGGCTCGGCCGCGAGCTCGGTGTCCTGTCCGTCGCGCCGGACGAGCGACCCGCGGCTCCCGCGTTTGACGACGACCGTGGACGCCTCGACCTCGCCCACGAGCGCGAACTCGCCCTCGTTCCCGAACACGGTGTCAGGACGAAGCTCGTCGAGCACCTGGCGAAATCGGGTGACACCGAGCTCCTCGATCGCGCTCGTCCCGGAGAGGTCGATGCTCACCGAGGCTCCTGCTTGGCGGGCCAGGCCGACGGCTGCGCGCGCCGCGTCGCCGATCGGGAAGCGCGTGAGGCTGTACCCCGGGACGTGCAGCGTCTCGCAGGCGAACCAGGCGGGATCGAGCTCCGCGGGCGCGAGTGCTGGCGCGACCCCGCGGTCGGTCAGCATCGTGCGGCGCCCGTCCGGGTCGGCGAGGGAGACGACCGTGCCGGTGCCGGCCTCGACCTCGGGGCCGGCCAGCTCGACCCCCCGCGCCTCGAGCTCTCCCGCGAGCAGGCGGCCGGCCGGGTCCCGCGCGCGCTTGCCCACGAAGCGAGCCTGACCACCGAGCGCCGCCACCCAGGCCGCCACGTTCGCCGCCTGCCCGCCGGGCGCGACGCGGGAGCGGCCGTAGGTGTCCGTGTCTGCCGCCACCGGGCCATCCACGCGCACGATCACGTCCAGGAGCAGGTCGCCGATCGTGCAGATCACTCGGTGGAGCCTAGGAGGGATTGGCGAATCGTCGCTCCCCCTGCGGCACAGACGGCGTTTCGCCAAGTCCTCCTACACTTGGAACATGGACGGCCAGCGTGGAGGACGGCTCGGCTCCTTCCTGATCGGGGGCGCCCTCGGAGGCGTTGCCGCGCTTGCCGCCGCCGGCCGCGCCCGGGCCAGGGAGGCGCGGAGCCCTCGCTCGACCCCCGCGGGCCTCGCCGCCTTCGAGCAGGCGCCGTGCTTCCGCGAGGTGGTCGAGCGCGAGGCCGCCGAGCGGAGCCGCGAGGACGTCTCGTCCCTCCGCTGAGCTAGCCTTTTTCTTCGTGCCGACCTACGAGTACCGATGCCCGAAGGGGCACACGTTCGAGATCTTTCAGCGGATGAGCGATCCACCCTCCACGAAGTGCGAGGTGTGCGGAGCGAGCCCCGTGACGAAGGTGCTGCACCCAGTGTCGATCCACTTCAAGGGCTCGGGGTTCTACTCGACCGACTACGGGCGCGGCGGCCGCAAGCGCGACGGCAAGGACAGCGACGCGGGCTCGAGCTCGGACGGGGACTCGAAGTCGGAGAGCGGGAAGAGCGACAAGAAGACGGACGACTCGAAGCCGTCCGAGAAGAAGCCGGCCAGCGCTTAAGCGCGCTAGCCCCGGACGGCGCCCACGAAGCAGCCGGGCGAGAAGAGCTGGCCCCTCGGCGGGCGCTGGGGCGCGCTCTCGCCCTTGAACATCGAGACGATCAGGCCGTTGTCCTCCGAGGACTGGAGCACGGCCGCGCCGCCGATCGACGTGGGCGTCCCGCCGAGGCGGCAGCGCAGGGTCTTCTCCCCGGCCGCGCGGCGCCGCACCCAGGCGAGCTGCAGGAGCTCGCCCGTCGAGAGGTCGGTCGCGAGCGGCTTGACGACGTCGTCGCCGATCAGCGGCATGCGGAGGAAGCCCGAGACGCTCACGACTTCGCCCTGGATCGCGTCGATCACGCGCTGCCCCCGCTCGCCGCGCGTGATGTCGCTCTCCCCGGGGTTCAGGTCGTTCTTGCGGATCCGCGCGTAGATCAAGGCTCGCCTTCCGTCCAGCTCGAGCTCGCCCTTGCGGAAGCGCCAGCCCTTGAAGGTGGAGCAGCGCTCGGCACCCTTGAAGGGGCACTCGAACTTCGAGAGCACCGCCTGCGGGTTGTCGATCGTGATCCCACCGAGCGCATCGACGACGTCGCGGAACGAGCCGAAGTTGACGACGACGACGTGGTTCACCTCGACTCCGGTGAGCGCCTCGACCGTCTCGATCTGGAGCGCGGCACCGCCAAGGGCGTAGCCCGCGTTGACGCGGTCGTTCCCCCGCCCGGGGATCGGGACGTAGAGGTCGCGGGGGATGTGGAGGTAGGAGAGCCGGTGCTCGTCGGGGTCGGTGCGGAGGAGAATCAGCGAGTCGGCGCGCCCTGCGCCCTGGCGCTCCTTGATCCGCCCGCCGTTGTCGGCGCCAATCACGAGCGTCGTCACGGGGTTCGTGAGGATCGAGCCCGAAGGCGCGAGCGTCGACTTCGCGCGGTCGTCCAGCCGGTCGTTCGCCTGGCCCACGCCACGGCGGATGGCGAGCAGGCCGAGGAGCGTCCAGACCGCGGTCAGGAGGACGACGCCGAGGAGGAGGAAGGCGACTGCGCGGCCCGGGCCGAGACGACGCTTGCGCCTGGGCGCCTTCGGCTGCTCGGGCTGGCGGGCCTTGGGGGTGCCGCGGCCGTCCGGCTTCTCGCCGAGCGGGCGGATCGGCCCTTTCGCGCGGCCGCCCCGGTAGACCTTGTACGGCTTCTCCTGATCCGCCACGCGGCGGGTTATGGTAGCCAGGGGCCCCGATCTCCCTCCCCGCAACACCACTTGGGCGACCAGCACGTCATCGCGCTCGACCTGGGCGGCACCAAGCTTGCGGCGGGCGTCCTCGACCGGGAAGGCACCGTCCTCCGCCGGGCGCAGCATGCCACCGACACGTCCAGTGAGGACGCGCTCCTCGCGCAGATCGAGCGCTCGATCGACGAGCTCCTGGACGAGGACGTGGTAGCTCTCGGCATCGGGATCCCGTCCCTGGTCGACCAGCGCTCGGGGCGCGCGAGCGCGTCGGTGAACGTCCCGCTCGAGGACGTCGACCTGCGCGACCGCTTCGCCGAGCGCTTCGGGCTACCGGTCGCGCTCGAGAACGACGCGAACGCGGCCGCACTCGCCGAGCACCGCTTCGGCGCGGGCCGCGGCACGGAGCACATGGTCCTCCTGACCCTCGGCACGGGGATCGGCGGCGGGCTCGTCCTGAACGGCGAGCTCTACCGGGGCGCGGTCGGGGCGGCGGCCGAGCTCGGTCACATGGTCATCGACGTCGATGGCCCGCGCTGCCAGGGGCTCTGCCCGGGGTACGGCCATCTCGAGTCGCTCGCCTCCGGGACGGCGGCCAGGCGCGTCGCCGAAGAGGTGGCCGCGTCCGATCCGGACGGCGAGCTCGCTCGCGCGCACGCCGCCGGCGAGGCGCTCACGGGCGTCTTCGCGGCCGGGCTCGCGGGCGCCGGCCATGCCGACGCGCTCGAGGTGATGGAGCGGATCGGCTTCCACCTCGGGATCGGGATCGCGAACTACGTGAACATCTTCAATCCCGAGCTCGTCGTGATCGGCGGTGGCTTCGCCCAGGCGGGCGACCTCGTGCTCGAGCCGGCGCGCCGCGTCGTGGCCGAGCGCGCGCTCCCGCTCACGCGAGACGTCGTGCGAATCGTGCCCGCCGAGCTCGGCCCCGAGGCCGGGCTGATCGGCTCCGGGCTCGTCGGCTTCGAGGCCTTCGACGAGGCAACCGCGCGCTGAGTGCCCCTCGTCGTCTGCCCGACGCCGATCGGCAACCTCGAGGACGTCACGTTCCGGGTGCTCCGCGAACTTGCCGAGGCGGACGTCGTGCTTTGCGAGGACACGCGGCGCACGCGCGTCCTGCTCGAGCGTCACGGGGTCTCGGCGCGCCTCATCAGCTTCCACCGCCACAACGAGTCGTCGCGCGCGGGCGGCGTCCTCGAGCGCCTCGAGGCCGGCGAGCGGGTGGCGCTTGCGAGCGACGCAGGCCTGCCCGGGCTGAACGACCCGGGCGGAGGGCTGATCGCGGCAGCGGTCGCCCGCGGCCTTCCCGTCACCGTCCTGCCCGGGCCTTCGGCGGTCGAGACCGCCCTCGTCTCGAGCGGCCTCGTCGGGGAGCGCTTCGTCTTCCTCGGCTACCTGCCGCGGGCCCAGCAGGGGCTGGAACGCCTGTGGGAGGAGCTCGCGAGCTGGCCCTGGCCGGCGGTCGCGTTCGAGTCGCCGCGCCGCCTGCCGAAGAGCCTCGCCTCGCTCGCGGAGGCGGCGCCCGAGCGGCCGGTCGCCGTCTGCCGCGAGCTGACCAAGCTGCACGAGGAGGTCGTCCGCGGGCCGGCCGCCGAGGTGGCCGCGCGCTTCGCCGAGGCGCCGAAGGGCGAGATCACGCTCGTGATCGGCGGCGCCGAGGAGCGGCGGCCAGAGGCGGATCGGCAAGCCGTCGAAGCGGTGGCCGAGCTCGTCGAGGCCGGAGTGCCCCGTCGCAAGGCCGCCGACTTGGTCGCGCGCCTGACGGGGGCCTCGCGGAACGAGCTCTACCGCGCGTCCCTCTAGAGTCGAGGCGATGAGCGAGACCGGCGAGCGGATTCTCGTGGCCGTCGCGTGGCCGTACGCGAGTGGCCCGCGGCACATTGGCCACGTGGCCGGGTTCGGCGTCCCCTCGGACATCTTCGCGCGCTACCACCGCCTGCGCGGAAACCGCGTCCTCATGGTCAGCGGGACGGACGAGCACGGGACGCCGATCATGGTCGCGGCCGACCAGGAGGGTGTCCCGCCCAGGGAACTCGCCGACCGGTTCAACGGCGTCATCCGCGAGGACCTGCGCAACCTCGGCCTCTCGTACGACCTCTTCACTCGGACGACGACCGCGAACCACCTCCGCGTCACGCAGGACCTCTTCCGGACGCTCCACGAGAAGGGCTTCATCGTCCCCAAGACGACGCTCGGCGCCTTCTCCGCGACGACGGGCCACACGCTCCCCGACCGCTACATCGAGGGCACGTGCCCGATCTGCGGCTTCCTCGAGGCGCGCGGCGACCAATGCGACAACTGCGGCAATCAGCTCGACCCGGCCGACCTCATCAAGCCGCGCTCGAAGGTCGACGGCTCGACGCCCGAGTTTCGCGAGACCGAGCACTTCTTCCTCGACCTGCCCGCCTTCAAAGAGCGGCTCGCCGAGTGGATCGGCTCGCAGCGCGACTGGCGTCCGAACGTCCGCAAGTTCTCGCTCGGGATCGTCGACGACCTGAAGCCGCGCCCGGTCACGCGCGACCTCGACTGGGGCGTGCCGATCCCGCTCCCCGAGTACGAAGGCCGCGACGACAAGCGGATCTACGTCTGGTTCGACGCCGTGATCGGCTATCTCTCGGCCGCGGTCGAGTGGGCGGCGAACCGTGGCGAGCCCGAAGCCTGGCGGGAGTGGTGGCAGAACCCCGACGCGCGGCACGTCTACTTCATGGGCAAGGACAACATCGTCTTCCACTCGGTGATCTGGCCCTCGATGCTCATGGGCTACGGCGAGGGAGGCGAGGTGGGTGCAGGCCGCGGGCTGCTCGAGCTCCCACACAACATCGCGGCAAGCGAGTTCCTGACGATGGAGGGCCGGAAGTTCAGCTCGAGCCGCGGCGTCGTCATCTACGTCCAGGACTTCCTCTCGCGCTACGACCCCGACCCCCTGCGCTACTTCCTCACGAGCGCGGGGCCGGAGAGCCAGGACACCGACTTCACCTGGGCCGAGTTCGTGCGGCGAACGAACGACGAGCTCGTGGCCAACTGGGGAAACCTCGTCAACCGGACGCTAACGAGCGCGCACCGGAACTTCGGCGCCGTCCCGGAGCCCGGTGAGCTGACGGAGGACGACCGGGAGGTGCTCGCCGCGGTCGAGGGCGGCTTCGACACCGTCGGCTCCCTGATCGACGCCGCGAGCTTCAAGGCGGGTCTCGCCGAGGCGATGCGCCTCGCCTCCCGCGTGAACCAGTACGTCTCCGACCAGGCACCGTGGGCCCTCGTGAAGACCGACCGTGAGCGGGGCGCGACGGTGCTGAACGTCGCCCTGCGCGCGATCGACTCGCTGAAGACGCTCTTTGCGCCGTTCCTCCCGTTCAGCTCCCAGACCGTGCACGAGCTGCTCGGCCACGAGGGCTGGCTCGCGGGCCCGCTCGAGTTCCGCGACGTGGAGGAGGACGGCTCGACGCACACCGTCCTGACTGGCGACTACGCCTCGTGGGTGGGCGACTGGGGGCCGGGGCTGCTGCCGCCGGGGCGCGCCCTCCCCGAGCCGCGGCCGCTCTTTCGCAAGCTCGACCCGGAGACGGTCGTTGCGGAGGAGCTCGCACGCATGGAAGCGGCCGCGGGCTCCGCGTGATCGACACGCACGCGCACCTCGATGCGCTCGAGGACGCGGGTGCGGCGCTCGTGCGGGCGCGCGAGGCGGGTGTGACTCGGGTGGTCGCTGTCGGTTCCGGCCTCGACTCGTGCCGCGCGACGCTCGCGATCGCGGGGCTGGAGGAAGGCGTCTCGGCCGCGCTCGGGATTCACCCGCACCAGGCCGGGGAGGAGGTCGACCTCGACGCGCTCCGCGAACTGCTCGGCCATCCGAAGGCCGTCGCGGTGGGAGAGACCGGGCTCGACCACTTCCGCGACTACGCGCCGCGCGACCGCCAGGCCGAGCTCTTTCGCGCGCAGGCCGGAATCGCCGCCGAGCTCGGGAAGGCGCTCGTCGTCCACACGCGCCGCGCCGACGAGGAGACCGTCGCCGTCCTGCGAGCCCTCGACCCCGACGTGCCCGTCGTCCTCCATTGCTTCTCCTCGGCTCGACTGGTCGAGCCCGCGCTCGCACACGGCTGGTACGTCTCCTTCGCCGGGAACGTGACCTATCCGAAGGCGCAGGAGCTCCGCTGGGCCGCGGCGCAGGTCATGCACGACCGCCTGCTCGCGGAGACGGACTGCCCCTACCTCTCGCCCCAGCCGATGCGGGGGGAGACGAACGAGCCGGCGTTCGTCGTGCACACGCTCGCGGTGCTCGCCGAGGCGCGCGGGGAAGACCGGGACGAGCTCGAGGCGCGGATCGAGGAGAACGCGACCCGGGCGTTCGGGCTATGAGCAGCGTCTCGCCGAAGAAGGCGCTGGGCCAGCACTTCCTCGCCGACTCGAACATCCTCGGCGTGATCGGCCGCCTCGCCGAGCTCGACCCGGAGGACGTCATCCTCGAGGTTGGCCCCGGGCTCGGCGTCCTGACCGAGTACCTGGCCGCGCGCGTTCGGCACCTGCACGCCGTCGAGCTGGATCTCTCTCTCGAGCCGCGGCTCGCCGAGCTCGGCGCGCGTGAGAACGTCGAGCTCGTGTTCGGCGACGCGCTGCGCCTGCCGCTCCGCGAGCTCGACCCTTCGCCTGGGAAGCTCGTCGCGAACCTGCCGTACAACGTCGCGACGCCGCTCGTGGTCGAGAGCCTGGACGGCCTCCCGACCGTGGAGCTCTGGTGCGTGATGGTGCAGCGCGAGGTGGCCGACCGGCTCTTTGCCGAGCCCCGAACCAAGGCGTACGGGGCGGTGTCGGTGCTCGTTCGCCTGACCGCCGAGCGAACCGGCTTCCACCCCGTCTCGCGCACGGTCTTCCGGCCACCGCCCAACGTCGACTCGGCGCTCGTCGCCTTCCGGCGGACGCGGGCCTGGGGCCCGGAGTACCGCCAGGTGAAGCGCGTCGTCCAGGCGGCGTTCGCGCACCGGCGAAAGACGCTTGCCAACTCCCTGCGGCTCTCGGGCTTCGAGCGGGTGGAGGGCGTCCCGGCCGCCCGCGCCGAGGAGCTCGAGCCTGAAGACTTCCTCGACCTCGCCGCCACGCTCGCATGAAGGCCTACGCCAAGGTCAACCTCGCGCTCGTCGTGGGGGAGCGGAGGCTCGACGGCCTGCACGAGGTCGCGACGGTGCTCCAGCGGATCGACCTCGCAGACGACGTCGAGCTCGAGCCTGTGGAGGGCCTCTCCGTCGAGGGGTTCCCCGAGGACACGCTCGTCCGCGTCGCGCTCGAGCGGCTGGCCGAGGAGTCCGGGGTGGAGCCCGCCTGGCGAGTGCGGATCACCAAGCGCATCCCCGTCGCGGCCGGCCTCGGCGGCGGCAGCGCCGATGCGGGCGTCGTCCTGGCGGCCGCGAACGCCGCGCTCGGGCGGCCGTTATCTCGCGAGCGCCTGATCGAGCTCGCGGCCTCCGTCGGCTCGGACGTGCCCTTCTTCCTGGAGCCGGCGCCAAAGCTCGGCGAGGGCGCGGGGGAGCGGCTCACCGCGCTCCAGCTCCCGCAGGAATTCACCGTCGTCGTCGCGGTCGAGAGGGGAGCGGAGAAGCGCTCGACCGCCGAGGTCTACCGCCGCTTCGACGAGCTCGGCGGCGGGCCGGGGTTCGCGGGGCGGCGAGGTGCCCTGACCGATGCGCTCTGGCGCGGCGACCTCGCGGCCCTTCCGCCGAACGATCTCGCCGAAGCCGCGGGCCGGCCGCAGGCGGTCGCCGACCTGGCGGCCGCGGGCGCGTTTCGCGCGGACGTGAGCGGCGCGGGCCCAGCGGCCTACGGGCTCTTCCGAGAGCGCGCCGAGGCGGAGGCCGCAGCCGCCGGGCTGTGCGCCCGGGCCGACGTCTGGGTCGCGAAACCGGTCTGGTAGCGTCGCCGCCATGTCGGCCCTCCCGGTTCTGGAGCACGGGTCGAGCCGCCCGAGCCGGTGGCTCCACGAGCGCCGCTTTCGCGCTGCGCTCTTCATCGGCCTCCTCGAGTCGCTCTTCGTCGTCTTCGGGAACTTCGGCTGGTTTTGGGTCGTCGGGCTCGCGGTGCTCGCGGTCGCCTTCTACTTCTTCTATGCGCGCCACTCCCGCTCGGCGCTCCTGAAGGAGATCGCCTGGACGGCGGCCGCGTCCCAGCTGATCGCGGTGATCGTCCCCGTCCTCTGGGAGCTCTTCAAGGTTCTCGCCATCATCGTCCTCGTCCTGATGGGCCTCATCCTCTTGGCGCTCCTCGTGCGTGACCGTTAGCTTGCGCCCGTTGGGGCGTAGCCAAGCGGTAAGGCAGCGGGTTTTGGTCCCGTGACCGGAGGTTCGAATCCTCCCGCCCCAGCTCTAACGCCTTGACCCCACCTCTCGCAGCAGTGGTCCTGGCCGCCGGCCTCGGCACGCGGATGAAGTCGGCGCGCCCGAAGCACCTGCACCCGCTCCTCGGCCGGCGCATGTTCGACTGGGCGCTCGACGCCGTGCGGCCCCTCGCGCCTTCGCCACTCGTGGTCGTTTCCTCGCCGGAGACCCAGGAGGAGCTGGCCGCAGACGGGGTCGAGATCGCGGTGCAGGCAGAGCCGCGCGGCACCGGCGACGCCGTTGCCGCCGCCCGGGGCGCGCTTGAAGGGTTCGAAGGGGACGTGCTCGTCGTGCCCGGTGATTCCCCGCTCGTCACGACCGAGCTCCTCCTCGCCGTTGTCGAGGAGCAGCGCCGTAACGACGCCGCCGTGACCATGCTCGCGGTCGAGACCGACCGGCCGCTCGCGTACGGGCGGATCGTCCGTGACGAGACGGGCGCGGTCCGGCGGATCGTCGAGGAGCGCGACGCGAGCCCGGAGGAGCGGGCCATCCGCGAGCTCAACGCCTCCTTCTACGCGTTCTCGGCAGCCGATCTCTGGTGGGCGCTCGACCGGCTCGACACCGACAACGACCAGGGCGAGCTCTACCTGACGGACACGATCGGCCACCTGGTCGAGGCCGGCCGGACGGTCGCCGTCGCCACCACGACGGACGTCGATGCCGTTCACGGCGTGAACGACCGCGCCGACCTAGCGCACGCGGCTTCTGTCCTGCGCAGGCGCATCCTCGGCGCGCACATGAAGGCCGGAGTCACGATCGCCGACCCGGCGACGACCTGGGTCGATGCGACCGTCGAGCTCGAGCCGGACGCCGTCCTCCACCCGTACACGACCCTCCGGGGGCGCACCCGCGTGGCCGCCGGCGCCGAAGTCGGTCCCCATGTGGTCGCCGACGACGCCGAGATCGGCGCCCGGGCGACCGTCGGTCCGTTCGCCTACCTGCGCCCCGGGGCGTCGCTCGCGGCAGACTCCAAGGTGGGTGCCTTCGTCGAGGTCAAGAACTCGAGGATCGGCGAGCGGACGAAGGTCCCGCACCTCTCCTACATCGGTGATGCGGAAATCGGCGAGGATACGAACATCGGCGCGGGCGCCATCACCGCGAACTACCGGCCGGAGCGGCACTCGGGCAAGCAGCGAACCGTGATCGGTCGCAACGTCCATACCGGTAGCGACAATGTCTTCGTTGCACCTGTGGAGATCGGTGACGACGCTTGGATCGCGGCTGGTTCGACAATTACGGAGGACGTCCCACCAGGAGCGCTCGCCGTCGCGCGAGCCCGACAGGTCGTCAAGGAGAACTACGTTGACGGAGAGCGGAACGACTGAGCTCGTGACACTGCCCGGACTCGAGACCGTCGAGTCCGTCGGAGGCCCCGAGCGCGAGCACTGGCTGCAGCGCGGTCCCGAGGGCAGGCTCATGCTCTTCTCGGGCCGCTCGAACGTCGACCTCGCGGAGCGGATTGCCGAGAAGCTGACGATCGAGCTCGGCGACGTGCACCTGAAGACGTTCGCGAACGGCGAGGTCTACTGCCGCTTCGGCGAGTCGATCCGGGGCGCCGACGTGTTCATCATCCAGTCCTGCGCCGGCCCCGCATCGAACGACGGGCTCATGGAGCTCCTGATCATGATCAACGCGGCGAAGCTCGCCTCGGCGAACCGGATCACGGCCGTGATGCCCTGGTACCCCTACTCACGGCAGGACAAGAAGTCGGCGCCGCGCGAGCCGATCACCGCGCAGCTCGTCGCCGCCTGCCTCGAGACGGCCGGGGTCGACCGCGTCCTCACGATGGACCTCCACGCGGGCCAGATCCAGGGGTTCTTCACGATCCCGGTCGACCACATGACCGCGCTGCCGCTCTTCGCCAAATACTACCGCGACCGCGGCCTGGCCGGCGAGGGCGTCATCGTCGTCTCCCCGGACCCGGGCCGCGCGAAGATGGCAACGAAGTTCGCCGAGATGCTCGAGGCCGGGCCGATCGCCCTCATGAACAAGGTGCGGCCCGAGCACGATGCCGCCTCCGTGACGGCGGTCGTCGGCGCGGTCGAGGGCAAGGTCGCGATCCTGAGCGACGACATCATCGTCACGGGCGGGACGCTGATCGCGGCCGCGAACGCCCTCAAGGCGAACGGCGCGACCGAGGTCTACGCGTGCGCGACGCACGGGCTCTTCCCGCAGAAGGCGCTCGAGCGGCTCGTCGCGAGCGAGCTCGAGGAGATCGCGGTCACGGACTCGGTCGCCCACGACCCGGTCACGCGACCCGAGAAGCTGCGCGTCCTCACGGTCGCGGGCCTCCTGGCGGACACCATTCAGAACGTCTTCTCGGGCGAGTCGGTCTCGGCGATCTTCGCCGGCGAGAACCAGCTCTTCTAGCCCGAGCAGGATTCACATCGTTGGCTGCGGGTACGTCTCACCTTTCGACCGAAAAGGAGATCGAATGAGCTTGGTGACAATCCTCATCATCGTCGTGATCGTGATTCTCGTCCTCGCTTTCCTCGGCCGCGGGCGCATCGGCGGGCGCGGACGCGTCTAGCTTCGAGGGAGGACTCCCTCAATCTGGCGGTACGCGACGGGCGGGTGCCGGTCGATAGCTGTTGAAGAGCAACGAGGCGGGGCGGCGCGCCGGAACGGAACGACGCGCATGGAACGACTCGACACCCGCACCGCTCCCACGATCTACATCGTCTGCATGGCGGCTTGGGTTTTCGGCTTCGCCTCGACCGACCGTGAGATCCCGCCGCTCCTCGTCTTCGGCCTCTTGATCGCGGCCGGCGCCATCCACGTGGGCGCCGGCTTCGCGGTCGGCCGCTGGGAGGCGCTCGGCCTCGCGGTCGTCCCTGTCCTCATCGGTTTCGCGGCGGCGGGGCAGGACTCGACCCTCTGGATCACCCTGCTCGTCCTGATGGTCTTCCCGGGCGCGCCGCTCATCGGGGCCGGCGTCTACTGGCGCTCGTGGCGCGAGGAGCGCGACGATCCGTCGGCGGACGGCTGGTTGTACGGCGAGAGCCCCCGCTAGGGCCCACGCGCGAACCACCCTTGTGTTGCATCACTTCGGGCTGAGGGGCCGCTGCCGTGCGTGGGCCTGTCTGGGTGTGATGCAACACAAGCCTCTCAGGGCCCGGCGGGACGCTCCCGGGTCTGAGCGGTCAGGGTGAAGGCGAGGGCGGACTAGGCGGCGTTCGAGGCGGCCGCTTCTCGGCGGCCGAGCTGGCCCTGCACCTGGGCCACGTAGGCGACGAGCTCGCTCTCCTTGTCGCCGAGCCGGCGCTCGAGCTCGTCGAGCTCGCGCTCGCGGGCCTCGAGCTTGTCCTCGCGATACTCCAGGTTGGCCTCGAGGCTCACTCGCTCGAGCTCGACCTCGGCCTCCCGCTCGTCCAAATCTCGCGCCCGTTCCTTCACGGACTCCTCGAGCTCGGCCACCTGCTTCTGGCGCCGTTCGAGGTCGAGGCGCTCGCCGGCGACGGCCGGGTCCGCGGCGCGTGCAAGGGCGCGCTCGGCGAGCTCGCGCTCGCGCGACGCGAGCGCCTGCTCACG
>Ga0136617_10004266_pt1 | contig 12797 bp, 12 predicted proteins | sample AntDrymUQ3222106_2_FD_129672 | JGI IMG/M metagenome (GOLD analysis project Ga0136617, IMG submission 129672) | Polar desert sand microbial communities from Dry Valleys, Antarctica - metaG UQ322 (21.06) | ecosystem: Environmental > Terrestrial > Soil > Desert | place: Antarctica: Dry Valley...
ACGTCGAGAGCTGGTCGACCATCGTGTTGACGGTGTTCTTGAGCTCGAGGACTTCGCCCTTGACGTCGACCGTGACCTTCTTCGAGAGGTCCCCTGTCGCGACCGCGGTGGTGACCTCGGCGATGTTCCGGACCTGGCTCGTCAGGTTGCCCGCGAGCGTGTTCACGTTGTCGGTCAGGTCCTTCCAGACGCCCGAGACACCCTTCACGCGCGCCTGGCCGCCGAGCTTGCCCTCGGTGCCGACCTCGCGCGCGACGCGCGTCACCTCGGCGGCGAAGGACGAGAGCTGATCGACCATCGAGTTGACGGTCGTGCCGATCCGCAGGAACTCGCCCTTGAGTGCCTGGCCCTCCATCTTCACGGCGATCTGCTGCGAGAGGTCGCCGTCGGCAACGGCGTCGATCACCCGCGCGATCTCGGTCATCGGGCGAACGAGGTCGTCGATCAGCGCGTTCACGGCTCCGGTCTGCTCCTCCCACGCCGCCCCGCCGCCGGGTGAGGCGGCGCGCTCGGTGATCCGCCCCTCGCGGCCGATCGCCTTGCTGACCCGGATCAGCTCGCGCGCGAGCCGCTGGTTGCGCTCGACCATCTCGTTGAACTCGGCCGCGACCTCGCCGAAGGCGCCGTCGACGCGCAGGCGAACAGAGAAGTCGCCGTCTCGCGCCGACTTGAGCGCGGTGACGAGCTGTTGCAGCTGGGCGTCGGTGAGCGGCGCGGCGCCGTTGCCGGCGCTCCGCGTGGCGGCGCGGCCGCTCGTGCGACGGGCGACGGGCTTCTTCGCCTGGCCGGCGGAGGGCACAGAGGGCACTGAGGACTCCTTCTATGGGCGGATCGTTGCGGAGGGTGGCGCGGTGATTATCGGTCGAAAATCAGGCTCGCGCCAGAGCATTCGAGAGATCAGCCCACAACTCCTTGCCCGATTCGAGCCCGACGCTGAGCCGGAGAAGTCCCTCGGGGACGCGATCTCCCTCCCAGCGATGGCGTGTCTCGATCGTCGTCGTCGTGCCGCCGAGGCTCGTCGCGTTCACGATCGCGCTCGTTCCGGTCTCGATCCGCCGGGCGGCCTCTCCGCTCTCGACGTCGAATGAGAGCAGCCCACCGAAGCCGGGGTAGCGGACGGTCGTCACCGCCGGATGCTCGCGCAGGAGCGCGACAAGCTCGCGGGCCGTCTCGGTCTGGCGGAGCACTCGCACCTCGAGCGTCTTCAGGCCGCGAAGCAGGAGCCACGCGGCGTCGGGAGCAGCGGCCGCGCCTGTGGCGTTCCGGAAGGCGCGCAGCCGCTCAGCGTCCTCGGGACGGCGGCAGACGACCGCGCCGAGGAGAGTGTCGTGGTGACCCGCGAGGTACTTGGTGGCGCTGTGGAGCGCGAAGTCGCAACCGCGCTCGAGGGGACGGAGGTGGATCGGGGTCGCGGCGGTCGCGTCGCAGACGACGGGGGCGCCATGGCGTGCCGCGGCCTCGAAGTCGGGCATCGTCAGGTGCGGGTTCGAGGGCGCTTCGATCCAGACGAGGTCGGCCTCGGGTGGGGAAGCCGTCTGGTCGAAGAGCTCGTGGCGAAGACCCCAGCGCCCGAGCTCCGCGAAGGTGACCCCGGTGCCGTAGTAGGCGCCACTCGCGAGCGCGATCGTCTTCCCGGGCTCGAGCAGCGCCAGCGCGATCGCAGTCGAGGCTGCCGTGCCGGAAGCGAAGAGGACGGCTTCGCCGCCGTCGAGCTCACCGAGCGCGCGCTCGGCCGCGACCCCGTTCGGGTGCGCCGCCCTGGCGTAGTAGTAATCGCCGACCTCGCCCTCCACGTACGGCCAGACGGTCGAGCGATCGAGCGGCTCCTCCACCGGCGCGACGATACCGTGCGGCTCGTCAACACTTTGTGTTGATCCAACACAAGCGCTTCCCTTCCGCGGTTAGGCTCCGGCGATGGCCAAGATCCACGACACGACCGCCGCGAAGCTCGCCTGGTTGCTGGAGCTGGACGAGCAGGCGGCGCACGCGGGAAACGAGAAGGCGGTCGCCCGCCAGCGGGAGCGCGGGAAGCTCCTCGCGCGCGAGCGGCTCGAGAAGCTCCTCGATCCGGGCTCGTTCGTCGAGCTCGACCGCTATGTCCGCCACCGGAACCCGGATTTCGACTCGATGGAGAACCGACCCTACGGCGATGCCGTGGTCACGGGCTACGGCGCCATCTTCGGGCGCAAGGTCTTCGTCTTCAGCCAGGACTTCACCGTCTTCGGCGGCTCGCTCTCGGAGGTCTTCGCGGAGAAGATCTGCAAGGTGATGGACGCCGCCGTCAAGTACGGCTGTCCCGTAATCGGGATCAACGACTCGGGCGGTGCCCGGATCCAGGAGGGCGTCGTCTCTCTGGCGGGCTACGCGGAGATCTTCTGGCGGAACGTGCAGGCCTCGGGCGTCGTCCCGCAGCTCTCACTCGTCCTCGGCCCCTGCGCCGGCGGCGCCGTCTACTCGCCCGCGATCACCGATTTCGTCCTGATGGCCGAGGGCAGCTCGTACATGTTCATCACGGGCCCCGATGTCGTGAAGACGGTCACCGGGGAGGAGGTGTCGTTCGAGGAGCTCGGCGGCGCGGCGACACACGCGGGCAAGTCGGGCGTCGCGCACTTCACCGCCGCGGACGAGGAGGCAGTGCTCGAGGACGCGCGCTACCTGCTCTCGTTCCTGCCCCAGAACAACCTCGAGTCGGCCCCCTACGCGGCTCCCACGGACCCGCCCGAGCGCGAGTCGCCGGAGCTCGACACCTTCGTCCCGGACGAGGCGACCAAGCCGTACGACATGAAGCATGTGATCGCGAAGATCGTCGACGACGGCGCCTTCCTCGAGGTGCACGAGCATTGGGCCGAGAACATCGTCTGCGGCTTCGCGCGACTTGCGGGCCACGCGGTCGGAATCGTCGGGAACCAGCCGGCGTCGCTCGCCGGCGTCCTCGACATCGACGCGTCGGTGAAGGCGGCACGGTTCGTGCGAACCTGCGACGCGTTCAACGTCCCGCTCGTCACGTTCGTGGACGTCCCGGGCTTCCTCCCCGGCACTGAGCAGGAGTGGGGCGGGATCATCCGCCATGGCGCCAAGCTCCTCTACGCGTACGCCGAGGCGACGGTGCCGAAGCTGACGGTAATCACCCGGAAGGCCTACGGCGGCGCGTACGACGTGATGAGCTCGAAGCACATCCGGGCCGATTTCAACCTCGCCTGGCCGACCGCGGAGGTGGCGGTGATGGGGCCGGAGGGCGCGGTCAACATCATCTTCCGGCAGGAGCTCGCTGACGCGGTTGACCCCGACGCACGCCGGGCCGAGCTGATCGCCGACTACAAGGAGCGCTTCGCGAACCCGTATCACGCCGCCGAGCGAGGCTACGTGGACGAGGTGATCGAGCCGCGCCGGACGCGGCCGGTCCTCGTCTCGGCGCTGGAGACAGCGCTAACGAAGCGCGAGCCGAAGCCGAAGCGCAAGCACGGGAACATCCCGCTCTGAGCAGCGTCTTTCGAAGTCATATCCGCGAATACATCCAACGGCCGACGCTCGAACGGACACGGGGGACAGTGCCCAGACTTGGCTCGAACAGGCGGTTGCCCAGTTGCGGCGTTGCGAGTGTAATGTCTATGCAATGCCTAGGCAGACCTACACAGCGGCGCAAGCGGCCCGCGCGCTCGGGATCAGCGTGGACACTCTTCGGCGCTGGGATCGCGACGGCAAGATTTCCGTCGGTAGGGACTCGTCGAATCGGCGTGTCGTCTCGGCCGCAGAGGTCGAGCGACTGCGTGCACCGAGCGGTGAGCAGGAGCTCTCCGCCCGCAATCACTTCCGCGGTGTGGTGCGCACGGTGGAGGTCGAGGGCTTCCTCGCGCGGATCGAGATTGACGTGACCGAGCCCTCACGGATCGTCGCGGTGATTACGCGCGAGTCGGTCGAGCAGCTCGGCCTGAAGCCGGGGGCGAGCGCCGCCGGTGTCGTCAAGGCGACCTCGGTGATGGTGGAGCGGTGAGACGACTCGCACTCGCGCTCGTGCTCGCCGCGCTCTTCGGAGGGGGCTGGACGACGGCGCGCAGCGATGACCCCGTCACCGTGTATGCCGCCGCCTCGCTCGCCGAGGCCCTCCCCCGGATGGCACCGGCCGCTCGCTTCCAGCTCGCCGGCTCGAACCAGCTGGCGCTCCAGATTTGTCAGGGTGCGCCGGCGGACGTCTTCGCCTCCGCGAGCCCGATCTACACGCAACAGCTCTTTCAGGAGGGTCTCGTCGAGCGGCCGCGTACGTTCGCCACAAACTCGCTGGTGCTCGCGGTGCCGCGCTCGAATCCGGCGAAGATCAGCACCGTCTACGACCTCGCGAAGCGACCGAAGCTGAAGCTCGTCGTCGCGGGGGCGAAGGTCCCGGTCGGCCTCTACACCCGCGAGGTGCTGAAGCGCCTCGCCCTCCTCCGCGTGCTGCGCAAGGCGGTCAGCCAGGAGCCCGACGTGAAGGGGATCGTGGGCAAGCTCGCGCTCGGCGAGGCCGACGCCGGCTTCGTCTACGCGACCGACGTGCGGGCCTCCAGCGGCCGCCTCGTCGCGATCGCGCTGCCCCGGCGGTCTCAGCCGACCATCCGTTACGAGGTCGCGGTCGTGCGTGGCTCGAAGAACCGCGCAGGCGCGTTCGAGCTGATCTCGGACCTGCTCGGCACCGAAGGCCGCCGCGAGCTCGCCCGCGGGGGCTTTGGCCTTCCATGAGAGGCACCTTCGGCCTTGCGCTCGGCGCGGCAGCCGCGATCGCGCTCGGTTTCCTGCTGCTCCCGATCCTCGCGATCTTCCTCCAGGTGCCGCCGCGCGAGCTCGTGGCGCATCTCGGCGATCGTGCAGCCGTCGATGCTCTCGTCGTCACCGCGAAGACGACCGCGATCGCGAACGCATTGATCCTTCTCTTCGGCACGCCTGCCGCCTACCTGATCGCGACGCGCTCCTTCCGCGGCCGGACGCTCCTCGTCACGCTCGTCGAGCTGCCACTCGTCCTGCCGCCCGCCGTCGCCGGGATCGGTCTCCTGGCCGCGTTCGGGCGGCTCGGCCTGCTCGGCTCGACGCTCGGCGCGTTCGGGCTCGAGGTCGGCTTCACGCAGGCCGCGGTCGTGCTCGCGGTCACGTTCGTCGCGAGCCCGTTCTACGTGCGCGCGGCCATCGCCGCCTTCGAGGCGATCGACCCGAACCTCCCCGCGGCGGCCCGCACGCTCGGCGCCGGTCCCGCGCGGACGTTCTTCCGCGTGGCGCTTCCGCTCGCAGCGGGCGGTCTCGGTGCCGGCTGGGCGCTCGCGTTCGCCCGCGGGATCGGCGAGTTCGGGGCGACGATCCTGTTCGCCGGCTCGCTCCAGGGGGTCACCCAGACGCTCTCGCTGGCGGTCTACGAGCAGTTCGACGTCAACTTCGACGTCGCCCTCGCGATCGGCGCCGAGCTCGTCGTCGTCAGTGCCGCAATCCTCCTCCTCGTCAAGCTCGTGCCATGGACACGCTCACCCTCGACCTCGCTCATCCCCTTCGCGCCTTCCCGCTCGAGCTAGAGCTCGAGGTCGGCGCCGAAACGGTCGCCCTCGTCGGGCCGTCGGGCGCTGGGAAATCGAGCCTGCTACGTGCGGTCGCGGGTTTGCTCCGCCCGGAGCGCGGCAGCGTCCGCCTCGGCACCGCGAGATGGCTCGACACCGCGGTCGGGATCGATCTGCCGCCGGAGCGGCGCTCGGTCGGGCTCGTCTTCCAGGAGTACGCGCTCTTCCCGCACCTGTCCGTGCGCCGCAACATCGCCTTCGGCGGCGAGCGTCGTGCCGACGAGCTCCTCGAGCGCTTGCACATCACCTCGCTGGCCGAAGCGCGCCCGGCCGAGCTCTCCGGCGGAGAGCGGCAGCGCGTGGCGCTCGCCCGCGCGCTCGCCCGCGACCCTGCCGTGCTCCTCCTCGACGAGCCGCTCTCGGCGCTCGACGCCCACACGAAGGCGACGGTGCGCGCCGAGCTGGCGGAGCTTCTGCGCGAGCTCGCACTCCCGACGCTCCTCGTCACGCACGACTTCGAGGACGCGGCTTCCCTCGCCGATCGCGTCGGGGTCCTCGTCCAGGGCCGGATCCTCCAGCTCGGGAGCACCGCGGAGCTGCTCGCGGCACCGGCGAGTGAGTTCGTGGCGCGCTTCACGGGAGCGAACCTGCTTCCCGGCAGCGCCGGGCCCGGCCCGGACGGCCTCACGGAGGTCGTGCTCGACTCGGGCGCGATCGCCTACTCGGCGGACGAGGGCTTGGGCCGCGTCGGCCTCGCCTTCTATCCGTGGGAGGTATCGCTCGCGCGCGAGGCGCCGAGCGACTCCGCGCTCAACCACGTCAGCGGCGAGGTGCGCTCGCTCGTCGAGCTCGGGAACCGAGTGCGTGTCCGGGTCGGGCCGCTGACCGCAGAAATCACCGCGGCGTCGTCAACGCGGCTCGGCCTGCGCGAGGGAGAGCTCGTGGTTGCGAGCTTCAAGGCGACAGCCGCTCGACTCGTCTCGCTCTAGCTAGGCGGGAACGGCGGCGGCGGCAGCAGCGTCGTGCAGCTCGAGCCCAAGCCCGAGCTCGTGCGCCAGCGCCGCCACGATCGCCGGGTCGAACTGGCTCCCCGCGCAGCGCTCGAGCTCCGAGATCGCCTCGTCGCCCGAGAGCCGGTCGCGGTAGACCCGGTCGGAGGTCATCGCGTCGTAAGCGTCGGCGACGAAGATGATCCGGGCCCCGAGCGGGATCGTGTCGCCGGCGATCGCATCGGGGTAGCCGGAGCCGTCCCAGCGCTCGTGGTGGTGGAGGACCCAGTCGGCCACGGGGTCGACGCCGAGCGACTCGAGCATCCGGAAGCCGATCTGCGGATGACGCTCGAGCACGAGCCGTTCCGTCTCCGAGAGCGGGCCCGGCTTGCGCAGGATCTCCTCGGGGATCGCGAGCTTGCCGAGGTCGTGGAGGCTGCCGGCGAGCCGGGTCAGCTCGACCTGCTCGCGGTCGACGCCGAGCCGCGTCGCGATCCGGGCCGCGAGGTCGGCGACGCGCTCCGAGTGGCTGCCCGTGTAGACGTCGCGCGCGTCGACCGCGCGAGCGAGGCTTGCGGCGGCGCGGAACCGAGCCGCCCGGTCGGGCCCCGCGGCGAGCCGCTTCAGCTCGGCGATCTCGACGATGTCCGGCCGATACACGCGCACCTGGTCCTTCCCGTATTCCTTCGCCCAGTAGAGGGCGCTGTCGGCGCGGCGGACGAGCTCGTCGCGCTCGACCCCTTCGGCCGGCACGGTCGCGATCCCGGCGCTGACGGTGACGGCCCCTGCCGGCCCTGCGGGCGCGAGCTCGACGGTGGCGATCCGCCGCACGATCGCCTCGGCCGCTATCCGCGCGCCGTCCTCGTCCCGCCCGGGTAGGAGAATCGCGAACTCGTCGCCGCCGAGCCGGAACGCCTCACCGCCCTGCCGCAACCGGGTCGCGAGCTGGGCGAGCACCTTGTCTCCGCCGGGATGGCCGAAGCGGTCGTTGATCCGCTTGAAGTCGTCGATGTCGACGAGGCAGAGGCTGAGCGGATAGGTCTGGTCGCGGGAATCTGCCAGCTCTCGCTCGAGCCGGTCGTGGAAGTGGCGGTGGTTGCCGAGCCCCGTCAGCGGGTCGGTCAGCGCGAGACGCATCGCCCGCAGCTCGCGGAAGGTCGAGCGCTGGTAGAGCGCGATCGCGAGCAGCGGGCCGACGAGCGCGCTCGAGAGGAGGGGGGAGCGCTGCCAGAGCACGACCAGGATCAGCGCCGCCGAGGCCATCAGAGCGAAGGGGAGGATCGTGATCGAGAAGCTCGAGTGGGCGACGGCGCGGACGGACTTCCCGGCGCTCGCGCCGACGACCAAGCTGACGAGAACGAGGTTGACGGAGTAGTGGACGAACGCGCAGACGGCAACCTGAGCGACGATCATGCTGGCGCTCGAGCCGTGCAACGGGGCGAGCGCCGCGCCCGAGGCCGCGCCGGCCGCGGCGAACACCGAGGCGTTGTAGGTGACGCGCACCGGCGGACGGTGCTCGATCAGCTGCATCACCGGCGCCGCGAAGCCGACGATCACGCCCGCCTCCCAGCCGTAGAGGACGATCGTCGCGACCGCGAAGACGAACGTCAGCGAGACCCCACCGGTGTCGATCCCGTCCAGCGGGACGGGATAGCGCTCCGAGAAGGTCGACGCCGCCAGCAGGCCGGCGACGCCCGCGAGCGCCATCACGCTGCGCGGAGAGGTTGCGAACGAGGCCGCAGCCGCGAGCGTGACGACGAGTCCCGTCAGGTAGACGGGCGCGACGACCGCCGCGAGCCGCGGGGGCATTCTGGCCCCCACGCTCACCGGACGGGTACTACCAGCCCCAGCTGAGGAACCGCCAACCCCAGTTGCCGAACGAGGCCGCGAGGCTCGTCAGGACAACCAGGATTATGAGGAACCGCGGGTTCTTCCATTGCAGCATTCGATCCCCTCCTACGCAGACGCCAGACTCCGGGGATTCTGAACCGCCGGTGCCGGCCAGGAATCCCCCGAAGGAGGGATTTATCGTGAGAGGTGTTACAAACAGTACGCACGTAGGATCGAGCCATGAGGATCGAGATCAGGCCTGAGCCGGAAGACCATGTGCGGTCCGCGCTCGTCGAGGCGCTCGAGGCGGCGGTAGCTCCGCCCGAGTACGAGAGCCCGTGGCGTCGGGCCGCGCTCCACGAGGCGGTGGAGACGGACGACCCGTAACCGAGCGGTTCGCTCGACCGTTGCACGAGCACGATGTGCTGTCGCTGCGGAGACCATCCGGCCCGCTCTGCCGAAGAGCCCTTCTGCCCGATCTGCGTGATCTCGGTCAAGGTCGAGGTCGCTCGGGGACTCACCCAGCTCGGCGGCTACCTCCGCGCGTGGGCGGCGTTTGACGAGTGGTGCGCCCTGCAGGCCAGCGCCGTCCCGCAAGCGGCCTGAGCTAAGCGGCGCCGCGAAGCAGTCGCGGCGCGATCCGCGCGTAATCGAGCCCCGAGACCCACGTGAGGGCGAGCGCGACGACGAGCGCCCAATAGCCGAGGCTGTCGCTCCAGAGGTCGGCCGCAGCAAAGCCGCCGATCGCCGCGGCGGTCGCCTGCGCCCAGGTCTTCAACTTCCCGAGGTCGCGCGCCGCCAGGACGACGCCGCGCTCGATCGCCGCAAGCCGGAGACCGGAGACGAGGATCTCCCGCGCCACGATCGCCGCGACCATCCAGGCGGGCCAGATCGCATCCTCGATCAGCATCACGAGCACGGCGAGAACCAGAACCTTGTCCGCGATCGGGTCGAGGAGCGAGCCGAGCGACGAGGTGGTCCCGCGTCGTCTCGCGATCCGCCCGTCGAGCCAGTCGGTCGCCATCGCGACGCAGAAGAGCGCTGTCGCCCAGATCTCGTTGTGCGGAAGCTCCCACGCGTAGAGCAGGACGACGAGCGGCACGGACGCGGCCCGGCCGACGGTCAGTTGATCCGGAAGCGTCACCTAGAGATGCCTGACCGCAGATTCTCGTCCCGCCGCTGACGCCCCGGACACGGCGTCGGGTCACCACCCTCGCCCTTGGCCAGGCGCCCGGCCTGGCCGGCGCGCGAGTGCGGCCCCCGACTTGGTCTCGGCCGCCCTCGTCGGCACGCGAATCCACGGTCAGACATCTCGGGGAGAATACGCGGCTCATGGCCCTCTTCTCGAAAGTGCTGGTCGCGAATCGCGGCGAGATCGCGATCCGGATCTTCAGGGCCCTGCGCGAGCTCGAGATCGGGAGCGTCGGGGTCTATTCCGAGGCCGACCGGGACGCGCTGCACACGCGAACCGCCGACGAGGCGCACCTGATCGGCCCGGGTCCGGCCTCCGAGAGCTATCTGGTCGGGGAGCGGCTGCTCGAGGCCGCCGAACGCTCGCGGGCCGAGGCGATCCACCCCGGCTACGGCTTCCTGGCGGAGAGCGCGGCTTTCGCGGCCGCGGTCGAGGCGGCCGGGCTCGTCTGGATCGGGCCCCCGAGCGCCGCCATCGAGCTGATGGGCTCGAAGACGCGGGCACGCACCGCGATGCAGGCGGCGGGAGTGCCGATCATCCCGGGCACGACCGATCCGGTCGAGACGGTCGACGAGCTGCTCGCGCTCGGAGAGGAGGTCGGCTACCCGCTGATCGTCAAGGCCGCGGCCGGTGGCGGCGGCAAGGGGATGAAGCTCGTCCAGGCGCCCGAGGAGGCCGAGCGCGCGCTCGAGTCGGCGCGTCGTGAGGGAGAGAAATACTTCGCCGACGGGCGGGTGTACGTGGAGCGCTACCTCGAGGATCCACGTCACGTCGAGGTGCAGGTGCTTGCCGACGCGCACGGGAACGTGATCCATCTCGGCGAGCGCGACTGCACGATCCAGCGCCGGCACCAGAAGCTGATCGAGGAGACGCCGTCGCCCGCGGTCGACGAAGAGCTGCGGGCGCGAATCGGCCGGATCGCTGTCGACGCCGCCCGGGCGGCTGACTACCGCTCGGCGGGGACGATCGAGGGCCTGCTCACGGCTGCGGGCGACTACTACTTCATGGAGATGAACACGCGGATCCAGGTCGAGCACACCGTCACCGAGGAGGTGACGGGCGTCGATCTCGTCCGCGAGCAGATCCGGATCGCTGCCGGCGAGCCACTCTCGCTCACCCAGGACGACGTGCAGCTCCGCGGGCACGCGATCGAGTGCCGGATCAACGCCGAGGACGTGGCCAAGGGATTCCTGCCGGCGCCGGGCCGGATCACGGCCTACCGGGAGCCGTCCGGGCCGGGAGTGCGCGTCGATTCCGGAGTCGTCGCCGGCTCTGAGATCAGCGGCCTCTACGACCCGATGATCGCCAAGCTGATCGTCCGAGGGTCGAGCCGCGAGCACGCCCGGCAGCGGATGCTGCGCGCGCTCGAGGAGTTCGCGATCGGCGGGCCGCCGACCCTGATCGGCTTCCACCGCGCGCTTCTCACCGAGCCGTGCTTCATCGCGGGCGAGACTTGCCACGGCCTCGTCGAGTCGGAGGCGCTCGCAACCCGCGCCGCCGAGCTAACGGCGCCTGTGGCTCAGAGCCACAAAGTCTGCGACGGTCGTCTCCTCGGGCGCCGCCGCGCGGTCGAGGTCGACGGCCGCCGCTACGACGTGACGGTGCTCGAGCCCGAGCCTCCGTGGGCCGAGCTCGCCCGCCGGCGCCAGAAGCGCGCGCGGAGCGGCTCCGACGGAGCAAACGGCGATGCGGTAGTCAGCCCGATGCAGGGCACGGTGCTCAAGGTCGAGGTCAGCGACGGCGCGAGCGTGGAGGCCGGCCAGGTCGTCTGCGTCGTCGAGGCGATGAAGATGGAGAACGAGATCAAGGCTCATCGCACCGGGACGGTCGAGGGACTGGCCGTCGCCCCAGGAGACGCCGTCACGAGCGGGCAGGTGATCTGTCTCGTCCTGGGCGACTAGACCTCTCTGCGCCGAGACGTCACAGGCGGACGGCGAGGCGCTCGCGGCGACCGCGAGTCGCGTCGACACCTGGATCCTGATCGAGTACCGCGGGCTCTGGGCCCACGACGCCGTGGACGGCTCGACGCTCACGCCCGCTCTCAAGACGTACCTGCGTGAGCAGCGGGACAGCCTGCCGCAGAGCCGCGTCCTCTTCGTGCGCCGGCCGGAGCGGCGGAGCCGGGACGGCCTGCTCGCGTTCGTCGCACGCACGACGGAGCGCGAGCGGTGGTTGCGACACCTCGAGCTCGGTCACCACGACGACCTGATCGGGCTCGATCTCGCTGTTGCGGGCGAGGCGACGGCGCACCCGCTCTTTCTCGTCTGCACGCACGGCAAGCACGACCGCTGCTGCGCGAAGTACGGCCGGCCGCTCTACGACGCCGTCCGCGAGCAGGTGGAGGACGGCTGGGTGTGGCAGTGCACCCACGTCGGCGGCGACCGGTTCGCCGGCAACCTCGTCGTGCTCCCGGACGGCGTCTACTACGGACGCGTCGAGCCGGCGGGAGCGTGGACGCTGCTCGAGGCGGCGCTCGCCGGCGACATCCATCTCCCGCACTACCGTGGCCGCTCCTGCCACTCGTTTCCGGCGCAGGCTGCCGAGCGCGCCGTGCGGGAGCAGACCGGTCTGCTCGGCGTCGCCGACGTCGCGCTCGTCCGGAGCGAGCGCGCGGGTGGAGGCTGGCGGGTCCAGCTCGAGGCCGGAGGCGCCGTCTACGAGGTCGACGTCCGCCGCGAGGAGGGCGCGCCCACGCACCTCACCTGCTCGACCCCGCGGCTCAGCCGGCCGCGCCGGTACGTCGGAGGAAGCCCTCGCGCACGAGCCTCCTGACGAGGACGAGCCGTCCCGCGTCGTCGAGCGAGCCCGGCAGCTCCGCTGCCGTGAACGCCTCCTCGGTTGTGACAACGAACTCGAGCTCCGGTGCGAGCCGCGCCGGGAAGCGAAGCTCCCGGCCCTCAAACTTGAGCGTCGTGTCTTCGAGGTCGGCGATCACCGTGTCACGCCGGACGAGCGACGTCTCGGTCGTGAGCGAGTCGAGCGCTCGCAACTCGCTCAGCTGCCCGTCGAGGATCGCGCGGCGCGACCGGACGAGGCGACTGCGAGCCCGCCGCGCGGCCGTCTCCACGTCGAGGATCGGGAGCTCAGCCGGAGGGCCGTCTTCGACCGAGCGGCGGAAGTCGATGTCGCCCGCCGCGTTCTCGAGTGCGAGCTTCGCCTCGTCCAGCCAGGTGCGGACGTTGACGCCGACCGTGATGTGGAGCGAGTCCGAGTCGGAGGTGAGCGCCTGGTGGAGCCAGCCCCGGGGGAGGTAGAGCGTGTCGCCGGCCCGGA
>Ga0136617_10004267_pt1 | contig 12793 bp, 10 predicted proteins | sample AntDrymUQ3222106_2_FD_129672 | JGI IMG/M metagenome (GOLD analysis project Ga0136617, IMG submission 129672) | Polar desert sand microbial communities from Dry Valleys, Antarctica - metaG UQ322 (21.06) | ecosystem: Environmental > Terrestrial > Soil > Desert | place: Antarctica: Dry Valley...
GTCGAAGCGCTGATCGAGCGGATTCCGGACCTCGAGATCCACGTCGTTGGCGCGCGGCGACCCGATCCGGGCCGATCGAGAAACTGGTGGAGATGAGGGGACTCGAACCCCTGACCCCCGCGATGCGAACGCGGTGCTCTTCCAGCTGAGCTACATCCCCACCGGGACGACCCGCGCACGAGGGCGGATCGGGGCGCGAGTGTAGCACGGGGTCCCGTCCCGGCCGCCGGCACGGAGCCCGGCCGAGCGAGCCGGGCGGGTAGCCTCCGAGCATGCCCCTCGGCGCGCTCTACGGGCTCGGCGCTGCTCTCATGTGGGGCCTGACCGACGTCGCCGCGACGTTTTCCGGCCGCCGGATTGGGAGCCTGCGCGTGCTCGCGGTGAGCCAGCTGATCGGCTTCGGCGTGCTCGTCGTCGTGGGCATCGTGCTGGGCGCACGGCTGCCGACCGACCCCCGGATCGTCATCACCGCACTCGTCGTGGGCTTGGCCGGCACAGGTGCCTACCTGTCGTTCTTCACCGCGCTGCGCATCGGGCCGCTGTCGGTGGTCAGCCCCATCACGGCGGCGTACGGCGGCCTCGTGGTGGTCCTCGCGGTGCTGTTCCGGGGCGAGACACTCAACCTCGTCCAGGCCGCCGGCGCCGTGATCGCGACCGCCGGCATCGTGCTGGCCGGTCTCGCGTTTGACGACGGTCTGCGCAGCGTGCGCCTCGTAGGGCGAGGCGTGCTGTTCGCCTTCGTGGCGCTCGTCCTGTTCGCCGTCATGACGGTGGGGCTGGCCGGGTCCATCGGCGAGGCAGGCTGGCTGCCGGTTCTGCTCGTGTCGCGCAGCGCCAACGCGGTCGCATCGCTCGGGCTGCTGGCGGTGGCGCTCCTCGTGGCGTCGCCGCGGCTCGGGCCGCTGCTCGACGCGCCGCTGCCCGCGACCCGGGGGGCGCTGGGACTCGCCGCCCTCGCCGGCCTGCTCGACGTCGTGGGCCTCGTGTCGTTCGGGATCGGCCTCGAGCGCGCCGAGACGTGGCTGGTGGGCCTCACCAGCTCGTTCGGACCGGCGGTCGCAGTGCTCGTGGCGGTCGTGGCGCTGGGTGAGCGGCCGCGTCGGACGCAGTGGGCCGGGTTGGCCGGGATCGCCGCCGGGATGGTGGCCGTGGCCGTCGGCTGAGCGAGCGCGGCCCGGCTTCCCACCGATCCCGACCCCTCTTGATGCGGCCCATGGGCATCGTTCACCGCGCCGCCGATGCCGAGCCGCCCTCCACGAGCACACCAAGCCCCCCTCTTGATGCGGCCCATGGGCATTACCGTGGGAGGTCCGGCCGGCGCCGGTGGTCAGCCCGGCAGGCTGAACCAGAAGCGCGTCTGGCCGCCGGCCGACTCGGCGCCGACCCGCCCACCCGCCGCCTCGACCAGCTGCTTCACGATCGCCAGCCCGATCCCTGCCCCGCCCAGCGCGCGATCGCGCGACTTCTCGACCCGGTAAAAGCGCTCGTACACCCGCTCCAGGTCGTCGGGCGGGATGGGCTCGGACGTGTTGGCCACCGAGACCGTCACGTCGGCCGGCCCGCGCTCCGCCCGGACGACCACCGAGCCGCCCCCGGGCGTGTAGCGGACCGCGTTCGACAGGAGGTTGGCCAGCACCTGCGCCAGCTGGTCCGGGTTCGCCCGCGCGGGCAGGCGATCCGGCAGCTCCACCCGCACCTCGAGACCCGCTCGCTCGGCCGCCGGTACCGCCAGGTCCACCGCCGACCGGATGACCGCTGCGAGATCGACCTCGGCCAACGACGGCGGCCCGCCGGCCGCATCGCCCTCTGCAAGCGCGTCAAGCGAGCGCGACAGCCGGACCAGCCTCTCGGCCTCCTCCCACAGCGAGTCGTAGGTCGCCGGGTCGGGCTCGATGACGCCGTCGCGCAGCGCCTCGAGATAGCCCTGGAGGTTCGTGAGCGGCGTCCGCAGCTCGTGGGCCGCGTTGGCGATGAAGTCGCGGCGCATCCGCTCCTGTTCCTGGAGGCTGGCGGCCATCTGGTTGAACGAATCGGCGAGGCCGGCGAGTTCATCGGGGCCGCGCCGGGGCACCCGGGCCGCGTAGTCGCCGAGGGCCACCCGCCTGGCCGCCGCCCCCATCTCCGCGAGCGGCCGCCCCAGCCGCCGGCCCAGCACCACGGCCAGCAGGACGCTGGCGCCGAAGGCGACGGCGAACGCCACGACCACGACGCTCGTGACCGACTGGTCGTACATCTCCCGCGCGTGCTCAGTCGTGTCGCCAGCGCCCACCATCATGTCCGTGAAGGTCCGGCCGCCGATCACCATCACGCCGAGCGCGAGGATCGCCAGCCCCACGGCCGCCGCGACGAGCGCCGCGAGCGCGATCCGGCCGGCGATGCCGCGCCCGATCATCGCGGGGCCGCCCGGTAGCCCACCCCGCGCACCGTCGCGATGTAGCGCGGCCGGTCGGCGTCGTCACCCAGCTTGTCGCGGAGCCGGCCCACGTGCACGTCGATCGTCCGGTCGAGCACCTCGGACTGATCGTCGCCGTACACCGCGTCCAGCAGCCGGTCGCGGGTCAGGACGCGGCCGTCGGCCTCGAGGAGGGTAGCGAGCAGGCGGAACTCGACGGGGGTGAGCAGGACGTTGCGCCCGCCCACGGTCACCTCGTATCGGGCGCGGTCGAGGGCCAGATCGCCGTGCGCGAGGCGATCGGACGCGGCGGCCTGCGCGGCAGTCCCAGGCTCGGGCCGGGCGCGGCGCAGGATGGCCTTCACACGCAGGACGAGCTCGCCGGGTGAGAATGGCTTGGGCAGGTAGTCGTCGGCGCCGTCCTCGAGCCCGGCGATCCGGTCGAGCGTCGTGCCCCGTGCGGACAGGACGATGATCGGGATCGAAGCCGCCTCCTCGTCGCGTCGGACGGCGCGGATGACGGCCCGTCCGTCGAGCCCGGGCAGCATGAGGTCGAGGACGACGAGCGCCGGCCGATGACGCTCGACGGCGTCCAGCGCGGCGGGCCCGTCGGCGGCCGTGACGACCGCGAAGCCCTCACGCTCGAGGTAGGTCCGGACGAGACGGACGATCTTCGCGTCGTCGTCGACGACGAGGATGGGACGGATCTCGGGCGTGGCGGCGGTCATCGTGGCGATGGTAGGGGAGCGGCGATGACGCGCCGGTGACGCAGCGGGCGACCCGCTTGTATCTATAGAACACATGTTCTATTATGATCGACCGATGGTCAGGCTCTCCCCGGACGTGACGGCCGCTCTCGCGACCCTCGAGGCGCGCTGGGGTGCCGCAGCTCCGCGCCGGGCGGGTGATCGCGAGGTGGGCGACGTCGTCGGCGCACTCGCGACGGTGCCGCTGCCCGCCGAGCCGGACGCGCTGCCGGCTCCCGTCGAGGGTGTCGTCTCGACCGGCTTCGCGGCGCTCGACGCGATCCTGGGGCCGGGTGGCGTGCCCCGCGACACCAGCCTGGCGTTGCGCGGTGACGGCTCGAGCGGCAAGACGACGCTCGCCCTCCGGCTGACGGCCCAGGCCCAGGCGGCCGGTTCGATCGTCGCCTGGCTGGACGTCGCGCGCGCCTTCGACCCGGTCGAGGCCGTCGCCCGCGGCGTCCGCCTGCCGTGGCTGGTCGTCGTCACGCCGCACGACCTCGACGAGGGCCTCTCGATCGCCGGAACGCTGCTGGGCGGCCGCTCGGTGGATCTGCTTGTCGTGGACCTGCCGGCCCGGCTCGGCCCCGCCGCAAGACCCGCCCGCATTGCCGATCGCCTCCACCGGCTCACGGCGCTCGCCCGACGCGCCGGCACCCTGCTCGTCCTCCTCGAGCCGCCCGGCGGCCCGGCCGCCATCGGGACCGCGGTCGTCGAATCTGCCGGGCTCCGCCTCGAGCTCGCCCGCCGCGCGTGGATCCGGCTCGGTCACGACGTCGTCGGCCAGCGGACGGAGGTGCTGGTCGCGCGCAACCGCTTCGGTCTGCCGGGGAGGCGGGCCGGCCTCCGGATCCTCTACGCCGACGGCGACGAGCGCGAGGCGTGTCTCGCCCGCGACGACCTCCTCGTCGAGACCTCCATCCAGAACGCCCCCATCCCAGTGCCCGGGAAGGTGCGCGATGCGACTGCTCCACCTGCGATGGCCTCATCTCCTCCTCGACCTCGCGCGCGCCCGTCACGAGACGCCGGCGAGGAACGTCCCGCCCTCCGGGTCGTTCCCGACGGGCCCCATGGTCCTCGGCGGCCAGCCCTGGACAGACGGGATCGTGCTCGACGTCAGCCCGGCGGGCCGGGCGCTCGGCGTCCGCTGGGGGATGCCGCTGGGGAGCGCCCACCGGCTCGCGCCTGAGGCGGTCTTCCTCGACCCCTGGCCGGAGGCGGACACCGAGGCGGTCGAAGGGGCGTTCGCGACGCTCGCCGGGTTCAGCCCCGGGCTGGCCGGCACGGCCGACCCGACCGATCCGGCGTTCGGGCTGCTGGAGGTCCAGGTCGACGGGCTCGAACGGCTGTGGGGCGCCGAGCCGCGGCTCGTGGCCCGTCTCACCGCGGCCCTCGCCGGCGTGCTCCCGACCGCGCCGTCGGCCGGAATCGCCGGCACCCGGTTCGCGGCCACGCAGGCCGCTGGTCACGCCACCCCCGGCGCACTCATCGTGGTTCCGCCGGGTGGCGAGGCGGCGTGGCTGGCGCCACTTCCGGCCCGCCTGCTCACCCCGGATCCGGATGTCCGGGCGCGCCTGGCCCGCTTTGGGCTGCGCCGCATCGGCGCGGTCGCGGAGCTGCCGCAGACGGCGCTGGTCGCCCGGTTCGGGGAGGAGGGAGCCCGGATCCACGCCCGCGCCAACGGCGTGGAGATCGTCCCGTTCCGCCCGCGCCAGGCCCCCGAGCGGCTGGCCCTCGCCCTGCCGATCGAGCCCCCGGTTGCCGACGTCGAGCCGCTCCGGTTCGTGCTCCACCGGCTCGCCGCGGCGCTGGGCGAGCAGCTCGTCGCCCGCGGCTCCGCGGCCGCGATCGCGCGTCTCCGGCTGGAGCTCGATCTGACGTTCGCTCGCGCCGGCACGCCGACCGAGATGCGGCTGGAGCAGCGCTTCCCGGAGCCCACGGCGGAGGGCGAGGCCATCGAGCGGCTGCTGCTCGCCCGGCTGGAGCGGACACCGCCGCCCGCGCCGGTATCCCGGCTGGAGCTGGAGCTGGCAGCGGTGGGGCCGGCCGCGGGTCAGCAGCTCTCGCTGTTCGTGCCCCAGGCGGCGCGCAACGCCCGGCTGGGCTGGCAGCTCGCGCGGCTGGCGCTGACGTTCGGGGAGGATCGGATCCGGCGGGTGGCGCTGGCGGACCCGGAAGCGCCGATCCCCGAACGGCGCTGGACCTGGCAGGCGGTCGAGGCGGGGGATGGGACGTGACCCGGCTGCTGCGCGAGCACCCCCTGATCGAGCCCGAGCTCGACGCGACCGGCCGGCTCGTGGCGATCCGCTGGAACGGCCGGCGCGAGCCCGTCGAGGTCTGCAACCGCTGGCGGGTCGAGGAGGACTGGTGGCGGGCGCCGATCGCGCGCGACTACTTCAAGGTGGTCGGGCAGCGCTGGCTCGCCCTCGTCTACCTCGACCGCACGGCCGGGACGTGGCACCTGGAGCGGTTGTACGACTAGGCCCGCCGGAGCAGGGTCGGTTCGCCTGCCTACAGGACCGGCGCCGCGTCCACCGTCAGGACGACGACCAACAGGATGAGCAGGAAGCCGACCACGAGCGCGAGCGCCCCGAGATCACGCGGTTGTGCCGTCTGCACGGAGGTCCCCTGTCTGCGCGAGCCTGTCTATACCAACCCGCGCCCGGAGTGTAGCCGCTACCAGGGGCTCCGGCGACCCAGAGGTGAGTTCGGAAACGGGCTCAGAGTTGCCAGACGGCGACAGGGACGCTGCGAGCCTCGTGACCGGGCGCTCGATCACGCTCCCCCAGGGCCGCCACGAAGATCACCGCGACGAGGGTGAAGAGCACCAGCGTGAGCACGGCGGCGCCGATCACGTCGCCCGCGCGCGGCTTCATCCACTCCCTCGAGTCATCGACCTGATCCTACCCGGACGTGGCAGGACCCCGTCGCCCCCAGCGCGACGGGGTCCTGCGGGGCCTCGGCACCCGCTCACCAGGTGCTTCGGCGGGTCGACGGTCCGCTTTGATGCGTTCCGTCGCCGGTCGTCCATCGCCCCCAGGCGCGGACGCTATGTGTTCAGCTCGCGGTGCCGGCCTGGGCGGCGATGGCCGCCGGAAGGAGCACGAGGATCAGCAGCGAGGCGAGACCCACGAGCACGAGCGTTCGAGCAAGGGAGACGGCGATGGGGCGGAGCATCGTCTGCATGGCGGTGAGACGCCGATGGGGCGAGAGTTGTTTCGGGTTTTGGCCGGTTTCTTCGCGAGAATTTTGGGGTGGTCCGGTCGGGACTGATGGAGAGGACCTCGGTAGAACGGATGTTCTATCATGACCGTCCAGACCGCCCCTGCCAACCCCGGATCTGCCCGTGGTCACGACGCCCTACGCGGAGCTCCACCTCCACACCAACTTCTCCTTCCTCGACGGCGCCTCGGCGCCCGACGACCTCGTCGAGCGTGCGGTCGAGCTCGGTCTCAGCGGGCTCGCGATCACCGATCACCAGGGGCTCTACGGCGCCGTCAGGTTCGTCAGCGCGGCCGAGGCGGTGGGGCTCCATCCGATCGTCGGGATCGAGATCGAGCTGCGCGATGCCCTCGTGGCCGACCCCGCCGACGTCGTCGTTGCCGCCCGACGACCGCGCCGCCACCGAACCGCAGCCGCAGCGGGGAGCGAGCCGGACGTCGCGGAGGGCCGGCCGATCCGGCCGCGCGCCGACCGTCCCCGCCTGCCGGGCTATCGCGACCCGGTCAAGGAGGACCTGCGCGGGATCGGGGAGCGCCGCCGGGGCCCGCACCTCGTGCTGCTCGCGCGGGACACGACCGGCTATCGCAGCCTGTGCCGGCTCATCTCGCGGGCCAATCTCGCGGGCACCAAGGGCTTGCCCCGGTTCAGCCACGCGCTGCTCGCCGATCACACCGAGGGTCTCGTCGCACTGTCCGGCTGCCGCGACGGCGAGATCGCGCGGCGGCTGCGGGTGGGTGATCGGGCGGGCGCGCGGGCGGTGGCCGAGCGGCTCGCGACAAGCTTCCGGACATCGGGCGACGGGATCGCCGCTGCCGGGCTCGTCCTGGAGCTCCAGCATCACCTGCTGCCGGAGGACGACTGGCTCGTGGCCGAGACGGTCGCGCTGGCCCGCGAGCTGGGGCTGCCGGTCGTCGTGACCAACGACGTCCACTACGCTCGGCCCGAGGACCGCGAGCTGCACGATGTCCTCACCGGCATCCGCCACGGCCGGCCGCTCGACGGGCTGGGCGAGCTGCGCCGGCGCGACGGGGAGTCGTACCTGAAGTCCGGCGCGGAGCTGGCCGCGATGCCGCCCGGTGGCGACCCGGCCGTGGCGGCTGCGTGGCGCGAGGGGCTGGCCAACGCGGTCGAGCTGGCAGGGGCGTGCTCGGTCGATCTCGGGTTCGAGCAGTACCGTTTTCCGGGCTTTCCGGTGCCATCCGGCGAGACGGCGTTCAGCTATCTCGTCGAGCTCTGCCAGCAGGGCGCGCGGCGGCGCTACCACCCGCTCACGCCGGCGGTCGTCCGGCAGCTCGCCCACGAGCTCGACGTCATCGAGAAGACCCGTCTCGCCGAGTTCTTCCTGATCTGCTGGGACCTGATGCGCTTCGCGAAGCTGCGCGGGATCCCGGCCCAGGGTCGGGGCAGCGCGGCGGACTCGATCGTGGCCTACGTTTTGGGCATCACCCGGGTCGACCCCATCCGTCACAACCTGCTCTTCGAGCGGTTCATCAATGAGGGCCGGACGGCGTACCCGGACGTCGACATCGACTTCAGCTCGGAGCGCCGCGAGGAGATCATCCAGTACGTCTACGAGCGCTACGGCGAGGAGCACACCGGGATGGTCTGCAACCTCGTGACGTACCGGGCGCGGTCGGCGGTGCGCGAGGTGGGCTACGCGCTGGGCTTCCCGCAGCCACTCGTGGACCGCGTGGCCAAGGCGCTCGAGACCTACGACTCGGTGATGGTCCGGCGCGATCTCGAGGCCGACGGCGGGTTCGCCGAGTTCTTCCGACGGCCGGGCGAAGGGGAGGGCGAGGCGGCCGTGGCGGGCGCCGCGGCACTGGCCGGCGAGCGTGGCCTGACCGATGCGATGGGCCAGCTCAACCACGCCCGAGGCGGCCGGGTGCGGACGGGTGGGGCGGCGGGGGAGGCCGGCAATGGCAGGCTCCCGCGCCCCGAGGACGTGGCCCGCGCGGGCATGGCCCGGCCCGTGACCACCCCAGGGTCAAAACCCGGCGATCGAGGCCCACAAGAGCCGGTTCGGGGCCCGTCGGGCGACCCTTTCACGCTCGCCGGGGCGGATGCGGACCCGCCGGCCGACCCGTTGTCGTCCCCAAGCACCCGAGATGATCACCCCGTGATCACGGGCCCCGGAAAGCGCCGGCCGGACCCCGGGACCTGGGACGTCGCGCCCGATTCGCCGCCGACGATCCGGCCGGGTCCACGCGACGACGACGAGGGCGGCCCGGGCGACACGCCCGCCAGCGTGCGCTGGCTCCGCGCGGGGCGGGGAACCGGCTACGAGGCGCCGACCGTCGACGGCCGGCGGCTGAACCCGGAGAGTGGTGAACTTGAGCCACCCGATCGAACCACGGACCGGCTCGCCGGGAAGCCGAGCTCGGTTGCGCGGGTGGAGCCGGAGCGACCGCCCCAGCCGCGCGGCGGCTCGACCCGCGGCCTCTCCGACTGGGAGCGCTGGCTCGAGTTCTGCGCCCGGATCGACGGCTTCCCCCGCCACCTCTCGATCCACTCCGGCGGGATGCTCATCACTGCTGCGCCGCTCATCGACATCGCGCCACTCGAGCGGGCGACGATGCCCGGCCGCGTCGTCGCCCAGTACGACAAGCGCGATGTCGAGACGCTCAAGCTGATCAAGCTGGATCTGCTGGGGCTGGGGATGCTGGCCGCGATGGACGAGGCGATGGCGCTGATCGAGCACGACTGCGCCGTGTGCCTCGACATGGACCGCCTGCCCGAGGACGTCCCGGAGGTCTTCGCGATGCTCCAGGCGGCCGACACCGTGGGCGTCTTCCAGGTCGAGAGCCGGGCCCAGATGCAGACGCTGCCCAAGTCCCGGCCCAACTGTCTCGACGACCTCGTCGTGGAGGTCGCGATCATCCGGCCGGGGCCCATCCAGGGCAACGCGGTCCACCCGTACCTGCGCCGCAAGCAGGGCCTCGAGCCTGTGACCTATCTCCACCCCAGCCTGGAGCCGGTCCTCTCCGACAGCCTCGGCGTGATCCTCTACCAGGAGCAGGTGATGCGGATCGCGATCGACGTGGCAGGCTTTACGCCGGCCGGCTCGGACGCGTTCCGGCGGGCGATGGGCACGTGGCGCTCCAACCGCGAGATGGAGAAGCTCCACGCGGAGTTCGTGGACGGGGCGATCCGCAAGCACGACATGCCACCCGACGACGCGGAGGAGCTGTTCCGGCAGTGCGCAGCATTCGCGAGCTTCGGCTTTGCGAAGTCGCACGCGGCGGCGTTTGCTCGGACGGCCTACGAATCGGCGTTCCTCAAGCTCTTCTATCCGGCCCAGTTCCTCGTGGGGCTGATCAACGCCCAGCCGATGGGCTTCTACCCCGTCGAGGTGCTGGTCAACGACGCCAAGCGCCACGGGGTGACGGTCCTGCCGGTCGACGTCAACGCGTCGCGCTACAAGACCACGACCGAATGGGCGGGACAGCCGGGCTGGGTGGCGGCCGGCGCGGCGGGCGACGAGGGCGCCCACGACGGCGACCCGGGCGATCCGCTGCCCGACGGGCTGGGCGTCGCTGCCCGGCCTCGGCCGGTCCGGTCACCGGCCTGCCTGATGCCCGCCGCCGCCGCGCGCGACCGCTGGGCGGCCGAGGGCGCGTCCGGCTGGGGCGTCCGGCTGGGGCTGTCGCTGGTCAAGGGGATCGGTGAGCAGCACGAGGCCCTCCTCGACACCGAGCTCGACCGCGGCCCGTACACCGGTCTCGCCGACGTGGTCGAGCGGACGGGGCTGCCCGAGGAGGTGATCGAGCGACTGATCCGGGTTGGGGGGCTCGATTCGCTGGGGCGCCCGAGACGCGAGCTGCTCTGGCAGCTCCGCGAGATCGCCGGCGCGTCACGCGGTCGGGTGGATGGTCGGACGGTTCGGGCTCGAGCGGCGGTTGGCAGGGCAGCCGGTCGGCCCATGGACCTGCGGCTGCCGGCGACCGACGTGCCGGCGCTGCCGGCGATCACCGAGACCGAGCGGATCGGCAATGCCTACGCGGTCGTGGGCCTCGATGCCCGACGCCAGGTCGTGGGGCTGTATCGCGAGGCGCTGGGCAAGCTCGGAGCCGAGACGAATGCCGACCTGGCTTCGCACCGGCCGGGGCGGATCCGGATCGGTGGCCTCGTCGTCACCAGGCAGCACCCGATGACCGCTCGCGGCACGGTCTTCCTGGCCCTCGAGGACGAGACCGGGATGGTCAACGTCACGCTCTGGCCGGACACGTGGGCGCGGTTCCGGAGCGTCGTGCGGCGGCACGCGCTGCTGCTGGTCGACGGGGACCTCCAGCGCGAGGGTGAGGTGGTCAACGTCGTGGCCCGGGACGTCCGACCGCTCGTCGATGCGGCACGGGCCGTCGGCGGACCGGGCGGCGCCGAGGGGGTCCGGCAGATGGGTCAGGCCGGGATGCGCCGGCTGGGCTGAGGCTCAGCGGTGGCCGGGCTCCGCGTCGGCCTCCGGGGTCACCCGGACGAGCTCGTCGCAGGATGTGCACTGGTAGACCCCTACTCCGCGAGCGCGGAGCAAGGAAGGGTCCCGAACGACGGCAGGATGGCCTTCGCGGCCCGAGCTTCCGCTTCCGGCCGGCCGGCGCCCGGGACCCGTTCCAACCGTCTGTTCGCAGCGAAGTCGCGGCCGGATTGCCCGGGACGACGAGCTCGGTCAGCGGCCCCGGACGGGCTTGCCGCGACCGGGCGTTGGCCGGCGGGTCATTTGCCGGGCGGGGCTGGCGAGGTACAGGAAGCGTCGGTACCACGCAGCCGCGGAGCCGAAGAACACGCCGCTGAGTGGCGAGAGCGACAGACCTGAGATGAGGCCGTCGACAACCGTCGCGCCGGGGAACAGCGAGGGGACGTTCGCGACGCAGATCGCGAGCAGCACGGACGTGACCACCCCCACGAGCCCGGCGATCAGGTAGCTCGCCCGTGGCGCGAGAAAGCCGGCCAGGAAGAGCGCTCCGATCGGGGGCGGGTAGATGAAGTAGGTCAGCGCGAACTGCGAGATGAGCTCGCGCCCCTGGAAGGCGACGACGACGCCGGTCGTGATGACGGCGAGGAGTGAGGGCAGCCAGAAGCTGCGGTGGAGGAGCAGTCGCGGCAGGAGACGAAGATCCTCGCGCAGCGTGAGCGGGCGGAAGGCCTGGCGAAACGCGTTGCGGATGCCGCCCGCGGGTGCCGGCCGGATCGGGCTGCCGCCGGACGGGGCGGCTCCTAGTCGAGGACGGCGCTCCGGGGCCGGCGTCGGCCGTGCATCGGAAGGGGAGCCGTCCTCCGCCTCGACGTCGTCAAGCGGACCGTCCTCGGTGCCACCCTCGGCGGCAAGCTGAGCGCGGTGGCGACGACGAGCCTCGGCGCGATCTGTGCGCTTTGCGCGGGCCACAAAACCTCCTGGATCGGGTGCGGGACCCGCGAATGGTAGTCCATCGCCCTGGCGTGGCCGGGCGCGCCGCCCTTGGGATACGTGGGGTGAAGTCGGTGATGAGCCGGCGGTGACCCGGTGATGAGCCGGCGGTGACCCGGTGATGAGCCCCGGCTGGTAGACATGGAGGCGCCGCCGTGACCCGCCCATCCAACCCGCCGGGAGGTCGACGATGGATCGCGCCCGGCGCTCGGGAATGGCCGCGCTGCTCCTGTGCTTCGCTCTTGTCTCGGTCGCCGGCGGGGCGTTCGGGCGTCCCGGTGAGCCTCGGCCGCTGACCGGCCCGATCCCCTGGCCGCCATCCACGCTCCTCGTCTCAGAGGTGATGACCGGTGGCGCGTCCGCGAGCGACGAGTTCGTCGAGATCGCCAACCAGGGCTCGGTGGAGGCGGATCTGGCCGGTCTCGAGCTGGTCTACGTCACCTCCTCGGGCTCGACCGTGTCGCGCAAGGCGGCATGGTCCGAGCCACGACCGCTGGCCCCCGGGCAGCGATTCCTGATCGCCAACGCTGCCGGGGTCTTCGGAGCGACGGCGGACTCGACGTACACCGGCGGGTTCGCCGCGACTGGAGGCGCGACCGTGCTCCGGGTCGTGGGCGGAGCGCCGCTCGACGCGGTCGGCTGGGGTGATGCGAGCAGCACCTTCGTCGAGGGGGCGGCGGCACTCGCGCCGCCGGCCGGATCGAGCCTCGAGCGACGTCCGGGCGGGTCCGCCGGCAACGGGCTCGACACGAACGACAACGCGACGGACTGGCTCGTCTCCGCGCAGCCGTCGCCGCAGGGTCTGTCGGCGCCACTGGTGCCGGTCCCGACCGCCACTCCAACGCCGACCGCCACGCCGACGATCGCACCGACGGCCAGCGCCGTGCCGACCGCGTCGGTCACGCCGCTGCCAAGCGCGACGCCCACGGCCACGGCCAATCCCACGCCCACGCCGCCGCCGACCCTCACGCCCACCCCAACCCCCTCACCGACCCCCACGCCTACCCCGACGCCAACGCCAACGCCCACGCCCAC
>Ga0136617_10004268_pt1 | contig 12791 bp, 9 predicted proteins | sample AntDrymUQ3222106_2_FD_129672 | JGI IMG/M metagenome (GOLD analysis project Ga0136617, IMG submission 129672) | Polar desert sand microbial communities from Dry Valleys, Antarctica - metaG UQ322 (21.06) | ecosystem: Environmental > Terrestrial > Soil > Desert | place: Antarctica: Dry Valley...
CAGGCGCTTTGCAAGAATCTCGAAATGATATTCAACCTGCGTGAACGTTTGCTTCGAGGCCATGAAATGGACCTCGGTGCCTCGCCTGTCGCTGGCACTCACGGCAGCGAGCGGAGCCGTCGCTACGCCATTGCGAAATTCCATCTGGTGTAGATGGCCGTCGCGCCAGATTTTTAGCTTGAGCCACTCCGACAGCGCGTTCACGACCGAAACGCCGACGCCATGCAAGCCGCCCGACACTTTGTAGCTGTTATTGTCGAACTTACCTCCGGCGTGCAACTCGGTCATCACAATTTCCGCGGCCGAGCGGCGCTCCTCGTCGTCGAACTTGATGTCCGTGGGAATACCACGCCCATTGTCCAAGACCGAGATCGAGCCATCGGCGTGAATGATGACCTTGATATCGTCGCACCAGCCGGCAAGTGCTTCATCGATCGCGTTATCGAGCACTTCGAACACCATGTGGTGCAGGCCGGTGCCGTCCGACGTATCGCCGATGTACATGCCGGGACGCTTACGAACCGCATCCAAGCCTTTGAGGATTCTGATGCTCGATGAGTCGTAATCGCCGCCGTTTGGTTTCGGCTGGGGAGTCGCTTGCGCTGGCGTCATGCTGGCAAGCTAGATGCGCATCGGCATGACGACGTACTTGTAATCATCGCGCTCCGGCATCGTCAACACTGCGCTGGAATTGGCGTCGCCAAACGCGAAGCGCACACGGTCGACGCTCAAGTTTTGCAGTGCATCGAGTAAGTAGGTGATGTTAAATCCGATGTCGAGCGGCTCACCTTGGTACTCGACCAGAAGCTCTTCCTCCGCTTCTTCCTGCTCGCTGTTCGTGCAGACGATCCTGAGTTGATCGGCCGCAAGAACGAGGCGGACGCCGCGAAATTTTTCGTTGGAAAGGATCGCGGCGCGCTGCAGGGCGGCCAAAATCTCTGCGCGCGGCAACTCGATGGCCTTGGTGTGTCCCGTTGGGATCACGCGCTTGAAATCGGGAAATTTGCCGTCGACCACTTTCGACACGAGCTCGACGTTGGCGAACCGGAACCGCACCTGGTTGGCGAGAATGTCGAGCGTGACGAGGTCGTCGCCGTCCGACAACAATTTGGCAAGCTCGAGCACCGTCTTACGCGGCAGGATCACTTCCTGGCGCGCGTGAGTACCTTCGATTTTGAGACTCGCCCAAGAAAGCCGATGACCGTCGGTTGCCACGACCTGCAATGATCCCTCATCGACAACTATCAACATGCCGTTTAGGTAATAGCGGATGTCTTGCTGCGCCATCGCGAATTCCGTGAGCTTCAATAGCGCACGCAAATCTTTCTGCGGCAGCGAAAATGTTTGTAACTGCTCGCCGCCGATGTTGATCCTCGGGTAGTCGCCTGCTGCCAGCGTTTGCAAATTAAAACGCGACCGCTCGGCGCGCAACGTCATTTTGTTGCCGGTCACATCGACGTTCAGCGTCGCGCCTTCTGGCAGCGCTCGCAGCAAATCTTGCAATTTGCGCGCGCCGACCGTCGTCGCTTGGGCGTCGTGGCCATTCATTGGAGTCTGCGCGGTGATCTGCATCTCCAAATCGGTTGCGGTCACGTACAGATGGCCGTCGCGTTGTTCGAGCAGAACATTGGCGAGTATCGGCAGCGTATGCCTTCGCTCGACGATGCCAGAGACCGCTTGCAGCGGCTTTAACAGCGCATTGCGGTCGATCTGTTTTAGTTGCATTGATACAGACTAAGAAGAGCTAATAGAGGGCAGCGCTAACGTGGGATATCGAAGAAAAAGTCTTATGCGCGATGCACTTGCAGCGCGCCAAACCGGCGGGAAAAGCGGGACTCAAACTGTGCATCGTTTGGGGACGAAAAACGTGTGCGCCGACGCCTTTGTTGTTACCACCAAGCCGTTGGCAGAACAACTAACAGCGCATTCGAGCGAAGGCTTGCGATTATACCGGCAATCGCAGTGTTTTCATAGGAGAAAATACGGGCGATTAGCTGCGCAAGACCTGGAGCAGGAAGTTGACGTCCTGGTTCATGCTGGGCAACGATTCGCGCAATTTGCCGATCTGGCGGCAGGCGTGCAGCACCGTCGTATGGTCGCGCCCGCCAAAGTTGCTGCCGATTTCGGGCAACGACATTTGCGTCAGCTCTTTGGCAAGCGTCATCGCCACCTGCCGGGGCCGCGCGATCGCGCGCGAGCGCTTTTTTGAATGCATGTCGGAGACGCGGATCTTGTAATACTCAGCGACGGTCTTTTGGATGTTCTCGATCGAGATCTGTCGATTCTGAACGGCCAAGAGGTCGCGCAACGCTTCCCTGGCTAAGTTGAGCGAAACTTCCTGACCGTGAAAGCTCGAATACGCGAGCACCCGTTTTAATGCTCCTTCCAGTTCGCGAACGTTGGATCGAATGTGCTTGGCGATAAAGAACGCTACCTGCTCGTCGACGCGTAACCCCATCGTCTGGGCTTTGGCCAACAGAATGGCGACCCGCATCTCGAGCTCCGGGGGCTCCAACGCGACCGTCAAGCCCCAGCCGAACCGTGAGATCAACCGCTCTTCGAGGCCAGCGATCTGTTTCGGATAGGTGTCGCACGTGATGACCACTTGCTTATGCCCTTCGATCAGCGTGTTGAAGAGGTAGAAGAACTCTTCCTGCGTGCGCGACTTGCCTCCGAAGAACTGGATATCGTCGATCAGCAACAGGTCGAGCGAGCGGTAGTGGCGCTTGAATTCGTCGAAAGCCTTGTGTTGGTAGGCGCGCACGACGTCCGACACATAGGTTTCGGCATGGATGTAGCGGATCTTGGCTTCGGGGTTGCGCTCGACGATGTGGTTGCCGATGGCTTGGATCAGGTGCGTTTTCCCGAGCCCAACGCCGCCGTAGACGAATAGCGGGTTGTACGAGCTCGGGTGCTCGGCGACTTGCAGTCCCGCGGCTCGCGCCAGCTGGTTCGCCTTACCCGCGACGAACGACGCAAAGTTGAAGAGCGGGTTGAGGCTCGTTGAGCCGACTTTTCGCGGCACTGACACGGGCGGGTGGGGAAAGCTCTGAGCGACTTCGATTTCTGCTACGGCCGGCGCGGGCGAGTGATCCAGAGCAGGAGGCAGGGGCAAGGCCTGAGCTAGGATCGGCTCCTCGGCGACGCCGAACTCGACGTGGATCGGGGCACCGGTCGCCTCCTGCGCGAGGCATTCGATACGGCTGCCAAAACGATCCTTAACCCACTGCAGGACAAACCGGTTAGGAGCGAAAAGGCGCAGGGTTGCGCCTTCGTCCGCGCAGGTCAGCGGCCGGATCCAAGTGGTGAATTGCTGTGGCGTTAACTCGCGCTCGAAAGCAGCAAGACAGCGAGTCCAGGCAGGTGAAAAGGCAAACTGCATAGGGGTTTTCTTAGGTAATGCTCGACGCGGTGCCGCTCTTACAACCAAGGGGGTTCTTGCTTGTCGAACGCTTATCCGTTTTACTTTTTTTGACGTTGGAGAAGCTTTGAGGAAATCGATTGTAGACCTGCGGTCTTGAGTTATCCACAGCATTTCTGTGCGCGATTCGACGCGTACAATCCAAGCTCGGCCGAGCGCCGAATCGCCGGTAAGTGACTGCTCGCACCGCGCACTTTTCCGCGCAGCAAACCGCAGCTCGTTGACAGGACAAGGCATAACGCGCTCTAATATAAGGCTTTTTTGCCCACCTACCCGAAGGCTGGTCGGGCAGCCACATGCGCCTACAGAGCGAACGAATCAAGGATCAATATGAAACGCACCTACCAGCCGTCCAAAGTCCGCCGCGCGCGCGTCCACGGTTTTCGCGCCCGTATGGCGACCGTCGGCGGTCGTAAAGTGATTGCCGCGCGGCGCGCTAAAGGTCGGGCGCGGTTGTCGGTCTGATTGACGACCCAACCACGCCTCCAACTGTAACCACCAAGCTGAGTACCGAACTGAGCGCTCGCCTTGGGGCTGCTGAAGCGGCCGGGCAGGCGCGAACTCATCCACGCGTGCCGTCGCCAACGCGCTCTGGTCAGGCCCATCGTCTGACCGGCGCCGGCGCTTACGATGCAGTATTTCGTCGCGGACAGCGCAGCGAAGGCCAATACGTGCAACTGATAGCGGCTCCGGCGACCGCGGAAGTAGGCCGTGCCGGGTATGTCATCGCGCGCAAGACCTTGCCGCGCGCCGTCGATCGTAATTTCGTGCGCCGGCGTTTTCGCGAGAGCGTGCGTGCGCAACGCCCTGCACTCGATCGCTTCGACGTTATCCTTCGCTTAAAGCGCGCCGCCGATCGCTCCGAGCAGCGAGCCGCGGCGCACGAGGCCACCCAGCTCTTGACGGTTCTCCTTCAGCCGCGCGCATGAGATCCGCCTTGCTCGCGCTGCTCAACGGATATCGGCTGGCACTGCGGCCGCTACTCGGCACGAATTGCCGTTTCTTGCCGAGCTGTTCGGATTATGCAAGCGCGGCAATCGCCAAACACGGTGCGCTGCGCGGCAGCGCGCTTGCCGCAGCGCGCGTTTGTCGCTGCCACCCCTTCAACGCCGGGGGCTACGACCCCGTTCCTTGACCCAAACCGGCCGGAGGTCTCAAGCGCCGTGCCGTGGATCTTTCTATGATTCCGATGGACACCCAACGCCTCATTCTTGTCGTTATCTTTACCTTTTCCGCGTTCTTTTTGTTCGAGGCGTGGCAGCGGGAGTACAACCCACCGCCTCCGCCGGCGCAGAAAGTCGCGCCGGTGCCCGCGGCTCCCGCGCCCGGTTCCGCGGATCTGCCGCTTCCTTCTACCCTTGCGCCAACGGGCACCGTGGCGAGCCCCGGGGCGGTACCGTTGCCCTCAGGTGTCGCGACGACCCCTGGGGGCCGAACGATCACTATTCGCACCGACCTCTACACAGCGGAAGTGGATACGGCGGGCGGAGTGCTCACCCGCGTTGCTCTCGATCGCCACCGGGATTCCGAGGATCTCTCGAAACCCTATTTGGCATTGCAGCGGACGACGGATCGCGTCTTCGTCGCGCAGGCGGGATTGATCGGCGAAGGCCTGCCGAACCATCGCACCGTGTATGAAGCGTTACCGGGACCGCGCGAGCTCGCCGCTGGCGCCGATACCGTCGTTTTGAAGCTCGCAGCGACGGCGGCATCGGGCGCGAAAGTCGTTCAGACGCTGACGTTTCATCGAGGGAGCTACCTCATCGACGCCTCCTTCGAGATCACCAACGCCGGCACGGCGCCGATCGCCCCGTACGCCTACTTTCAATTGACGCGCGATAGCAAATTCGTCTCGCCGCCGTCCTGGGGCGCGCCTGCCGCGTACGTGGGGCCCGTCGTCTACAACGACCAAGACAATTTCAAGAAGATCGACTTTGCCGACGTCGACAAGCTCGCGGCCGACCCTAACCGCAAGTTGCCGTATCAAAAGGCTGCCGACAATGGCTGGGTCGGGATGATCGAGCATTACTTCGTTGCAGCATGGCTGCCGTCCGACGAAAAGAAAGTGCCGCGCGAGTTCTATACGAAAAAGCTCGACAACGGGCTTTATTCCGCAGGCGTCATCCTGGCCGTGGGGACAATCGCGCCGGGGACGACGAGCGATGTGCAGGTGCCGCTGTACGTGGGCCCGCAAGACCAGGACACGTTGGCCAAGATTGCCAAAGGGCTGGACCTGGTCGTCGACTATGGGATTTTCACGATCCTGGCTGCCCCATTGTTTCTGCTGCTCAAGTGGCTCCATAGCCTGATCGGCAATTGGGGCTGGGCGATTGTGGTGATGACGATCCTCATCAAGGCGGCGTTCTTTCCGCTCAACGCCGCAGCGGCGCGGTCGATGGGCAAGATGAAGGTGATTGCGCCGAAGATGAAAGCGCTGCAGGAGCAATACGCGAACGACAAGCAACAACTGCAATTGAAGATGATGGAAATGTACAAAGCCGAGAAGATCAACCCGATGGGCGGGTGTTTGCCCATCTTGGTCCAGATCCCGGTCTTCATCGCGTTGTATTGGGTCTTGCTCTCTGCTGTCGAGCTGCGCCACGCCCCGTGGATTGGCTGGATCCGCGATCTTTCCGCGCCCGATCCCTATTTCGTGCTGCCCGTCCTGTACGCGATCACCGCTTATCTGCAAGTCAAGCTGTCGCCGACGCCGATCACGGACCCCGTGCAAGCGAAGATCATGCAGATCATGCCCATCGCGTTCTCGGTGCTGTTCATTTTTTTCCCGTCCGGGCTTGTGCTCTATTGGCTCGTCAACAACATTCTGCAAATTGCGCAGCAGTGGCACATGAATCGGCTCTTGGAGAGAGAAGCGGCGCTGGCCACCGCCAAGCGCCGCTAAAGCGCATTGCTCGCACGGCGCAAATCGCATGCGGCGCGCTCATCGCTTAGGCGCGGATGACTTCGTCTTTCCATGCGCCGGCCATTGCTGCGATTGCGACGCCCCCGGGGCGAGGCGGCGTTGGGGTCGTCCGCGTTTCCGGGGGTAACCTTGCACGGTTGATCGAAGGCATCGTCGGCGCGACGCCGCGGCCACGCGCCGCCACGCTCGTGGACTTTCGCGCCCATTTCGGCGCTCCGCTCGATCGCGGCCTCGCGCTCTATTTTCCCGCCCCGCATTCCTACACCGGTGAAGCGGTGCTCGAGCTGCATGGGCACGGCGGCCCAGCAGTTCTGCGTCTCGTGCTCGCGCGGTGCATCGAGCTCGGCGCGCGGTTGGCCGAGCCCGGCGAGTTCACTAAACGCGCTTTCTTAAACGGCAAGCTCGACCTCGCGCAGGCGGAAAGTGTCGCGGACCTGATCGACGCCTCGACCGCCACCGCGGCGCGTGCGGCGATGAAAAGTCTCACTGGCGAATTTTCGCGCGACGTGCAAAGCATCATCCAGCAGTTGATCGAGCTGCGCATGTACACAGAGGCGACGCTCGACTTCCCGGAGGAGGATATCGAGTTCGTGCGCGCGCACGATGTTGCGGGCCGCGTGGCGGCTGTTCAGGTGCAGCTGCAACGGGTGCTCGCACGCGCGCAAACCGGGGCCCTGTTGCGTGAGGGGTTGACGGTCGTCCTCGTTGGACGGCCGAATGTCGGCAAGTCGAGCCTATTGAACACGCTTGCACGGGAAGAGGCAGCGATTGTCACGCCCATTGCAGGAACGACGCGCGATGCGGTCGAGCGGCGGGTGGAAATCGCCGGAATTCCCTTGACGATCGTCGATACCGCCGGTTTGCGCGACACCGCCGACCCGGTCGAAGAGATTGGCATCGCGCGCACTTGGTCCGCGGTCGAGCGCGCCGACCTCGTGCTGTTGCTCGTCGACGCACGAGATCCGCCGGATGCGCTACCTGCGGAAGACGAGGCGCTTCTTGCGCGGGTACCGAACGCGATTCCGCGGATCATCGTGCACAACAAGGCGGACTTGGCGGGCGTCGCGCCAATCGCCGAGGCGCGCGAAACCGCCGGAACTATGCTTCGCCACGTCTGGCTGTCTGCGAAAAGCGGCGCGGGTATTGAGCTGCTCGAGGGCGAGGTGCTCGCTGCTGCCGACACCGGGGGTGCAACCGAGGACGCGTACCTCGCGCGGGAGCGCCATCTCGTTGCGCTCCGGTCGGCCGCTTGGAGCCTCACGGCTGCGTCGGCGCAGATCGCGCTTAGTGCGCCGCCACTTGAATTATTTGCAGAGGAGTTGCGCGAGGCCCAAGTCGCCCTGGCCGCGATCACCGGAGAATTCACTGCAGATGACTTGCTCGGTGTGATCTTTAGCCGGTTTTGTATTGGAAAATGAACCAGGATGCCGATTGCGAGCCGTGCTCGGGGTCGACGCGTCAAATTCCGCGTGCACTACGGCACCGAACTCGCAGCACGCCTGCATCGGAACGGCGGTCCGGAGCGTCTTGCGCTAGATTCTTGCGACGTCGGTCACGTCCGGCTTATCGCTGCCAGCCCCCGTCGACCGACTTGATCTGTCTTGTTTCTAGCCAAAGAGGTCTGCAACGGTGACCTCCACCGAGGGCAGAGCCAGCGGCGAGATCGTATCGCCTGACGCAAACTCGATTTTTCGCGAGTAGCCACGAGCGGTAGGTTCCCGATACACCTCGAGGCACTTAGATTGCAGGTTCACGATCCATGACTCCGCAATGCCGGCTCTTGCGTACAGCTTGAGCTTCGTGTAGCGATCGTAAGCGAGCGTCGTGTCCGCAACCTCGATGAGCAGCAAAACGTCATCGGGACCCGGCACGACGGCGGCAGCGCCTGCGGCAACGGGCTTGAGGATTGTGACATCGGGCTGCGGTTCCGCGTCGGGCGGAAGCGTAACCGGATTCTGGATCGATACGACTCCGAGATCCCCCACGGCAGGCACGAGCAGTCGAGTCAACCGATTCACCAGGCGCATATGCGGACCACCGATAGGTGCCATGTCGATCAGCTCTCCCTCTATGAGCTCCACGCGACTGTCCTCGGTCAGGATCCCAGCCTCGCCCAGCTTGTGGTAGTCCTCGACAGAGAGCTTGTGCCGTACCGGGATGAATACCGTGCTCATTTCCTAATCCTGAACTATGCAGTTAACACAGTCGACATCCAGTTTTGCTTCCCGATCGTCAGTTCCGCGCGGTCCTACTTATGGGTCCGATGCAGGTGGCCATGATCGTGATTGTCCGTTGTGGTCATCGGGCCGTCGCTTTCCAGCAACTGCAAGATTCCGCACTCGGCCGTCGCCCGCACGGCCTGACATTGCTCGCGTAGTTTCTTGAGCTGGCGTTCAAGGTCTTTCAATTCGCAGATGCGTTCAGCCACGTGTCCGATGTGCTCGTCGAGCAACGCGTTCACGTCGGCGCATTCCCGCGTAGGCGCCTCGCGGAACGCGAGCAGCGATCGAATCTCCCCCAACGTCATGTCCAGCGAACGACATTTGCGGATGAAGCGCATCTGATCGACGTGGATCTGTTCGTAAAGCCGGTAATTCCCCGCGCTGCGCGCCGCAGGCGGCAGGAGGCCTTCGGTTTCTTAGTAGCGAACGGTTTCGACCGGGCAACGGCTGAGTTTGGCCAAGTCACCAATCTTCAAGACTTTGTTCAAGCGCGAGCTCGGGGGGCAGATAGCCATTGACTCGATAGTAGCTTCAGGGTTTCCAATACGCAAATGACCAAACTCACGCTTCCCGTCACTAACGCTGCATCATCATGCTGAGCAGTACTATCTCGGCAACCATCGCTTCGTTGAAGAGCTGGGGATTTGCAGCCCGGCACTGGAGGCCCAGTTAAACGCGATAGAGGGCGAAGGCAAGTCCGCGGTCGTTCTGTGCTCGTCTAGCGCACCTCGCCTGATTCTCGCCGTCGCCGACACGGTTCGCGACACGAGCAAGCCAGCGATCGCCCGGTTGAAGCGTTTAGGCGTCGAGCTGGTCATGCTGACCGGGGACAATCCACACACGGCCGAGGCGATCGCCAGACAGGTCGGCATCGTCGACGCCCGCGGCAATCTGTTGCCCGAGGACAAGCTTGCAGTCGTGACCGACCTGCTCGCCAAGCACCAAGTCGTAGGCATGGTCGGCGATGGGGTGAACGATGCGCCGGCGCTGGCCAAGGCGACCATCGGGTTTGCCATGGGGGCGGCCGGTACCGACACAGCGCTGGAGACTGCCGACGTGGCACTGATGGACGACGATCTGCGCAAGATCGCTCAGTTCATCGAAATCAGCCGCAAGACCCGCTCGATCCTGATCCAGAACATCGCCTTGGCACTTGGCATCAAGGCGGTGTTCTTTGTGTTGGCGCTCATGGGGCTCGCGACCCTGTGGATGGCGGTGTTTGCCGATCTTGGCGTGAGTCTGATCGTGGTCTTCAACGGTCTGCGTTTGCTGCGTCGCGACCGGCTAGGCGTGCCGGCCCAAGGGTTGGCGAGCGCTCAACCGCGTCCAATCTAAGAGCACCCGCCAGTGCGCGCACATGACACGGGACATCCCTCTAGGCGCAGGCGCTCGCGCGAGGTTGGCCAGAGGAACGCCCGATGAGCGCCGGTCATTCCCATGGCGAGGTGCGTGCTGGCCACGAGCGAGCGCTTTGGATCGCGCTCGGGCTCACGACCGCGTTCATGCTGGCCGAGGTTATCGGGGCGTTGATCACGAGCAGCCTCGCGCTCCTTTCGGATGCCGCGCACATGTTCACCGACAGCGCGGCGCTCGCCGTGTCGCTCGCTGCGATCTGTATTGCGAAGCGTGTTGCGGACCGCAAACGCACCTTCGGTTATTACCGCTTCGAGATTCTCGCGGCGGCGTTCAACGCCATCCTCCTGTTTCTAGTCGCGCTGTTTATCCTGTTCGAGGCGTATCAGCGGCTGCGCGCGCCTGCGGAGATTCAGTCGCTCCCCATGCTCGTCATTGCGTCAATTGGGCTCGTGGTGAATCTGATTTCGATGCGGCTACTGCGCGCCGGCAGCAAGGAGAGCCTCAACGTCAAGGGTGCTTACTTGGAGGTCTGGAGCGACCTTCTAGGCTCAATCGGCGTCATCGTGGCCGCACTGCTGATCATGGTGACCGGATGGACCTGGGTGGAATCGCTGGTCGCCGCAGCGATTGGATTGTGGGTGTCGCCGCGTACTTGGCTCCTACTGAAGGAGAGCATCAACATCCTTCTGCAGGGCGTCCCGGAAGGCGTCGACATGAAGAAGCTGAACGCTGCAATGCGCGCCGTTGCCGGCGTCACCGCGCTGCACGACGTGCACGTCTGGGCATTGAGCTCCGGGAAAAATGTGATGAGTGCCCATGTCGTGGTCGATCCGACGGTCGTCGGTGAACGGCAGGTGATGCGGTCGGTCACCGAACTGGTCACGCGCGACTTCGGCATCACGCACACGACTATTCAGATCGAGGTCGCCGGTGACAACGTGCATCCGGACAACCTGCAACACGCATCCTAGAGGAAGGGACGATGTCGCTTCGGACGCTTATCGATTCGGCACGTTCCTTTCCATGGTGGCTCTGATTACGTGGTGAAGATTTTGGAGGCGGCGCGCAAGCAGGGTAAGTACTGGCCGGCGCTGGAAGCGGTTTTAACGAGCCAGTCCGCTTGGACGCGCAATCACACCGCGCAGCCCGACTTGGTTTGGAAGTCGCTAGGAGGCGCAGGCCTGAATCTCGAACAGATCAAAGTCGATATGAATGCTCCAGAAATTGCCCAGCGCATCGAGCAGGACATGAAGGACGCCAAGACGCTGAACGTCACCAAGACACCGACGTTCTTCGTCAATGGCCGTCCGTTGCCGAGCTTCGGCTTGGAGCAACTCCAGAATCTGGTCAAAGAAGCGGTACTGGGCGCGTATTGATGAGCTTGGGTTCAATGACCGATGTTCGTTAATTCCCTGACTCTGTCCGTCAGGAAAAACGGCCGGAAGCAGCCGAGGTCTAGCTCCCGGACCTGCTTGCAACCTTTTCGCGGGGAGGCAGTCACAAATGCGGATGTCCTTCCCTCGCCTATTTGCTAAGATGTCTGTGTGAGCACCGTCCGACGCTGGGTGTTGTGGGTCTTGCTTTTCGCCGTGCCAATGCAGGCAGCGATGGGCGCGACCGGGTTGCTCTGCGTCAAAGCGGCCCATCATGGAAGCTCAGTGCAGCCTCATGCTCACGCCGAAGCCGCCGGCGACGACTTGATGCAAGGCGGCGGACTGCCCCCCCATTCTCACGATTCTGACGTTGTTCCCGAGGCAGCGGAGCAGGAGCAAGCTTCGCTGGAGCTGCTCGGCACTGGTAAATGCAATGCCTGTGGGACTTGTGGTTTCTCGGCGGTTGCAATTCCGTCGACCCCCTCATCGCTGTTCCAAGTGGACGCCGGCCTAACGGTGTTCCCTCACGTCGGCCCGGCCATCGCGACACGCGCCGGCGACGGTCTTTTCCGTCCTCCCCGAACGCTGACACTCTAGAGCGACCGGCGAATAGCCCGGCCGTTCGTTGACGCGCCTTTCGGCGCGCGCATTTCTATACGCGCGTCGCCAGGCGGGCGGGCGCTTAACTTAGCGCCTCTTCCAACCGTTTGCGGAGACGTCCATCGTGCAACTCATTTCGCAGCGTTTACATCTTGTTCTAGCTTTGCTGGCAGCGGCGGTTGCAACCGCGTGCGCCTCTACGCAACCGCCGTCCGCGCCCAGCTCTGCGGAATCCGCGGTCTCGAGCGGACTTGAGTATCAGTCCGCGTTCGAAAATTATCGCGCGTACGAAGAACCGGAACCCGTTTCGTGGGAGCGAGCGAACAACGAAGCCGGCGCGCTCGGTGGGCATGCAGGCCAGATGAAGCCCGCGGCGACGGCTTCGCCTCCGCAGATGCCCAAACCGGAGAAAGCCGCCGAGCCGAAGAAGGTACCCCCGGCCGCGGCATCGGCGGCACCTAAACGGCCCCCTGCCGCTGCAGCGCCGCAGAAGCCGTCGGGGTCACCTGCCCCGGCGGCCCCGGCGGGTTCAGGCCACGCGGGGCACGGAAAATGAACGCGACGCGGATCGACCTGCGTTCCGGTTCGCTGGCGTCAATGGTCGCCGGCCTATTGCTATCTGGTTGCGCCACGTTCAGTCAGGACGGCGGACTCGACACGGTGCGATCACTCGCCCGCGAAAGAGTCGCAGCGGAACTGAAGTTGCCGGATGCGGGAGCGAAGCTCACATCGACGTCCGATGTCGTGAAAGAGGCGCTGGCACAACCGCTAACCGCCGATGCGGCTGTACAGCTAGCGGTCCTCAACAACCCCGGGCTCAGAGCCGCGTTCTCTGGATTGGGTATCGCCGAAGCCGATCTCATACAGGCCGGGCGCCTGGCCAATCCGGTGTTCAG
>Ga0136617_10004269_pt1 | contig 12789 bp, 10 predicted proteins | sample AntDrymUQ3222106_2_FD_129672 | JGI IMG/M metagenome (GOLD analysis project Ga0136617, IMG submission 129672) | Polar desert sand microbial communities from Dry Valleys, Antarctica - metaG UQ322 (21.06) | ecosystem: Environmental > Terrestrial > Soil > Desert | place: Antarctica: Dry Valley...
AGTGGAACCGCGACCTGGACCGCCTCGACAACTTCGAGGACGCCACCTGGGGCTTCGTCCGGGTGACCGCGCAGCGGCTTCGCCGGCCGCGCGAGGTCGTCCGGCGGGTGCACGCCAAGCTCGTTGCCCGCGGCTACGTCGGCCCGCCACCGGTGCTCACCGCAGAGTGGGTTGCGCTGTTCGAGCTGCGCACGGCGGCGAGCCGTGCGCGCGAGGCGCCGCACGACCGCTCGTGGTCGTGACCATCCCGAATGTGCGCTTGCTCGGCACCGCACCCGGACGCCGTGCCGAACATGTGCACGTTCGGTGGCGGGCGCCGCCTAGAGGCGGGTCCACGCCTCGGTGAGCACGGCGCGCAGGATCTGCTCGATCTCGTCGAAGTGGGACTGGTCGCAGATCAGCGGTGGGGCCAGCTGGATCACGGGGTCGCCACGGTCGTCGGCGCGGCAGTACAGGCCGGCCTCGAACAGCGCCTTGGACAGGAAGCCGCGCAGCAGCCGCTCCGACTCGTCGTCGTCGAAGGTCTCCTTGGTGGCCTTGTCCTTGACCATCTCGATGCCGTAGAAGTACCCGTCGCCGCGTACGTCGCCGACGATCGGCAGGTCGTACAGCCGCTCGAGCGTGGAGCGGAAGGCGCCCTCGGTCTCGAGCACGTGCGTGTTGAGCTGCTCGCGCTCGAAGATGTCGAGGTTGGCCATGGCGACCGCCGCGGACACCGGGTGGCCGCCAAACGTGTACCCGTGCGCGAACATCTGCGTGCCGGAGCTGAACGGCTCGAACAGGTGCTCGCGCACGACCATCGCGCCGAGCGGCGAGTAGCCCGAGGTGAGCCCCTTGGCGCAGGTGACGATGTCGGGCAGGTAGTCGTACCGCTCGCAGGCGAACATGTGGCCGAGCCGGCCGAAGGCGCAGATGACCTCGTCCGACACCAGCAGGACGTCGTTGCGGTCGCAGATCTCGCGGATCCGCTGGAAGTAGCCCGGTGGCGGCGGGAAGCAGCCGCCGGAGTTCTGCACCGGCTCGAGGAACACCGCGGCCACGGTGTCCGGCCCCTCGAACTCGATCGCCTCCTCGATCCGGTCGGCCGCCCAGCGCCCGAAGGCCTCCGGGTCGTCGCCGTGGGCCGAGGCGCGGTAGATGTTGGTGTTCGGGACCCGGAAGGTGCTCGGCACCAGCGGCTCGAACGGCGCCTTCATGTCCGGCAGCCCAGTGATCGACAATGCCCCCTGCGGGGTGCCGTGGTAGGCAATCGCCCGGCTGATCACCTTGTGCTTGGTCGGCCTCCCGGTGAGCTTGTAGTACTGCTTGGCGAGCTTCCACGCGCTCTCGACCGCCTCGCCGCCACCGGTGGTGAAGAAGACCCGGTTCAGGTCGCCGGGTGCGTAGCCGGCCAGCCGCTCGGCGAGTTGGATCGCGCTCGGGTGGGCGTAGGACCACAGCGGGAAGAAGGCGAGCTCGGCCGCCTGCTTGGCCGCCGCCTCGGCCAGCTCGCCGCGCCCGTGCCCGGCCTGCACGACGAACAGCCCGGCCAGGCCGTCGAGGTAGCGCTTGCCGTGCGAGTCGTAGATGTACGCGCCGTCCCCGCGCACGATGGTCGGCACGTCCGCGGCGGCGTAGCTGGAGTGCCGGGTGAAGTGCATCCACAGGTGGTCGCGAGCCGACTGCTGCAGTGCGGAGTGGTCGGGGCTCTGCGACACCGGCTGGGGCGTCGTCGTCATGGCGGCCAGTGTGCCGGAGCGGGACCGGCCGGAGCAAGTGAATCCGTGGTCAGCGGCGGGTGACAGCGAGGCATCCGTATGTCAGCGTGGTACGCACGACGGATTCCGTCGTCGGTCGGGCAGGCGGCAAGGAGAGTCGGCGGCATGGCGCGATACGGTCCCCAGTTCGGTCCGGACCTGACCTTCCTCGGCGTGCCGTCGTGCGACCTCACCGACCCGAGCACGCTGTCCGGTGCCGCGGCCGTGATCGTGGGGGCGCCGTTCGACGGTGGCACCTCGCACCGACCCGGCACCCGCTTCGGGCCGCAGGCGATGCGGCAGACCGACTACCTGCCGCACGACGGTTCCCGGCCGCACCTCGCCCTGCGTACCGACGGCCTGCGCGACCTCGACGTACGAGACGCCGGCGACGTCGAGATGTACGCGGGCGACGTCGAGCGCTCCATCGCCTCGCTCGAGGAGGCGGTGTACGCGGTGACCGCGGCGGGCGCGGTACCGGTCGTGCTGGGCGGCGACCACACCGTGACGCTCCCCGACGCGACCGGAGTCGCCAGGCACTACGGCTTCGGCGCGGTGTCGATGCTGCACTTCGACGCGCACGCGGACACCGGCGACATCGAGTTCGGTTCGCTGTACGGGCACGGGCAGCCGATGCGCCGGCTGATCGAGTCCGGGGCGCTGCGTGGTGACCGGTTCGTCCAGATCGGGTTGCGCGGCTACTGGCCCGGACCCGAGACGATGGCCTGGATGGCGGCGCAGGACATGCGCTCGTACGAGATGACCGAGATCGGCGCGCGCGGGCTGGACGCCTGCCTCACCGAGGCGTTTGGGCGCGCGATGGACGGCTGCGAGGCCGTATTCTTGTCGGTGGACGTCGACGTCTGCGATCCGGGGCACGCGCCGGGCACGGGGACTCCGGAGCCGGGCGGGCTGTCGGCGCGCGAGCTGCTGGACTCCGTGCGCCGGATCTGCCTCGAGCTGCCGGTCGCCGGCATCGACGTGGTCGAGGTGTCGCCGCCGTACGACCACGCCGAGATCACCGCCTACCTCGGCAACCGGGTGGTCCTCGAGGCGCTGAGCGCGATGGTCGCGCGTCGCGACGGTCTGTCGCACGACCCGGCCGGTCCGCTCCTGGAGGGGCGCTGACCGCACCCCGCCGGTTTGTAACGATTGAGGGACACCCGCGCGCTCGGATCGGGCCCGCACGTTCCGTCCGAGGGCGTGCGGGAAGGAGTGGCAGATGTCCACGAACGGCTACTAGCGCAAGTGGCGGGCGCGGGTCCTGACCGGCGCGGTGGGTGCGGGTGTGGTCGGCTTGGTCGCGACGCTGGCCCTGACCGGCGGCGCCGCGGCTGCCGACGGCGAGCGCGAATCTGGCGGCTGGAGCGGTGGCTGGCCCCTGGAGCTCACCGGTGACGAGCAGCTGACTGCGCGGGTGGCCCGGGCCACGGACGAGGTCATCAGGCTCCGGGCACGTACGGTGCGCGACGCCGACGTCGACGCCGACGGCAACGGTGAGTTCAGCCCCGGCGACTACTTCGTCTTCGAGGACCGGCTTTTCCGCGGGGGTGAGCAGGTGGGGCGGGACTCGGTCCGGTGCATGGTCAACCACCGGTCGATCTTCTGCGACGGCACTGTCATCCGCGGGGCCGGCAACATCGAGGTGTCGGGTGCCCTGTTGTTCGAGGAGCGCGGCATCCACCTCGCGGTGACGGGTGGCACCGGCAAGTACCGCGACGCGGCCGGCACGTTCACCGTCAAGAACGCCCCGGGCCGAAGCGACCGCTTCATCATCCGTCTGGTCGACTGACCCCGGGGCCACCACGACTTGTCACCGCCACGCCTTGCTGGAGCACCGCGAGGCGGTGACAACTCGGGGTTGGGCGGGCTCAGCGGAAGGCCGACTCGCCGGTCAGGGCCTGGCCGACCACGAGCTGGTGCACCTCGGTGGTGCCCTCGTACGTGAGGACCGACTCGAGGTTGTTGGCGTGCCGCAGCGGTGAGTACTCCGTGGTGATGCCGCTCGCGCCCAGGATGGTGCGGCACTCGCGGGCGATCGCGAGCGCGGTGCGCACGTTGTGCAGCTTGCCCAGGCTGACCTGCTCGGGCCGCAGCCGGCCGCGCTCGGCGAGTCGGCCGAGCTGAACCGCGAGCAGCATGGCCGCACCGAGCGCCGCGGTCATGTCGGCCAGCTTGGCCTGGGTCAGCTGGTAGCCGGTGAGCGGCCGGCCGAAGACCTCGCGTTCCCCGGCGTACGCGAGCGCGGCCTCGATCGAGTCGCGGGCGGCGCCCAGCGCGCCGAAGCAGATGCCGAGCCGTGCCTGGGTCAGGCAGGTCAGCGGGCCGGCGAGCCCCGCCGCCTCGGGCAGCATCGCGTCGGCTGGGAGGCGCACGCCGTCGAGCACCAGCTCGGCGGAGTCCGACGCACGCAGGGACAGCTTGTGCCCGATCGAGCGGGCGGTGAATCCGGTCGAGTCGGTCGGCACGACGAAGCCGCGGATCCCGTCGTCGGCGCGCGCCCACACCACCGCGACGTCGGCAACGGTGCCGTTGGTGATCCAGACCTTGGTGCCGTCGAGGACCCAGCCGGCGTCGCCCCCGGTACCGCTGCGGCTGGCGCTGGTGCGCATCGCGGCGGGGTCCGACCCGGCGTCGGCCTCGGTGAGCCCGAAGCAGCCGACCGCGTCCCCGGCCGCCAGCCGCGGCAACCAGTGCTCGCGTTGCTGCTCGCTGCCGAAGCGCCGGATCGCGTACATCGCCAGCGAGCCCTGCACCGACACCAGGCTGCGCAGCCCGGAGTCGACCGCCTCCAGCTCGTGGCAGGCCAGACCGTAGGCGACGACCGACGTGCCCGCGCACCCGTAGCCCTCCAGGTGCATGCCGAGCAGCCCAAGCGCGCCGAGCTCCTTGGCCAGCTCGCGGGCCGGCAGGGCGCCGTCCATGAACCACTGACCGACGTACGGCCGCAGCCGCTCGACACCGAGCCGGCGCACTGTGTCGCGGATCGCCCGCTCCTCGTCGTCGAGCAGGTCGTCGAGCCCGACCAGGTCGAGCGGGTCGCGCGGGGTCTTCGGGGCCACGGTCACGAGACCTTAGCCGCTTCTCCCGCCGCGGGGCGGCGATGCCCTAGGGTCAGCGCGTGGCTGACGGAGCAGCCGACCACCAGGCAGCCGTAGAACTGCGCGGGGTGCGCAAGACCTTCGGCAAGGTCGAGGCTGTCGCAGGCATCGACCTCACGGTGGGGGCCGGCGAGTTCTTCGCGCTGCTCGGCCCGTCCGGCTCCGGCAAGACCACGGTGCTTCGCATGATCGCCGGCTTCGACCTCCCGACGGCCGGACGGGTCCTGCTCGACGGGGCGGACGTGACCAGTCGAGCGCCGTTCGAGCGCGACGTCACGACGGTGTTCCAGGACTATGCGCTGTTCCCGCACATGGACGTGCGGGACAACGTCGCGTACGGCCTGCGCGTGCGCGGGCTGGGCAAGGCTGCGCGGCGGGAGCAGGCCGAGCAGGCGTTGGCGACGGTGCGGCTGGAGGGTTTCGGCGACCGGCGGCCGGGACAGCTGTCCGGTGGCCAGCGGCAGCGGGTCGCGCTGGCCCGCGCGCTGGTGGTCGAGCCGAAGGTGCTGCTGCTGGACGAGCCGCTGGGTGCCCTCGATCTCAAGCTGCGCGAACAGATGCAGGTCGAGCTCAAGCAGATCCAGCGGCAGGTTGGCATCACGTTCGTGTTCGTGACCCACGACCAGGACGAGGCGTTGACGATGAGCGACCGGCTGGCGGTGTTCGAGAGCGGACGGATCGCCCAGGTCGGCACTCCCGCCGAGGTGTACGAGCGGCCGGCCACCCGCTTCGTCGCCGGCTTCGTCGGCACGTCCAACCTGATCAAGGGGACGGCCGCCCGCGAGCTGGTCGGTCGCGACGGCACGTTCAGCGTCCGACCCGAGAAGCTGCACGTCGCGTTCGACGGCGCCGCCGACGGTCCCGCGCCGACCGAGCACGTGGTCGCCAGCGGTAGCGTCGCCGACGTTGTCTATGCCGGCGCGGACACCCGCTACGTCGTCGACCTCGACGTGGGGGCCCGGGTGACCGCGGTCGAGCAGAACCGGCAGACCTCCTCGATGGAGGTGCTGCGCCATCGCGGTGACGCGGTCCGGGTCAGCTGGCACCGCGACCACTGCTTCGAGATCTCCGACGGGGACCAGCGGAACTGAGGAGAGGAGACGTCGTGGCCACACGATTCACGCAGGCAGGGTCGATGCGTTCGCTTGCCGGCTCGTCCGTGCTGCTGGCCGTCGCGGCCTGCGGCACGTCGGGCGGCGAGGAGTCGACCGACACGTCGTCGGGCGGCGGCCTGGCCGCCCCTGACCTGCCCATGCTCCAAGAGGTCGGTGCGAGCGAGGACGAGCTGAACATCCTCGCCTGGCCCGGCTACGCCGAGAGCGGCCAGACGGTCCCGTCCGTCGACTGGGTCACACCGTTCGAGGACAAGACCGGGTGCCAGGTCAACGTCAAGGACTTCGGCACGTCCGACGAGGCGGTCTCGCTGATGAAGACCGGGGAGTACGACGTGGTGTCCGCGTCCGGGGACGCCTCCTTGCGGCTCATCGCCGCCGGCGACGTCGAGCCGGTCAACACCGAGCTGGTGCCCAACTACGCCGACGTCGCCGAGTTCCTCAAGCAGCGTGCCTGGAACTCGGTCGACGACCAGATGTACGGCATCCCGCACGGCTGGGGCGCGAACCCGCTGATGTTCAACACCGACGAGGTCACCCCGGCGCCCGACTCGTGGTCGGTCGTGTTCGAGGCGGACTCCCCGTACGCCGGTGAGATCACCGCCTACGACTCGCCGATCTACATCGCCGACGCCGCGATGTACCTGAAGGCCACCCAGCCCGACCTCGGCATCGAGGACCCGTACGCGCTGGACGAGGACCAGCTGGCCGCGGCGGTCGACCTGCTCGAGCAGCAGCGCGCCAACATCAGCGAGTACTGGTCCAGCGCCACCCAGGAGGTGAGCGCGTTCCGCAGCGGCGACACGGTGGTGGGCACCACCTGGCAGTACAACGCCAGTCTCGCGCAGTCGAAGGGCACCCCCGTCAAGACGGTCGTTCCGAAGGAGGGGATCACCGGCTGGTCCGACACCTGGATGGTGGCCACCGACTCCGAGCACAAGAACTGCGCCTACATGTGGCTCGACTGGATCGTCAGCCCACAGATCAACGCCGAGGCGACCGAGTGGTTCGGGGAGGCACCGGCCAACCTGAAGGCGTGCGACCTCGCCAGCGACGAGAACTTCTGCGAGACCTACCACGCGAACGACGAGGCGTACTCCGAGGGCATCTACTACTGGAACACGCCCATCGCCGAGTGCCTCGACGGCCGCACTGACGTCACCTGCACCGACTACAGCGACTGGACGACCGCTTGGACCGAGATCAAGGGATGAGCCGGTGACCGCCGGTGCGGGTGCACAGGTCGGGCTGCCACGCCGCACCCTGCTGCGCCGCTCGTCCGCCGCCCTGCACCGGCGGCCCTGGCTGCGGCTGGGGGGGCTGCTGTCGGCGCCCCTGCTGTGGCTGGGTGTCGCCTACCTGGGGTCGTTGGCGGCACTGCTGGTCACGTCGTTCTGGTCCACCGACACCTTCACCGGCGACGTGGTCCGGGTCTGGACGCTCGAAAACTTCCGCCAGCTCTGGGTGGAGGACGTCTACCGGACGGTGGTGCTGCGCACCGTCGGCATCGCCGCGACCGTGACCGTGATCGACGCGCTGCTGGCCTTCCCGATCGCCTTCTACATGGCCAAGGTGGCCCCGCCCCGGGTGCAGAAGGCCCTCGTGGTCGCCGTCTTGATGCCGCTGTGGGCCAGCTACCTCGTCAAGGCGTACGCCTGGCGGATCATGGTCAGCGAGAGCGGGGTGGTCGACTCGGTCATCGGCGTCACCCCGGGCTTCGGGCTTGTCGCCGCCACGCTGACCTTGGCGTACCTGTGGCTGCCGTTCATGATCCTGCCGCTGTTCGCCGGGCTGCAGCGGCTCCCCGACTCGCTGCTCGACGCGTCGGGGGACCTCGGCGCCGGCCCGGCGTTCACGTTCCGGTCCGTCGTGCTGCCCTCGGTGCTGCCCGCCCTGGTGGCCGGGTCGATCTTCACCTTCTCGCTGTCGCTCGGCGACTACATCACCGTCGAGATCGTCGGTGGTCCGAGCCAGCTGCTGGGCAATGTCGTGTACGACAACATCGGCGCCGCGAACAACCTGCCCTTCGCCGCCGCGATGGCCTCGGTCACCGTGGCGGTGATGGTGTGCTACCTCGCCGCCGTCCGGCGCACCGGCGCACTGGACAACCTGTGAGCGAGCACGTGGGGCGAACCCCGATGCGGTTGCCACTGCTCGCGCGCTGGCTGCTCGGTGCCGGCGTCGCCGTAGCGCTGGCCTTCATCTACGTCCCGCTGCTGGTCGTGGTCGTGACGTCGTTCAACTCCGACAGCACCTTCTCCTGGCCGCCGCGGGGGCTGACGCTGCGGTGGTGGAGTGCCGCTGCGCAGAACGACGGCGCACTGGATGCCGTGGCGACAAGTGCCAAGGTCGGCATGGCGGCGACCGCCGTGGCCCTGGTGCTCGGCACGATGGCTGCCTTCGCGTTGTCCCGGCACCGGTTCTTCGGCCGCGAGACGGTCTCGCTGCTGGTCGTACTGCCCATCGCGCTGCCGGGCATCGTGACCGGCATCGCGCTGAACAACGCCTTCCGCACGGTGCTCGGGCTCGACCTCGGGTTCGTCAGCCTGGTCGTCGCGCATGCGACCTTCTGCGTCGTCGTCGTCTTCAACAACGTCGCAGCGCGGCTGCGCCGGCTCGGGGGCAACGTCGAGGAGGCGTCCATGGACCTCGGTGCCACTCGCCTCGCCACCTTCCGGATGGTGACGCTGCCGTCGCTGGGGTCCGCGCTGCTGGCCGGTGCGCTGCTCGCCTTCGCGCTCAGCTTCGACGAGATCATCGTCACCACGTTTACAGCGGGGGCGGAGATCGAGACCCTGCCGGTCTGGATCTTCAGCAACCTGTTCCGCCCGAACAGCGCGCCAGTCGTCAACGTCGTGGGCACCGTCTTGATCATCGCCTCCATCGTGCCGATCTGGCTGTCCCAGCGGTTGTCCGGCGACACCGCCGGGGGGCGGATCTAACCGCCGCCGCTGCCGGGTGCCGCCTTCACTGGGCCCCAGTGAAAGCGGCACGGCTCGGGAGTTGGGACTCCCGGGCGGCGCGCGTGTCTCCCGGGCAGTGCGGGCTGCTGGCCGGTCCGGGCAACCATCCGGCGGTGCCACCTGGTCCTGACCTGTGTGGGAGACACTGGCAGGGCCGTGCAGACCGCGGCGCGACACGGACGGGGGATGCCCGTGGACCGGCACGACACCAGCCGACCCGGCGCGGAGCGAGTCGTTCGACGACTTCGTCGTGGCCCGTTCCGACCAGCTGCTGCGCACCGCGTACCTGTTGACCCGCGACCGTGCCCTCGCCGAGGACCTGCTCCAGACGGCGCAGGCCAAGGCATGGTCGTCGTGGGGCCGGATCCAGTCCAGGCCGGAGCCGTACGTCCGGCAGATCCTTGTCAACACCTACGCCACCTGGTGGCGCCGCCGCTGGAACGGTGAGCGGGCCACCGCCGAGCTGCCCGAGCCGGGAGCCGGCGACCGGACCCACGCGGTGGACGACCGCTCCGACCTCTGGGTCGCGCTCGGCGCCCTGCCGCGCCGGCAGCGGGCCGTCGTGGTGCTGCGCTTCTTCGAGGACCTGACGGAGGCCGAGACCGCCCGGCTGTTCGGCTGCACGGTGGGCACCGTGAAGAGTCAGACCCACAAGGCGCTGGCGCGCGCTGCGGCTGGACGAGGCCCTCGGCAGCGCCCGCACCGTCCGACCAGCACCCGGAAAGGGACCGGCATGAACGTCGACGACCTGGGCACCGAGCTCCGCGCCCGCTCGGACGAGACGACCGGCCACCACCGGTCCGCCCGCCTCGCCGAGGTGCGCGGCCGGATCGCCGCCCGACGGCGGGCGCGAGCCGGCGGCGCGGCCGTGCTCGTCGCGGTCGCCGTCGCGGCCGGTCGTGCTGGTGCCACTGCTGACCAGCGGGGGGCCGGTGACGACCGGCACCGATCGGGTGCCTCCGGCTACGGCTCCGGCCGACCCGCCGGATCGCGGCCAGCCGGAGTCCCCCCCGCGATCGACGGCAACCCCCTTGCCTTCTCCTACCTGGCACCACGGGGCGTCGACGTGTTCGAGCAACGGGTTCGCCTGGACGTGCTCGACGTGACCTACCAGCAGCTGTGCCGCGCGGACGACGCAGACGGCCTCCGCGGCGCGTTCACCTTTGCGAACCTAAGCATCAATGGTGATTCGTTGTACGGGTCTCGTGCTGCCCGAGCGACACCCCCCGGAAGGCGGTGCGTCCAGCGCGCTGTCGCCGGCGACGCTGCGAGACGCCGGGGTTCGTCCCGGCGTTCCGTTCACACTCCGGCTCGAGGTGGCCCGCAAGGACGGTGAAGCGTTCGCCGTCCAGCGGCTCGGCTTCGGCCTGTACGAGCGGTGACGGCGGGAGAGCGGGCGCCGAGCATCCCACGGATCGCGTTGCCAAACCGGCGCCCGACCGAGAGGATGCGTCGTACCGGCCCCCAACACCGTCGATTCCGGTACGAGGAGTGGCATTCCGTGTCCGACAAGAGCACCTTCCGCAACTTCGTCGACGGGCAGTCCGTCGACTCGGCCGAGGGGTCGACGTACGACTTGATCGACCCGGTCACCGGGGCGGTGTACGCGACCGCACCGCTGTCCGGCGCCGAGGACGTCGACCGGGCGATGACGGCGGCAGCCAGGGCCTTCGAGAGTTGGGGCCGGACCACGCCCAGCGAGCGCCAGCTAGCCCTGATCCGGATCGCCGACGACATGGAGAAGCGCGCCGAGGAGATCGTTGCGGTCGAGAGCCAGAACACCGGCAAGCCGCTGGGGATGACCATGGAGGAGGAGATCCCGCCCATGGTCGACCAGGTCCGGTTCTTCGCCGGGGCGGCGCGGGTGCTCGAGGGCAAGTCCGCCGGCGAGTACATGACGGGCTTCACCCCGTTCGTCCGCCGCGAGCCGATCGGCGTCTGCGCGCAGGTGACGCCCTGGAACTACCCGATCATGATGGCGGTCTGGAAGATCACGCCGGCGCTGGCCGCCGGGAACACGGTGGTGCTGAAGCCGAGCGACACCACCCCGGCGTCGACGCTGCTGCTCGCCGAGATCGCCGCCGAGCACCTGCCACCCGGCGTGCTCAACGTCATCGCCGGTGACCGAGACACCGGCCGCGCGCTGGTCTCGCACAAGACGCCGCAGATGGTGTCGATCACCGGCTCGGTACGGGCCGGTACCGAGGTCGCGAGGGCGGCCGCCGACGACCTCAAGCGGGTGCACCTCGAGCTCGGCGGCAAGGCGCCGGTCGTGGTCTTCGACGACGCCGACCTCGCTGCCGCGGCGGAGGGAATCGCGGCCGCCGGCTACTTCAACGCCGGCCAGGACTGCACGGCGGCCACCCGCGTGCTCGCGGGTCCGCGGGTGCACGACGACTTCGTCGCGGCACTGACCGAGCAGGCGCGCGCGACCCGCACCGGCAAGCCGGACGACGCCGACGTGCTGTACGGGCCGGTCAACAACGCCAACCAGCTGGACCGGGTCACGGGCATGGTGGACCGGCTGCCGGACCACGCGTCTGTGCAGATCGGCGGCGAGCGGGTGCAGGGCGACCTGGCCGACGGCTACTTCTACGCCCCGACCGTGGTCTCCGGACTCCGTCAGGACGACGAGGCGATCCAGGACGAGATCTTCGGGCCGGTCATCACCGTCCAGCAGTTCAGCGACGAGGACGAGGCGGTGCGCTGGGCCAACGGCGTCGAGTATGGCCTGGCGTCCAGCGTGTGGACCAAGGACCACGGCCGGGCGATGCGGATGAGCCAGCGGCTCGACTTCGGCTGCGTGTGGGTCAACTGCCACATCCCGCTGGTCGCGGAGATGCCGCACGGCGGCTTCAAGCACTCCGGTTACGGCAAGGACCTGTCGATGTACGGCCTGGAGGACTACACGCGCGTCAAGCACGTCATGACCGCGTTGGACGCCTGAGGTGCGGATCCTGCTGGTCGGCGCCGGGGGCGTCGGCTCGGCGTTCTGCGCCATCGCGGCGCGCCGGGACTTCTTCGAGGGCTGCGTGGTCGCCGACTACGACGAGGCACGGGCGCGCCGGGCGGCCGAGGCGGTCGGCGACCCGCGTTTCAGCTCGGCCGCGGTCGACGCGTCGTCGGCCGAGTCGGTCGCCAAGCTGTGCCGCGAGCACGACATCAGTCACGTGCTCAATGCGGTCGACCCCCGCTTCGTCATAGGCATCTTCGAGGGGGCATACGCAGCCGGGGCCGACTACCTCGACATGGCGATGAGCCTGTCGCGACCGCACCCGGAGCGTCCGTACGAGGAGCCGGGCGTCAAGCTCGGCGACGAGCAGCTCGCGGTCGCCGCTGACTGGGAGTCGGCGGGCCGACTGGCGCTCGTCGGCATCGGGGTGGAACCGGGGCTGTCCGACGTCTTCGCCCGCTACGCCTCGGACCACCTGTTCAGCGAGGTCGACGAGCTCGCCACCCGGGACGGGGCGAACCTGGAGGTCGAGGGCTACGAGTTCGCGCCGTCGTTCTCCATCTGGACGACGATCGAGGAGTGCCTCAACCCGCCCGTGGTGTGGGAGCGCGACCGCGGCTGGTTCACGACGGCGCCGTTCAGCGAGCCCGAGGTCTTCGATTTCCCCGAAGGCATCGGCCCGGTCGAGTGCGTCAACGTGGAGCACGAGGAGGTGCTCTTGATGCCGCGCTGGCTGCAGCCTCGGCGGGTGACGTTCAAGTACGGGTTGGGTGCGGAGTTCATCGGCGTGCTCGAGACCCTGCACAAGCTGGGACTCGACTCGACCGTGCCGGTGCGGGTGGGCGGCGCCGAGGTGAGCCCGCGCGACGTGGTTGCCGCCTGCCTGCCCGACCCGGCCACGCTGGGCGACAAGATGCGCGGCAA
>Ga0136617_10004270_pt1 | contig 12788 bp, 13 predicted proteins | sample AntDrymUQ3222106_2_FD_129672 | JGI IMG/M metagenome (GOLD analysis project Ga0136617, IMG submission 129672) | Polar desert sand microbial communities from Dry Valleys, Antarctica - metaG UQ322 (21.06) | ecosystem: Environmental > Terrestrial > Soil > Desert | place: Antarctica: Dry Valley...
GGCTATAGCTGCGCGGAGATCGCAGAGATCATGAATTTGACTGAAGGCGCGGTGATGACACGCTTGACCCGCGCGCGCATAGCACTGCGGCGGGCGGATGGGAACGTTGCTGCACGCAAGGGAGGTACACGATGACGTGCTTCGAGTTCAGGCGCTTACTCCTTGCGCATCCACGTGAAAGAACTACCGAACAGGAGGAGCATGTAGCGCAATGCTCCCGGTGCACCAAGCTTGCAGCTGACGCGGCCGCTTTCGAGATGCGACTAGAGCAGACCGTACTAGTGCCGGTCCCCGACGCGCTTGCAGACAAGATATTGCTGCGCCAGAAAATGCTGCCGCAGGCGCGCTATCGCCTGTGGGCGACGGCCGCGACACTGGTGCTCGGCGTCGCCCTCGGCATACAGCTTTACCGGACATACGACGCCGCGCACGAGAACGTGGATACGGCGATGGCCGTCGGCACGAATCATCCCGCCGTGGCTGCGATCTCGTTTGTCCTCGACCACGAGCCGGAGCTACTCATACAGAACCGCAGCGACGATCCGAGCGTGATGATGAGCGCATTTCAGCGGCTGGGACTCAAGTTTCCGAGTGACGGCGTGAGCGTGCGCTATCTCGGGAAATGCCCCGTTCCAGGTGGTACCGGCGATCATGTCGTGCTCACGACGCCGTACGGACATGTCACGCTCATACTCGTGCCCGATTATCCAGTCGGCTCGCGCGTCATGGTGGCCGATCGCAACATGGCTGCGCTTGCGAGCCCTGCGGGCAAGGGCGGCTATATCGTCGTTGCGCAATCTCCGCAGACGATCAGGCAGATCGAGCGGATGTTGGCGTCATGAGCGGCGCCGCAGCTCCACTGTAAGGGTTCATTCTATTTTCCGGTCTAACGCCGTGCAGGACGCCGCTTCCGGCGACGTTTTTCCTCAACAGCCACTCTAAGGAGGTTCCCATGAACTGCACGCTTGTAATCGCCACACTCGCCGCTGCCGTCGGCCTGGCCCTTTCCGCGCCGTCCCATGCCCAGGACAAAGGCGGCAAGCCGATGAACAAGGAGCAGCAAATGACCATGGAGCGCATGACGAAGAACAACCTCGAGCAGTGCTACGGCATCGCCGCGCGCGGCAAGAACGATTGCGCCGAGGGCGCGCACTCGTGTGTCGGCCAGGCAACGCACGACCGCGACAAGGCCTCTTTCGTGCTGCTCCCGAAGGGCGATTGTCAGAAGATCGCAGGCGGCAGCCAGAAGGCGTCGTAACTTGGGTTGCCGGTGCGCCGGGTATCGCATCTCTGCCCGCGCGGTCCGATTCCCGCATCGGCGGGAATCGGGCTGCGCTTCCCGCATCACCACGTGGTGCTCGAGGAGAGGCCGGCGGTGGCCTGGTTCGAGGTGCACCCCGAGAACTACATGGGCGGCGGCACGCCGCTCGCGTATCTCGAGGCGGTCCGACGCGACTATCCGCTCTCACTCCACGGCGTGGGACTCTCGCTCGGCAGCGCCGACGGCGTAGATGAGCGCCACGTCTCTCGCCTGCAACGATTGATCGAGCGCGTCGAACCAGGCCTCGTCTCCGAGCATCTCGCGTGGAGCGCGATCGATGGCACGCATTTCGCCGATCTTCTGCCGCTGCCGCTGACGGAAGATGCGCTCGCCATCGTCTGCCGCAACATCGAGGTCACGCAGGATCGGCTCAAGCGGCGCATTCTCATCGAAAATCCGTCGTCCTATCTGCGTTACTGCCATTCGACCATTCCGGAGTGGGAATTCATTGCGGCCGTTGCCGCGCGCACCGGCTGCAGCATTCTGTGCGACGTCAATAACATCTACGTGAGCGCCTACAATCACGGCTTCGACGCGCGCCGCTATCTTCGCTCGCTGCGTGTGGCATGCATCGGAGAGGTACATCTCGCCGGTCACACGCTGCGCGAATTCGACGACGGCCGCTCGATTCGCATCGACGATCACGGCGCGCGCGTTTGTCCCGAAGTCTGGGCGCTCTACGCCGAAGCGGTGGCGCTCTTCGGACGCATCCCGACGCTGATCGAGTGGGACACGGATGTGCCACCGCTCGCAGTGCTTCTTGAAGAAGCCGCGCACGCCGAAAGCATCATGGCCGCGGAGTTGGCCGATGTCAGCGCTGCATGAGGTGCAGCAGGCGTTTGCCGCGTCCATGCTGTTCGAGCATGATGATGCAATTTGCGGCCCCATCGTCGAAGACGGCTTCACCGCCGCCGAACGCCTGCGCATTTACCGGAACACGTTTCGTTCGACTCTGACGGAAGTGCTGCGTATAACTTATCCCGCGGTGGACCGGCTGGTCGGACGCGATTTCTTCGATAGCGCGGCCGAGCAATTCATTCAGGCCACTCCGCCCTCGAGCGCATATCTCAACGAGTATGGCGGCGGCTTTGTGGAGTTTCTTGCGACCTTCCAGGCCGCGAGCACGCTGCCTTATCTGCCGGATGTCGCGCGTTTCGAATGGGCGCTCAGCGTCGCGGCCAACGCCGCCGATGTGCCGGCACTGGAAGCGCAAGCATTGGCTGCCGTCGGTCCCGAGCATCACGCTGGGCTGCAGTTCGAGCCGCACCCTTCCGTGCGCTTTCTTGCTCTCGACTATCACGCAGGCGAGGTTGCCGATGCCGTGCTGAGCGGCGACGATGCGGCAATGGCCGAAGTCGATGTGTCGCGTCGGCCGGTGTGGCTGGTCGTCCACCGCGGCCCCAATGGCGTCGAAGCGCAGCGGCTTGACCCGCGAGTCTATGCTTTTGTCTCTCGGCTCTGCGAGGGCGAGCCGTTGGGATGCCTGCTCGAGAACGCGCCTGCGGAGGCGCCGGCGCTCATCGCTGAGCAGCTCACCAAAGGCCGGCTGAAGGCGTTCCGTATCGAGAAAGATAGACCTTCATGAGCGACGCAACCCTCACGAGCACGCGTGCGACCTCGGCGCCAGTCAGGCTGTTTTTGCAGGTGCGCGCCTGGCTCGAAGCCGTTCCGTATTCCGTGCTCGCGGTGCCGCTGCGGCTCGGCGTCGCATGGATCTTCTGGAGCTCCGCGCAGGTAAAGCTCATCAACTGGGTGCGGACGATCCAGTTTTTCACGGACGAGTACCGCGTGCCGATCCTGCCGCCGGAGATCGCAGCCAGCATGGCGCTTGCCATCGAGATCACGTGCCCGATTCTCCTGGTGCTGGGACTTTTCACCCGTTTCGCTGTAATCGTGTTGATGGCGATGACTGCGGTGATCCAGATCTTCGTGTACCCGGAAGCTTGGCCCACTCACCTGCAATGGTTCGCGATGATGCTGGTGCTGCTTTGCCGCGGCGCCGGCACGCTCTCGGCCGATCACTTGCTCTGGCGCTGGCTCGGCCCGAAGCTCGGCTAGTCGCGCGCGTCGCTCGCCGAACAATATATGACCGGCTCCCGCACCGAAATCTTACAACCGCCGCGCAGGCGTAGCTTGTGGAGGAAGACATGGCACAGCACGCAATCAAATGGGAAGCAGGAGACGTCCACACCAGGACGTACTGGAGCGAAGGCGTGTGGGCGGGTCTCATCGCCGGCGCGGTGTTCGTGATGCTGGAGATGTTCATGGTGTGGCCTTAAAAAGCGAAAGCCCGTGGGGGCCGCCGCACATGATGGCTGCGATGATACTGGGCGAGGGGGCGTTGCCGCCGCCCGGGACGCCCGCGCCCTTCGATATGGGCATCATGATCGCGGCGATGGCTGTTCACATCCCGCTTTCAATCGTCTATGGCTTGATCGGCGCGTGGATAGTCCACCGCTTCGATCTTGGCGTCGCTCTGTTGATCGGGGCAGTGTTCGGCTGGGCGATTTACATCGTCAACTTTCTGATGATCGCTCCGGTCATGTTCCCGTGGTTCGGCATGGCGCGCGGCGGCATGAGCATTTTCGCGCATGTGGTGTTCGGCACAGTGCTCACAGGCGCCTACATCGGGCTGCGCGGACGGCATCGTCCAGCGACTGCGAAATAATCGCGATGCAAGACACATAGCAACCGAGTTATGCTCGAAAGTTGTGTATGACGTGAAATGAGAAGGCGGTGTATTCTTGATGGTCGTCAAGATCATCAACCTTTTTTCAAGACCGTGCTCGGCGCCCCGAAGATCGTCCTGATCGGCAGCGACCTCAGGTTGCCGCGTACGTTTCGCCGCTCTTCGATTGCACGCCGAGCAGCGGCTTTGGCAGCAGCTCGCACAAGCCTCGCCATGCCCGTCGACGATGACCTGTAGATAACGTCCAACGCGCCTCACGCGCCGGCCTATAATGGTTTTCGAAAGGCATATCGCGTGAAGCTCATCCCGTGGCTTCGAACGATCGCGCTGGCGCCACTCGCGTGGCTGGCCGTTGCATCGGCCACGGCAGCGCCGGTGGTGAACGTGATCCCGGTCACCGGGCCGATCGGTCCGGCGAGCGCCGACTTCATCCAGCGCGGCATCGATCGCGCCGAGCACGACGGCGCCGATCTGGTCGTGCTCCAAATCGACACGCCCGGCGGCCTGGACGGATCGATGCGCGACATCATCAAGGGCATCCTCGCCGCGCGCGTGCCGGTCGCAGCGTACGTCGCGCCGAGCGGCGCCCGCGCCGCCAGCGCCGGCACCTACATCCTGTATGCGTCGCCGGTTGCCGCGATGGCGCCAGGCACAAATCTCGGTGCGGCGACACCCGTTGCGGTCGGCGGACCTGAGTTGCCCGCGCCGCCCGGCACACCGCAATCGCCGCTGCCAGGCAAGACGGGCGACAAGGACGCCGCGCCGGCCAAGGCGGAAAAATCCGACGACCCAATGACCCGCAAGCACGTCCACGACGCCGCGGCCTACATCCGCGGGCTTGCGCAACTGCGCGGCCGCAATGCCGACTGGGCCGAGCGCGCCGTCCGCGAGGCGGTGAGCCTGTCCGCCGAGGAAGCGCTGGCGCAGAAGGTCATCGACGTCATCGCCACCGACGTGCCGGACCTGTCGAGAAAACTCGAGGGCAGGACGGTCAAGACGGCCGCCGGCGAGCGCGTCCTGCACACCGACGGCGCGACCATCAACACGATGGCGCCCGACTGGCGCACCCGCTTCCTTGCCATCATCACGCATCCGAGTATCGCGCTGATCCTGCTGACCGTAGGCTTCTACGGCCTAGTCTTCGAGCTCATGAATCCCGGCATGGTGCTGCCGGGCGTGGTCGGCGCGGTTGCGCTGTTGATCGCCCTGTATGCGCTGCAGTTGCTGCCGACCAACTATGCGGGCCTCGCGCTGCTCGTGGTCGGGCTGGGCTTTATCGTCGCCGAAGTGTTCCTGCCCTCGTACGGCTCGTTGGGCATAGGCGGCGTCATCGCCTTCGTCGTCGGCGCGATGATGTTGGTCGACACCGACATTCCAGGATTCGGCGTGCCGACGTCACTCGTCGCCGTGCTGGCGATCGTCACGGTGCTGTTCGTCTTCGCGATTGCCGCCGCCGCACTGAAGGCCCGCCGCCGTCCCGTGGTGAGCGGCCGCGAGCAGCTGATCGGCAGCGCCGGCGTGATGCTCGATGACAGCGACGCCGAAGGCTGGGCGCGTGTGCACAGCGAGCAGTGGCGCGTGCGGTCGACGGAGCCCGTCAAGCAGGGCACGCAGGTGCGCGTGACCGGCAAGGACGGGCTGGTACTGACCGTCACCCCGATCCTCGAAGGAGGCTAGCCATGGTCGTGCTGCTGGAACTCGGATTCGTCGTCGTCGTGCTGCTGATCCTGTTCGCCACGTCCATTCGCGTCCTGCGGGAATACGAGCGCGGCGTCGTGTTCATGCTGGGGCGCTTCTGGAAGGTCAAGGGTCCGGGCCTGGTCATCCTGATCCCGGTGGTGCAGCAGATGGTGCGCATCGACCTGCGCACCGTCGTCTTCGACGTGCCGCCGCAGGACGTCATCACGCGGGACAACGTCTCGGTCAAGGTCAACGCGGTAGTCTACTTCCGCGTCGTCGATCCCGAGAAGGCGGTGATCCAGGTCGTGCGCTTCCTCGAAGCGACCAGCCAGCTGGCGCAGACGACATTGCGGGCGGTGCTCGGCAAGCACGAGCTGGACGAGCTGCTCTCCGAGCGCGAGAAGCTCAACTTGGACATCCAGCGCGTCCTCGACATCCAGACCGACGCGTGGGGCATCAAGGTCTCGACCGTCGAGATCAAGCACGTCGACCTCAACGAATCGATGGTGCGCGCCATTGCCCGCCAGGCGGAAGCCGAGCGCGAGCGGCGCGCCAAGATCATCCACGCCGAAGGCGAGCTGCAGGCGTCCGAGAAACTCCTCCAGGCGGCGCAGATGCTCGCCAAGGCGCCGCAGGCGATGCAGCTACGCTACCTGCAGACGCTCGGCAACATCGCAGGGGACAGGAGCACGACCATCGTGTTCCCGCTGCCGATGGATCTGCTGAGCGCCCTGCGACCGCGGGGGACCGCGAATGAGCCTTGATCGCCAAGCGTCAGGTGACATCACTCCGATGCGCAAACGGTATCACTTTCGGCTGTCGTTCCCGGTGGGCCTTATGGTCTTGATCGAGAGTTTCCAGTTGTGGCGATTCTGCAAGGCGGGCTGGTTATGACGCGACGCGAACTCATATGGTGCCTCGCCGCGCTGTTTCTGCTCGCGCCCGCGTGCGCGCAGCAGGGCGAGCAGCGCATGCATCAGCGCTTCGACGATGCGGAAAGGTGGTCGAAGATCTTCGACGACCCAGCGCGCGACGAATGGCAGAAACCCGCCGAGGTGATCCGGACGCTTAAGCTCGCGCCGAATGCAGCGGTCGCGGACATCGGCTCGGGGACTGGTTATTTTGCAGTGCGCCTGGCGCGCGCGTTGCCGCAGGGGCGCGTGTATGGGGTCGACGTCGAGCGGGACATGGTGCGCTTTCTCAACGAGCGCGCAGCGAAGGAGAGCCTTCCGAACCTCAGCTCGCACCTGGTTGAGGAGGACGATCCGAAGTTTCCGGCAAAAGTGGATTTGGTGATCGTCGTAGATACCTACCACCACCTCCCCGTCCGCAGCCGTTACTTCGAGCGCGTGCGCGCGGGATTGAAGCCGGGTGGGCGCGTGGCGATCGTCGACTTCAAGCCCGAGTCGCCGACCGGTCCGCCGCAGCGCCACCGTATCCCGCCGGAGACGGTGAAAGCCGAGATGGAGCGCGCTGGGTACCGGCTCTCCGAGGAGCACAGCTTCCTGCCGTACCAGTACTTCCTCGTCTTCGCGCCGGGGTAGGGCAGGCAGCTGATTTCGACCTCGGGCTTCTGCCCTGGGGGGTAGGCAAGTCTGCCGCGCGGGCCGCGCAGCGAGGAACATTACGGAAGCTGGGACCGCTTCGTGGTGTAACGCTCGCGTCAACCGATTCCGCCACGATCGACCTCCAACGCGGCGCGACGCAACCCCCCGCCTCCGGGCACCGTGATCGCGGTCACGTTTTTGCGAAAACGAACGGCAGACGGCGTTGCGCCGCTTCGAAAATATCCAGAATTTCCCGCGTGTCGCGCCCGCCAATATTCAGGAGTCCGTAACGATAGCTATGGCCATCCTGCAGCTCCTGGGAAAGTTTTCGGCCTGCCGTCGCCAGAATCTCGATCCGCATATCGGGTTGCCACGTCTGCACCGCGTCGATGTCAGCGCGCGTAGGCAGTTTGATCACCTGCCGGTTGTCGAATACGCGAAGTGCGCAGCTTGCGGCCATTGCATATTTGCCCGCTCTTCGGGTCAGTACCGGCTTGTTTCCGAGGGCGAGATCAAGCAAGACCGAATAGGTGTTGGTGCCGTCCACTTTTTTGAACAGATCGGCGAATTGCGAAGCCATGCGCGGATTGATTTCGACGATATGCACGGTATCGGCCGCCGCGTTATAGATGAACTCGATGTTGAACAGCCCGTTATCGAAGCCGATGCCAGGCATGACCTTCTTGGCCACCGCGCCCATACGGTCTTGAATCACCTGCGGCAAGCGGGACGGATATTCGAAGCGCTGAAATGATGTCGAGCCGGGAAAATGAATTGCATCGACCACGCCGACCACGTGAAGGTCACCATGGTAGACATATCCTTCGAGGCTCACCTGCCATCCCTCCAACAAAGTCTCCACCAACAGACTGCCGGTGCCCAGATCGCGACCCCCGTATTTTTTCAGCAGAATCGCGAAGGGTGCGAAGAATGGTTTGGGCAACACTGCACGTCGCGCCAATGCCGGCAACATCTCGCGTGAATCAACGCGATTAGCGCCGACGGAAAAGAACGACTTGAGGGGTTTGATGAAAACCGGAAACGGCAAGGTGACGACCGGTGCTTCCGGATCCGCGGCTTCGAAGTCCGGCACGGCATCGGGAACGACCTTGCGTTGTGCCTCGCGCCCATAGAACTTGTGCTGACAGAGAAGATCGGCAGCGACCGGAACGCCCGAAAGGCCGAATCGCTGGCTGATAATGCTTGCCAGCGTACTGCCCGGATAGTCGTCAGTGCTGACGACGCCGTCGATGTCAGCACGTTCGTACTGGCTTGCGATACGTTCAATTTCGCCTTCCGGGTCGGCGATCCGTATGTCGGGCGGCGGCTCCTCTGTGACCAATTCCTCTAAGGCAATGCTTGCGTAGTCATGGAACAGGAAGCGGTGCCGATCCGTACCCGGCAGGGTTGCAATCTCGCGATAGTCGCGCTGGGTGGGACAGAGGAAGAGAATCGTGCTCAAGAGGTATTCTTCGCCGAAGGGTCCAGAGTGAAACTCGAAACGCTCGGAGCGAGGAAAACCCGGACCGGCGTCGGTTCAGCGCGGAAAGCCCGCACGCTCAAGCGCGCTCGCCATCCGCTCCCGGTCCGCCGCACGCTGGTATAGCTGCATCAGCACCGGATCGTTAGCGCGGAAGTTCGGATCGATCTTGTGCGTCATCGCGACGTGCTCTTTGGCTTCCGCCACGCGGCCTGAGTCGGCAAGCGCGGCGGCCAACCAGTAATGGCACGGCCGGAACGCGGGCGCGCGTGCCATGCAGCGCTCGAGGCTGCTCATTCCCTCCGCGGCACGGCCGAGCAGTATGTAGGCGTGGCCGACGTAGCCGTCGTAGCTAGGCGGATAGAAGGGATTGAGCCGCATCGCCTCGCGTGCCACCTCCAGCGCCTCGGCGGACCGCCCTTGGTAGATCAGCACATCCGCGAACCGGCCGTCCGCCAGGCTGGGGTTCTCTGCCTGCGCCCGGCGAAATAGCGCCTCCGCCTGTTTCATCCCCTCCTTCGAGCCCCGGTTGCGCGCCACCCAAGCCAACGTCGCCAGCGCTGCGGCGTTCGTCGGCTCGAGGCGCAGCGCCTCCTCCGCGGCTGCCGCGGCCTGGGCGAGAACAGCAGGGTTGCGCCATTCGCCTTCCACGTTCGGCTCGACGAACGCGGCCAGATAGTTGTTCGCAAGCGCCTCATGGCTCGGCGCGAACCGCGGATCGAGCTTGATCGCACGCTCGAACAGGGCACGGGCCTGCAGCAGCATCTTGCCCGGCTCTGCGGACGCTATGTGCCGTCGCTGCAGCGCGAGGCCCTGAACGTAGAGCTCGTAGGCATCGAGGTTGCCGTCGCGCTTGCGCAGTGCGCGCTCCGTCTCGGCGTGGGTAATGTGGCCTACGAGCATCGACGCGACGCTCTGTGCGATCTCGTCCTGCAGCGCGAACAGCCCCTTGCCCTCGCGTTCGTAGCGCTCGGCCCAGATCTGCGAGCGGTTGGCGGTGTCGGCGAGTTGCACGTTGATGCGCATGCGCCCGCCGTCGCGCCGGATGCTGCCGTCGAGCACGTAGCGCGCGCCAAGCTCGCGTCCGAGCGTCTGCAGGTCGGCCTCGTGCTCCTTGTAGCGGAAGCTCGAGTTGCGCGAGATCACCGCGAGGCTCGTGAACCGGCCGAGCGCCGTGATCACGTCCTCGGTCAGCCCATCGGCGAGGTCGCCCTGCGCCGTATCCGCGGCGTCATAGGAAAACGGCAGGACCGCGATCGTCGGGCGCGGGTCGAACGCTTTCGACGACGGACCCAGCGTGTTCCATCCATACCAGCCAACCACGAGCGCCGCGATCGCGAGCGTCGCGCCAAGTACGCTCACCGCGAGACGCTTCGAGCCCCGCGCGGTCCCGGCGGCGTCCCGCCGCGGGCCCACCGTCTGGCCCCACGCAAGCTTCGTCACCCGGACCGGCCGGGCGGCGTTCTTCAGCGTAAGTTTGCCGGCATCCACGAGCCCGACGTTGAGACGGCCGCGGACCTCATCGGCAACCGCTTGCGTGACCAGCACGCCACCCGCGTCGGCGGCCGTCTCGAGACGGCTGGCAACGATGACGCCGTCGCCCAGCACATCGTCGTCCTGCAGGTAGACATCGCCGAGATTGACGCCGATCCGCAGCACGATGCGGCGCGCCTGCTCGACGCCCGCCTGGTCATCCGCCACCGCCTTCTGGATCTTCACGGCGCAGGCCGCCGCATTGACCGCGCTGTCGAAGATCGCGAGGAAGCCGTCGCCGGTCCTCTTGAAGATCCGCCCACGGTGCACGGCGACGACCTGCTCGATAAGCCGCGCCTGCAACGCGCGCCACGCGGCCAGCGTCCCCGACTCGTCACCTTCCACCAGCCGGGTGTAGCCGACCACATCGGCCGCGAGAATCGCGGCCAGCCTGCGTGTCGGTTCCTCGTCGGACATGGTGTGGGGTCACATGATGTCTACAAAGGCTTCGCCTATTCCTCCATGCAGCTCGAGGGAGACCCGATGTCGGTCGAGCTTCGTTCCGCGGCGGTCCCATCGGCGCGTCGCCAGTAATTGCGTTGGCGCAGGAACGGGAGAAGCAGTGCGTTTCCGAGTCTGTTGTCCGGACCCGCTGCATATCCCGGAATGCCGATGACGATCCGGGACTGAGGAATGTTCAGGCGGAGCGTGCGATGCAGCCGGTCCCACCAGGGGAAAACAACCGAATAGTTCGAATTGTTTTCCCGCCATACCTCGGAATGGTGGATGCCATGCATCCGCGGCGTCACCAAAATCTTGTTCAGCAAACGCTCGACCCGCAAAGGCAAGTGCACGTTGCTGTGGTGAAAAAGCGTGTTCGCCTGAAACACCAATTCGTAGATGGCGAAGGTCAGCGGCGAAACGCCGATCACGGCGATCTGCACGACCCGAAAGCCCGCTGACAGCGCGACCTCACCCAGGTGGAACCGAAACGCCGTGCTGACATCCAGATCGGGATCGATATGGTGCACGTTGTGCAAGCGCCAAAGCAACGGAATCCTGTGGTTGGCGACGTGCCAGTAGTAGAACGCAATATCCATGAGCACAAAACCCACTACAAATTGAGCCGCTGCGGGAAGATCCACCCAATGCAGCAGCCCGAACCCTCGGTCTGAGACCTGCTGCAACGCGGACGCGCCAACCGGTTCCACGATGAGTGCGGCGATGCCGAGCGCTAAAGCCGAGATGCCGACATTGACGAACAGCCGACGGGCCAGCGCAGCGCGTGCCGTGCGCAATGGAGCACGGTGCTCCCACACGAAAAGCAGCAGGAACAAGCCGCCCAGGATTGCGGCCGTGTAATAGGGTTGCATGGTCAGGACCGCGATGTGTCTTCGTTCTTACCGCTCAGCGTCACGGCGGGCGCTCGCCGCGGAAAGCATCGCACGGATTTGTGGCAAGGCAGCGCGCGCCGCGTCCTCGCCGGCGCGAATCACCGCCGCGCGGTTGGCCAGCGACACCGCCGTGCCCGGCGGAATGGGCTCGATCAGCACATCGGCTTCCTGCAGATTTTTCGTGTTGATCGTGTGCGCCATGATCTGCACCGTCTGGAACACCATATCGAGGGGGTTGCGAAGTCTGCTCTCCATCGGTCGGTACGTGACATTAATCGCGATGACGATGTCGGCGCCCATCGCACGCGCAGTCGCGATGGGCACCGGGCTCACCAGCGTGCCGTCGATGTACTGCCGGGATCCGATCCGCACGGGCTGAAACACTACGGGAACGCTCGCTGACGCGCGCACCGCCATTCCGGTGTTGCCGCGGTTGAAGACCGCAAGCGAGCCGTCTTGTGCATCAGTCGCCACCGCCGCGAATGGCATGGCAAGCGCTTCGATTGGCCGATATCCCACGTGCCGGTTGATGAACTCTTCGATCCGTTCGCCACCGACCAAGCCTAAGCGTGGGACTACCAGATGACCGAATACAGACCAATCGAGCTCGTCGGTGGCCTTCTCGACTGCGTCGGCGGGCAGACCCGCCGCGTGCAAAGCACCGACCACCGCACCGACGCTGGTGCCGACAACAAGATCCGCGGCAACGCCCGCGTCCGCCAATACCTTCAGCACTCCGATATGCGCGAACCCGCGAAGCGCACCACCGCCGAGGGCGAGTCCGACCACGGCTCGCCCCGGGCGCTGCACTTGCACGAGTGGGCCGGCGTCCGCCGGCGCAAGCACGACGGGACCGGGAGCAACCGTCGCGCATCCCACCAGCATTGCACACACCAATCCGGCACAAACGTGCCGCGTGCCCCGGGCAATCGAGGCCAAGAAGTCAGCGACCAGACTCACTGGGACCCACCGCGGAGGTGTCCGACGGCCACGAAACTGATGCCTGCATGAAAGGTGCGCACGAGTGCGAAATCCGCACAGTGCTCGCGCAATGCCGACCACGGCCGGCGCAACCCGTGAAAGGTGGACAAATAGTGCCGCGCGCCCCAGATGCACCAGATGTTCGCCGGCGCGGCGTACCACCACGGCAGCAAACGCATTCCGCACGCGACAACGCGGGCGCCGGGCTTCCCGGCGGCCAGCA
>Ga0136617_10004271_pt1 | contig 12787 bp, 12 predicted proteins | sample AntDrymUQ3222106_2_FD_129672 | JGI IMG/M metagenome (GOLD analysis project Ga0136617, IMG submission 129672) | Polar desert sand microbial communities from Dry Valleys, Antarctica - metaG UQ322 (21.06) | ecosystem: Environmental > Terrestrial > Soil > Desert | place: Antarctica: Dry Valley...
CGGCGAAGCCGAGCCTCGAGAGCCGGCGGCCACATCCTCGGGGCCGAGCTCGTGGGACTCCGGCGGCGTCGAGCCGGCAGCATCGTCCTGGCGCAGCGCCGAGGCCACCGCCAGGCGGTCGACGAGGTCGTTCATCTCGTCGCCGGAGTGTCCCTTCACCCAGCGGGGCACGCCGAAGCGCCCCGCCTTGTGGGCCTCGATCAGCGGCTCCCAGAGGTCGCGGCTCTTCACCGGCTGGCCGGCCTTGTTGGTCCAACCCCGTGCCTCCCAACCCTTCCACCAGCCGTCGCGGAAGCAGTTGGCCACATAAGTCGAGTCGGTGACCACGTCGAGTTCGCCGTCGAGCATCTCGACCGACGACAGCACCGCCTGCAGCTCCATGCGCTGGTTGGTCGTGTGCTCGGCGTGGCCACGGGCCCACGCCCCTCCGGGCACAGCCCACCCCCAGCCGCCAGGACCAGGGTTCCCCGAACAAGCCCCGTCGGTGTACACGATCGTCGTCACAACCGGCGAGCCTGGCAGACGTCCCGTTCTGAGACGCCAGGCGGGCGAATCTGGCCGCCTCCCCGTTCAGAAGCGGGGAGCGGTGCGGGACGGGAACCGGGGGTGCGAGAGTGGGAGGACCAATCCGACCGCACCAGAGGGGCAGCAAGCCCATGAGCATCTCTGACGACTTCGTCGGCCAGCTCTACGACACCGACCCCGACGAGACCCGCGAGTGGATCGACTCCCTCGATGCGGTGGCCAGCGTCAAGGGCCACACTCGGGCCGCGTTCCTGATGCAGAAGCTGCTGGAGCGCAGCCACGAGCTCAACTTCGGCCTCCCGGCTCCGGTGCGCACGCCCTACATCAACACCATCGGCCCCGAGGACCAACGCGTCCGCTACTGGTTCCCCGGCGACGCCGACCTCGAGCAGCGCATCCGGGCGTTCATCCGGTGGAACGCCGCGGTCATGGTCATCAAGGCCAACAAGGCGGCCGACGGCATCGGAGGCCACCTTGCGACCTATGCCTCCTCGGCCTCGCTCTACGAGATCGGGTTCAACCACTTCTTCCGGGGCAAGGACGGCGGCCGGTCCGGAGACGCGGTGCACATCCAGGGCCACGCTGCGCCCGGCATCTACGCCCGGGCCTACCTCGAAGGACGCCTCGACGAGGACCACCTCGACCGGTTCCGGCGGGAGCTCGACGGCGGAGGCCTGTCGAGCTACCCGCACCCGCGGCTCATGCCCAACTTCTGGGAGTACCCGACGGTGTCGATGGGCCTCGCCCCGATCTCATCGATCTACCAGGCCCGCTTCAACCGCTACCTCCACGCCCGCCAGATCGACGCCACCGACGAGACGAGGGTCTGGTGCTTCGTCGGCGACGGTGAGACCGACGAGCCCGAGACCCTCGGAGCCATCGCCCTGGCCGGCCGCGAGCAGCTCGACAACCTGATCTGGGTCGTGAACTGCAACCTCCAGCGCCTCGACGGGCCCGTGCGAGGCAACGGCAAGATCATCCAGGAGCTGGAGGCGGTGTTCCGCGGCGCCGGCTGGAACGTCATCAAGGTGATCTGGGGATCGCGATGGGACGAGCTGCTAGCCCGCGATGTCGACGGCGTGCTGCTCGCGAAGATGAACTCCACCGTCGACGGCGACTTCCAGCGCTACGCGGTGAGCGACGGGGCCCACATCCGCGACCACTTCTTCGGGCCCGACCCCCGTCTCCGAGCCATGGTCGAGGACCTGTCCGACGAGGACCTGCGCACCCTGCCCCGCGGTGGCCACGACTACCAGAAGCTGTACGCCGCCTACCGGGCCGCCACCGAGCAGCGAGGCGCCCCCACGGTGATCCTGGCCAAGACCATCAAGGGGTGGACGCTGGGCGTGGGCGTCGAGGCCCGCAACGCCACCCACCAGATCAAGAAGATGACCGTCGCCCAGCTGCGGTCGTTGCGAGACCGGCTCTACCTGCACGAGGAGATCCCCGAGGACTCTCTCGCCGATGACCGCGAGCCGCCGTACTACAGGCCGCCGGAGGGCAGCCCGGCCCACACCTACCTGATGGAGCGGCGCCAGGCCCTCGGCGGACCGCTGCCCGGGCGGGTGGTGCGGGTCAAGCGCGAGCTGCCGATGCCGACCGACGCAGCCTTCACCGAGCTGCTGGCCGGGTCGGGCAAGCAGGCGGCCAGCACCACCACCGCGTTCACCCGGCTGCTACGGGCGCTGGCCCGCACCGAGGGCTTCGGCCGTCGAATCGTGCCCATCATCCCCGACGAGGCCCGCACCTTCGGGATGGACTCGCTGTTCAAGGAGTTCGGGATCTATGCGTCGCAGGGCCAGAAGTACGAACCGGTCGACCACTCGCTGCTGCTCAGCTACACCGAGACGCCCGACGGCCAGCTCCTCGAGGAGGGGATCACCGAGGCCGGCGGGATGGCCTCGTGGATCGCGGCAGCAACCTCCTACGCCACCCGCGGCGTGCCCATGGTGCCGTTCTTCATCTTCTACTCGATGTTCGGCTTCCAGCGGGTGGGCGATCTCATCTGGCAGGCCGCCGACCACCGGGCCAAGGGCTTCCTGCTCGGGGCCACGGCGGGGCGCACCACCCTGCTGGGCGAGGGCCTCCAACACCAGGACGGCCACAGCCTGGTGCTGGCCTCGACGGTGCCCGTGTGCCGGGCCTATGACCCGTCGTTCGCCTACGAGGTCGCCACGCTCGTCCGCCACGGCATCGACCACATGTACGGGAGCCAACCCGAGGACGTCTTCTACTACCTGACCCTCTACAACGAGAACCACCCGATGCCGGCCATGCCCGAGGGGGCAGCCGACGGCGTCGTCGAGGGCCTGTACCGCTGGGCCGGCCCACCTGAGGGCACCGAGACCCGGGGGTCGATCCTGTTCTCGGGCACGGCGCACCTCGCGGCGCGCGCCGCCCAGGAGGAGCTGGCCGACAAGCACGGCATCGGCGTCGACCTGTGGAGCGCCCCGGGCTGGAAGCAGATGCGGGAGGAGGCGATGGCCGTCGAGCGCCGCAACCGGCTGCACCCCTCCGAGGCGCCCCATGCCGCTCGCGTGACCCAACTGCTCGGCGACGATGGCGGTCCGGTGGTGGCGGTGACCGACTACATGGCCGCCGTGCCCGACCAGATCTCCCGCTGGGTCCGCCGGCCCTTCACGTCGCTCGGCACCGACGGCTTCGGCCGCTCCGACACCCGCGAGGCGCTGCGCTCGTTCTTCGAGACCGACGCCGGCCACGTGGTCGTGGCGGTGCTGTCGGCGCTGGCCCGGTCGGGCGAGATCGACGCCACCGAGGTCGGCAAGGCCGCCGCCCGCCACGGCATCGACCCCGACATCGCCCCGTCCTGGCTCCGCTGACCCTGGGCCGATGCGACCCACCACCGTTCTGGCGTACCTCCTGCACCCGCTCGGTACGTCAGGTACGCCAGAACAGGAGCTCAGGCGCCGATGACGGTGACGATGGCGTAGTCGGGGCCTCCGTTGGCGTCGACGGCGCGGACCTCGGCGAGTCGCAGGCCGGACCCGACCCGCAAGCCGAGCAGGGTGACCTCGTCGCGCTGACGATCACTGATGTCGGGCGACTGGCCCAGGTCGACGAACTGCCGGCCGTAGGCGGCCATGACGTCGCGCACCAGCCCGGTGAGCTCGACCACGAACGACCAACCCTCGCCCTCGCAGGCGCACGGACCTGGCAGACCCACCAGCCGGCTGCCCCTCTCGAGGGAACGGGGTAGCGAGCCCTCGGGTCGGACCGCCAGGGCCACGTCACTCGGCGCCGGAGCCTGGAGCGGTCCGGCGGGGAGCTCCACCGCCGCGATGGGGTCAGTCGGAGCGATCGGCGGGCTGGAGGCGGTCTCACCGGTCTCCTCGCTCCCCGGCGGCCGATAGCGCAGGCCCAGGCCCGACACGACCCCCGCCAGGCTGACTCGCCGCACCACCGATGCATTCAGGCTCTCGCCGTCGGAGGAGTCGGCGTAGCTCCCCACACATGAGATCTGGTCGACGCCGCCCAGGCACCCGCCCCCGGTCTCCTCCATCCCGAGTGTTCCGGCCTGCTCAGCGAGGACGTTGAACGCTGCGATGGGGTCGCCCGTCACCAGCAGGAGAGCGCGGTAGCCCTGGCCCACCAGATCGGGGAAGGGCACGCCGAGCAGCAGGGCCCCATCGGGGACGGTCAACCCTCCACCCATGGGCGTCCCGGCGCCGGCCATGTCGTCGGTGTCCAGATCGAAGGGTCCCAGGTCCGAGGCCACGACCTCTCGCCGATCAGCCGGCGACGCCGTGGCCGACGGCGCCTCGGTGGTCGACGCCGCCCCCTCGTCATCGTTTGAGCAGGAGACGAGGACGGCCACGAGCAGGATCGCCAGTGCCGCCGAAATCGCCCTTCGAGCCCTCCCGGCGATCCAGGGTGCGGAGGGCGGGGGCGACATCGCCGCGACCGTACGCGACGCTTGGCGCCCGACCGCGGCGCCCGGCGGCGTCGGGGCCGCACGGTACCGTGGCGTCGTGGCCGACTCGACCTTCCCCGTCACCGGTGACGACGAGGCCGACCGGCTGCTCGTCACCGACCCCCTCGCCCTGTTGATCGGGATGCTGCTCGACCAGCAGATCCCCATGGAGAAGGCGTTCCACTCGCCACTCCTCCTCGCCGAGCGCCTGGGTGGCCCCCTCGACGCAGCCGCCATCGCCACCGCCGACGCCGATCACCTCTTCGCCGTGTTCCGGGGCCCACCGGCGCTCCACCGCTTTCCCAGGGCCATGGCCGAGCGCACCCAGGCCATGTGCGCCCAGCTCGTCGAGCACCACGACGGACGGGCCGCCGAGGTGTGGGAGGGCGCAGCCGACGGCGACGAGCTGCTGGGCCGGCTGCGGGCCCTGCCCGGCTTCGGTGCCGACAAGGCCCGCATCTTCATCGCCCTGTTGGCCAAGCGCATCGACGTGCGGCCTCCCGGTTGGGAGGCCGCTGCTGGCCCCTTCGCCGATGGCACTCGTCTCTCGGTCGCCGACGTCGACTCCCGAGCCGCCTTCGACCGGGTCCGGGCGTGGAAGCGGGAGCAGAAGGCAAAGGCGAAGGGCGAGGCCGCCCGCACGTGAGGCTCAACATGGGGGTGCGCCACGCCGCGGTGGCGCTCGTGGTCGTGCTGCTCTCGGCCATCACCGCGTTCGGTCTGCTGGGACCGGCAGTGGGCCCCGAACGCATCCACTCCTTCGACGTGGTGGCGACCATCCGCGAGGACCGCACCGTCGACGTGCGGGAGGTCATCGACTGGGACTTCGGCCTCAACTCCAAGCGGGGCATCTTCCGCCTCATCCCCAGCGACGGCGGCGCACCCACCGGGATCGAAGTGTCGTCGCCCACCGCCCCCGACGAGTTCGTGGTGACACCGAAGGGCACCGACACCGAGATCCGCATCGGCGATCCCGACACCAAGATCCGGGGCCGCCACCGCTACGAGATCAGCTACAAGCTGCCGTCCACGATCGTCGAGGATCGCTTCGCCCTCGACGCCATCGGCACCCGGTGGCCAGTCGGCGTCGCCCACGCCGATGTCTTGGTGCTCGGCGCCGAGCTGAGCTCACCGGGGTGCTTCATCGGCCCCGCCGGCTCCACCGATCGGTGCGAGATCTCGTCGGTCGACGAGGGCCTCCGCGTCGAGCTCGACGATCTCGACGCCTACGAGGGCATCACCATCGACGGCGATGTCGCGTCCACCCGCCCGGCCGAGCTGCCGGCGATCCCCCCGTTCGAGGACCGCGACAGCTCGGCCCGGTGGGTGTGGGCTGGGGTCGTCGCCGCTCTGGGCACCCTCGTCGCCCTCGCCGTGTTCGTGATCTGTCGCCAGATCGGGCGCAACGAGGTGGCCGGCGGAGGAGCGACGGAGGCTGCGTTCGTCCCCTACGGCTCCGAGACCTTCGGGCCTCAGCACACCACGCCCTCCGAGGCGCCGCCTCCGGTGCCCGGAGCGCGCAAGGTCGCCGACTCCAAGATGGGCGAGCTGGCCGGACTCGAGTTCGTGCCTCCAGGTGGCGTCGAGCCCTGGCAGGGAGCGGTGGTCCTGCGCGAGACCATCGACGACCGCACCGTGGGGTCGTGGTTCTCGAGCCAGGCCGCCCGTGACGTGGTCACCATCACCCGCGAGGGCGAGACGGTGACCCTCGCTCCGGGACCGAAGGCGGCCTCCGCCGACGCCACCACCGCTCCGATCCTGAACAGGGCCCTGGGCGGATCCGGCGCTATCACCCTGGGCACCTACTCACCAAGCTTCTCCACGGCGTGGAAGGAGGCGGGCGCGGCGATCGACGGTTGGGTGGCGTCATCGCAGGTGTTCCGGCGACGGCCGCCCCACTTCGGGTCTGCGGCCGGAGTTCGCAACCTCATCCCCTGCCTCGCCCTTCCGTTCCTCCTTGTGGTCGGAGGCGGCGCCTCGGTCATCTCCGGGTTCAACAGCGGCCTCGCCGCCATCGCCATCGCCATCGGCGTGCCTGCCCTCGTCGCCGCGCTCGCCTACGCCAAGCTCACCCGCAGCCTTAGCGCCAAGGGATCGGCCATCGCCCTTCGCTCGGAGTCGTTTCGCCGCTTCCTCCATGACAGCGAGGCCCAGCACGTCGAGTGGGCTTGGCAGAACGGGCTGCTGCGGGACTACTCGGCTTGGGCGGTCGCCCTCGGCGAGGCCGACGCATGGAACGCGGCGATGGCCGTCTCATCGGTGCCGCCGGTCGAGCAGTCGATGTCGAGCGGCATCTTGATGCCCGCGATCTACTTCTCCAGCTTCAGCTCCACCACATCACCGCCGTCGAGCTCGGGGAGCGGCGGCGGCGGAGGCTTCTCCGGCGGAGGCTTCTCCGGCGGCGGAGGAGGTGGGGGCGGAGGCGGCAGCTGGTGACCCGTCGATGACACCGCTCGAACCCGGCACGAGTGTGCGCGCTCAGCGCGCACACTCGTGCCGGGTTGGCGGCGACCGACGGTCTCTCGTCGCGGTCGGTGGCCCACACCTACAGTCCAGACGAATGGACCGGCCCAATCGCTTCGAACACACGCGCTGGCTGGGAGACAAGCGCGATCAGCGCGTCCACGACCTCGACCACTGCGAGCCGGCGGTGGTCGATGAGCTCATGTCGGCCCGCACCTACACCTGCTTCGGCCCCGACTCGCTGCCCGAGGCCCGCAACCGCGGCTATCGGACGTGCCGATGTGCCGGCGCTGCGGTAGCCCGACGGACCGAGACCGACATCGACGCCGACCCCGCTGCAGGCTGAGGGGCCGGGGGCCAGACGGATCGCGTGGCCGTCGACGACCACCCGGTCCGCAACGGGGACCTCATGCTCGTCGGCCACCTGGCCCGGCCTCGTGGCCGAAGCAGCGGAGGTCGTCCTGGACTGGTCCTGACCCACGGGCTCCCCCCAGCCACCGCGGGCGCCAGCGATGCCGGCAAAGACCTTCCGGAGCTGGCCGACCGCATCGCCACCACGCTGGGCTGGGTCGTCCTAGCGCTCCGACTGCGGGGCGCCGGGGGGTCTGACGGTGACTTCTCCCTCGGCGGGTGGCACGCTGACATCGGCGCCGGACTGGCCGCCCTTCGGGAGGTCCCCGACGTGCGGGCCACCTGGATCGCGGGCTACGGCACGGGTGGAGGGCTGGCGGTCTGTGCCGGCGCGGCAGACCCTGCGGTGGCCGGGGTGGCCACCCTGGGCGGTCCAGCCGACTTCGACGACTGGGCCAGCCATCCCCGGCGTCTGCTCCAGCACTCTCGGGAGATCGGCATCATCTCGACCGCGGGCTACCCGGCCCACCTGGAGCCCTGGGCCCGGGACCTGCGCCGGCTGCGACCCGTCGCAGTCGTGCGCCACCTCGCTCCCCGAGCCCTGCTGATCATCCACGGCGACGACGACGAAGCCGTGCCCCACTTCGATGCGCGCGTCGTGGCCGACGCCCACGGTTCGGCAGAGCTGCGCGTCATCGGCGGCGCCGGCCACCAGCTTCGCCACGACCCCCGAGCCGTCGCCGTCCTGCTCGGTTGGCTCGACCGACAAGCCAACGCCTCGTGAGTGCTCACGGACGCGGGCGGGTGCTCACGAGCGGTCAGCGGAACGTCGAGAAGGCGGCGTCGCCTCCTCCGGCCGGGAGCTCGGCCACGAGTCCACGTCGGCGCAGCTCGGGCAGGAGGCCCTCGCCGCACCAGTAGGCCTCCTCCAGGTGCGGGTACCCGGACAAGATGAGCTCGTCGAAGCCGACCGCGGCGTACTCCTCGACGCGATCGGCCACTTCGACGTGGCTCCCGACAAGCGTGGTGCCGGCCCCGCCGCGGACCAGCCCGACCCCGGCCCACACGTTGGGGTGGATCTCGAGGCTGCGGATGTCGGTGGGGTCGACGTCGCGGTGCAGCTCGGCCATCCGCCGCTGGCCGACCGAGGCCGTCGTGGCGAAGTCGGCCTGGGCGGAGGCGATGGCGGCGGGGGTCATCCCCTGGAGCAGCCGACCGGCTGCGGCCCACGCCTCGTCGGCCGTCGGTCGACAGATGGCGTGGAACCGGATGCCGTAGCGCAGCTCCCGGCCATGGGCTGCGGCCTTGGCTCGCATGCGCTCGACCCGCTCGCCGACCATGGACGGCGGCTCACCCCAGGCCAGGTAGACGTCGCTCCACCGGGCGGCGACATCTTCGGCCTCCGACGACGCTCCTCCGAAGTAGACCGGCGGCGGAGGGTCGGGGCGGGCTCGGGTCGTCGCCGCGGTGACCTCGTAGAAGCGGCCCTGGAAGTCGAACGGCTCGCCGCTCCATGCCCCCCTCATCACCTCGAGGAACTCGGCGGCCCGGGCGTAGCGGGTGGCCTTGTCGACCGAAGGCCCGAACCGGGCCGATTCAGCGTCCTCCGCACCGATGACGATGTTGAGCAGCAGCCGGCCGCCCGACATGCGCTGGTAGGTCGAGGCCATCTGGGCGGCGAGCGTCGGCGACAACAGACCCGGGCGGAAGGCGACCAGCAGCTTCAACCGCTCGGTCAGCGGGACCAGGGAGGCGGTGGCGATCCACGCGTCCTCACACGCGGTTCCACAAGGGGTGAGGGCGCCCTCGAAGCCGAGGCGGTCGGCCGCCCGTGCGACCTGGGCCAGGTAGGCCAGGTCGGGCTCGCGCCGGTGGCTGTCGACGCCGTCGGCCACCACGTCACGAGAGTCCCCACCGGTGGGCAGGAACCAGTGGACCGACAGCACCGGCGGAGTCTGCCCGACGTCCGCGTCGGGGCCGCTCAGCGATCCTCTGACCGGGGCGGAGCCTCGGTGCCGACGGCGCCGATGGCCTGGAGGTAGCCGAGCCGGGCATCGAGGATGGCCACGACGTCCTCGTCGGCCAGGTCGGGCCGCTCGTCGGTGGCCCGGTCGAGCACCCTCCCGACGGCCCCGTCGGGGTCGATCACCTCGTCGTCGTCACCACGAGCGACAGCCTCGGCCGTCGCGTCCTCCAGCACCTCGGCGTCGGCCCGCAGCACCCACCGCACGTCGTCGTGGCTGATCCGAGCGGCGACATGATCGGGCAGGTCATCAGCGATGAAGGCGACGGCCTCCTCCAGCTCGAACACCGCTGGCTGCACCCGCTGCTCGAGCACCACCACCTCGCGACCCACGGCGTAGAAGGCGATCGCGACCACGACGGCCACCGCGACCACGACGAGACCGAGGGTCACCAGCGTCGTCACCCACTGATGATGCCAACTCACCGGCGCAGAGCACGGCGTGCGGGCCATGATCGCCGGCGTGCTGCTCGCCGCCGCCGCCTTCGACCTCGCGTTCCTACGCGAGATGTTGGTCGAGGCGGCCCACCAGCCGGGTTCCCCGCGCCCGGTCGACCCACTGGCCGATGACGAGGTGGCCCGCTACCTCGACGGGTGGGGCCGGCCTGGCGACCTCGGCCTGGTCGCCTGGTCCGGGGGCGAGCGCCTAGGTGCGGCCTGGACCCGGATCTATCCGCTGGAGCGCGCCGGCTACGGCTTCGTCGACGAGGCAACCCCGGAGCTGACGGTCGGCGTGCGGGCCGAACACCGCGGGGCGGGACTGGGTCGGGCGCTGGTGGTCGGCGCTCTCGATCTGGCCGCCACCCATGGGCACCCGCAGGTGAGCCTGAGCGTGGCCGACGCCACGAACCCCACAGCCGCGCACCTCTATCGGCGTGTTGGCTTCGTCGAGCACGGGCGCGACGAGGGCGGCTCGCTCACCATGACCGCCACCACCGCGCCCCTGCCCCCACCGACGAGCGACGGTCGATCGCCCACGGGCGCGCCATCTGACTCAGCGTCAGCTGCGAGCTGGCCGACCGCCCGACTCGCCACCCCGGCGGACGGTCCCGCCCTGGCCCGGTTGCGAGAGCACATGCTGGCGAGCCTCGACCAGGACGGCCAGCCGGCGTGGGTGCCGTCGTTCCTGCGCTCGTGGACCGACGGCCTCGCGTCGGAGACCTTCGTCGCCACCGTGGTCGACGGGTGTGACAGACGGCCGGTCGCCTCGGCGCTGGCAGCGGTCGCTCCGGTCGTACCCGGGCCGGGACGCGAGGGTGGCCTGCGAGCCCACGTCGGCTCGGTCGCCACCGAACCCGAGTGGAGAGGTCGGGGTGCGGCCCGCGCCGCGATGGCGCTACTGGTCGACCACCTCGATCGAACGGGAGTCGTCGTGTCCTCCCTCACAGCCACGCCCCAGGGCGAGCCGCTCTACCGACAGTTCGGCTTCGCGCGCCCCGAGCTCCCTACCCTGCGTCGCTCCCGACCCGACACGACCTGATCGAAGGAGATCAGAGGCCGATGCGCTGGGCCAGGAGCTCGCGGTGGTACGTGGGGTCACCGAAGAGCAGCTCGGAGGACTTGGCCCGCTTGAAGTACAGGTGGGCCGGGTGCTCCCAGGTGAAGCCGATGCCGCCATGGATCTGGATGTTCTCGGCGGTGGCGTGGAAGTAGGCCTCTGAGCAGTAGGCCTTGGCCAGCGATGCCACCGATGGCAGCTCGTCGTTGAGCTCCGAGGCGCACCAACCGGCGTAGTAGGCGGCGGACTTGGCCGACTCGACCTCGAGCAGCATGTCGGCGCACTTGTGCTTGATGGCCTGGAACGAGCCGATGGGTCGGCCGAACTGCACCCGGTCCTTGGCGTACTGCACAGCCATCTCCAACACGAACTGGGCTCCTCCCACCTGCTCGGCGGCCAGGGCGACGGCAGCCAGGTCGAGCACCCGCTCGAGGGTGGTCCAGCCCTCGCCCTCGGTGCCGAGCAGCTTGGCCGGTGTGGCGTCGAAGGTCAGGCGGGCCTGCTTGCGGGTCTGGTCCATGGTGGGCAGGGCTTCGCGGGTCAGACCGGAAGCGTCGCCGTCGACGGTGAAGAGGCTGATGCCGGCGTCGGTGGCGGCGGCCACGATGATGAGGTGGGCGGTGTGGCCGTCGAGGACGAACATCTTCTCGCCCGACAGGGTGTACCCATCGCCGTCGGAGGCTGCGGTGGTGGTGATGCCCGAGGAATCCCACTTGCCGTTGGCCTCGGTGAAGGCGACCGTGGCGATGGTCTCGCCCGATGCGATGCCAGGCAGGTGGGCCTTCTTGGCCTCCTCGTCGCCGGCGTGCAGCAGCGTGTTGGCAGCCAGCGCGACGGTGGCGAAGTACGGGGCGCACAACAGGCGCCGGCCCATCTCCTCGAAGATGACGATGAGCTCGATGTAGCCGTAGCCCGAGCCTCCGTACTCCTCGGGGATGGCCAGACCCTGCAGCCCGAGCTGTTCGGCCATCTGTGACCAGACCGCTGTGTCGTAGCCGGCCTCGGTGTCCATCTGCTCGCGGACCGCGGTCTCAGCGGACTTGTTCTCTAGGAACTGGCGCACGACCTTGCGCAGCTCCTCCTGCTCATCACTGAAGGCGAAGTTCATGACGGCGATCCTGCCTGCGCCTGCACCTGGTGACCGGTACCGCTGTGCGTCCACGCGCGTACACAGCAGGTACGGTGCCTTCGATGAGCGAATCGGTGCCGGTGCGGACCTTCCGGGCCAACGCGGCGGCGTTCCTGCGACGGGCCGAGGGCGGCGAACGGATCGTGGTCACCGTGGCCGGCCGGCCCGTGGCCCAGCTGGGACCGCTCGACCCAGGCTCGGACATCCCGACGATCGAGGACCTCGCCTCCCGAGGCCTCGTCGTCCCGGCCCGGCGTCACGACCGCCCCCCACCCGACGTGCGCATCGACCCGTGGCCCGGCACCCGCCTCGATCGCCTCGTGGCAGAGGTCCGCTCGTGACGGTCCTCCCACCACCGCCGATGCCGTGACGCTCGCGCTGGACACCACGGCACTGCTGGGCCGGTTCCTCACCGGGCCTCACCGACGCGTCGTGCTCGACGCCATGGGCGACGACCCCGCCTGGTGCGCATCGGCGCTGGCCCTCACCGAGGCCCTGCCCCTGGTCGACCGCCTCACCGAGAACCCGGTCGATCGTGACCGCCTGCGCCGGGCCCTGCGCGACGACTGGGAGCGCATCCACGTGGTGCCCCTCGACGCGACCTGTCTCGACCGGGCCGCCGAGCTGGCGCGGGAGCAGCCTTTGCGAACCGTCGACGCCCTTCACCTGGCCGCCGCCGATCGTCTCCCTCCCCCGGTGCGCTTCGTCACCTTCGACCCCCGCCAGATCCCCGTGGCCCTGGCTCTCGGCTTCGACGTGGTGAGCACCTGATCGACGCGGTCGCGCTGCGCCCGTTCACACTTCGGGCCCGATCGGCCCCTGGCGAACTGGTGAAGATCTGACCGGCCCTGACCGGCGCGATCTACA
>Ga0136617_10004273_pt1 | contig 12786 bp, 12 predicted proteins | sample AntDrymUQ3222106_2_FD_129672 | JGI IMG/M metagenome (GOLD analysis project Ga0136617, IMG submission 129672) | Polar desert sand microbial communities from Dry Valleys, Antarctica - metaG UQ322 (21.06) | ecosystem: Environmental > Terrestrial > Soil > Desert | place: Antarctica: Dry Valley...
AGGCGCGTTCGCCGGAGAGCACGTTGCCCCTCAGGTCGAGCGTCAGCTTCGAGACGAACGACCCCCGGTTGAGTGGCTCCCCGAGCACCGGCTCTGACAGGACGGTGTTCGGAAGCTCGTGGCTCATGTAGACGATCGCCCTGCCTCGCCCGAATTCGTGGGCCCCGAGCCCGTCCGGGATCCCGACCATCTGGAACTGCTTGGCCGGCTCGCTCGACTCGGGGACGGTGTCCCCGACCGACAGTAGTCGCTGCGTCTGGTAGCCGCCGTCGATCCCGACGGCGTACGGCTTGATGATCGCGATCGCCGCGGCTGCTGCACTCGCGGCGCCGAGCGCGGCCAGTATGGCGACGAGGATCGCCTTCTTCCCCTTGAGCATGCTCCCCCTTCGGTCTGATTGGTTCTGCGGCGGCATCGTCCCGTGCCCGCAGCGGCGCATGGTCATCGGCGTGGTGAAGGGGATGTCTCGATCCGGTGAGTTGGGTGTGCTGGCCGCCCCCTTTCGTCGGCCCATACTCTCGCGGTATGCAGCGTCCCTGTGTCCTTCCCAGGCGGCCATTTCTGGCCGCCCGACCGTGACCGAACGCCAGGCGGTCAGCACGAAGGAAAGCGTGGTCGTCGCCGTGGTGCTCGCGGCCGGGGCCGCGAGCCGCTTCGGCGCGCCCAAGCAGCGCGTCCTCCTCGAGCCGGTGCTCGAGCGCGTACGCGCGAGCAGCGTCGACGGGGTGCTCGTCGTGCTCGGCGCGTACGAGGTCGAGACAAGTGCCCCGACCGTCCGCTGCGAGGAGTGGCAGCGGGGGCCGGGCGCATCGCTGCGTTGCGGCCTGAGCGCCCTGGCCCCGGAGGCACAAGCGGCCATCGTCGTCCTCGCCGACGGCCCGGACCTCTCGCCCCGCGCCGTCGATCGCGTGATCGAGCGCTGGCGGCACGACGGCGTCCCAGTCCTTGCGGCGAGCTACCGCGGGCAGCGAAGCCACCCCGTTCTGCTCGCCCGCGAGGCCTGGGACGCCATCCCGGAGGAGGGTGCGCGGGCGCTGGAGGCGCGGCTCGTGCCGTGCGACGACCTCGGGGAACCCGGGGACGTCGACCACCCGTGGCAGCTCCCGGAGCGCTTCGGGTCGGCCTCGATGGTTGATCGAGAAACGTGAGGTGATCGATCGATGCTTCCCGATCGATCATCGAGAGTCGTCGGCGCCCGCTGCCGGCTACGGAACAGCCACCCACTGCATCGGGTCGCCGGCGCCGAGGTCGGTGATTCCCGCGTCCATGAGCGCACCGCAGACCAAGGTCCGGCGATGCGCCGCGAAGGTCAAGACGTGGGAGATCATTCCGCCGTACGTGAAGACCTCCGGCGGGTCGCAGATGGCATCGACGAAGGTCTCGTCGAGCCGGCCCTCCTCGGCGATCGCCTCGACCTTCTCCACGAATGCCGGCCCCGCAGCCGCGAGGCGGGTGCGCATGCTTGCGACGCTCTCGCCCTCCTCGACGGAGAAGTCGTACTCGCGGTCAGCGGTTGCGGCGTTCCACATCGCGAGCTGGCCGACCAGCCGCGAGAGTTGCGAGCGCAGCGTCGGCTCGTCGTCGAGACCTTCGACGGAGATCTCGATCGGCGCATCGAGGATGTCGTCGGGCAGCCGCTCGGCCCGAACCAGCATCTCGCCCACGAGCCAGACGTGGTGCTCGACCATCCGTTGCAGCAGATCCATTGCGGTCACCTTTCGTCGGGCCGGGACGCGGAGGCTTCCCGGCGGATGGAAGTGCACCTGGCTCGGCGCCTCGATCTGGAACCGCGAGGGATGCCGACGCCATTCGGACGGCGTGCGTCCGTACGCTCGGGCGAACGCTCGCGTGAACGCCTCGTGGGATGAGTAACCGGCCTCGATCGAGACGTCCAGAACCGTCTGTTCGGTGGCCAGCAGCCGGTAGGCCGCCCGCTCGAGCAAGATCCGCCGGCGGAACGCCAGAGGTGGCTCGCCCGCGGCCGACGCGACCACTCGATCGAAGTGGTACCGGGACAGGTGCACACGCGCGGCGAGCACCTCGCCGGTCGTCTCGTGCTCGTCCAGCGTGGAGGCCAGGACGTCCACGAACCGGGAGAAAGTGTCGGTCGTCGCGCTCATGCAGCTCATTCTCCGGAGCCGCGACCCGACGCGCTTGATCGCGGTTGCTGACCGCGGGGCGTTTACAGCTAGAGCGCGAGCCGCAGTGCCGCGAGCCGCTCCTTCAGCTCGAGGGGCATCGGCTCGCTGACGACGTACCGGACGTAACGTCGCAGCTCGGTCTCGAAGCGATAGCGCCGGCGGCAGTAGCAACACGCGTCGAGGTGGCGCTCGGCCTCGGCGTACTCCACCGCATCGAGGTCACGATCGAGGTAGGGCTGCATGACCTCCTCGCACCTCTCGCAGTCGATCACCTCGCCGCCACCTCCTGTGCCAGCTCCTGTTTCAGGATCCGCCGCCCGCGGTGCAGACGGGACATAACTGTACCAATCGGCACATCGAGGATCTGCGCTGTGTCGGCGTACGTGAAGTCGCCGATGTCGACGAGAACGACGGCATCGCGGAAATCGTGCGGAACGGCGGACAGCGCGGCGACGATGTTGTCCTGCGACAGGCGTTGGTCGACCCGTTCCTCGTCGCTGAGCGGACCGCCCGCCTCCTCGAGCCGATCGACGAGGTAGTAGTCGCCGGCCTCGAGCGGCTGGGTGTCGGGTCGCCGCTGCTGCCGTCGTCCGTGGTCGATGTTGAGGTTCGTCAGGATCCGGAGCAGCCAGGCGCGAAGATTCGTGCCCGACTGATACGAGCGCCAGGAGCGGAAGGCGCGGGCGTAGGCCTCCTGCATCAGATCCTCGGCCTCCTCACGGGAACCGGCGAGATGGCGGGCAACGCGGTACACCTGATCGGCAAGCGCAAGGGCCTCTTCCTCGAATCGGACGCGGTCACGAGCTTCGCTGGCGATGCGACGTGCGGTCTCGGGGCTTGACTCACTCACCGGACCGACCCTAGCAGCGCCCTCTTTGCTATCTGCCTGGAAACGCCGCCCTCGGCGAGCGTATTCCCGTTACCGATCGGGGCAACGGGGGTAGAGAGGTAGCAACCGCTAAAGGAGGACGAGGTGGAAGGCTACGAGGTCATCACGAGCGACGGCGACAAGGTGGGTCAGGTCGTTGCCACGCAGGGCGACAACCTGATCGTGGAGCACGGGGCGCTGTTCAAGTCGCGGAACGCGCTGCCCAACGCGTTCGCCGAGGTTGACGAGTCCGAGCGGACGGTGCGGACCACGCTGACGAAGGACCTGATCCACGAGTCGCCGAAGGTAAGCGGCGACGACCTGGACGAGGGCGAGGTCGCGGCCTACTACGGTCTGCCGGGAGGCAATACGACGGAGGAGGGCTGGGGCGTGCTCGATGAGCACGACCCGACGGAGAGCGCCGCTCTGCTCGCAGAGCGCCAGGGAATGAGGCCGGCCGACCAGGAGCGGGCCGAGGTACGCGAGAACATGGGCGCCGGCGAGACCTACGGATCTCCCGGGCGGCAGATCATCCCACCCGATCCGCACACGACCGGGCACTCGGGCGACGAGAAATAGCGTGTGGGGGAACCCATGGTTTCCCCCACGGAGCCCCCTCCTTCGAGAGCAGACGCGCCGGAGCCGCGAGGTGGCTGCGCCGGGCAAGCCCGGAGCCGCCGATGCGGGCTCCAGGGGCGTCGAGCTCCAGAGACCGCGACAGCTAGAGCGGCGGGCGCTCGCGGAAGCCGGCCCTCGCCATGGCAGCGACGAGCGCGTCGCGATCGGTGCGCTCGTCGTCCCAGTGGAGGAGCACCTGACCCATCAGGGTGGCGTTCGCGGATTCGAGTCCCTCATGGTCGCGTAGGGCGCCGGCCAGGCGGTTCACACAGCGTTCGCAGCGGATTCCGGTCACCTGGAGGGTGTCGCTGCGCGGGGCCATCTACACCGATGCTAGCGATCGCCGGACGAGGTCCCGAGAGGCCTCCTCGACCCCGGCCTCGAGCTGGCGTTCGGCCTCGCTTCGATCGGGGTCGAGGCGGAGCAAGGCCGCAGACCCGAGCCGCTCGCTGACCGGCGCGACGAGCTCGAGCAGCTCGCGGGCGAGCTCGGAGGCCGGTGCCCGCCGCTCCGCCCGGACGTCGATCAGCTCAGCGCGCAGACCGAAGCGCGCAGCCGCCCAGCGGTTCTGCTGATAGATCCCGCGCGCCCCGGGAATCAGATCCGGCGGTGGCTGCTCGAGCACCGCGACGCAGAGCGCCTGCAGCAGCGAGACGAGAGCGCCGGTCAGCTCGAGCGCCGTCGGCTGATCCGCGATGCGGATCTCGAGCGTCCCCAGGCGCGGGTGCGGGCGGACGTCCCACCAGAGTGCCGTGTAGTCGCGCGGCAGCCCGAGAGCCGCGAGGCGCTCGACGTGGCGCTCCCAGTCGGCGTAGGAGGGGAAGTGCGGAGGCGCCCCGCTCCGCGGGAGCTCCGCCAGAACGATCGCCCGATTCGACGCGAAACCGGTCTCGGCGCCCGCAAGAAAGGGCGAGTTCGCCGACAGGGCGAGCACGACCGGAAGCCAGGGGAGCACGCCCTCGAGCGCGTGCATGCAGGCCGCCGCGCTCGGCATGCCGACGTGGACGTGGAGGCCGTTCACGCCCTGGCGGCGCGCGGTCAGCCCCGCGTACTCGACCATCTCCCGGTAGCGGGGCTCGGGGACGATCTCCTGCTCCTCAGGCCGGGCAAGGGGGTGAGCGCCGGCGGCGAGAAGGCCGACACCGAGCCCGGCGGCGACGGTCGACGCCGCCCGCCGGAGCGCCGTTACCTTCCGAAGGGCCTCGTCAGCGGTGGGCGAGACGTCGGTCGCAAGCTCGACGACGCACGCGAAGAGCTCGGTCTTCAGCTCTCCGGGAAGCGCGAGCCCGTCGGCTCGGCGAAGGATCTCCGAGACAGCGGGTACGAGCTCGAACGTCTCGGCGTCGACGAGCATGAGCTCCTCCTCGACGCCGAGCGACCACGGCGTGCTCTCGCCGAAGCGGCTCTCGATCACTTTCCGCGCACACCGTGCACAGGCCTGCCCGCCGCCTCCCAGGCGTAGTACGACGCGCTCGGTCCGAAGGCGGCCTCGAACTCGACGACGTGCGGGTTCCGGCCGACCTCCTTCGCCCGCTGCGCGTGCCGGAGGAGATTCGGGTCGTCGCGCTCCTCCCACACGAGGACGAGGTGGGCAGCGGTCATGAACTCGGCGACGAAGGAGCAACCGGCGGCAGGGCAGGGAAACGGATCGGTGCGGACGCAGTACCACCCGGAATGATCGTCGGGACCTTCGTCGCGCCAGAGCTCCTCCTCCTCGGCGAGCCGCTCGTCCTCGAGGAGGAGCCGGCCGGGCTCGATCGATCGCGAGGGAACCCGTGGTTCCCCCACGGCCCCCCTCCTTCCAGGCAGACGCGACGTGGCCGCGTGGTGGCTCCGCCGGGCAGAGCCCGGCTCCGCCGAAACAGGCCCTGTCACAACGTCACGAGTCTCGTCTCACCGAGAAAGGCTAGCGAGGCCGGAGGCTCTGGGCAGGCGGTCAGAGCCTCCGGCTACTGCTTCCTCCGCTGCGGCGCAGAGGAAGCTGGCCCCGGGGTCAGGGGCCAGGAGGGGCAGCTAGTCGGGAGAGAGCGGCTGCTGCCCAAGCGTCACGTCTACGGTCCTCTTGTCGTCGCCGCGGTAGATCTCGAGCTCGAGGCGCTCACCGGGCTCCCTGGCGCGTACGGCATCCTGGAGATCGGCGAAGGTCGAAGCCTCGCGGCCGTCGATCCCCACGATCACGTCGCCGCCGATCATGTAGCTCTCGCCGGCGACGACCACGGGCGTCGTCCCCGCGGCGAGTCCGGCGTCCGCGGCCGCGCTCCCGGGCACGACCCTCTGCACGATCAGCCCGTGGTCGACGGGGAGGCGGAAGAGCTTCGCGAGCTTCTCGTCGATCGTGAGCACGGCGATCCCGAGCCAGGGTCGTTCGACCTTGCCCTTGTCGATGATCTGGCCCGCGACGTCCTTGACGGTGTTCGCGGGAACCGCGAAGCCGATCCCGACGTTGCCGCCTTCCACGTCGTTCCCGGTTGCGATCGCCGTGTTCACGCCGATCACCTCGCCACGCGCATTCAGGAGCGGCCCGCCCGAGTTGCCGCGGTTCAGCGCCGCATCGGTCTGGATCACGCCCTCGATCTGCACGGCGTTCGGCGCTGCGAGCGGCCGCGCGAGCGCGCTCACGATGCCGGCGGTCACGGTGCGGTTGAGGCCGAACGGATTGCCGATGGCGACGACCGGGTCGCCCACCTGCACCGCTTCCGAATCTCCGAACTCGAGCGGCGTCAACGCCCGCGACCTGGCCTCGATCTTGAGCACCGCGAGATCCGTAGAAGGATCGGTGCCGACGATGCGCGCCCGAACGCGATCACGATTGGAGAAGCTGACGTTCACAGAGCTGGCGCCGTCGACGACGTGGAAGTTCGTCACGATGTGGCCGGCCTTGTCGACGACGAAGCCCGAGCCGAGCGCCTCCTCGGCGCCGGAAGGCGAGAACGGGTCGTCCTCGCTCGAGCGGACGACGCTCGTGGAGTCGATCTGGACGACCGCGGACTTCGAGCGCTCGTAGATCTCGTTGACCGAAAGGCCGCCGCGCTTCACGGGCGACGAGATCGCCCGCGAGCCGGGGGGAGGAGTCGACTCGCGAACGATCGTCGTCGTCCGGGCCCCGTCATCGAGGATCGCCGCGCCGGCGAGCGCGAGCGCTGCGCCGAGAGCGGCGGCTGCGACGAGGGCTGTGGCACGGCGGAGGATTCCGGTCACGCTTCTCGTTATAGCGACGAGGTCTTAACGGCCCAGTCCAACGCCATTAAGAGCCATTGGCCCGCCGTTAAGAAGTGTTGCGGCGGGTCGCCGAAATATGCTCCACCACGCGTGGCAGAAAGGCTCAGCTGGGGCATTCTCGCGACCGGGAGCATCGCGCGGCAGTTCGCCCGCGGCCTCAAGGTCAGTAGGACCGGGACTCTGGTCGCCACCGGTTCGCGCAGCCGGGAGAAGGCCGACGCCTTCGCAGCCGAGCACGGCGGACAGGGAGTCGAGGGCTACGAGGCCGTGCTCGACGATCCGCGTGTGCAGGCGGTCTACGTCGCAACGCCTCACCACCTGCACGAGGAGTGGACGATCAGAGCCGCCCGGGCGGGGAAAGCGATCCTGTGCGAGAAACCGTTCACGCTCAACGCCCTGGAGGCCGAGCGTGCGCTCGCGGCGGTACGCGACGCGGGGGTGTTCTTCATGGAAGCGTTCATGTACCGCGTCCACCCCCAGACGATCCGCGTGCAGGAGCTCCTGCAGGAGGGAGCGATCGGCGAGCCGCTCGTCGTGAACGCGGAGTTCGGATTCCAGGCCGACAGGGACGGAGGCACCTTCCGCACGGACGCCGCCGTGGGGGGCGGGGGCCTCATGGACGTCGGGGCGTACTGCGTGTCCTTCGCGCGGATGGTGGCGGGCGAGGAGCCGGACGACGCGCACCTGGCGGCCCTCATCGGCCCTCGGGGGTACGACGAGTGGGCCACCGGAACGCTGCGCTTTCCCGGCGGGATGAGCGCATGCTTCGCCACAGGCGTCCACGTCAACCTCCGGAACGACGCACGGATCTACGGCGAGGCGGGCTCCATCCGGATCTCGAGCCCGTGGAAATGCGAGCCGCGGAGCAAGGTCACCCTGCGCCGAAAGGGCGTGGAGGAGACCCTGGAGCTTGGCACCGACAACGACACGCTGTACGCGATCGAGGCGGACGCGATCGCCGAGTGGCTCGAGGCCGGGGAGTGCCCGCACATGACCCCGGAGGACACCCTCGGCAACATGCGCGCCCTCGACGCTCTGCGCCGGAGCGCGGGACTCACGTTCGCCGGCGAGTCGCGAGCGTGAGGTTCGGCACCGTCCCCCATCTCGATCGCCCGGTCTCCCGTGTGGTGATGGGCACCGACTTCCTGACGGGCCAGCCCCGCGAGTCGAGCTTCGCGGCCCTCGACGCCTACTGGGAAGCGGGAGGCAACGTGTTCGACACGGCAACGGCCTACGAAGACAACAGCCGCGTGTTCGGCGAGTGGCTCGCAAGCCGCGGGCTGGCGGGCCAGGTCATCCACCTCGACAAGGGCTGCCACCCGACCGATCGCCGACGAGTGACCCGCGCCGACGCTCGGGAGGACCTTGCGAAGAACCACGAGCAGATCGGCGTTGCGGTCACCGATTTCTTCGTCCTCCACCGCGACGACCCCGACATGGCCGTGGGCGAGGTCGTGACTTGGCTCAACGAGCTCGTGAGCGAGGGGCTGATCCGCGCCTTCGGAGGCTCCAACTGGCACCACGCCCGCATCCAGGCCGCGAACGAGTACGCGGAAGCGAATGGCCTGCAGGGGTTCTCCCTCAGCAACCCGAACCTTTCCCTCGCCATCCCCAACGAGCCGATGTGGGCGGGCTGCATCAGCGTCGACGAGGATGGCCGCCGCTGGCACGAGCGCACGGGCTTCCCACTCTTTTCGTGGTCGAGCATGGCCCGCGGGTTCTTCGGGGCTGCCGAGGACGAGGACACCCGCCGCGTTTACTTCAGCGAGGTGAACCTCGCCCGCAAGGCACGCGCCGAGGACGCCGCCCGCCGCCACGGGCTGACGCCGCCGCAGATCGCGCTCGCGTGGGTTCTCGGCCAGCCGCTGCAGATCTTCGCGCTCGGCGGCCTGCGGACGGTGGATCAGGTGCAGCAGGCGCTGGAGGCGAGCGAGGTGATCCTCGCCCCGGACGAAGTGCACTGGCTGGAGCACGGGGAGTGATTGAATCTGAGCCATGGCGGACACCTTCTCTGCCCGCTCGCAGCTCGAGGTGGGCGGCCGGCGCTACGAGATCTTCCGTCTGGACGCGCTGCAGACCCACTTCGACGTCGAGCGCCTGCCCTACACGCTCAAGATCCTGCTCGAGAACGCACTCCGGCACGAGGCGCGCGGCCGAGCCGGCAGCGACGACGTCGAGGCGGTCGCAACCTGGGTCGCAAGCGAGGCGCCCAGCCGCGAGATCTCCTTCAGCCCCGCCCGCGTGCTGCTCCAGGACTTCACGGGCGTGCCCGCGATCGTCGACCTCGCCGCCATGCGCGACGCCATGCGCGACCTCGGTGGCGACCCCGCCCGCATCAACCCGCTGCTTCCGGCCGAGCTGGTCATCGACCATTCGGTGCAGGTCGACGACTTCGCCTCGCGGCTGGCTCTGACCCACAACGTCGAGCGCGACTACGAGCGCAATTACGAGCGCTACGCCTTCCTGCGCTGGGGGCAGACGGCTTTCGCGAACTTCCAGGTCGTCCCGCCGAACACGGGCATCGTGCATCAGGTCAACCTCGAGTACCTGGCCCGTGTGGTGGAGTCGCGCGAGCTCGACGGTGTGCTGCAGGCCTTCCCCGACACGCTCGTCGGCACCGATTCGCACACGACGATGATCAACGGGCTCGGCGTTCTCGGCTGGGGCGTGGGCGGGATCGAGGCCGAGGCGGCCATGCTCGGCGAGGCGATCTCGATGCTCGTCCCGCAGGTCGTCGGCTTCCGCCTCTCGGGTGAGTTGCGCGAGGGCGCCACCGCGACCGACCTCGTCCTGACGGTGACCCAGATCCTCCGCGCGGTCGGCGTCGTCGGCAAGCTCGTCGAGTACTTCGGCGAGGGCCTCGCGCGCCTGCCGCTCGCCGATCGCGCGACGATCGGCAACATGTCCCCGGAGTACGGTGCCACCTGCGGCTTCTTCCCCGTCGACGAGGTCACGCTCGGGTACCTGCGCCTGACCGGGCGGCCGGACGAGCGCATCGCGCTCGTCGAGGCCTACTGCAAGGAGAATTTGCTCTGGCACGACCCCGAGCACGAGCCGATCTACTCACAGGTGGTCGAGCTCGATCTCGGCGAGGTGGAGCCGAGCCTCGCCGGGCCGCGCCGGCCGCAGGATCGCGTGCCGTTGAGAGTGGCGAAGGAGTCGTTTCTCGCTGCGCTCTCCACGTTCGGCGTCGACTACGGCAACGGCACCGCCGACAAGGCCGTCGCCGACACGTTTCCGACGAGCGATCCCACGTCCGAGCAGGCGCCGGGCGGGGAGGCGCTGCCGGAGACCGCGCCGCGGCTCGGCGACATTGCGCTGGCGGAGCGGGCGGAGCCCGTCGCGGTCGAGCTCGACGGCGAGCGCTTCTCCCTCGAGCACGGAAACGTCGTCATCGCGGCGATCACGAGCTGCACGAACACGTCGAACCCCCAGGTCATGCTGGGCGCCGGCCTACTCGCAAAGAAGGCGGTCGAGAAGGGCCTCCGAAGCAAGCCCTGGGTGAAGACGAGTCTCGCCCCGGGCTCCAAGGTCGTCACGGAGTACTACGAGCGGGCCGGCCTGACTCCGTACCTCGAGGAGCTCGGCTTCAACACGGTCGGGTACGGCTGCACGACCTGCATCGGGAACTCGGGGCCGCTGCCCGACCCGGTCTCGAGCGCCATCGACGAGGGCGAGCTCGTCGTCTGCGCCGTCCTGTCCGGCAACCGCAACTTCGAGGCGCGGATTCACCCCGAGGTGAAGGCCAACTACCTCGCCTCGCCGCCGCTCGTCGTCGCCTATGCGCTCGCCGGTCGCATGGACATCGACCTCGAGAACGAGCCGCTCGGCGAGGACTCCGAGGGCAACGGCGTGTACCTGAAGGACGTCTGGCCGACAGCCGCCGAGATCCAGGGGGCGATCGCCGCCGCGATCGAGGGCGAGATGTTCCGGCGCGCCTACGCTGACGTCTTCACCGGGGACGAGCGCTGGCGCGACCTGCCCGTGCCGGAGGGCGATCTCTTCGCCTGGGATCCCGATTCGACGTACGTTCGGCAGCCTCCCTACTTCGAGGGGATGGCGCGCGAGCCGCAACCGGTCGAGGACATCCACGGAGCGCGCTGCCTCGTGATGGTGGGCGACAGCGTGACGACCGACCACATCTCGCCCGCGGGCTCGATCAAGCCCGAGAGCCCGGCCGGCCGCTACCTGATCGAGCACGAGGTCGAGCGCCGCGCCTTCAACTCCTACGGCTCACGCCGCGGGAACCACGAGGTGATGGTGCGCGGCACCTTCGCGAACGTGCGGCTGCGCAACCAGCTCGTGCCCCGCAGCGAAGGGACGTGGACGGTGCACCTGCCGAGCGGCGAGGAGACGACGATCTTCGAGGCATCGGAGCGCTACCTCGCCGAGGGCGTGCCGCTCGTCGTCCTCGCCGGCAAGGAGTACGGCTCGGGCTCGTCGCGCGACTGGGCCGCGAAGGGCCCCAACCTGCTCGGCGTGCGCGCGGTCATCGCGGAGAGCTACGAGCGGATCCACCGCTCGAACCTCCTCATGATGGGAATCCTGCCGCTGCAGTTCCCGGAGGGCGAGACCCCCGACACGCTGGGGCTCAGCGGCCGGGAGGAGTTCGCCATCGAGGGCGTCGAGGAAGGGGAGGCCCGTGAGGTGCGCGTGACGGCGACGCCGGACGGCTGCGGCGAGCCGGTGCGCTTCTCGGCCCGGGTGCGGCTGGACACCCCGCGCGAGCGCGAGTACCTCCGGCACGGCGGCATCCTTCCGTACGTGCTGCGGCGCCTGCTCGCCGATTAGCCCGCCCGTCTCCGTCCTTGGCGTCGACCTCGCGTCGGGCCGCTGGGCCGACAACGGCACCGCGCTGCTCACCTTCGAGCCGGGCCGCTGGCGGAGCGTCGAGCTGGGAGTCGTGCCGTGGCCCCGGTCGGGGCGGCCGTCGGCGCCCGAGCTCGCCGAGCGAATCGACCGCTTCTGCCGCGAGCGAGGCGTGGCAGCCGCCTCCATCGACGGGCCGCAGGGCTGGCGCGACCCGGCTGAGCCCCCCGGTTGGGGGCGGGCCGCGGAGCGGGCGGTGCGCGCTCCGGGGAAGATGGGCCCGCCCGGGAGCTGCGTCCCCCGGACGTACCTCGCCTGGGTGACGATGAGCGTGGACCTGTTCGCCGAGCTCGCCTCGCGCCCCGGCGTGCGACTCGTGGACGAGCCGGAGGCCAAGCTCGAGCCGCCGGTGGAGGGCTACCACCTGCTCGAGTCGTTCCCGACCTCGACGTGGCGAACGGCGGGGTTGACGCCGCTCCCCGGCAAGGCACGGGCCGCCCGGATCGAGCCCTACGCCACCGAGCTGAGGCGGGCGTTCTCGCTCCCACCGTTCGGCGGGCAGATCGGGCACGACGAGCTCCAGGCCGTGGTGGCGGCCTTACCCGCGGCCGCACTCCTCGGCGGCCCCGCTCGCGCCGTGCCGCGCGGCCGCCCGAGCCGAAGGGTCGAGACGCACCGCGTCGAGGGCCTGATCTGGGACGCCGCACCGGCCGAGCGGGTGGAGGCTCGGGCGCCGGAGGCTCCGCTCCTCGTCATCGTGACCGGACCCGCCGCGAGCGGCAAGACGACGCTCGCCCGCTCCATCGCCCACGAGCTCCGCCTCCCTCTGCTCGCAAAGGACGACGTCAAGGAGGCGCTCTTCGACACGCTCGGAACCGGTGACCGGGACTGGTCGCGGCGGCTCGGCGGGGCGAGCTTCGAGCTGCTCTACCTCCTGGCCGAACGGCTGCTCGGGGCGGGCCGCCCCGTGATCATGGAGGGCAACTTCGACGTCGGCCGGGCCGAGACCGGCTTCGCGACGCTGCGGGCCAGCGCGCCGTTCCGGCCTTTCCAGATCGTCTGCGGAGCCCCATCGGACGTGCTGCTCGCGCGCTGCAAGGAGCGCGCGGGCTCGGGCGACCGTCACCCGGG
>Ga0136617_10004274_pt1 | contig 12785 bp, 12 predicted proteins | sample AntDrymUQ3222106_2_FD_129672 | JGI IMG/M metagenome (GOLD analysis project Ga0136617, IMG submission 129672) | Polar desert sand microbial communities from Dry Valleys, Antarctica - metaG UQ322 (21.06) | ecosystem: Environmental > Terrestrial > Soil > Desert | place: Antarctica: Dry Valley...
CTGCTCGGCCTCGGTCGCCGGAATTTGCGGAAGATCGCGACGGACGAACTCTTTCACATTCGCATCGATGAATTGCGCCGCGAGATCGAGCGTGACCTCGCGGCGGGCCACGTGCCGGTGTGCGTCGCGGGAGCGGCGGGCGCGACCTCGACTGGCACTATCGATCCGTTGGACGAACTGGCCGATGTCGCGCGCGATTTCGATTTGTGGTTTCACGTGGACGGAGCTTACGGCGGCGCGCTCGCGCTCTCGGAGAAACACCGCGCGAAACTGCGCGGCATCGAGCGCGCCGATTCGGTGACTATCGATCCGCACAAGTGGCTGTTCGTGCCGTTCGCGGCCGGCGCGGTGCTGTTGAAAGATGGGGGGCGGGCGCTACGCGAAGCGTTCGACATTACGCCCGAATACTTGAGCGAAGAGCGCGGCGGCGCGGATGTCGAGTACGATTTTTTCCGCTACGGCCAACTCGGCACGCGCCGCTTCAACGCGCTCAAAGTGTGGATGGCTCTGCGGACGCTCGGCGTGCGCGGCTACGCTGAGATTATCGAGCATCAGATCGAATTGACAGAGCATCTGGCCGCGCGGCTCGACGAGATGGAAGAATTTACGCGCGCCGGACAAGTCGAGACGGCCGTGTGTTGTTTTCGTTTCACGCCGCTCTCACGCAACCTCGCGGGCGCGGAGGCCGACGATTTACAGCGCGCCTTGCAGCGGCGCGTCGAGCACAGCGGCGAAGCGTGGCTTTCGACTACGGTGCTGCACGGGCGGCGGGCGTTGCGCGTCAATGTCAACAGCTTTCTAACCGAACGCCGGCACATCGACGATCTGTTAGACTTGCTGCGCCGCGAAGGCCGGCAACTTTTAGAGTCGAGGTGAGCCAGATGAATGACGCCGTAAAATTCGTATTGAGCGCATTAGTGCTGTGCTTCTTCCTGCCTGCTCTTTCCGTCGCCGCGTCGGGCGTGGCGGCAATTGAGACGACAAGTGATCGCTCGCAGCCGGCGATCAAATCCCGCGCGGAGTTCGACGCGCTGGCGCGGCTCAACATCGACGCCGGCTATGCGTTGCCGCACGTAATGTTCGTCATCGACCGCAAAGACAAGAATAAAATTTACTACGTCAACTCGAAGCGTTACCGCTTTCACCGCGATTTCGTTAATGGCACCTACCTGTCGCTCGAACGCGGGCAGGAATTCTTTGAGAACAATTATCTAAAGCCGAACCGCCGGTTCATTTTGGGGACCATTGCCTTTCAGACTCCCGTGCGCCGCTGGACGTTCGAGTTTTGGGAAGGCGATACGATCACCGCCGAACAGATCGAACTTGCCGGTCAATTGATCAACGCCAGCTTCTTTGAGTTGGTCGCCTTTAAGCCGAACTCACTGCGGCAGGAAGAAGCATCGGCCGCTATCGCCGGACTAGAGCGCGTGCTGCAAAGAGAGATCGCCAGCCAACAGGAATATCAACCGCTCAACATCGCGCGCGGCCTCGGTCGCATTCATGTGATCGATAAGCTGGATGAGCACGTCGAGATCGGTTTTAACGAGATACTGGTGCTCAGCGAAGTGCCGGTACATCTGCCGCCGGTCGCCGGCATTATTACGAGCCGGCCTTCAACGCCGCTGTCACATATCAACTTGCTGGCAAAGTCGTGGGGCGTGCCGAACGCTTACGTGAAGAACGCGCACGAGTTGCTCAAGGAGTACGACGGTTGGTGGGTCACGTTCGAGACAAAACTCGGCCAATACGAGATCAAGCGCGCCGATTTGAATCAGTTGAAAATTTATCAGCAGCGTTTGCTGGAGCGCCGCGACGTGATGACACCGCGCTTCAACCTCGCCGAAAAACGCCTGCTCGATCTGCGCCTGCAACGCGCGCGGATGGCCAACGCTTACGGAGCCAAGTCGGCGAACCTCGGCGAAGTGATGCGCGCACGCCTGCCCGGCATTTTGGTGCCCGACGGCTTTACCGTCCCTATCTCTTATTACGAAGAGTTCGTGAAAGAGAACGAGTTGGCGGCATTGATCTTCGAGATGATGAATGATCAGAAGTTCGTCCACGATCCGGCCTACCGGCGCGAGCGCCTGACGGAGATGCGTGGCCGGATACAGCGCGGAACAATGAACGCGCGGCTACGCGCGGAAGTGCTGCGCCGCAAGCGCGCCGGGTATCAGGGACAGGGTTTGTTCGTCCGTAGCTCGACAAACGCGGAAGACTTGCCGAACTTCAACGGCGCGGGCCTTTACTCGACCGTCCCGAACGTGCGCGGGGACGAGCAATTGATCGAAGCGATCAAGACCGTCTGGGCGTCTGTCTGGAACTTTGAGGCATACGAAGCGCGCGAGCGCGCCGGCATCGATCATGCGAAAGTTTATCCGGCCGTGTTAATTCAAAAAGGTATTAATGCCGACAGCTCCGGCGTGATGATCACGACTGATCCTTACGACGACGAAAACAAAGGCGCGATCTACATCAGCGCGAAGCGCGGCTTAGGCATTAAAGTGGTCGAAGGACAAAGGATTGCCGAGCAATTGATCTACCGCCCGCGGTCGCAGGCCGTGCAAGTGCTGACCCGTTCGGGCGAAGACAATTTGCTGACGTTCGACGAGCAGGGCGGCGTCAAAGAGATTCCGATCAGCGGCGAGCGCGTTGTCTTGAGCGACGAAGTAGTGCGCCGCTTGGCGCGCGCCGCCGCGCGGGTCGAGCGCGTGTTCGGCGGCCGGGCGCAGGACATCGAATGGGTTTTCATGGGCGGCCAGATTTACATAGTGCAGTCGCGGCCCTACATCGCGGGCAGTTGAGATTTCGTCAGTTGTCCGTGGTCAGTTCCCCGTTGCACACTTCCGTTTAAGCGTCGCCTCGACCTTCAGATTCAAACGCAAGCGACATTCAGAACGATTGACCACCGACAACGGACCAATCCATATGACAGTGAAACGACGACTCCTGAGCTGCGGTGTGTGCTGCCTGATGACGCTGGCCCTGTGTGCGTGCCAAGCTTTCAACACAGCGGGGACCAATCAAGGCGCGGGCGGCGTAGCTTCTCCAACGTCCAACATTGGTGCGGCGTCGGGGCAGCCGGCCGAGTTGGATGACGAGATCGCCCGGCTTGAGCGCGAGGCCGAGAAAGACCCGGACGACGACGTCACGCGCACTTCTCTGGCGCAGGCTTATTACCTACGAGGCAGCGCCCTGCAACAGTCCGGTAAGCTCGATGAGGCGATGAGCGACTTCCAGAACGCCCTGCGCTTCGATCCCGCGCACGAAGAAGCCAATATTCGTCTCGCGCAAATCACCCGCGAAAAAGAACCCGACCCGCGCGCTGACGACGGCAAACCGGTCGCTATTCCCGCCACGCCCGGGCCAAATAGCAATAATAAGTAATGAGTGATGAATACTGAGTAAAAACATCTGCCGTACTCATCACACAGCGCTTTTTTTTAGAAGCATGTTGATCATACCTGCGATTGATTTAAAGGGTGGGCGCTGCGTGCGGCTGACGCAGGGGCGGAAAGCGGACGTGACGGTGTATGACGGCGAGCCGGTCGAGATCGCGCGCGAATTTGCAGCGGCCGGGGCGCGGATGCTGCACCTCGTCGATCTGGACGGGGCGTTCGCCGAGGCCAACGCGGTGAACCGGAAAGTAGCACAACAAATTATCCGCTCGGTGAAGATTCCGGTGCAGTTTGGTGGGGGCTTGCGAAGCGTGGGCGACGTGCGGCAGGTGCTCGAGTTCGGCGCGGCGCAAGTCGTCATTGGGACGCTGGCCGTCGAATCGCCGGACACGCTCAACACGCTCGTCCAACTGTTCGGCTTTCGCATCTGCGTCGGGATCGACGCGCGCGACGGCTATGTGATGACGCGCGGGTGGGAGAAACAAGAGCCGCTGGCGGCCGTCGAACTGGCGCGGCGCGTGGCCGACGCGGGCGTGGATCGGATCGTCTATACGGACGTTGCGCGCGATGGCACGCTCGGCGGCGTCAATGTCGAGCAGACGTGCGCGATTGCGCGAGAGTCCGGCCTGCGCGTGACGGCCTCTGGTGGCGTCTCCGAACTGCAAGACATCACACGCCTCTCCGACGCCGCGCGCTCGTGCGGCGTCGATAGCGTGATCGTCGGGAAAGCACTCTATGAGGGACGGTTCACGCTGCCGGAAGCGTTGCGCGTCGCTTGAATGTTGGTGTGATGGATAACTCGAAACGGACAAAAGCAGGACACAGAGCAATGGACAAGGTTGACAAAATGAAGTCAGCAGTCAGCGCGTCGCAGTGTTTCCCTCATCCCGTCAATCTTGTCAATCTTGTCTATTCTTCCGTGGTTTGAATTAGCGGTTGAAGAAAGCGAGGTCTTTTCTCGCATTCGACCTTTCGCTTATATGCTCGATCTACAGCCGGCCACATTTGAAGACTTTGAACGTGAGGCCGGGCGCGGCAATGTCGTGCCGGTGGTGCGGACGGTGCTGGCGGATTTGCAGACGCCGGTGGGCGCTTTCCTGCGGGCGGCTGAAGGAGCGCGTTACGCTTTCTTGCTCGAATCAATTGAAGGCGGCGAGCGGGTGGCGCGCTATTCGTTCCTCGGCGCGAACCCTGACATGGTGGCGCGCGGGCGCGGCAACGACACCATCATTGAGCGCGGCGACGAGAGGGAAATCTTAAAGAACACGCGCGTCACGGATTTTCTACGGCAGCATTTTAGCGAAAGACGATTGGCGGCGCGCGAGCGTTTGGCTCCGTTCGCCGGCGGCGCGGTCGGCTATCTGGCTTACGACGCGGCGCGCTGGTTCGAGCCGGTGCTTGGCGGACATGAGCCGCCCGAACGTGACGACGCGGTGTTGATGTTCTACCGCACTGTGATCGCCTTCGACCGCGTGCGGCAGCAGATGGAGATCATCTCAATCGTTTTGACCGGCGAGGCCGGCGACAGCCGCCCGCGCTTGCGAGAACTTTACGAAGCGGCGGTGGCGGAGACGGCGCGTGTCGAACAACAATTGCTCTTGACGCCGGCTTCACTACCCGTCGCGCGGACGAGTGTGGAACGCTCAATTGAAACGCGCCCCTCGCAGGTGAAATCCAACTGGTCCCGCGAGAATTTCGAGCGCGCGGTCGGTCAAATCAAAGAGCACATCGCGGCGGGCGATTGTTATCAGGTCGTGCTGTCGCAAAAATTGAGCGCCCGCGTCGCGGCGTCGCCGCTCGAAATTTATCGCGCGCTGCGGGCGACGAACCCTTCGCCGTACATGTACTTTCTGCGGCTCGGCGACGAATCCATCGTCGGAGCTTCTCCCGAAATGCTGGTGCGCTGTCGCGGCCGGCAGTTAGAATACCGGCCGATTGCCGGAACCAGACGGCGCGGCGCGAGCGAAGAGGAAGACGTGCGGCTCGGCGCGGAGATGCGCGCGGACAGCAAGGAAGTGGCCGAACATCTGATGCTCGTCGATCTCGGTCGCAACGATCTCGGCCGCGTCGCCGAGTACGGCTCAGTTGCGGTCAAGGAGTTGATGAACGTCGAGCGTTATTCACACGTCCAGCATTTGGTGACGGGACTGACCGCGCGCTTGCGCGAACCCGCCGACTGCTTCGACGCGCTCGCCGCGTGTTTCCCGGCCGGCACCGTCACCGGCGCGCCCAAAGTCCGGGCGATGCAGATCATCCGCGCGCTCGAACCCGAACCACGCGGAATCTACGCCGGAGCCGTGCTCTATCTTGACTACGCCGGCAACCTCGACTCATGCATCGCGATTCGCACGATGCTGCTACACCACGACGGCCGCGCCGAAATACAAGCCGGGGCGGGCATCGTCGCCGATTCAACTCCGGCCGCCGAGTACGAAGAGACGCTAAACAAAGCGCAAGCCCTGCTCCGCGCTATCGAACACGCCGAGCGTGGATTATGAGAAGCCGTCAGCCATCAGCTTTCAGCCAGAACTGGTGCCGACTGCTGAAGCTGATTACTGACTGCTGATTGCTGATAACTTTTGTATGCTCCTCGTTATCGACAACTACGACTCGTTTACTTACAACCTCGTGCAGTACCTCGGCGAGTTGGGCGCGGAGCTCGTCGTGCGGCGGAATGATGAGGTGACAGCGGATGAGATCGAGACTCAACTGCGTCCCACGCGGATTTTGATTTCGCCGGGGCCGGGCACGCCCGCCGAGGCCGGCGTTTCGCTCCAAGTGATCGAGCGATTCGCGGGGCGCGTCCCTCTCCTCGGCGTGTGTCTCGGACATCAAGCTATCGGGCAGGTGTTCGGCGGCCGGATCATCCGCGCGCCCGTCCCCGTCCACGGCAAGCCCGCCGCGATCACTCACGACAATCGAACAATCTTCGAGGGGTTGCCGCAACCATTTGCGGCCGGTCGCTATCACTCGCTTATCGTCGAGCGCGATTCGCTGCCCGACTGTCTGGAAGTCTCGGCGACAACAGCAGCAGGCGACCAAATAATTATGGGCCTGCGTCACCGCGAACTCCTCATCGAAGGGGTCCAATTTCACCCCGAATCGATTCTCACGCCCGAAGGCAAAAAACTGCTCTCAAATTTCTTGAAGCACTCAGCACTCAGCAGTCAGTAGTCAGCAAAACGTAAATGCTGAAAACTGATTACTGAAAACTGATTACTGGTTACTGTCCATGACTGACCACTCACCACCTGTTTTCGAGCGTCCGGCGTGGATGCTGCCGACGCCGGCGCGGCGCGATGAGCCGGCGCAAGGCGGCAGTCTGCGCGCGCTGACGCTGCGTTTAATGCGCGGCGAGAGTTTAAGCCGCGCGGAGGCGGCGGGGCTGCTCGGCGAATTGCTCGGTGGCGAGGCGACCGACGCGCAGATCGCGGCGGCGTTGGTGGCGCTGGCAGTCAAAGGCGAAACCGTCGAAGAGTTGACGGGGATGGCCCTCGCGATGCGCGAGCGCGCCGTGCGGATTCACAGTTGCCACGAGCGTTTCGTCGATACAGCCGGCACGGGTTCGAGCGCGGCCAAAACTTTCAACGTCTCGACCGCCGCCGCGCTGGTCATCGCGGGCGCGGGTCTGCCCGTCGCCAAACATGGCAGCCGCGCCGCCACCAGTCGTTCAGGGAGCGCGGATGTGCTCTCCGCGCTCGGCGTCAACGTCTCGGCCACGCCCGCCGCATCCGAAAAATCCTTGAACGAGATCGGAATCTGTTTCATGTTCGCGCCGCTCTACCACGGCGCGACGGCGCGCGTAGCCGGCGTCCGGCGCGAACTGGGCGTGCATACCACGTTCAATCTGCTTGGTCCCCTGACGAATCCGGCGCGCGCGCCACGGCAGGTGATCGGCGTCTGGCACGCCGGGCTAGTAGAGCCACTGGGGCGCACGCTCGCCGCCCTCGGCTCCGGGCGGGCGTGGGTCGTTCACGGCGCGGACGGCCTCGACGAAGTGACGCTCAACGGCTCGACACTCGTCGCCGAAGCCGCCGGCGGCAGCGTCAGGACTTTCGAGATCGCGCCCGAAGATTTCGGCTTGCCGCGCGCCGCGCTCGATTCTTTGCGTGGCGGCGACGCGGAGGCCAACGCGCGAATTATTCGCGACGTGCTCGAAGGCCGACGGCGCGACGCGGCGCGCGATCTCGTGACCGCCAACGCGGCGACGGCGCTGTGCGTGGGCGGCGAGTCCGCCGATCTGATTTCGGCGGCGAAGTTGGCGGCGCACAGCATTGACAGCGGCGCGGCGTTCGCCAAACTCGAACAATTGATTGAGGTGACAGGAGCGTGAGCGGCGGCGCAAATTTTCTCGACACTATCATCGAGCGGAAACGCGCGCGGCTGGTGCTTGCCACCGCCGCGCGCTCGCTTGCGGAAGTACGCTGTGCCGCCGTCGCCGTGCGCCAATCGTCTCCTGTGGCGCACGCGCTGCGCGCCGCGCTGGGCCGCGATGATCGTCTTAATGTGATCGCCGAGATCAAGCGCGCCTCGCCGTCGAAGGGCGACATTCGGGGCGCGGTCGATCCGGCGGCGTTGGTCCGCAAGTACGAGGCGAATGGTGCGGCGGCTGTCTCTGTGCTGACCGAAGAAGATTTTTTCAAAGGCTCGCTCGAAGATTTACGGGTGGTAAAAAGCGCGACGCGGCTGCCGGTGCTTCGCAAAGACTTCACCATTTCCGAGTGGCAGATTTACGAAGCCGCCGGGGCCGGGGCCGATGCCGTGCTGCTGATCGTCGCCGCGCTTGATGACGAACTACTCACGCGCCTGCGCCGCGTGGCGGAAGACGAACTTGAAATGGACGCTCTGGTTGAAGTGCATGACGCAGCGGAGTTGCGCCGCGCGCTGGCCTGCGGAGCCACGGTGATCGGAGTCAACAATCGTAACTTGCGGACATTTGAAGTTTCGCTTGAAGTCTCAGTTGAAGTTATCAAAGGCGCGCCTGAAAACGTGTCGATGATTAGCGAGAGCGGGTTGCGAACACACGACGACCTGCGTCGATTGTGTGACCTCGGCTATCGCGGCTTCCTAATCGGCGAGACGCTGATGCGCGCCGAAAGTCCGGGCGCTGCGTTGCGCGAACTGATTCAAAGTGAGGAGGACAGGTAATATGACGAGCGTAAAAACTTATGATAACTGGCTGTGGCTATGCCGCAACCGCAATCACCAAATGTAGTCGAATCGACTTTGAGACGCTTCTTGTTTCGCTTTTTCACGTTTCGCCTTTTCACTTTATGACGCTGGTTAAAGTTTGCGGAATCACTAATCTCGATGACGCGCTCGCGGCCGAGCGCGCCGGGGCCGGCGCGCTCGGCTTTAATTTTTACCGGGGCAGCCCGCGCTACTTGTCGCCCGGTGAGGCACGGCTAATCATCGAACATCTGCCGGAAACGATCTTGTGCGTCGGCGTCTTTGTCGATGAGGACTTATCTACTACGGTCGCCCGTATGGCCGGGGAAGCAGGAGTCTCAGCGGTGCAACTGCACGGCGACGAGTCGCCGGCTTACTGTCAGGCTCTCGAAGGTCTGACCGTCATTAAGGCGTTGCGGGTTGGTCCTGAATTCTCGCCGCAGGATGCTTTACGGTATGGGAAGGCGGTGATCTTGCTCGATGCGTATTGCCCGCAGGCGCGGGGCGGAACCGGTCAGCAGTTCGATTGGTCGCTCGCACGACGCACGCGCGAGTTGGTCGGCAAACTCTACCTCGCCGGGGGCTTGACGCCGGAGAACGTGGCCGGGGCCATTGCCGCCGTCAGGCCGTATGCCATCGACGTATGCAGCGGCGTCGAGTCATCTCCCGGAAAGAAAAATCATGCGCGGATGCGGGCGTTAATCAATGTCGCACGCGCGTCGCCGGAAAATCCTTGACGCATATCCGGCCTGATCAGGTATGCTGGAAGCTCTCGAACGGAGAAATCGTTGCCGCAGCCAAAACACGCGCGGCGTAAACTTAGTGGCAAACCCTCACGGCCTGCCCTTCCAATCAAATCCTCAGTGCGAATCGATTTTTTTTGATGAGCGCCACCGCGCAATTGACCGATACACCACACACAAGGACGCGCGAGCAGGGGCGTATTCTGCTTGTCGCCGACGACTCGACCTCTGCCTGCTACCGCGAACCGTTAGAGCAGGCCGGCTTTGCGGTGGTCGGGGTTTCTAAAGGCGTGGCCGCGATGGTGGAACTCAGGCGGACGCGCCCGCACATCGTTATTGCCAGCACGCATTTAACAGGCGTCAGCGCCGAAGAGTTGGCACGCATGATCGCGCAGGCACAGAGCAGCGTGCCGCTCGTCTTCATTGGCGCTGAACAATCGTCGTGCGTCCGCCGCGCTGCCGCGTTGGCCGCCGGCGCGTTCGATTATTTTCAACTGCCGGCCGAGTTGAACGTGCTGCTGCCGAGCATCTCCAAGCTGGTGAAACTTCAGCAGACGATTAACCGCCTGCGCGCCGAGGCCGACCGTGATTATTTGACCGGACTATCGAACCGCCGCCGCTTCCGCAACGCCCTCGGTCAGGAAGTAGAACGCTGGCGGCGCTATCAGATTCCCTGCGGCCTGCTGATCATCGACATCGATCACTTGAAACTGATCAACGACACGCACGGCCACTCGGCCGGCGACATCGCGATCCGCCATGTCGCCAGTTCGCTAACGGAGATGTCGCGCGACAACGACACGTCGGCGCGCCTCGGCGGTGAGGAGTTCGCGCTACTTTTGGCCGGGGCGGACGAGACTAAATCTTACGCCGCCGCCGAACGTCTCCGCGAAGTTGTCTCGGCGACAGTGATTGAGCCGGCCGGGCGGATCACGATCAGCATCGGCGTTGCCTCGTGTCCGGCGCAGGCGGTGAGCGAGCGCGCACTCTACGCCGCCACCGACGCCGCGCTCTACCGTGCCAAGGGCGACGGCCGTAACCGCGTCTGTATCGCGCCATCGCTCAATTCGCCCGCGCCTCCGGTGTTATAATCCCGGCTTATGCTTGAATCACCTTCACACCAACCCGATCAACTCGGACACTGGGGCCGTTACGGCGGTCGCTTCGTGCCGGAAACCCTGATGGCTCCGCTCGAAGAGTTGACCGCCGCTTACGAAACGGCGCGCTCCGAGCCATCGTTTCAGGCTGAACTGTCCCAATTGCTCCGAGATTTTTCAGGGCGGCCGACTCCGCTGTTCCACGCCGCGCGCCTGACCGCTCACGCCGGAGGCGCACGCATCTTTCTCAAGCGCGAAGACCTTTCGCACACCGGCTCGCACAAAATTAACAATGCAATCGGGCAGGTGCTGCTGGCGCGGCGGATGGGGAAGCGGCGGATCATCGCCGAGACCGGAGCCGGGCAGCACGGCGTGGCGACGGCGACGGTCTGCGCGTTGTTCGACCTTAAGTGCGTGATTTATATGGGCGCGGAGGATGTGCGGCGGCAACGGCTGAACGTCTTTCGGATGCAACTGCTTGGCGCCGAAGTGCGCGAAGTGGAGGCTGGCGCGCGGACACTGAAAGACGCGATTAACGAAGCCCTCCGCGATTGGGTAACGAACGTGGCTGACACTTATTACCTCTTGGGGAGCGCGCTTGGTCCCCATCCGTACCCGCTGATGGTGCGCGACTTCCAGAGCGTCATCGGCCGCGAAGCCCGCGCGCAGTTTTTAGAGCGGGAAGGGCAGTTGCCTGACGCGCTGATGGCCTGCGTCGGCGGCGGCTCTAATTCCATCGGCCTGTTTCATCCGTTTCTCGATGATCAAAGTGTCCGCATGATTGGCGTCGAAGCGGGCGGTAGCGGCAACGACTTGGGACAGCACGCGGCGCGTTTCAACCAAGCGGGCGGCGGACGCCCCGGCGTGTTGCAGGGCACAATGAGCTACGTGCTGCAAGACGAGCGCGGACAGATCGCGCCGACGCATTCCATCTCCGCCGGCCTCGATTATCCTTCCATTGGGCCGGAGCACGCTTTCCTCCACGATGCCGGCCGCGTCGAATATGTCTCGGTCGCGGATGCCGAGGCGCTGGCGGCCTTCCGCACGCTGTCAGAGTTGGAAGGCATTATTCCGGCGCTCGAATCGGCGCACGCTGTTGCACACGCTGTGCGCGTGGCGGGCGCGATGGAGCAAGCTCAATCCGTTCTCGTCAATCTCTCCGGCCGGGGCGACAAAGACGTGCAGAGCGTCGCCGACGCCGGGAGCCACGGAGGCGCGCCGTGAGCCGCATCGCGGAGACTTTTGCGCGACTCAGAGCGGAAGAGCGTTGCGGCTTCATCCCTTTCATCACCGCCGGCGATCCCGATCTGCAAACCACCCGGCAACTCATCATTGAACTATCCCGCGCGGGGGCAACGCTCATCGAGCTCGGCGTGCCATTTAGCGATCCGATGGCCGACGGGCCGACTATTCAGAGAGCTTCGGAGCGCGCGCTGAAAAACGGAGTCAGCGTCGCGGATGTGCTCTCGCTAATCGCGGACGCGAGGCGCGAGACAGACGTGCCCATCATCTTATTCAGCTACTTCAACCCGCTGCTACAATTCGGTCTCGAACGTCTGTGCGCGAACGCGCGCCGCTCTGGGGTCGATGGCCTGCTTGTCACCGACCTTTCGCCGGAAGAGGCCGGCGCGTTCGCCGCGATTCTCAGAAAGCACGATCTCGATCTGATCTTTTTGATCGCCCCAACCTCGACTGACGAACGGTTGCGGATGGTGTCAAATTTAGCCAGCGGTTTCATCTACGCTGTCTCACGGGCCGGGGTGACGGGCGCGCAAAGCGCGGTTAGCCAAGAGGCGAAAAAGCTAGTCGCCCGCGCGCGGCAAATCACCGAATTGCCCATCGTCGTCGGCTTCGGCATCTCCACGCGTGAGCAGATCGCGGAAGTCTGGCGCTACGCGGACGCGGCGGTTGTCGGCTCCGCCATCGTGGCCGAAATCGAGAAGCACGAAAACGCGCCGGATCTCGTCGCCCGCGTCGGCGCTTTCGCGCGTACATTGCTGCCCGGCGGTGGTAGTCGCGACGTTGCCACGATGGCTAAAGTTTTGCCCGGTTAAGCGATAAAGTTTTGCTCGACTATTAAGGCGGCCTAGCTTATCCTTACGGCGCTTCGAGCCAACTCAAGGGATGGAACCCTCTCAGTTCAGTATTAAGCCAGTGAGCCGGGATTCAACCTCACTTCACTGAAAAAAAGTTTGTTGCAGTGATGAAACGCTGTTCCATTCTCGCGTCGGGTGTGTTATACTCCCTCCCGTTCCGTTGGGAAGACATATCAAGCGTGAGAAGAGAGGACGGAGAAAAGAGTGATTGGAATGACTGACAAAGCAGGCGCGGATCGCGGCAAAGCGGTCGAAGCCGCGCTCCTCAACATCGAAAAGAAATTC
>Ga0136617_10004276_pt1 | contig 12784 bp, 9 predicted proteins | sample AntDrymUQ3222106_2_FD_129672 | JGI IMG/M metagenome (GOLD analysis project Ga0136617, IMG submission 129672) | Polar desert sand microbial communities from Dry Valleys, Antarctica - metaG UQ322 (21.06) | ecosystem: Environmental > Terrestrial > Soil > Desert | place: Antarctica: Dry Valley...
CGCCTTCCGGCGGTCGACCGCGACTGTGCGACTGACTAGCGTCAAGGCCCTGGCGATACCCGCGGTCTTATTCATCTCGTACGGCCTGGCGACCCGAGACGTCGAATCATCGGCGGAAATCGCCGGCGTCGTCACCGGCTTCATGTCCGGTCTTCTGCTCGCGCGCAGTGCCGCCCAGCGAAAGCCGCCGCTTCCGCGTGTCATCGCCGCAGCCGCGGCCGCGGGGTTCATCGTGTTCGCTCTATCGGAACCCGTGCGTGGCCTCGTCGATCCGAGACCCGACATCGCCGCGGTGCTCAGCATGGAGCAGCACATGGTCGCGCGGTACGAGACGGCGGTGGCGCAATTTCGCCATGGTGCCGGGACGCCACGAGCCCTCGCGATGCTCATCGAGCGGACGATCATTCCGCAGGTTCAGGCAGCCAACATCAGGATCAATGCGCTTGGGCGCGTGCCCGCGGAGCACCAGGAAGCGGTGGCCGTGGCGCGGGATTACCTGCGGTTGCGCGAAGAGGCGTGGCGGCTGAGGGGGCAGGCCCTGCAGAAGGCCAGCATGCAGCTCCTGCGCGACGCGGACAGCAAGGAACACCTGGCCCTGAGAGCCTTCGACGAATTCAGCGCGTCAGCGCAGCGGATCCCCGTAACTCCCGCTCGATGACCAACGACGAGACTGCTAGTGCTTGATCCCGCACGTCCGTGCGGCGGGTGCGAGAATCGCGGAGAGGCCGGCGACATTGAATTCGGCGGTCACGGGCGCCGCGTTGTGGGGCGTGAATCCGAAGCGCATGACGCGCGCGCCGGTCAGCTGCTGCACGAAGGCCGTACCCGCGGGTGCGAACAGGGCATCGTGTTCCTCAGAATCCCGCCACCGCTCGATGGACGTCGCTGCGCCGTCGAAACTGACTTCCACGGTGTGATCGTCGGTGTTCGGCTCGAGCCGCGCGGCGGATGCTGTAAAGACGAACGCCTCGATCGAGCCTCCGCTGCATCGCAGAATGAGCGCGGGGCGGACGATTCTCATCCACACGCCGATCGTGTTTTCCGCCTCGAGCTCAAAGGCGACCGCGTTTTTCATGTCGCCCGCCCACACGGCGCTGTTGGCCGAGGTCCACTGGTACGTGCGCGATGCGGGAACGGTAGCCGTTTTGGCTGTTGGCGACACTGCTGCAGGTGTAGATTCCGTTGCGGCCGCGACGGCGACCTCGGGGCCCGGAGCGGTGCGGGCGACAAGCCAGCCGAGTGTGACGATGCCGCTGATCGCGGCTGCGAGCGTCACGAAAACAATGTCACGGTGCTTGGACCGCGGCTGCTCGACCGCGGCGGGCGCAGGGGTGTCCGAAGAAGGTCCGAACAGGGGCCCATTGCCCCTGACGGACACCTGCGCCTCAGCAGGGAACGCCGACGATGGCTCAGCGGTGGCTGGCGCTTGCGCTGCCGTTGGTTCTGCCTCCAGCGACGGCGGCCAGTCGTCTTCGGCAAGTGTGTGGACCTCTTCAGGGAATGAGTGGACCTCGTCTGCGAAAGCTTCTTCTGCGAACGCTGGCGGAGGCGCGTCAGGCGCCGGGAACTCATCGGGCGCGAAGTCGAAGCCGGTAAGAACCGGTTCACGATCGGGCTCGTTTTCCCACGACAGGGCGAGGGCCGGGATGAGGCGCCGTTCCGCCATGCGATGTCCGCAGTGCGGGCACACGCGAGCGAAGTCGGGAATGGGTTTTTCGCAGCCTAGGCACGTGACGTCCATTGCGGCAGGTGCCGCAAGGTGCGTACCAGAGACAACTGTCGAGAATCGCAACCCACGAGCGCTCGGCGCATCATGAGGGCGCGAAAATCGCCATCGTTCTGACAAGACTGTCGCCGGCATACGGCCGCACCGGCGGCTCATGGTGCTCGTTGAGCGTGATTCATCACTGCCGCGTCATCACCACCTGTTGCATGACGTGGTAATCTGCCGGTCAAAGCCATTTTTCTGCGACATGGCCCGCCCGAAAACCGATGCATGAGACTTCGCGCTTCGGCCGGTTCTTTCGGCATGCGGCGCCTTACGGCGCCGCGACGGCCGCCATCGCCATCGCCTCGTGGGCCGCATTGCTCCTCTCCCGCGCAGGCGCGTCACAGCTAGCGCTCACTCCCTTCGCCCTCGTCATCGCCCTGAGCGTCTGGTTCGGGGGCCTGGTGCCTGGTCTCCTCGCCCTTGGCCTCGCGACGATCTCGATTGACCTGCTGGTGGTAGAGCCGCGGGTCCTGTTCCCGTTCCAGAGCACAGCGGCAACGGTCGTCCTCGGAGGGTTCGTTGCCGCCTGGCTGGTGTTCTGCGTCCTCGCGGGACGGGTCCGCCGCCGGAACCTGCTCGATCGCGCGGCACGCGTCGAAGCCCAGCGCGACGCCCGGCGCGCCGACCGTGTGGCGCAGCTGACCGCGGCGCTGGCGCAGGCGAGAACACCCGACGCCGCGATCGAGGCCGCGCTGAAGGAGCCGCTCCACGCGCTGAATGCAGACGCGTGCGTCATGTTCCTGGTCACGAGCGACGGCTCGCGCGCGGAGGTCTCGCGCGCGTTCGGATACGACGACGGGAACGGGCCGTCGGCAATTTCGCTCCAGCAGAAGGGGCCGGCCGCGGACGCGGTCGGACGTGGCGTCCCCGTCCTGCTCGAGGCGCGCGCCGGGCACGCGACTGACGCCGGCGGTTCACTCGCAGTCATTCCATTTCTGATCGGCAGTCGCGTCGTCGCGCTGGCGCAATTCCGATTCGACACGCCGCAAAGCTTCTCTGACGACGATCGTGAGTACCTGCAGACGCTCGGCACCCGCGCCGCGCAGGCACTCGATCGCACCTGGCAGTACGAATACGCGCTCCGCGCGCGCGCCGAAGCGGAAACGCAGCGCGCGCGGGCGAATCAGGAGATCGCCGAACGGCAGAAGGTCGAACTTGCGCTGCGCGCCAGCGAGGCCCGGGGCCGGGCGCTCGCAGCACGCACGAGCCGCCTCCACGGTCTGACCGCCGCCCTCTCGGAATCGGTGACGCTCGACGCCGTCGCCAAGGCCGTCGTCGAACAGGGACGGGTGGCCGTGGGCGCGACGTCCGGTGAAGTGACCCTGCTCATCGACGAGGGGCGCACGTTCCAGACGCTCTACGCGGACGGCGCGGGGCTGGAGAGCGGCACCACGCCGGTAGAGGGAGGGTTTTGCGCGACGGAAGCCGTCGAGCGCCGCCAGCCTGTGTTCCTGTCGTCGTTCGAGGAGTGGCAGGAACGCTATCCGAAGTCGGCGTCGCTTGCGGCCGACGGTGGATATGGGTCGTCGGCGACCGTCCCCCTCCTGGTCGAGAACTCTGTGATCGGGGTTCTCGCCTTCTACTTCACCGCGCCGGTGAACTTCGACGATGAGTACCGCGCGCTGCTGGTGTCGGTGGCGCAGGACTGCGCGCAGGCGCTGGATCGAGCGCGGCTGTACGAATCCGCGCAGCACGCACGCTCCGAAGCGGAGAACGCCAACCGCCTCAAAGACGAGTTCGTCTCGATCGTCTCCCACGAGCTGCGATCACCGCTCAACGCCATTCTCGGCTGGACCGCGATGCTGCAGCGCGGAAAGATGGACGCGGCACTCGCGGAACGGGCGCTGCAGTCCGTACACGACAACGCGACGCGACAGGCGCGGCTGATCGACGAGCTGCTCGATTTCTCCCGCGTCGCGGCGGGTCGCCTTGCGCTGGTCCGCGAGGAGATCGACGTCCGGGACCTGCTCGGCGGCGTCGTCGAGTCGCTGATCCCGGAGACCGTCGCAAAAGGCGTGACGCTCGAGCTCATTCCGGTCCCCTCGGTGTTGATCGCCGGGGATCTGCGGCGGCTCGAGCAGGTCTTCTTCAACCTGCTGGGCAATGCGCTGAAGTTCACGCCCAGAGGCGGCCGGATCACGACCCTCGTCACCGTCACAGAGAGCGCGGTCGACGTGCGGGTCACCGACACCGGCAAGGGGATCGCCCCGGAGTTCCTGCCGTTCGTCTTCGATCGTTTTCGCCAGGGTGAGGCCGCCATGAGCCGCGAGCACGGCGGGCTGGGTCTTGGCCTTTCAATCGCCCGCCAGCTCGTGGAGGCGCACCAGGGCAGCATCGTCGTCTCGAGCGCCGGCGACGGGAAGGGGGCCACCTTCGTCGTGACGCTGCCCCTCTCGTCGCGCCCCGAGAAGTCGGAGCTCGCGTTCGCTCGATGAACGGGCGGCGGCTTCGCGCCGGTCCGTTCGTGATCGCCGTGGCGGTGGCCGCGGCGGTCGTTCTATCGGCTCCGCTCATCGGACAGGTGCGCGGATGGATCCGCACCACGTTCCCCGGACGGTTCGTGCTGATCGTCGGCGCGATCGGCGCCGTCCTGCTTGCCGGGGCGTTGATTGCGGCAGCCCTGCGCATCCGCGAGAATCGGGCGCGGCGCTTCGGGGCTATTGCCGCGGCTCTTGCGATCGCAGTCGTTTATTCGGCCCTGAATGCCGGCGACAATGCCGAGAGCAATGCCGTCGAGCGATTTCACTTCCTCGAGTACGGCCTGATCACGTGGCTCTTCTATCGTGGGTGGCGTCCGCTCGGCGACCTCGCCATCTTCCTGCTTCCGACACTCGCCGGCATTATCGTCGGCACCGCCGAAGAGTGGCTGCAGTGGTTCATTCCGAACCGTGTCGGCGAAATTCGCGACATCTTCCTGAACCTCGCAGCCATCGTCTGCGGCCTGCTGTTCAGCGCGGGCGTCGCGCCTCCTCCGCGATTCGAGGCGGCGCTGCACCCCTCGTCGAGGCAGCGTGTGCTGCGACTCGCGGCGGTGACCGTTTTGGTGGTGGCGGCGTTCGTCCACACCTTGCACCTGGGCCACGCGATCGCCGATCCCGAAACCGGCTCCTTTACGTCGCGTTACGCGCCGGACCGACTTGCGGCGCTGCAGGCGGAGAAGGTGGAGCGGTGGAAGACCCGGCCGCCGCCGCTCCTCCTCCAGAGGATTTCGCGCGAGGACCAGTACCTGAGCGAAGGACTGTCGCACGTCCGCTGGCGGAACAGGCAATGGGCCGCGGGCGACGTGGCCGCGGCATGGTACGAGAACCGGATCCTCGAGAAGTACTTCGCTCCGGTGCTCGACACGCCGACGTACGAAGGAAAGCAGGGCCACCGCTGGCCGGCGGAACAGCGTGTGGATGCCGCCACGCGCTTCGCATCGGCTCGTCCTCCGGACGCGTACGTCAGCGGCGCCTACCCGTACGACGTGTACACCTGGCCAAAGACACTGTTCTGGGCAGGCGTAATGGCTGTGATGCTCGGCCTGCTTGCCTTAACAAAAAATCTCCTGGTCTCCTGATCTCTGTTGACCCCCTCCTGATCTCCCGGTCAGTAGTTCGAAAGGAACGCGGCGCCCAGCACCAGCGGCATGAGGATGACGAACGTCACGATCCAGTAAATCAGCATCGCGATGATGCAGACGATCACGGCGCGACCCGTGTTCGAGTAGTCGAGCACCTCGCGCGTGGCGATGACGGCGATGACCAGCATCCAGATCGCGATCAGGAAGGAAAGGAACGGTCCCAGGAACGGGATGATGGCCAGCACGTTGAAGACGCCTGGCGACGCGGTGAAGCCGAGAACGCGGAAACCCTCCTGGAAGTCAGCCTTGGTGGAAGGCTCGGGCATGATCTTGGTGCCGATGATGACGATCAGGAACGCGAAGAGGGCGTAGCCGACCAGGGAGATGAGCAGAGTAAAGATCCCGACCATCAAACCCGCGCGGAAGATATTGCCGATCAGCCCCGCCAGGCCGGCGAGGACGATGACCGTGATGGCCTGTCCCAACGCATTCGGATCCGCTTCAATCTCCTGGAACGTCTTCACGTCCGCTTTCATCGCCCCGACCATTCGTTCCGGCAGACTTCCCATGTCATCCTCCTGCGCCCGGCACCCGCACCCAGCACGGCCGTAGTCTAGCATCGGCATGGTTACTGCTGTGTGACGTTGAGCGGCAGGCAGACGGAGGTATACGCATGCTCATGCCCCGCGCAAACCCTAAGGAGGGTAACCATGTTCCGCGGATTGCTGAAACTAGTACTAATCCTCGTCATTCTCGTGGCCGCGGGCGCGTTTCTGCTGGGCTGGTGGGGCAGTGGCGGTTCTTTCCTCACACGTGACCAGGTAGAGGTCGGGACCGCCGGCGTCGACGAGAAAGCCCGGTCGGCCGGCGCCGCTGCGGGGGAAAAGACCGCACAGGCGGCCGAAGTCGCGAAGGACAAGACCGCGCAGGTTGCTGCGGTCGTGAAGGAGAAGACCGCCGATGCGGCCGTGCGTGCAAGCAAGGCGTGGGACGAGGGTAGCCTGACCGCGAAGATCAAGGCCAAGATGGCTCTCGACGATCACGTCAAGGCACGGAATCTGAACGTCGACACCGTCGGCACGGTCGTGACGGTCAGTGGGACGGTCAACAGCCAGGCGGAGAAAGATCGCGCGCTGCAGCTGGCGAAGGACACGCTCGGCGTCACGCAGGTCATCGACAAACTGCAAATCCGCTAGTGCGCCTTCGGTAGAGGCCGGCTTCAGCCGGCCTTTACTCATTCCCGTCAAACCCTTTCGCCGGTACCTGCGTCCAAGCAGACGCATGGACCGACTCAAGCTCGACCTTCTTTATGCGTTCCGGAACCTCCGAAAGAGTCCCGGGTACGCAATCGTCACGATATTGACGCTGGCGCTTGGCATCGGGGCCAACACCGCCATCTTCAGCGTCGTCAACGGCGTCATCCTCAAGCCGCTGCCATTCTCCGAGCCTGACCGGCTTATTTTCATCACGAGCCAGTTCCCGACCCTCGGCTTCGACCAGTTCTGGGTGTCGTCGCCGGAGTTCATGGAATTTCGCGAGCGCAACCAGTCGTTCAAAGAGGTTGGCGCCTACACCGCCGGGGCCGTGAATCTCGGGACGCAGGATCAGCCGCGCCGCGTGAACTCCGCGATCACTACATCGGAGCTGATGCCCGTCCTCGGGTCACAGCCGATCCGAGGGCGCATCTTCACGCGCGAAGACACGTTGCCGGGCGCCGAGGACGTCGGCATACTGGCGGCGGAAGTCTGGGAGACGGCGTTCGCCCGCGATGAAACCATCGTCGGCCGCGTCATCCCCGTCGACGGGATCCCCACGCGCATCGTCGGGATCATGCCGCCGGGCTTCGACGTGCACGACCAGAAGGTCCAGGTCTGGTTGCCGCTCACACTGGATCCGGCCAACGCCGGCAACCGCGGCGGCCACTTCCTGTACCTGGTGGGGCGCCTGAAGGACGGCGTCACGATGACCCAGGCACGCGCCGACCTCGAGTCGATGCTGATCAACTGGACGAATCTCAACCCGAAGACACACGTCCCCGACCAGAAGAATCATCGCCTGCGGTTCGACGGCCTGCAGGACGACATGATCGGCGCCATCCGCAACGCGCTCTGGGTGCTGCAGGGGGCCGTGGGTTTCGTGCTGCTCATCGCCTGCGCAAACCTGGCGAACCTCCTGCTCGCCCGGGCTGAATCGCGGCAGCGTGAGTTCGCGATCCGGTCCGCGCTCGGCGCCGGACGCGGCCGCATCCTTCGACAGTTTCTAACCGAAGGAGTCCTGCTGGCCTTGATCGGCGGCGGGGTTGGCGTCGGCATCGCCTTTGGCGGTCTCCGCGGGCTGCTGGCAGCCGATCCCGACAGCATTCCGCGCGCCGCGGACATCTCTCTCGACCCCGTGGTGCTCGCGTTCACCGTCCTCGTGTCGGTCGTCACCGGGTTGCTGTTCGGGATGGCGCCGCTCGTCAACCTTCGCCCGCAGGCGGTCAACATGACGCTGAAGGAGTCGGGGCAGCGCTCGACGGTCAGCGCCACCCGCGCGCGCGTGCGCAGCGGCCTGGTGGCAGCCGAAGTCGCGCTCGCCGTCGTGCTCGTCATCGGCGCCGGGCTGCTGCTGCGGAGTTTCTGGAACCTGATGAATGTGGATGCGGGCTTCAACCGCTCGAAGCTGTCCACCTTCGGGCTCGTGCTCCCGACGACTACCTATCAGAATGCGCAGAGCCGCGTCGCGTTCTTCCGGCGCGTGAACGAGCAGCTCATGCAGATCCCCGGTGTTCAGGGCGCCGCCGCGATGACGGGGCTCCCCCCATTTCGACAGGTGAACGCGAACGACACCGACATCGAGGGCTACACCTCGCCGCCCGAGGGACCGTTCGAGAACATCGACTACTACCAGACCGTCACGGTCGACTATCTCAAAACGATGGGCATTCCACTCGTGGACGGCCGCGATTTTTCTCTCGCCGACGTCACCGGCGCCCCTGCGGTGCTCGTGAACGAGACGCTCGCAAAGACGTTTTTCAAGACTCAGAGTCCGGTTGGCCGTCGGTTGAAGCCCGGCTTCAGCGATCAGATACCCTGGTTCAACATCGTCGGCATCGTCAAGGACGTGAAGCAGGGAGGTCTCAATTCGAAGACCGGGACGGAACTGTACTTTCTTGCGGATCAGGCCCCGGCGCTCAGCCGTCCGGCACCGCGCAACATGAACATCGTCGTCCGGTCTGACCTGCCGTTCGAAACGCTCGGGCCGCAGATCCGCCGGGTCGTTCAGGCGATGGACTCGACGCTTCCCATCGTGCGCTTGCGGACGATGGAGGACGTGTTCGGGGCTTCCGTGTCGCGTCCGCGGCTCCTGGCGCAGTTGCTGGGTATATTCGCCGGCCTTGCGCTGCTGCTGGCCGCGATCGGTACCTACGGCATCCTGGCCTACACGGTCTCGGAGCGGAAGCGCGAGATCGGCATCCACATGGCACTCGGCGCCACGCGCGGCAACGTGCTCGGTAAAATCCTGGGCCAGGGCATGCGGCTGACGGGGTTGGGACTCGTGGTCGGACTCGCGGCGGCGTTCGGATTGACGCGGCTCCTTCAGACGCAACTCTTCAACGTGAAGCCGACGGACCCAATGACGATGACGGCGGTGGCGGGCGTCATCTCGATCGTGGCGTTCATCGCGTGCTACATCCCGGCGAGCCGCGCAACGCGTGTCGACCCGATGGTCGTATTGAGAGATGAGTAGTCCAGCCCTTCAGGGCTGCCTGTTGGAACGGCACCGCATTATCATTTCGGCGTGGAACACGCCGACGATCTCGGTCAACTGATCCTCGAGCTGAACTCGAGCGCGGCTGGTGCGGGAGGGGTTGGTCGAGCGGCGCGAGGCGCAGGGGGCGCGCGGTTCATGCCGAGGAACTCGAGGCGATGCTGTACGCTGAAGGTTGCAAACATGCCCCGGCTCAGCAGTTCCGCGGCATGGATGATGCTTCGGTCGACGCAGTAATTGTGCGTCTCGCACATTGCAGGGAGGATCAGATGATGAAACTCGTTCGGCGAACGCTTGCAGTCTGTCTGTCGGTTCTGGTTTTGGCCCCCACGGCCAGCGCGCAGAACCATGTGATCGGCAAGAACGCGCTCGACAAGGCTGTTCAGGAGCGCGTAGCGCGTGATCAGTCCGACCGCGAGGCGATTCGGACGCTGCTTCAGCGCCCCGAGGTGCGCGAGGTCGCGGCTAAGGCGGGAGTGTCGGTTGAGAAGGCGGCGGCAGCAGTGGCCACGCTGGAGGGTCAGGACCTGCGCGAGATCGCGTCGCATGCCCGCCAGGTGAACAACGAGCTTGCAGGTGGCGCGACCGTCGTGATCACGACGACCACGATCATCATCATCTTGGTGGTGATCATCCTCATCATCCTCGCCGTGAATTGATGTTGTGCTGCGCGTCTGCGAGTGTGGCCGCCGCCGTCCTCGTGATGGTGGCGTCCTCGTCCGCAGGCGCGCAGCCATCTGCCCCCGCCGGGGTGACCGGACTCCTCGACGTTCCCTACATCCAGCAAAGCGAAGCCCTGTGCGGGGGTGCCGCGGCCGCCATGGTCATGCGGTACTGGGGGGAGACCGGTGTCTATGCCGAGACGTTTTCATCGCTTGTGGATCGGACCGCTGGCGGGATTCGCGGCGACGCGCTCCTGTCGGCGTTGCAGGCGCGCGGCTGGGATGCGCGTTCCTTTCGCGGCGATGCCGCACTTGTGGCCGCCCGCCTTGCCGACCGGCAGCCGGTCATTGCCCTGATCGAGGATCGTCCGGGGGCCTTCCACTACGTCGTGATCGTCGCGTGGGCGAACGGGCGGGTCGTCGTGCATGACCCGGCGCGCGTTCCCCTTCGAGTGCTCGACGAGAAGGTGTTCGACGCGGCATGGCAGAAGTCTGGTCACTGGACGATGCTCGCTCTGCCCGGTGACGGGTTGAAAAGAGCGACGGTGGCGCCGTCCTCCTCAGCCACTGCAGGGCCATCCGCCGCTTCGGCTTGTAGTGGACTCGTCGACGAAGGGATTCGTAGCGCCGCCGAAGGCGCCTACCCGAAGGCGCTCGAGACGCTGCAGTTCGCCTCGGAACTGTGCCCGAACGCGTCTGCGCCGTGGCGGGAGATGGCGGGTGTGCATGCGCTTCAGGCGGATTGGGGGAAGGCGGCCGCTATCGCCCGCGTCGCCGTCAGCCGGGACGCGCGGGACATGCACGCGTGGCGCATTCTCGCGACGAGCCGCTTCGTGACCGGCGACAGCGCTGCAGCGCTGGACGCCTGGAATCGGATCGGCGAGCTCCTGATCGACCTCGTCACCGTCCATGGACTGTCACGCACGCGGCACGCCGCGGCGACGCAGCTGATGGGTCTCGAGCCGCAGACGCTGCTGACATCGCAGGCGCTCGCCGCCGCAAACCGCCGGCTCGACGAGCTGCCGGTGGCGCAGATGGCGCGCGTGACGTACCGCCCGCTCGAGAGCGGGCGGGCGGCGGTCGATGCAGTCGTCGTCGAACGTCCGCGGGCCCCAACCTCGCTTCCAAGTCTGGCCGTCGTTGGCGTCCGGACCCTCTCGGACCGCGAGCTGCGAGGGTGGGTCGCCAACCCCACAGGCGCGGGGGATCTCATCACCGCTTCATGGCGGTGGTGGGAGAACCGGCCGCGCATCGCGTTCTCGTACGCGGCCCCCGCACCGGTCGCTGGCGTGATGCGGATCGACGTCTTCCGCGATGTACAAACGTATGAGGAAACGTTGAACGCTGAACGACCAGCGACGAACGTTCGTGAAGTGCGTCGCGGTGGTGCAGTGTCTGTGTCGAACTGGACGGCGACCAGCCTCCGGTGGCACATTGGCGCGGGCGTCGATGCCTGGGCGGAACGTGGGAAGACCCTTTCGATCAACGCAGGTGCGGATCAGCGGCTCGCCGGCGACCGGCTTTCACTGCACGCAGGCGCAGGCATGTTCGCGGGCAGTTTCACATCCTGGACTGCAGCCGCCGGTGCCCAGTGGCGGTCGTCCGTTCGTCACGAAGGGCACGTCCTGCTCACCCGCGGTGGCGTCGACGTGGCGTCCGCGCGTGCGCCATTCGCGTTGTGGCCGGGGGCCGGCCTCGGGCACGCGCGGGGCGCGCTGCTGCGCGCACATCCGCTTCTGGACGACGGGGTCATGACGGGGGACGTATTCGGGCGGCGTGTGTACCACGCCGGGTCCGAGTGGCGGCGCTGGTTCAAGCCGGGGCCGCGCCTCGTTCCCATCGCGCCGGCGGTTTTCGTCGATGTCGCGCGCGCGGAAAAGCGCCTGCAGGCAGGGGCCGCGTGGCACGCGGACGCAGGCGCGGGCATCAGGATCGCGGTGCCGGGCAGCGGCGTCCTCCGCATGGATGTCGCGAAGGGTCTTCGCGATGGTGAGACAGTGTTTTCGATTGGGTGGATGAAGTAGAACAGTGCGACGTGCTACGTGCTACGTGTTGAGAGCTGAGAGCTATTACAGCGACCGGCCGATGCGTTCCTGCAGCTTCTCCCGATACCCGCGGCTCAGCGTCAGGCGTGTACCGTTTTTCAGGAAGACGACGTATTCGCCGTTGAACCAGGGCTGCAGTTCGCGGACGCGCTCGATGTTGACGATGTGCGAGCGGTGGATGCGGTAGAACGTGTCCGGGTTGAGGCGTACCTCGAGCGCGTTCATCGTTTCCCGGAATAGATGCGCGTCAGTGCCGACGTGCAGCTTGACGTAGTTGCCGGCGGCCTCGATCCAGTCGATCTCCTCCGACCGCACAAAAAACACGCGCCCGCTCGACTTGATGACAAACCGTTCGAGCTTCTGCTGCGGAGGCTTGAAATCCTGGACGAGAGAGAGCAGCCGCCGTTCGAGCTCGCCGCCCGAGCGCTGCTCGAGCTGTTGCCGCGCCCGTACGAGCGCCTGGCGAAAACGATCGCGGTCGAACGGCTTCAGCAGGTAATCCACCGCGTGGACGTCGAACGCCTTGATGGCGTACTTGTCGTACGCCGTGACGAAGACGACGAAGGGCATCCGGTCGGCGCCGATCGCCTCGATCACGTCGAAGCCGCTCGCGCCGGGCATCTCGACGTCGAGAAACACGAGGTCCGGACGCAGCTTCTGAATTGCGGCCACCGCAGTCGTGCCGTCGCCGCACTCGCCGACGACCTCCAGCCAGTCTTCGGAGGCGACGAGCATGCGCAACCGCTGACGCGCCAGTGGCTCGTCATCGACCAGCAGCGCGCGCAACGCGGGACGTCTTGGGGTCGGTCATGCCACGCGAACCGCGGATTCAGCCGTCACGGGCGCGCGGTGGAAGGGAATGCGGATCCCGACCGTGAGGCCGGTCGCTGCTTCCGAGAATTCCAGCTGCTGGGCGTCACCATAGAGGCACTCGAGCCGGTCGCGAGTGTTCGCCAGGCCCACGCCGCCGCGGAGTTGCGTTCGCGCCGTGCCC
>Ga0136617_10004277_pt1 | contig 12781 bp, 13 predicted proteins | sample AntDrymUQ3222106_2_FD_129672 | JGI IMG/M metagenome (GOLD analysis project Ga0136617, IMG submission 129672) | Polar desert sand microbial communities from Dry Valleys, Antarctica - metaG UQ322 (21.06) | ecosystem: Environmental > Terrestrial > Soil > Desert | place: Antarctica: Dry Valley...
CGCTCGTCGGCCGGCGAGCGCGCGGCGACGGCCAGCACGGAGCCGGTGCGGTCGAGCAGCACGAGGCTGGCCTCCAGCGCGCGCGCCGCGGCACGGACGACATCCGGCAGTCCGGCGCCCGATTCGACCGCATCCGTGATTGCATCGAGCGCAGCGAGATCGAGCCCCAGAGTCCGTTCGGCGGGGCTGGCCATCGCTATAGGCTACGCCGCGATTCGATCCCAGTAATAGGCGATCGCCACGCCGCCGGCGCCCCCGAGCAGCAGCAGCGCCGCCAGGACATACAGCGTGAGGAAACTCGCCGCCACGCGTTCCCAAGCCCGGCTGTAGGCCGTCCACGCCGGCACGACGATGAACCAGACGAAGGCAGCGAGCGCCGCCACACCACAGGTGCCCGCCACGAGGTAGGTGACTCCTGCGTTCGTCACGTTCATGAAGTGTGACGCAGTTTGCCGACGAAGCCCATGGAACTGGTCGATCGGTCAGGCCGGCGCGGCGAGGATCGGCGCCGGCGTCCGCCCCTCGGCGAGGAGCATCTCGTAGGCGGTTGCGGCCCGGTCGCGATGGCCGACGTCGAAGAAGAGGGCGAGGACCGTGGGACCCGAGCCGGAGACGATCGCGTGGTCGGCGCCGGCGTTGATCGACGCCTCGAGTGCCTCGTCGATCGCCGGGCACAGCGAGCGAGCGGCGTCCTGGAGGTCGTTATGGACGTGGTCGAGCACGGTCTCCGCCGAGATCGCGGCCTGCAGGCGGGTGAGCGAACGAGCCAGGCCGAGGACATCGCGCGGCAGGCCTAGGCGGTCGGCCTCGGCATAGACGTCACACGCCGCGAGCGCAGCCTGCACGGGCAGCACGACGGCGGCGTACTCCAGCGCCGCGACGAGGGGGCGCAGCCGGCTCCCCTCTCCCGTGGCGAGCACGAGCCCGCCGCGAACCTGACTGGGGACGTCGGCGCCGAGCTCGCCGGCGATCTCCTCGAGGAGCCGGCGGTCGCCGATGCCCGCGGCCTCCGCCACGAGGCGCAGCGCCGCCGCCGCGTCGGCCGAGCCACCGGCCATGCCGCCGGCGACCGGGATGCGCTTGGCGATCTGGAGGCGCACCGGCGGCCCGTCCCAGTCGGTGCGTGCGCGGAAGGCGGCAAGCGCGGCCGCGGCGAGGTTCGGCCCCTCGACTCCGGGGCACACGACCTCGTCGGCCTGCAGGCCCTTGGGACCGACCTCGAGGCCCACGTCGTCGCAGAGATCCAGCGAGTCCATGAGCGTGACGAGCTCGTGACGGCCGCCCGACCGCATCGGGCCCACGAACAAGCAGAGGTTGATCTTTGCCCGTGCCTGCGTGCGCAGCTCGGTCATGCGCTCAAGGTTTCGTGCAGTGAGCGGAAGTCCTGCGGCGAGAGGCGCTCGGCGCGGGCGTCGGGCGGGTGGCCGAGGCGCTCTAGCGCGGCGCGCGCGCGTTCGCGGACCTGAGGCGGTGCCCCAGGCGCCAGCGCGAGCGACCGCGCGAGCGCCTTGCGCCGGTGGGCGAAGGCGGCGTTGACGAGCTCGCGCAGGTCGGACGCGGGGGCCGGACCGGCGCGGCGCAGGCCGACGAGGACCGAGTCGACGTGCGGCACCGGCGCGAAGACGCTGCGCGACACCGGGCGCAGGACCCGCACCTCACAGGCGAGCTGGGCGAGCACCGACGGAATGCCGTAGGCGTCGCTGCCGGGCGCGGCGGCAAAGCGCTCACCGACCTCCTTCTGGACCATGCCGACCCAGCGATGAACGCCGTCGAGCTCCACGATCGTGCGCAGGATCACGCCGGCGGCGATCCCGTAGGGCAGGTTGGCGACGACCTTCGTCGGCGCCGGGTCGAGCGCGCGCAGGTCCAGGCGCATCGCGTCGGCGAGATGCAGCGTGACGTTCGCAAACGGCGCGATCGCGTCACGCAGCGCGGGCTCCAGCGCGGCGTCGAGCTCGACGACGTGGACGTGTGCGACGCGCGGGGCGAGGTGCTCGGTGAGAACGCCGAGCCCACCGCCGATCTCGAGCACGACGTCGGCGGGCTCGAGCTCGGCGGCCCGCTCGATGACGCCGAGGATGTTGGAGTCGATGAGGAAGTTCTGCCCGAGGTCGCGCTTGGGCCGCACGCCGAACTCGCGCATGCGGCGCAGGCTCGGCTGGCTCGGCGTCGGCGTGTCGTCGCTCACCATCCGAAGAGGGCGGCAGCGTTGCGCTCGACGAGCGCCTCGAGCTGCTCGTAGTCGATCCCGCGGCGCTCGGCGACGAAGCGCGCGGTGTGGACGACGTACGCCGGCTGGTTGCGCTCCTTGCGCACGGCCTGCGGCGTGAGATACGGCGCGTCGGTCTCGACGAGCAGCCGCTCGGCGGGAACGCGCTCGGCGGCCGCGGCCAGCTCCTGCGCCTTCGGATACGTGACGTTGCCGGCGAAGGAGATCCACCAGCCCTCCTGCACGCACTCCTCAAGGCGATCGGGCATCGTGAAGCAGTGCATGACGACGGACAGCCCGGCAGCCTTGCTGCGCAGGGTCGCGATCGTGTCGTCCTCGGCGGCACGGGTGTGGATGACGAGCGGCTTGCGGGTGGCGCGCGCGAGCTCGATGTGGGCGTCGAAGGCGCGTCGCTGGTCGGCGGACGGCGCGTGGTCGCGGTAGTAGTCCAGGCCGGTCTCGCCGATCGCCGCGCAGCGCGGGTGCTCGGCGAGCGCGTGCAGCTCGGCGGCGTCGGCATCGTCGAAGCCGGCGGCCTCGTTGGGATGGCGCCCGATCGCGGCGAGCACCTGCGGGAAGCGCTCGGCCGCCAGCAGTGCCTCGCGACAGGTCGCGCCGTTCGTGCCGACCGTGAGGATCCGGGTGACGCCGGCGGCAGCCGCCGCCGCGACGAGCTCGGCATCGTCGGGCTTGCAGACGTGCAGGTGGGTGTGGCTGTCGATCACGCCGAGACTACGCCTGCGGCTTGGGGAACAACTGCTCGAGCTTGGAGATCGTGCCGAGCCGGCCGGCCTGCATCCGCGCACCCTCGAGCTCGAGCGCTGGCGCCCCGAGCGCCTCCAGGAGCTTGCCGCTGCTCTCCGGCATCCACGGATGCAGCAGGACCGCCACGACGCGCAGCGCCTCGGCCAGCGAGGCGAGCACCCGATCGAGTTCGGCGGCGCGCGCGGGGTCCTTGGCAAGCGTCCAGGGCGCCTGTTCCTCGACGTAGCGGTTCAGGCGGCGCACGCGCTGCCAGATCGCATCGAGCGCGCTCGAGAGGTCGGCGCGGTCCAGGCGCGCACTGACCTCGGTCACCGCGCGGTCGATCTCGGCGGCGAGCTCGGCATCGAGCTCGACGTCGGGGACCGTCCCATCCCGGTAGCGGTGGACCATCGCGATCGTGCGGCTGGCGAGGTTGCCGAGCTCGTTGGCCAGCTCGGTCTCGTAGCGGGCGGCGAAGCCGGCGGCGGAGACCGAGCCGTCGTGGCCGAAGGAGACCTCGCGCATGCAGTAGTAGCGCAGGGCGTCCGTCCCGAACTCGTCCATGACGACGAACGGGTCGAGCACGTTGCCCAGCGACTTGCTCATCTTGTGCTCCTCGCCGCTGTCGTCGCGCATGAGCAGGAAGCCGTGTACGAACACGTGCTCGGGCAGCGGCAGGCCGGCGGCCATGAGCATCGCCGGCCAGAAGACGGTGTGGAACTTCAGGATGTCCTTGCCGATGATGTGAAACTGCGCGGGCCAGAAGCGTTCGGTGAGGTCCTCGCCGGGCTTGGCGTACGACAGCGCCGTGTAGTAGTTCAGCAGCGCCTCGAACCAGACGTAGAAGACGTGCTGGGGGTCCCACGGCACCGGCACGCCCCACGTGAGCGTCGAGCGGCTGAGCGAGACGTCCTGCAACCCCGACTCGATGAACGAGCGCGCCTCGTTGTAGCGGTGGCGCGGCATGACGAAGTCCGGGCGCTCGTCGAGGAGGCGCAGGAGGTCGTCCTGGAAGGCCGACAGGCGGAAGAAGTAGTTGTCCTCCTTCTCGCGTGTGAGCGGGATGCGGTGGATCGGGCACGTGTGGTCCTCGCCGGCCTCGCCGTCGGTCTTGAAGTCCGCGCAGCGGGGGCAGTACCAGCCCTCGTAGACGCCTTCGTAGACGTGGCCGTTGGCGCGGATGGCGCTCAGGACCTCCTGCGACTTCGCCTCGTGCTCGGGGTCGCTCGTGCGGATGAAGAAGTCGTTGGAGACGTTCAGCCGCGGCATGAGGTCGATGAAGCGCGGCGCGTTGCGGTCGACGAGCTCCTGCGGCGTAAGCCCCATCGTCTCCGCGGCGAGCGCCACAGGCTCTCCGTGCTCGTCGGTGCCCGTGAGGAAGAACACGTCCTCTCCGCGCTGGCGCATGTGCCGCGCCATGACGTCGGCGGCGATCGTCGAGTAGGCGTGCCCGAGGTGGGGCGCCGCATTGACGTAGTAGATCGGCGTCGTGACATAGAAGCTCATCGGTCGCGGAGGCTACCTACGGCCATGCCGGTTGGATGTGCGTTGACGCGTGCGAGACCTAGCGAGGCGATGCCGCCCGCTTTCGTACTGGTCGTACGCAAACCGGTGGCGGCACCGCATCGGCGACGGTCATCGGACGCGTCAACGTGCGGGACCTACCGGGATAGGCCCCGAGGCGCCGAGGCCCACCTCCTCCCCCGCGCGCCTCCCGGTGCGGGGCCGCGCCGACGCCGCACGACGAGGCCGCCGAGCGGCAGGCCGAGGCCGAACAGGGCGAGGCCGACCCATACGACGAGCGGGAGCTCAGGCGCCGGTGTCCCGCGCGGATGCGGGACCGACGCGGGCCGGGTCGGTGGGGCCGGCCGCGGCGCAAACCCGCCGCGCGGATCCGGGACGGGCACGGGCCGGGTCGGTGGGGCCGGTCGCGGCGCGAACCGGCCGCGCGGATCCGGGACCGGCGCGGGCCCGGCCGGTGGGGCCGGTCGCGGCGCGAACCGGCGCGTCGCCGGTCGCGGCGCGGGGCCGAGCGGCACGGGACGCCGCGGCGCGGACTGAAACGGCGGCGGCGCACGCGGGGCGAGGCCGAGCAGCGTCAGCGGGTCGACGTAGCGCCCGCTCGCCGCCTCGCGTGCGCCGAGGTGCAGGTGAGGACGCGGACCGCGCGGGCGGCCGGAGCGGCCGACCGTGCCGACGGTCGCGCCCGTCACGAGCAGCTGCCCCCGGCGCACGGCGTCGTCGCCGAGGTGCTGGTAGGTGGCGACGAGGGGGCCGCAACCGACGCTCACGGTCCGCCCGCCTCCGGGCACGCGGCCGACGAAGCGCACCCGCCCGCCGCACGCGGCCCGAACCGCTGCGCCGAGCGGCGCACCGAGGTCGATCCCGCGGTGCTGGCCACGGGCAAAGCGATCGGCGGAGAGCGTGAACGGGCGCAGGACAGGTCCCTCGACCGGCCGCTTCCAGGACCCGGCCCAGGCGGCGGGAACGAGCGACAGGAACGTGGCAAGGACGAGCGCGACGAGCTTCACGCCTACGACGGTACGTCCGCCCCAGCCCGATCCCGCCGACCGCGCGCATGTCGACACACAGCTGCGCGTGTTCTGTTACGACCTCGCTTCTCCGCCCCGGCGCCGTCGTCCTAGCTGAGCAGGTCGCCCCGCTGGCAGCTCAAGGCCTCGCACAGGGCGGTGCGCGTCGGAACCGCACGGCGCGGGCCGGGCCGTTCTCGAGGATGGAGGAGGTTGACGACCGTGATGTGCACGCGTCGGCACGTAGCACCGCCATCGCCCGCCCCGACCGCCCCGCCCCCCCAGCTACCGCCGCCCGCCTGCCCGGCGCTAGCGCTCCTCGACGACCTCCTCGAACGGCCGCCGGTCCGCGCGTTCGATCCACTCGTCGGCCGACCGCTGCTCGGGATCGCGTGGGCGCTCCGGGTGGCCGAACGTCAGGACCGTCGCGACCCGCTCGTCGTCGCCGTGTCCGACGGCGGCCTGCAGGCGCGCAGCGTCGGCGATGCCGTTCGGGCACGAGCCGATGCCCTCGTTGGAGGCGGCGAGCATCATGTTCTGCGCGGCCCGCCCGGCGTCGAAGGCGGTCGGTCCCTTGCCGCCGACGACGATCGCGACGACGAACGCCGCGCCGCCGATGTTGTCGGAGGCGTAGACGCTCTGCGCCGCCTCGTCGACGAGCCCCGGGTCGCGCAGGACCACGAAGCGCCGCGCCTGCCGGTTCTTCGAGCTGCCCGCGAGGCGGCCGGCCTCGAGGATCCGGCGCTCGGCGTCTGCCCCGAGCGGCCGCGGGGCGTAACGGCGAACCTCGCGCTTGCGACGACGGCCAGATAGGCGTCCATGCTTCGGAGGCTACGCCTCACGGCGCCGGCTTGCCGCTCGGGCCGGCCGGACGTCCTCGTACGCTCGCCAAGGAGCTGCGGGGGCGCCTGCGCGCAGCGATTGGCGAGTTCTTCGGAGTGGACGCTGGAAACTCGCCACTGTGCGAGCGCGGTACAACGGGTGTGTCGAATCCCGGGTGTCGAGCAGCGCCGGCACCGTTAGGGAGCGCGACGCGCGCGACGCGTTCGTGGCACCCGGCGCCCGGTAGAGCGCATCACAGGTCGTCGCCTGACATCAGCGCGCGGTACAGCGCGTTTGCCTTCAGCCCGGTGAGCGACGCGACGACCGAGCTCGCGGGGCGCGGCTTGGCCCCCGCGTCGACGAGCGCGCGCAGCGCCTCGAGCGCGGGCGCGAGCTCGGGCTCGACCGCCGGCGCGCCGCCAAGCACGAGCACGACCTCGCCGCGCGGCGGCTGCTCGGCGTAGCGCGCCGCCAGCTCGGCCGCGTTGCCGCGCACGATCTCCTCGTGGATCTTCGTCATCTCGCGACAGACCGCGACCGGCCGCTGAGGGTCGATCACCGCCAGCGCTTGCAGCGAGGCCGCCACACGGTTGGGCGACTCGAAGGCGACGATCGTCTCGGGCGTGTGCAGGAGCGTCATCAGCTCGCCGCGCTTACGCGGCAGGTAGCCGACGAAGCGCCACGTGTCGGCCGGCAGCGCGCTGGCGACGAGCGCCGACAGCGCGGCGCTCGGCCCCGGCAGCACCTCGACGGCGAGCCCGGCAGCGACGCACGCTCGCACGAGCACGAACCCGGGGTCGCTGACGACCGGCATCCCGGCGTCCGACACGAGCGCGACGACGTCCCCCTGCTGCATGCGCTCGACGAGCTGCGTGGCCCGTGCGCGCTCGTTGTGCTCGTGGTAGCTCACGAGCGTGGCCGCCACCCCGTAGCGTTCGAGCAGCACGCGCGTGCGGCGCGTGTCCTCGCAGGCGACGACGCTCGCGTCGCGCAGCGCGCTGAGCACGCGCAGCGTCACGTCCTCGAGGTCGCCGATCGGCGTCGGGCATACGACGAGCCGGCCCGCGGCGCTCATGACCGCGCGCCGTTGCTCGTCGGAAGGTCAATGGCGAAGACCATGCGCATCCCCTCGCTACGACCGCGCGCCGCTGCTCGTCGGAAGGTCAATGGCGAAGACCATGCGCATGCCCTCGCTACGCCGGCGTTCCGATCCCGGCGAGCGCGAGCGCCGCGGCGCCGAGCATCCCGGACTCCGCGCCGAAGCGGGCCGGGACGATCCGCACGTGCTCGCGCGCCGGTGACAGCGCCCGCTCGGCGACGACCGCGCGAACCGGCTCGAGCAGCAGCTCGCCGGCCGCGATGACGCCGCCGCCGATGACGACGACATCGGGGTTGAGCATGTTCACGAGGTTGCAGACGCCGACGCCGAGCCACTCGCCGACGATGGCGAGCGCGTCGATCGCGGCAGCGTCGCCGTCGTGCGCGAGCTCGGTCACGAGCGGGCCGCTGATCTGGACGCCGGCGGCGAGCGCGCGCCCGAGCCCGGACTCCGGGCGCTCGCGCGCGATCCGCTGCGCCTCACGGCCGAGCGCGGGGCCCGACGCCATCGCCTCCAGGCACCCGCGGTTGGGGCAGTTGCCCTGGCAGCGTGGGCCGTCGGCCTGCACGACCATGTGCCCGAGCTCGGCGCCGGCGCCCTGGCTGCCGCGCTGCAGGACGCCGCCGACGACGAGCCCGCCGCCGATCCCGGTGCCGATCGTCAGCAGCGCGGCGTCGCGCGCGCCGGCGGCCGCGCCGAAGCGCCACTCCGCGAGCATCGCCACGTTGGCGTCGTTATCGACGAAGACGGGCAGCCCGAGCCGCTCGGCCATGAGATCGCGGAACGGCAGGTCGGCGATCGGCAGATGGATGGACATCACCGCCGTGCCGTGCTCCTGGTCGATCATGCAGGGGATCCCGAAGCCGACGGCGTCCACGGTCCCCGACGCTGCCTCGATCGCGTCACGCACCTCCTGCACCGCCCCGACGACCGTGTCGAGCACCGCGGCCTGGTCGGATCCGCGCGCGGAGCGGGTCGCGCGATGGTGGACGTTCAGGGCCGGATCGACCGCGCCGGCCAAGAGCTTCGTGCCACCGAGGTCGACCCCGATCACGCAGCCGGTCGACACGATCGGCCACGATACACGGCTGCATGGCCTCACCCACGGACACCCAGCCCCCGCCGGGCAAGCCCGACTACCGCGTCTACCGCTCGCGCAAGTCCTGGCTGCGGCGACGGTCGGGCGGCGATCAGGACGAGCTCGCCCAGCTGCGCGACGACGCGCGCGAGCGCCCGCCCAAGCCGCCCCGGCGGCGCCTGCCGGCCGGCCGCCTCGTGGGCTGGCTCGCGCTCGTGGTCGCCGGTTGGATCGCGCTGTCGGTCGTCGCCTTCCTCGTGAGCGCGCAGATCCAGCAGGGCAAGATCGCCGGTGCCTCCAACCAGCTTCTGGGAGGCGCCGGCTACCCGCTGTGGTCGCCGAACACCATCCTCGTCCTCGGCTCCGACGAGCGCACGCAGGACACCCGCGAGCCGGGCGCGCAGACCGGCGTCGGCCGCGCGGACTCGATCCTGCTCCTGCGCATCGGCGGCGGGGCCAACAGCCGCCTGTCGATCGCCCGCGACACGATCGTCGACATTCCCGGGGCCGGGCGCCAGAAGATCAACGCCGCGTTCGCGATCGGCGGGACGGCGCTGGCCGTGCGGACCGTCGAGAACTACACGGGCGTCGACGTCAACCACGTCGTCGTCGTGAGCTTCGACGACTTCCCGGCGCTCGTCGACGCGATGGGCGGCATCACCTACCGCGGCGGCTGCGTCGTCTCGCGCATCAACGGCGGCTTCCGCAACGGCGGCTACACGCTGCGACTGCCGGCCGGCAAGAGCCACATCGACGGCCGCCAGGCGCTGGCGCTCGCGCGGACGCGCAAGAACGAGTGCGCGAAGAACGAGAACGACCTCACGCGCGCGCGCCACCAGCAGAAGGTCATCGCGGCGATGCGGCGGCGGCTGCTGTCGCCGGGAGCGTTCGCGCGCCTGCCGCTCATCTCCTGGCGGGTGCCGAGCGCGCTGCGCTCGGACATGAGCGGCCCGACGCTGCTGGGGCTCTTCGGTGCGCTTGCGGTCGCCGGCAGTCAGCAGAGCCACGTCCTCGGCACGTTCGACGGCAACGTGCCCGCGGGCGTCAAGCAGGCCGCGGTTCGCCGCTTCCTCGCGGGCTAGTACCCAGGAGATCAGTCGCTCTTCGGCGCCGACGACCCGGAGGAGGAGGTCTTCGTGGCGGGCTCGGCCTTCGCGCTCGACGCGCCCGCGTCGACCTTCGACTCGCCCTTCTTCGCGTCGGGCGCCGCGGCGTCGCTCTTCTTCGAGCCCTCGTGGTCGGCCTTCTCTCGCGCGCGCTTCTTCGTCCCGTAGTCGGTGTTGTAGAAGCCCTTGCCCTTGAAGTGGACTGCGATCGGGTGAAAGACGCGCTCGAGCGGGACGCCGGTCTCGGGGTCCTCGGTGAGCGGCGCGTCGGTCATCTTCTGCATGACCTCGATCGTGGTGCCGTCCGGTCGTCTGTACTCGTAGAAGGGCACGCACCGTCCATTATCTAGCATGCGCCCCAATGCCCGACGCGGCCACCATGGACAAGATCGTCGCGCTTTGCAAGCGGCGCGGCTTCATCTTCGCCTCGTCGGAGATCTACGGGGGCCTCGGCTCGACGTACGACTACGGCCACTACGGCGTCCTGCTGAAGACGAACGTCAAGAACGAGTGGTGGCGCGCGATGCTCCAGGAGCGCGACGACATCGTCGCGCTGGACTCGGCGATCCTCCAGCACCCGCGCACATGGGAGGCCTCGGGCCACCTGGCGGGCTTCACCGATCCGATGGTCGACTGCCGCGCGTGCGGCCAGCGCTTCCGCGCCGACCACCTGCAGGATCTGCCCTGCCCGCGCAAGCCCTCCAAGCACCCCGGCGACGCCGAGCCGTGCGACCTCACCGAGACGCGCGACTTCAACCTCATGTTCGAGACGACGATGGGCCCGGTGGAGGACTCGGCCGCAACCGTGTACCTGCGCCCGGAGACCGCCCAGGGCATCTTCGTGAACTTCAAGAACGTCCTGCAGTTCAGCCGCAAGAAGCCGCCCTTCGGCATCGCCCAGGTCGGCAAGTCGTTTCGCAACGAGATCACGCCCGGCAACTTCGTCTTCCGCACGCGCGAGTTCGAGCAGATGGAGATGGAGTTCTTCGTGCCTCCGGACCAGGCCCCCGAGTGGTACGAGTTCTGGAAGCGGGCGCGCATGGACTGGTACACCGACCTGGGCCTGCGCAGCGACCACCTGCGCCTGCGCGAGCACGACCCCGACGAGCTCAGCCACTACTCGAGCGGCACCGCCGACGTCGAGTACCTCTTTCCAATCGGCTGGAGCGAGCTCGAGGGCATCGCCAACCGCGGCGACTTCGACCTCACGCAGCACGCCGAGTACTCCGGTGAGAAGCTCGAGTACTTCGACTCGCAGACGAAGGAGCGCTACGTCCCCCACGTCATCGAGCCCGCCGCCGGGGCCGACCGGGCGACGCTCGCCTTCCTCGCCGACGCCTACGACGAGGAGGAGGTCGACGGCGAGCAGCGCACCGTGCTGAAGCTCCACCCGCGCCTGGCGCCGGTGAAGGTCGCCGTGCTGCCGCTCGTGCGCAAGGACGGCCAGCCCGAGGTCGCGCGCGAGATCGTCGCCGCGCTGCGCGGGCGGATGCAGACGGAGTACGACGAGGGCGACTCGATCGGCAAGCGCTACCGCCGCCAGGACGAGATCGGGACGCCGTTCTGCCTCACCGTCGACCACCAGACCCTCGACGACCGCACCGTCACGGTGCGCGAGCGCGACACCCTCGCGCAGGCGCGCGTCGCGATCGACGAGCTGCCGGAGACGCTCACGGCGCGGCTGGCGGCGAGCTGGCAGTCCCCGAAGCTCGCCCCTGCCTGAGTGGAGCGCCGAGCGTCGCGCAGCCGTGGCGCGAGCCTCACGTCGCCCCGCGACTCAGCGTCAACTGCTGGAGTGCGCGCCATCGCCCATTGTCGGGCACAGGTCATCTGGCAGGGTTCGCATCAGCCACATGGCCACCGCTCGCGGCTGGTCGGGCCCGGCGATGCTGCCGGAGGAGGTCGTTCCGGCAGGATGCCGCGTTGGGCGGACAGACGTTCGTGTCCAGGAATCATCCTTCCCGGACGTGGCACCCGCCTGACCCGTCCGGCGCTCGTGAGCGTTCTGCGCAGCGTGAACCCCACCTCGCTCCGGTCTCATAGACCGTCAACGTCGCGGTGTTCGAGTTCCTCCGGTGTCCTGGGCGGCGCGCCTGGGAATCACCGCCAGGCAGGCGACCGCGGCGGTGTGCAGGATCGTGCGCACGATGTTCCAGGCGTTGAAGGGGTCCTCGAAGTTCTCGCGGACCGCTGCGAACTCACTGACGTTCCTGGGCTGGGCGGCGACCAGGTCGTCCGTGAGCGGGACGTTGACGGCCATGGTCACTATCAGGCCGGCGACGTAGAGCGCCAGCGCCGCCCAGGTCCAGCGCGCCACGTCCGGATTCTCGCCCCGGCGCTGCTGCACCGCGGCGACCGCGATCAACACCGGTGCCCCGAGCAGCACGGCGAAGAACACGGGGTTGTAGACGGCGTCATTGATCTTGTCCATGACCTCGACGAACGTGCGGTCGTCAAGGTCACCCAGTGCGGGCACCACGGTGCACGCGTAGCCGAAGAACAGCCCGGCGGCCAGGCCGGCGGTGACGACGGCGGCGCCGAAGATGAGCGTGGCGCGATCCCGACTCATCGCCGCCATGCCCCGGTCGCCGCCACGTCACGGGCGTAGTCGGCGAAGTCACGTGGTGCGCGACCCAGCGCTAGCCGCACGCCGTCGCCCAGGGACGCGTTGCGCCCGTCGAGCGTCTCCTCGAAGACGTAGCGCAGCAGCCACAGGTAGTCGTCGGGGACCCCGGCCGCGGACGCCGCGGACGCGTAGTCGTCCATCGACACCGACACGAACCCGACCCGCCTCCCAGCTGCGGCGCCGATCTCCGCCACCGCGTCGGGGAACGTCAGCAGGCGCGGGCCGGTCAGCTCATAGAGGCATCCGGCGTGTCCGTCCCACGTGAGCGCCGCGACCGCCACGTCGGCGATGTCGTCGGCGTCGACGAACGGCTCGGCGACGTCGCCCACCGGCAGCGCGACCTCACCGTCCAGTACGGAATCGAGCAGGTAGCTCTCGCTGAAGTTCTGGTTGAACCAGCTGCAGCGCACGATCGTCCACTCCGCGACGCCGGACTCCTGCAGCGCGCGCTCCGCCCGCTCGGCGCCCGCTTCCCCGCGCCCGGAGACCAGCACGAGCCGGCGCGTGCCGCTCGCCACCGCCAGCGCGGCGAACGCGGCGACCGTCTCGGCAGCGCCGGGTACCGC
>Ga0136617_10004278_pt1 | contig 12781 bp, 13 predicted proteins | sample AntDrymUQ3222106_2_FD_129672 | JGI IMG/M metagenome (GOLD analysis project Ga0136617, IMG submission 129672) | Polar desert sand microbial communities from Dry Valleys, Antarctica - metaG UQ322 (21.06) | ecosystem: Environmental > Terrestrial > Soil > Desert | place: Antarctica: Dry Valley...
CATCTCGCGTTCGTTCGCCGAGGCTCACGGCGGCACCCTGCGCGTCGACTCCCGCCCCGGCGCCGGCGCGACCTTCACGCTGACCCTGCCCGCCGAGCCCTAGGAAACGCGGACGCGGCTCACCTTGAGCTCGCGCAGGAGCGCGGCGGCGCGCGCCGCGACCGACTTTCGCAGCTCGCCAGGCTCCAGCACCACGGCCTCGCCGCGGTCGTGCAGGATCTCGCCGACGATCCAGTCCTCGGTCTTGAAGCCGAGCTCGCCCAGCGCCGAGCCGTCCGCGAGCGGCAGGGCGCCGCGCTCGCGCTTCCAACGAGCGACCTCCGGCGAGTACCAGACACGCGCGATCCCGGGGTCGCGGAGGTAGTTCGGGTCAAAGCCCTCGCGCGGCTCGAAGCTCTTGTCGGTCAGCCGCGCCGAGCGCATCCGATCGACGCGGTAGGTGCGCGCGTCGCCGGCGTTCCGATCCCAGGTGTGCACGCGCCAGTAGGGCAGCTCGCGCATGAGCTGATAGGGCTCGACGAGCCGGCTCGTGGGCGTCTCCTCGCCCTCCTTCAGGTACTCGAGCTCCACGAGCCGGTGCTGCTCGATTCCGTCGGAGAGCGTGCCGATCAGCGCCTCCTCGTCGGTGGGGAGGTCGTCCTCGACATCGCGCGGCTCCGACTGGGCGAGCTCGAACTGACCGAACGTCTCCTCCAGCTTCCGGCGTACGCGGTCGAGCGTGGTATGCGAATCGGCTGCGATCGAGGGGCCGACGTAGTCGAGCGCGAGGCGGATCGCCCGCGCCTCGAGCGGGGTCAGCCGGGGCGCGAGCCGGAAGACGTCGCCGTAGAGCTCCTTGTCGACGATGACGAGACCGCCCTCGAGCTCCGCGTAGACCGTGTAGCAGCCGCCGCCGAAGTTGACGAGATTGAGCAGCGAGAGATGCTCTTGGAGATCCTCGCGCGGGATGTGGAAGCGCTCCGCGAGCTCGTCGGCGTCGAGCTCGGCCTCGCGCGCGTCGCCGCACGCGGCCAGCAGGTAGGCGAGGAGGGCCTGGAGGACGGCGAAGCGCTCGGGCGCGACGGGCGGCGCCGGCCGGTCGGCGGTGGGCAGATCGAGTTGCGGCTGCGCCGTGGCGATGGCCGGGGTCTCGCCGGCGTGCCGGTCGCGGATCAGCGTCAGCGCCGAGGCGACCGCTCCGCGCAGCTCCGCCGGTTCGAGGGGAACGGCGCGGCCGTTCTGGCGGAGAACCCAGCTCGCGAGCGGCGCGACCGCCGCGTACTCCGTCTCGAAGACACCGTTCTCGAGCGTGCCGGCATCGCCGAGCGTGCGCTTCACCCACCAGGCGGTGTCGCCGGAGACGGCGACCCGCGCCGTGCCGGCGAGCTCGCCGATCTGCCAGGGCGAGCGACGACGATGGTTCTCTACGTCGAAGTCGGCCGGGAGCCGGAAGTCGCGCTCGCGGCGCGTCGCGAAGCGGATGTCGCTGCGGATCCGGGAGACCCGGAAGGTCTTCTCGCGCTCGTCGCCGAGATCGCTGCCGATTACGTACCAGACGCCCTCGTCGTGGCGGAGCGCATAGGGATTGAGCGTTCGCTCCGAGACGCTGTCCCGCTGCGGCGACCAGTAGCTGAACTTCACCGTCCGCTGCTTCGAGATTGCGGCTTCGAGCTTGGAGAGCCGGCCGGCGAGCTCGGGCGAGTAATCCGGATCGCTGACCTTGACTCGGTCGGCGGTCTCGCCGGACAGCTCGTCGAACCCCTTGCGGCCGAGGGCGAGGTTCTGCAAGGCGAGCCGCAGCGGCTCCGCATAGGCGAACTTCCCCTCCAGCAGGTGCAGGCCCGTCAGGAGCGCCGCCAGCTCGTCGTCTGTGAGCTCGAGCTTCGGCAGGAAGTAGTTCTCGGAGCGGAGCGTGTAGAGCTCCTCGCCGGTGAACTCGTCGCGCTGGGAGTTGAGCGGCACGCCGAGCGCGATCAGCTCGGCGCGGTCCGAGTAGAACCGACGCGCGAACGCCTCGTCCGACATCTCCGAGTAGCCCTCGACGTTTCCCTTGACGTCGCGCGCGGTCAGCGCGCGCCGCTCCGCCATCAGGAAGGCAACGAGCGAAAGCTGCCGGATCAGCTTGTCGGTGTCGTGCGACATACGCTTTTTCGAGCTTACAGCTCGAAAAAGCCTAGGCTGCGAGCGTGGATGATTCGAGGTGCTGGTGCGACGGGCAGTAGTCGCGCTCGGGCAGCGGCGTGCGCTGGCAGGGCTTGCCCTTGCGGGTGGTGGCGCGGCAGCGGGCGACGCCGCCGTCGAGCGCCCCGGCCTCGAGCTGATCCTCGATGAAGCCGACCGCGGCGCCGACGCCCTCGCGCACGGCCCACGCAACCTGGGCTTGCGCCGTGATCGGGAAGTAGCGACGAATGTCCTGGAAAAGCGCGCGATCGGGCTTCGAGAAGTAGTGCGGATCGGCGGCGAGCCGCTCCATCGTCTGCTCGCACTGCTCGAGTACCGCCCGCCGCGACTCGAGCCGCGCGCCCGAGTCGGAATAGGGGTCGATCAGGTCTCTGATCGAGCGGTAGATCGCTCGCGAATACTGATACATGCAGGTCTGAAGCTGCAGAAGGTGTGCTTCCATCCAGGCGGTCAGCGCTCCTGTCGAATCCCCTGATCAGGCCGTTTGCGTCGATCGGGCGAGGTTTCCGCGAGCGAGTATACGGACTTCCGAGCGTTGTTACAAAGTCTTTCCCGAAAGTTCTCTTTCAGGCTGCCTCGTAACCCGCGCCAGGCTCGGAGGTCAGGGAACGATCGCGCGCTGGTACGCGGCCGGGAACACCGTGCGCGCCCGCTGGAGCGCGCTCGCCGCCTCCGTCTCCGACTCGAACACGCCCTGGAAGACGACGTAGTAGCCGGGGTGGAGGCTCGCGAAGCGGGAGGAGTCGAGGATCCCAACCCGCCTGAGCCCGCCCTTGCGCGCGTCGTCCGCCTTCGCCCGCGCGGCCGTGCGGCCGCCGTTCTGGGGCAGCGAGAGCAGGACGATCGTCCAGCCGCGCCGACCGGTCGGCCAGGAGATCGCGCGCGGATTGCGCGGGGTCGGAGCCAAGGCGACCGGAGGCGGCGGAGGCTGCCCGGCCGCGGTTCCGGTTGGAGGCTCGGGCGCGGTCGGCCCGGGAGCGCTCGGCGGAGCGGTGAGGCTTCCACCGGTGGCCGTCGGCACGGCCTCCGCGGCCTCGCCGTCGGAGGAGATCGCGATCGCGACGCCGGTGCCCAGGATCGCGAGCACGAGTCCGAACACCGTCGGGAGGAGCCAACCGGCCGCCCACGGCTGCCGCGCGGACAGGCCCGCGGTGGCTCGCTCCACCGGCCGGGTTCGACCTTGGGGGAGGCGCAGACCGCAGTCGAGGCAGTACTCCTGTCCGGGTTCCGCTCCGGCGGAGCAGCGCGGGCAGAGCAAGGTGGGGTCGCTCATCGTGGCGTCTCTGCCGGGACGGGGCGGCCGCAGTTGGCGCAGAAGCGCGAGCCCCAGAGGAGCGGCGCGCCGCAGTCGCAGCGGGCGCTACGCGGAACACCGGCCAGCGGCTTCGCGTTCCCGAGAAGCGCCTCCAGCTCGTGGATCCGGGCCTCGAGCCCGATCAGCTCCGCGCAGCGCTCGAGCACGAGATCCTCCCGGAAGCGGTCGCGCCGGTACATCTCGAGGGCGATTCCGCCGAGATCGCGCAACCGCTCCTCGCGGAGCCGCAGGAGCGCTCGCCGCTCGCGCCGGAGCTCGCCGGGAGGCGGCGTCGGGCGCCGGCGCTGCTTCGGCGCGGCTGCTTCATGGCCGTTCTCGGCGTCGGAATCGGAGCGCTGCGGCAGAAGACGGTGGAGCAGCGGAAGGCGCGGCATCGAGGGGCCGAATCTAGCAGCGGCGGCGGCGGACTCTACGTCGAGCGCCTAGAGCTCGATCACCACGAGGCGCTCTTCGGTCAGCTCGCGGACGGCCCAGGCGGGCCCTTCGCGCGTGTTCCCGGAGTCCTTGACCCCGCCGTAGGGCATCTGGTCGGTGCGGAAGGAGGGCGCCTCGTTGATCGTGACGCCGCCGAACTCGAGCCGCTGCGCCGCCGCGAGCGCCGTCTCGAGCGAGCTTGTGAAGATCCCGGCCTGGAGGCCGTAGCGCGTCCCGTTCGCGAGCTCGATCGCCTCCTCGAGCGTCTCGTAGGCGGTAACGGTGCAGACCGGCCCGAAGACCTCCTCGCACGAGACCCTCAGCTCCGGCCCGGCGTTCGCGAGCACCGTCGGCCGGAGAAGCTCGCCTTCGAGTGTGCCGCCCGTCAGCACCTCGGCGCCGGCTGCTCGCGCCTCCTCGACCCACTCGAGAACGCGGTCGCGGCTCTCGCCGTCGATCAGCGGGCCGACGTCCGTCTCCTCGTCGGCGGGATCGCCGAGCCTGAGCGCCTCGACCTTCGGCAGGAAACGCGCGAGCAGGTCGTCATGGGCGGCCCGCTGTACGTAGATCCGCTGCACGGAGATGCAGCTCTGGCCCGCGAACGAGAAGGCGTTGGCGGCGAGCTTCGTTGCGGCCGCCTCGAGGTCGGCATCTGCCTCCACGATTACCGGCGTCGCGTTCCCGAGCTCGAGGTTGACGCGCTTGCGCGGCGCCCGCTCGGCGAGCTTCCAACCGACGGCACCCGAGCCGGTGAACGTGATCGCGCGCACTCGCGCGTCGTCGACGAGCACGTCGCCGATCTCGGAGGCCGGCCCGACGACGACGTTCAGCCACCCCGGCGGGAGCCCGGCCTCGGTCTCGAGCTCCGCGAGCAGAAGCGCGGAGAGCGGCGTCTGGGAAGCGGGTTTCAGCACGACGGCGCAGCCGGCCGCGAGCGCGGGAGCGAGCTTATGTGCGACGAGGTTGAGCGGAAAGTTGAAGGGCGAGATCGCGCCGACGACGCCCACCGGCAGCCGCAGCGTGAAGGCGAGCTTGCCCGCGCCGGTCTGGGAGGCGTCCATCGGCACCATCTCGCCGGCGAGGGTGCGGGCCTGCACGGCGCTCATCGTGTAGGTCGACATCGCGCGCGCCACCTCGACGCGGGCGGCCTTGAGCGGCTTGCCCGCCTCGGCTGAGATCGTCTGCGCGACCTCCTCGTGCCGCCGCCCGAGGTACCCCGCGACCCGGACGAGGATCTCGGCCCGCTTGTGCGCTGGGAGCGGCTCGCGCATCGCCTCCTCGGCGGCGTCGATCGCCCGTCGTGTCTCGTTCGCGCCCGCCGTCGGCACGCGCCCGACCACCTCGCCGGAGTAGGGCGAGCGCACCTCAATCCACTCGCCGGTCTCGATCCACTCCCCGTTCAGAAGGAGCCGCTTCTCGGTTGCGGTCGTCGCCATTGGCCTGAGTCTAGGAAACTGGACGCATGCTGGATGTCCCGGATGTGAGGTACGCGCGAGGCGGAGGCGTGGCCGTTGCGTACCAGGTGATCGGTAGCGGGCCGCGAGAGCTCGTCTTCGTTCCGTTTCTGTCGAATCTGATGTGGCTCTGGCAGCTACCCGCCCTGAGGCGGTTTCTCGAGCGGCTGGCCGCCGAGACGCGTCTGACCCTGGTCAATCCGCGTGGAATGGGCCTCTCGGACCGGCCCCGGAGCGTCTCGCTCGAAGGTTGGATGGACGACATCAAGGCTGTTCTCGACCAGGAGGAGCTCGAGCACGCCTCGGTCCTGGGAACGAGGGACAGCGCGAACGCGGCGATTTTGCTCGCGGCGACGTATCGCGAGCGGGTCGAGCGGCTGATCCTGCACGCGCCGTTCGCTCGGCTCGTGCGCGGCGCGGACTACGAGTTCGGCGAGGCGGACGAGTGGCTCCGCGCCGAGGTGAGGGAACGGCGCGATCGCTGGGGTGACCGAGAGTTCGGAATCGAGCTCGCGAAGCGGATCAACCCGCAATGGGCGGACGACGACCACTATCTCGAGTGGTTCGTCTGGAATCAGCGCTTCACGGTCAGCCCGGCCGCGGCTGCGGAGTTCTACCGGATGCAGGTGGACACGGACATCACCGACGTGCTCGGCTCGGTTCGCGTGCCAACGCTGGTTGTCCATGCGCCTGAACAGCGCGTCGATGCGACATACGTCGCCGAGCGGATCTCGTCGGCGCAGCGGGTAGAGGTTGCTGGCGTTGGCATGTCACCGGCGGAAGACGATGCGATCGCCGACGCGACGCTCGGCTTTGTCCGTGGCGAAGCGCCGAGAACGATCCCCGATTCGGTGCTCGCGACGTTGCTCTTCACCGACCTCGTCGGCTCGACGCACAGGGCCGCCGAGCTCGGCGACCGAGCCTGGCGCGATGTGCTCGAGCGCCACCACGCCGCCGTCCGCCGCGAAGTCGCCCGCTTCCGCGGCGCGGTGATCGACACGGCGGGAGACGGGTTCTTCTGCCGCTTCGGGCCGGCGCGGGCGATCGCGTGCGCGCGCGAGATCGTCGCAGCCGCGCCCGAGCTCGGGCTCGCCGTGCGAGCGGGTGTGCATACGGGTGAGTGCGAGCTCGCACTCGAGAAGCTCGTCGGGCTCTCGGTCGTAATCGGGGCACGCGTCGCGGGTGAGGCGGCGGCCGGAGAGGTGCTCGTCTCGCGTACGGTGAAGGATCTCGTAGCCGGCTCGGGGCTCGCGTTCGAGGATCGTGGCGAGCGCGAGCTGAAGGGCGTGCCGGGCTCTTGGCGCTTGTACGCGGTGGCCGCGTGAACGAGGAGCGCGTCGCGAGCTTTCCGATCGGCGCCGCCGCCACGATCGAGGAGCTGGAGCGCGACCCGCACCCGCTACTGGCTCGTCTCCGGGAGCGAGAGCCGGTCTCGTGGCTGCCCGCGCTCGACGGCTGGCTCGTCACCCGGCGCGATCTTGCCCTCGAGGTGATGCGCGACGCGGAGACGTACACCGTCGACGATCCCCGCTTCTCGACGGGTCGGGTTGTGGGCTCGAGCATGCTCTCGCTCGACGGCGCCGAGCACGCCCGTCATCGGGATCCGTTCGCGCGTCCCTTCCGGCTCGACGCCGTCCGAGCGCGATTCGAGGGCTTCGTCGGCGCAGAGGTCGATCGGCTGCTCGCCGCAATCGAGCCCAGGGGCCAGGCGGAGCTGCGCCGCAGCCTCGCCGGGCCGCTGTCGGTTGCGGCGATGGTGCAGGCACTCGGGCTCGACGAGGACGACTCGGCCGAGGTTCTGCGTTGGTACGACTCGATCGTCGCGGGCGTGACCTCGATCACGGCCGGACAGCCGGCGGAGCCCGCAGCGGCGGAGGCCTTCGAGCGGCTTCGAGTAAGCGTCGAGCGGGCCTTCGGCCGCGATCCGGACAGCTCGCTCGTCGCCGCTGCCGCCGCGGATGGAGATGGACTCAGCGGGGGTGAGGTCGTCTCCAACGCCGCTGTACTCCTCTTCGGCGGAATCGAAACGACCGAGGGGATGATCGCGAACGCGATCCTGCACGTGCTCGAGAGCCGCGAGCAGCGGGACCTACTCGAGCGCGATCCGGCTCTCGTCGGCGCCGCCGTCGAGGAGTCGCTCCGGCTCGAGCCGGCCGCCGCCGTGGTCGATCGCTACGCGACGCGCTCCGTGGAGCTCGCCGGTGCGCGCGTCGAGGAGCGCGAGCTCGTGACGGTCTCGCTCGCCGGGGCGAACCGCGACCCGGCCGTCTTCGAAGAGCCCGATCGCTTCGACGTCCTGCGTGAGAACGCACGGCTCCACGTGACCTTCGCGCAGGGGCCGCACGTGTGCATCGGGATGCATCTCGCCCGACTGGAGGCGCAGGTCGCGTTGGGGCGACTGCTGGCGCGACTGCCGGGCGTGCGCCTCGATCCGGAGCGGCCGAGCGCGGCGCGCGGGCTCGTCTTCCGCAAGCCGCCGACGCTGTGGGCGCGCTGGGACGCGCTAGGCTGACGAGATGCCAGACGCCCTGATCGTCGACGCCGTCCGCAGCCCGATCGGGAAGCGGAACGGCTCGCTCTCCGGGACGCGTGGCGACGATCTCGCTGCGCAGGTGCTGAACGGATTGATCGCGCGCCACGACCTCGATCCCGGCGAGGTCGAGGACGTGCAGATGGGCTGCGTCACCCAGATCGGCGAGCAGGGCTGGAACATCGGCCGGATGGCGCCGATGGCGGCCGGCTGGCCCGAGACCGTCTGCGGGACGACCGTCGATAGGCAGTGCGGCTCCTCGATGCAGACGAACTTCAACGCCGCTGCCGCGATTTGGGCCGGCCAGCTCGACGTCGTCGTCTCGGCGGGCGTCGAGATGATGTCGCGCGTTCCGATGGGCTCGAACGGCGGCGACCTCTCGGAGCAGGTGACCGAGCGCTGGCAGATAGTGCCGCAGGGGATCTCGGCCGAGGCGATTGCGGCCGAGTGGGAGATCTCCCGCGAGGCGCTGGATTCGCTCTCGCTCGAGTCGCACCGCCGCGCGCTCGCCGCGACCGAGGCTGGGAACTTCGAGAACGAGATCGTCCCCGTCGAGATCGGCGCTGCCGGCGCGGCCGTCCTCTTCGGAGTCGACGAGGCGCCGCGCACGGACACCTCCGCAGAGAAGCTTGCCGCGCTCGCGCCCGCATTCATCCCGGACGGCGTCGTCACCGCCGGGAACTCGAGCCAGATCGTCGACGGCGCCGCGGCCGTGCTCGTGACGAGCGAAGCCGCAGCGTCGCGCCTCGGACTCGAGCCGCGCGCGCGCTTCGTCTCGTTCGGCCTTTCGGGCGTCGATCCGTACCGGATGTTGCATGGGAACCCCGAGGCCTGCCGCAAGGCGCTCGAGCGGGCGGGGCTGACCTGGGACGACATCGCGGTGATCGAGGTCAACGAGGCCTTCGCCTGCGTCGTCCTTCAGTTTGCGAAGGATGCGGGTCTCGAGGATCGCTTCGCGGACATCAACCCGAACGGCGGCGGGATCTCGCTCGGGCATCCGCTCGGCGCCACCGGCGCGCGCGTCACCGCGACGCTGCTGAACGAGCTCGAGCGCCGCGAAGCCCGCTACGGGATCGCCTGTATGTGCATCGGCTTCGGCCAGGCGATCGCTGCGGTGATCGAGCGCGTCTAGCGATGGAGCTCCCGGGTCAGGAGCTCGTCGAGCGCGGGCTCGCCGACCTGAGACGCGGCGACAAGACCGTCGAGGCGCTGCTCGTCTCAATCGCGGCGCCGAGACTCCGCGCGACCGGCCTCGACGTTCCCGAGCCGCTGCCCGATCCCGAGCTCTCGCTGTACGAGCTACTGCGCCGCGAGCACGGAGACGATGCCCACGGCCGCTACAACGCCCTCGTGCGCAGGCTCGTCAGCTACGAGCGCGCGGCCGAATGCGCGAGGTAGTCGACGCGGAGAGCGTTCAAGCCTTCATGCGGGCGCTCGGCGCCGAGGCAGACGAGGAGGCGGTCGCGTACCTGACCGGAGGCACGACCGCGGTTCTCGTCGGTTGGCGCGCCACGACCGTCGACATCGACCTGAAGCTCGTGCCGGAGTCGGAACGACTCTTGCGAGCGCTCGTGCGATTGAAGGACGAGCTCGGGGTGAACGTCGAGTTTGCCTCGCCGGCCGAGTTCATTCCGGTTGCTGAGGGGTGGGAGGAGCGGAGCCCGTTCGTGGCCCGCGAGGGCAAGCTGACCTACCGGCACTTCGATCCCGTCGCCCAGGTGCTGGCGAAGCTGGAGCGGGGCCACGCCCGCGATCTCGGCGACGTCCGCGCGTTGATCGAGCATGGACTCGTGGACGAGAGCGAGTTGCTCTCGACTTTCAAGCAGATCGAGTCCGAGCTCTACCGTTTCCCGGCGATCGACGCGGGCGCCTTTCGCCGGCGCGTCGAAGAGCTCGTCGACCAGCCCTAGGCCGGCTGCGGCAGCTCGAGCCTGACGTCGGCGCAGACCTCGGCGGCGAGCTCGAGGAAGGCTCGCGCGGCTGGGGAGCGGTGGCGGTCGCCGTGCCAGGCGAGAGCGATCCGGCGTTCCGGGATCCCCGGATCGAGGCCGAGCACGCGGACCCGATCGTCGTGGACGTCGACGGTGAGGAGAGGGACGAGGGCGGCGCCGAGGCCCGCCGCGACAAGACCCTGCAGGGTGCCGTTGTCGTCCGATCGGAACCCGATGTCGGCGCGAAGCCCGCGAAGCTCGAGGTCCCGCTCGACGAACGAGGTGCTGCGGCAGGCACGGTTGCCGATCACCGCCAGCCCGTCGAGCTCGCCGAGGCTCGCGCGCTCGCGATCGGCAAGCTCGTGGTCGGCGGGAACGACGAGGACGTAGGGGTCGCTCATCAACTCCTGGAACTCGAACGGCCCCTCCAGCAGCGGGAGCATCGCGAAGGTCAGGTCGAGCTCGCCGCGCTCGACGAGCCGCAGGAGATCGTCGTCCGAGGTGGACTCCTTGAGCTCGAGCTCGACCCGCGGCCAGGCGTCGAGGAAGCGGCGCATCAGCTCGGGAATCACCTTGGCGCCGACGCTCTGGAAGGTGCCGATCCGTAGCCCACCGGCCTGCCCCTGGACGAGCGCCGTCATGTCGGCCTGTGCGGCGTGCAGCCGGGCGACGATCGCCTCGGCGTGGCGCAGGAGCAGCCTGCCCGCCTCGGTCAGCGAGACGGCTCGCGGGCCGCCTGGCCGTTCGAGCAGGCGCTCGCCGATGATGCGCTCGAGTGTTTGGATCTGCTGGCTGATCGCCGACTGCGTGTAGCCGAGCGCCTCCGCAGCGCGACCGAAGGAGCCTTCGCGCGCGACTGCCTCGAGTGCAGCCAGATGCCGCACCTCGACTCCCAGCCAGCGCTCCGAGGAACGATCAGGTTCCATGATCGAAGCGAACACTACCTCGACTTGTGCTTATGACGCAAACCGCCGACACTCCCAGCATGGCAATCGCAGTGATCATCTTCATCGTCGCGATCGGCCCGCTCGCCGTCGCGTTCGGCGCCGACTCGAGGATCGACGAGCGGGCTCATCGGCGCCGGTGGCGCGGCGTCGCATAGGTGATGAGCGGCCGCGGGCCCTCGCGGCCGCGGTCGTGGCGCGTCGGCGGATCGTGCTCCGAGAGGCAGGGCCGGCCGACGAGGTGTCCCTATCCCGCTTGGCGCAGCTCGCCGACCGGCGGCTGCCGCCGAGCCCGCTCCTCGTCGCCGAGGTCGACGGCGAGCTGCTGGCCGCTCGCGGCGCGGACGGGCTGCACATCGCCGACCCCTTCAGCGCGACCTGCGACTTGATCGACCTGCTCGACTTGCGCGCCGAGCAGCTTCACGCCGCCGCGGCCTGATCCCGTAGGATCCGCCGCCGTGACTGAGATCGGCAAGGTCGGGATCGTCGGGCTCGGGGCCATGGGCGCCGGGATCGCGCAGCTCTCCGTCGAGGCGGGGGTCGAGACAGTCGGCCGCGAGGTCACGGCGGAGCTCGGCGAGCAGGCGCGCGACCGGATCGGGCATTTCCTAACGCGCAAGGTCGAGAAAGGCGTACTCGAAGCGGCGGCTCGCGACGCTGCGATGTCGCGACTGACCCTAACCACCGAGCTCGAAGAGCTCGGTGGTTGCGACCTCGTGATCGAGGCGATCGTCGAGGAGCTCGAGCCGAAGCGGGAGCTCTTCGCCGAGCTCGACCGGATCGTGAGCCCTGACGCCGTCCTCGCGACGAACACCTCCGCCCTCTCGGTGACGGAGATCGCCGCCGCGACGAGCCGGCCGGAGCGCGTCGTCGGGATGCACTTCTTCAATCCGGCGCCGCTGATGCCGCTCGTCGAGATCGTGCGTGCCGAGCTGACCGAGGACGAGCCGTTCGACGCCGCCTTCGCCTTCGGCGAGCGGATCGGGAAGACGCCGATCCGCTGCTTCGACACTCCCGGCTTCGTCGTCAACCGCGTCCTGATCCCGCTCCTGAACGACTGCATCCGAGTCCTGGACGAGTCGCGCGTCAGCCCGGAGGATCTCGACAAGGGCCTGAAGCACGGCGCGGGTTGGCCGATGGGCCCCTGCGCGCTCGTCGACCTCGTCGGGATCGACGTCCACGTGCATGCGTCCGAGGCGCTCTACGAGAAGACGCGTGAGCAGCGAATGGCGCCGCCCGCGCGACTCGTCGCGATGCGGAACGCGGGCCTGCTCGGCCGCAAGTCCGGCCGCGGCTTCTACCGCTACGACGACTAGCGTCCGCTGAAGATCCGCTGCAGGGCCGGAGCGTCCGCCTCGCGGCAGAGGACGTGCACCTCGTCGTCCTCGGTGAGGACGGTGCCGCCGTCGACGGGATGCGGCTTGCCCTCGCGGACGATCGCGCTGACCCACGCCCGCTCCGCGAGTGGAAGCTCTCGCACGGCCTTGCCGTTCGCGAACGCGCCGGCGCCGACGCGAAACGGTCGCAGCCTCGTCGAGTCGTGCTCGATCCGGCGCATCGGCACCCGCAGCCGGGCGGCGACTGTGGGCACGAACGTGCCCTGGACGACTACCGAGAAGAGGACGACGACGAAGACGATCCCGTAGATCGTGCCTCCGTCGTCGACGCCGCCGATCAACGCGAGCGCGGCGAGCAGGATCGGGACGGCGCCCTTGAGCCCGCTCCACATCACGAAGAGACGTTCGCCCCAGTTGAGCCGCACGGGTGCGAGGAGCGCCCCGACGACGAGGGGTCGAATCACGAAGCCGAGCAGGACTGCGAGGACGAGGCCGTCGAGCCAGATGTCGTTCTCGACCAGTGCGTCGAGCTCGATCGTGAGGCCGAGCGCGGCGAGGACGACGATCTCTGCCAGGCTCGAGAGCGAGCCGAGGAACCCCTCGATCTCGCCCTTCCGCGGTGCGGCCGCGTCTCCGATCAGGATCCCGGCGACGAAGACCGCGAGGAAGCCGGAGCCGTGGATCGCCGTCGCAACC
>Ga0136617_10004279_pt1 | contig 12780 bp, 12 predicted proteins | sample AntDrymUQ3222106_2_FD_129672 | JGI IMG/M metagenome (GOLD analysis project Ga0136617, IMG submission 129672) | Polar desert sand microbial communities from Dry Valleys, Antarctica - metaG UQ322 (21.06) | ecosystem: Environmental > Terrestrial > Soil > Desert | place: Antarctica: Dry Valley...
CGCCGCGTGATGAGCTGCGAGTACTGCCCGCCGAGGTCGAGCACGAGCACGGGGCGCCCCTCGAGCTCGCCCGCGGCCTCGGGCCGGGGTAGCGTGGCGGCCTCGACCACGCGGTTCAGGCCTGCCGCCGGTAGTTCGGCGACTCCTTGGTGATCGAGACGTCGTGCGGGTGGCTCTCGCGCAGGCCCGCTGCGGTCATGCGGATGAACTGGGCGCGCAGGCGCAGATCCTCGATCGTGGGAGCGCCGCAGTAGCCCATCGCCTGACGCAGCCCGCCGACGAGCTGGTGCACGATCGGCGTCAGCGGCCCCTTGTAGGCGACACGACCCTCGATGCCTTCCGGCACGAGCCGCGAGACCTCCTCGACGTTGCCCTGGAAGTAGCGATCCTTCGAGAACGAGCGCGAGCCCATGGCGCCGAGCGAGCCCATGCCGCGGTACTCCTTGAAGCGCTCACCCTGCCGGAGAATCACCTCGCCGGGGCTCTCGTCGGTTCCGGCCAGCAGGCTGCCCAGCATGACCGACTCGGCGCCGGCCGCGATAGCCTTGGCGATATCCCCCGAGGACTGGACGCCGCCGTCGGCGATCACGGGCACGTCGTGGCGCGCGGCCACCTGCGCGCAGTCGTGGATCGCGGTCACCTGAGGGACGCCCACTCCGGCGACGACGCGCGTCGTACAGATCGACCCCGGCCCGATGCCCGTCTTGAGACCGCCCGCGCCGGCGTCGATCAGCGCCTCGGCGGCCTCGGCGGTCGCGATGTTGCCCGCCACCACCTGCACGTCCCAGCGCTCCTTGATCCGCCGCACGGCGTCGACGACGCCGCGGGAGTGGCCGTGCGAGGTGTCGACTACGAGCACGTCCACGCCCGCGCCGACGAGGGCATCCGCGCGCTCGAGCGCCTCGGGGCCTACTCCCACGGCGGCGCCGACGCGCAACCGTCCCGCTTCGTCCTTCGTCGCGTTGGGGAAGTCGATCCGCTTCTGGATGTCCTTCACCGTGATCAGCCCCTTGAGGCAGCCGTCGGCATCGACCACAGGCACCTTCTCGATCTTGTGGCGGCGCAGCACCGCACGGGCCTCGTCGAGGGTCGTCCCGATCGGCACGGTGACGAGGTTGCGCGTCGTCATCAGCTCCGAGACCGGGCGCTGAGGGTCGTCCTCGAAGCGGAGATCGCGGTTCGTGAGGATTCCGACGAGGCGCCCCCCGCCCTCGGTGATAGGGACGCCGGAGATGTGGTAGCTCTCCATCAGCGCCAGCGCGTCGGCCACCAGGTCGTGTGGCCGCAGCGTCACCGGCTCGACGATCATCCCCGACTCCGAGCGCTTGACCTTGTCGACCTCGTTCACCTGGTCGGCGATCGAGAGGTTGCGATGCACGATGCCGATGCCGCCGACGCGCGCGAGCGCGACGGCGAGGCGAGCCTCGGTGACCGTGTCCATGGCGGCGGAGACGAGCGGGATGGCGAGGGTGATCGAGGCCGTCAGCCGCGTGCTCGTGGAGACCTCGTCTGGCAGCACGTCCGACTCGGCCGGCACGAGCAGGACATCGTCGAAGGTGAGCCCCTCCCGGGCGAACTTGCGCTCGAGCGAGAGCAGTCGCTCGACGTCTGCCCGACCTACCTGGAGCACTCGAGCCCGCTGTCTTTGCCGCTTCTCAAGTGGCGACCCATCCTAACAGCGGCTCCTGCCGACGCCCTCCCGCGCGCTCACCCTGGTGCCCGCATGAGGGCGGGTTCGAGCTGCGTGCGGATCCGCTTGACGATCGCCTCGAGTGCCACGGCCCCGGAGGTGTCCACCCCGATGAGGTCGCCGTCGAGCTCGAGTGGGGAATGAACGCCGCTTCTCAGCCGCTCCTCGAGCTCGTTCACCCGTGCCAGGTCGAGGTGTCCTGGATGGCGCTCTCTGCCGGCGAAGCGCTCGACGAGCAGCTCCAGGGGTGCCGTGCAATGGAGCTGCACGAGCCGTTGCGGCGGCAGCGCCGCAAACTGCGGCTCGTCCAGTCCCCGGGCGAAGTTCGCCTCGGCGATCGCTGCCTTCCCTGCCGACAGCAAGCTGGCCACGAAGGCGAAGATCAGCGAGAAGGTAGCTCGACCGAGCCGCCGCGACCACTCCACGTCGCCGACGCCGAGGGTCTCGTACAGGCACTCCTTGATCTCATCCTTCGCGACGAGCGGAAGCCGCAGCTCCTTGGCAAGCGCACGCGAGAGCGTCGTCTTCCCCGCGCCCGGCATACCGGTCACCACGACGAGCAACGGCCTGTCCACGGCTAGCCCCGGGAGGTGACGGGCTCGAGCTCGACCACCGCGACGGCTCCGGTCAGTCGCGCCGCCTCGGTCGGGTCGAAGCGGCCGGCGCCGATCTCGAGGGTCGCCGCCGCGCCCGCGGCGACGGCGCTCCGCAGCGCCTCGTCCGGCGGCTTCTCGGCCGCCCGGGCCGCCAGGAAGGCAGCCAGGAGCACGTCCCCCGAGCCGACCGCCGAGAGCGGCTCCACCTCGGGCGCAACGGCGTGGAAGCGGCGGACGCGCCGCTCCTCCCGGACGAGCAGGAAGCAGCCCTCCTCCTGGGTGATCAGCACGTTGCGAGGGCCCGTTTCGCTCAGCGTGTCGAGCGCCATCACGAAGTCCTCGTCGTCGTGGAACTCCTGGCCCGCGAGCGCCTCGGCCTCGCCCTGATTCGGCGAGACGAGGTACGGCTCCGCCTCGACGGCGAGCCGCAGCGGCTCGCCCTCCGCGTCGAGCACCGTCTGCACGCCGCGCCGGTTCAGGTCGCGGATCGCCTCGGCGTAGAAATCCTCGGCGACACCGCGCGGCAGCGTGCCCGCGAAGACGACGGTCTCGGCACCCCGCGAGAGGTAGTGCAGCTTCTCGCGCAGCATCTCGAGCTCCTCGGGCTCGACGTAGGGTCCCCACTCGTTGATCTCCGTGTAGCTCGTGGCAACGTGGTCGACGACGGCGGTCGAAGTGCGCGACTCGTCGGCGATCCGGACGAAGTCGTTCAGGATCGCCTCGGAGGTGAGCTCCTCGACGATGCGAGTGCCCGTCCGCCCTCCGGCCAGCCCGGTGGCGACGACGGGGACGTCGAGGCGCTTGAGCGCGCGGGCGATGTTGAGGCCCTTGCCACCGGCGAGCGTCAGGCTCCTGCGCGCCCGGTGACGCTGGCCGCGCTGGAAGTTCGGCACCTCGAGCGTCCGGTCGATCGCCGCGTTCAGGGTCACGGTCACGATCACGGCAGCAGACCCCAGGCCTCGCCGATCGTACGACGGGCATACCAGCGCGCGCGGCCGGCAGTGGTCGGCTTCCCCTCCGAGCGAGCGGCGACGAGTGGACGGCTCCCGAGCAGCGTCCGGCCCGCGTAGACCCGCACCTCGCCCAGGCGCTGGCCGCGCCGAACCGGGAGGGCCACCACCTCGGGCGCGCGCACGCGCTCGACGAGCGGGCGATCCACGCGGACGACCCGGACGAGCGGGCGCGTGGCGACGAGGGCCACCGGCCGGCGTCCGTAGGGCAGGCGCACACGCGCGTAGACGTGCTGCCGGCGCACGACGCGTGCGACGCGGTAGCGCGAGAGGCCGAACGAGAGCAGCTCGGCGAGGTCGGCATTCCGCACCTCACGGCTCGGGCTGCCGAGGATCGTCGCGTAGATCGTGACTCCGGGGCCGCGTGCCGCGGCCACCTGCGACCAGCCGGCGAGGGACGTGTGGCCCGTCTTGACGCCGATCAGACCCGGGTAGGTCGAGAGCAGGTCGTTCCAGGTCGAGACTCTCCTGCCGGCCGCCACGCCCGTCCGCCTTCGCACGATCTCCCGCACCTCGGGCCGCTGCATGGCTGCGCGCCCCAGGGCCGTCACGTCGCGCGCGCTCGAGACGTGGCCCGGCGTGTCGAGGCCGTCGGCGCGCACGAAGTGCGTCTCGCGCAGGCCGAGCGCCCGCGCCTCCGCGTTCATCAGCGCGGCAAAGCGCGGCATGCTGCCGCGGCCGACGTGCAGGCCGAGCGCCGTCGCGGCGTCGTTCGCGCTCTGGACGAGCGCCGCCTCGACGAGGTCGTCCACCGTGACCCGCTCCCCGGCGCGCAGGCCGATCGACGAGCCGGGCACGCCGACGGCGCCGGCCGAAACGGTGACGACGTCCTCGACGTCTGCGTGCCGCAGCGCGACGAGCACGGTCATCAGCTTCGTGATGCTTGCGATCGGCAGGGCGGCGCGCTCGTTGTGGCGCGCGAGCACCTCGCCCGTTGCGCCGTTCTGGACGAGCCACGCGCTCGCGGTCACCTGCGGTGCCGCGGCGAGCGCCGGCACGGCGAGCGCAAGAGCGGCCAGGGAGGCCGGGACGAGGAGCCGGAACCTCACGGAGGCGAGGGTACTCGGTCGCCCTACTTGACGCGCACGCGCTGCCCGATCGTGAGCGCGACGGGATCGACGCCCGGATTCAGCTCGAGCAGCTTCGCGACGCTCGTGTCGTAGAGGTCTGCCACCGTGGCGAGCGTGTCGCCGTCCTTGATGGCGTAGAACTCTGCCGGAGCACGCGGACGCGTCGTCGCCGCGGTCGTCGTCGGCGTCGTGCGGACGGGACGCGCCGGCCCGGTGCGTGCGGGTGCCGTGGCCCTCGGGGTCGTGCGGCGCGCCACCGGGTCATCGCTCCGAAGTGCCGACTGCACGATGAGGACAGCCACGGTCACGGCGAGGAGGAAGGCGGCCGGAGCCGCGAAGCGCACGAGCCACTGGCGGGGGCCGCGCCGCATCCTTCGGCTACCAGCCGGAAACGGCCCAGACCTCGCGCCGCAGGCGAGCCGCCTCGGCTGCGGCGGCGCTGCGCCAGTCCGCCCCCTCGACGCGGAAGGCGTAGATGACCGAGCGGGACACGGTCACGAGGGCGCTGGCCGGGCCGCTCGTGAATGCGCGCGCCACGTCAGCCGGAGTCGCTCCCTGGGCGCCCACGCCGGGCAGCAGGAGCACCGCCTGGGGCATGAGGCGCCGCGCCTCCCCGACCGCCCGCGGGTGCGTGGCTCCGACGACCGCTCCGATGCTCGAGAGCCCGCGCTCCCCGACGAGCTCCGCACCGAGCTCGTGCACCATCGCCGCCACCTCGTGCCAGAGCGGCCGGCCGTCGGACAGCTCGAGCTCCTGGATCTCGGCGCCACCCGCATTCGAGGTCTTGACGAGACAGAAGAGCCCGGCTCCCGTGCGTCGGCAGGCAGCCACGAACGGCTCGAGCGAATCGCGGCCGAGGTAGGGGCTCACGGTCAGGGCATCGGCCAGGGGACGCTCGCCCTCGGGCGGGTCGAGGAACGCCGCGGCATACGCGCGCGCCGTCGAGCCGATGTCGCCGCGCTTGGCGTCGGCAATGACGAGCAGGCCCGCGGTGCGCGCGTAGGCCGACACCTCCTCCAGGCCACGCAGGCCGTCGGAGCCGAGCGCCTCGAAGTAGGCCACCTGCGGCTTCACCGCGACGACATACGGCGCCACGGCGTCGATGAGTCCACGGCAGAAACGCACGCAGGCCTCCGCCGCCTGCTCGCGCCCTCGATGCACGTCGCCTCGCAGTTCGACGGGCAGCAGCTCCGGCCGCGGATCGAGCCCGACGACGAGCTGGGTGCGCTTGCGCTCGACCTGCTCGGCCAGGCGATCGGAGAAAGACTCGGCGACGGTGCCGACCTCCACTTCGACCCGCTGTGCCATCGCGCCGGAGCTTAGCGCGCCCTGCGGCCAGTTCAGGGTCTGTCCGGAGAGTGGCCGCGGTGGATGACACGCGAAAGGTGGCGCGAGGCCGAGGCAAGGACGCAGAGCTCGTCGATATTTCGGTGTACCGGCGCGCCCGAGGACGCCGCATCGCGCCGCGTGGCGTCTGTCAGGCGCCCTGGTTCACTCTCCGGACGGGCCCCTCGGTGGGCGCTCCCAGCGGGACGACCAAGAGCTCGGGCGGCGGCCGGCGCAGGAAGGAGCCGATCACGAGCAGATCCTCGGCATCCTCGGGCGCGAGCGACGGCTCGCTCCGCCTGGCGGCCGCCAGGCCGGCGTCGAGCTCGAGCGCCGCGCCACCGCCGGGCGGCACGACCCGTGTCGCTGCCACCCGGCCACCGCAGACGAGAATGGCGCGGCGGAAGCCCTCCTCTCGGGCCGGCACGAGCAGGCAGAGCTCCGCCGCGCGCAGGCTCTCGAGCCGCGCGAGATCGCGGACGACCGCCTCGAGAGCGCGCACGCGGTCGCGCAGGCGCGCAGCCTCCTCGTAGCGGAGCGACTCGGCCAGCTCGCGCAGGCGCCTGCGCAGCCGCGGCAGAGGGCCGCCCCTCGTGAGCGCGCCGAGCTCCGCCTCGCTCGCTCCCTGGAGCGCACGCGCCGCGAGCTCGGCCCGCCGCCGGCTGCGGATCGGGCCCCACTCGCTCGGAGAGGCGCTCACGCTGACTCCGTCTCCTCTCCGGCGCAGATACACGGCGCGCTCGGGATGCGTGCCGCGCGCGTTCGCGGGCGGACGCAGCTCGCGCAACAGCCGCAGCTCCTCGAGCGCGGCCTCGAGCTCCGAGCCCAGCTCGCGCCACTCGATGCGCGCGAGTGCCCCGAGCGCCGCCTCAACTGCCGGCCGCTGGCGCTCGGAGCAGAAGTAGGAGCGCAGCCGCACCCGCAGGTCGCGAGCGCGGCCAACGTAGAGCACGAGCTCGTGCTCGTCGCGGAAGAGGTACACGCCCGGTCGCGAGGGGGCACCCGCAGCGAGCGAGCGCTTGCCGAAGGCCCGGCGGCGGCGCGGGACAGCGAGGGCGCTGAGGTCGGCGACCGTGGCGGCGCCTCGCTCCTGGGCGAGCCCGATCAGCGCGAGCAGGATCTCGGCGGTCGCCTCGGCATCCGGCAGCGCCCGGTGGCACGGCGTTGCCGCCGTCCCGAAGAAGTGAGCGAGCGAGGCGAGCCCGAGCCGCTCGGCACGCCCGGCGAGCAGGCGGCGCGCGAGCGCGACCGTGTCGATCACAGGGGAGGCGATCCGCCGACCGCTGAAGCGCTCGACCTCGCGGTCGAGGAAGCCGAGATCGAAGCGCGCGTTGTGCGCGACGAGGACGGCGTCCCCCGCGAAGGCGAGGAAGCGCCGCACGGCGACAGCGGGGGAGGGCGCTCGCCGCAGCAGGGGGTCGGCAAGGCCGGTGAGACGGGCGACGGCCGGAGGCAGGGGTCCACCCGGATTGACGAGGGTCTGGAAGGAGCCCGCCTCGGCGAGCGCCCGGATCCGTACCGCGCCGATCTCGCAGATGCGAGCCTGGCCAGGACGCAGGCCCGTCGTCTCGAGGTCGACGACGACATAGGTAGCCCCCTCGAGCGGGAGCCCCTCGGCAGGAGGCCGGGCGAGAGCCACGGCACCCGCATGCCAGGCCAGGCGGGCATCCGCGCTGACGACCCCGTCGAGCAGATCGTGCGCCAGCCCGACGGGGGCGCGCGTGAGCGCGAAGAGATGCCGGGCTGCCTCCTCGGGACCAACAGCGCCGCGACGCTCCTCGATCAGCTCGACGAGGCGGTCGGCGGAGTCGAACGCAAGCTGCACGACACCATGGTACACGAACATATGTTCGCTCAGATGGCCAAAAGAAGGGGCCGCTCGCAGGCGGCCCCCTCAGTCCGCAGCGAGTCTCTAGCCGCTCTTCACGGCCGCCTTGAGCGAGCTGCCGGCCGAGAACTTCGGCACGTTGGCGGCTGCGATCTGCACCTTCTCGCCGGGGCTGCGCGGGTTGACCCCTTCGCGCGCCGCCCGGTGAGCGGTCGAGAACTTGCCGAAACCCGTGAAGGTGACGGAGTCGCCCTTCGTCAGCGTGTCGGTGACCGACTCGAGGAACGCCTCGACCGCTTTTGCCGCGTCGCGCCTCTGCAGACCACTCTTCTGCGCGACCCTGTCCACAAACTCCTGTTTCGTCACTTTCTCTCCCTCTCTGTCGACCTGTACCGGCGGAAGACCCTAGCAGTCCACCGCTTTCCGCTCAACCATGCGGGTTTGCTGGACTTTTTGCAGACCCCAGCAACTCGACGGCGCGGAAGACCGGACGGAGACTAACGCCACGCTCGGCCAGCGCCTCCCGTCCGCCCTCCTCCCGGTCGACCACGCAGAGCACGGTGGCGCACTCGAGCGCCGCCGCTCGCAGCGCCTCGACCGCCGCCAGCGCCGCCCCTCCGGAGGTGACGACGTCCTCGACGAGGCAGACGCGCTCGCCCACACCGAAGACGCCCTCGATCTGCTTCGCAGTGCCGTACCCCTTCGCCGCCTTGCGGACGATCAGGAAGGGAACCCCGGAGGCCAGAGAGGTGGCAGCCGCGAGCGCCACGGCGCCGAGCTCGGGGCCGGCGAGGAGCGTCGCGTCGGGCTCCGCCTCGTCGAGCTCCGCGGCCAGGCGGGCGCCAAGGGCGCGCAGCAGGTCCGGCTGGGTCTCGAAGCGGTACTTGTCCAGGTAGTAGCGCGAGCGCCGCCCCGACCGGAGCACGAAGTCGCCCTCGAGGAGCGCGCGTTCGCGCAGGGCGGCGAGCAGCGCCTCGCGCTCCATCTTCAGGAGCGCGCAGCCAGAAGCGTCTCGCGCGCGAGCCCCAGGAGGCGCTCGGCCTCGGGCGCGTGAGGCGCGAGGGTTACGGCGGCGCCGTCGTCGAAGACGAGCTCGATCCCCTCGCGCCGGGCGGGGCGCCGTCGGCGCAGGGCCAGTGCCCCGCCCGCGAGCAGCGCGGCGCCGAGGACACTACGTCTCAGGGGTGATCTCCTCCCCAAGCGAGCGCAGGCAGGTCCTGAGGTCGTAGAGGACGAGTCCCGCCGTCGGCGCGGCGCCGGTCGTCGCCAGGACCGCCCGGTCGCCCTCGCGAACGAGGAAGACGCTCCCGGTCGCAGTCGCCGCGCCGATCTGGGTCACGTCACCCGACTCGGCTCCCGTGCGCACGCGTCCCGCCGCCTCGAGCAGCCGGCTGCCCGCCCGGGCAAACCCCGCGGCGCGCTCATCGGGAAGCGTCGAGCCGAGCACGTTCGCGCCTCCGTCGAGAATGACCGCGGCTTCCACCTGCGAAGACAGATCCATCAACTCGTCGAGCGCGTCCCTCGGCTCCATCGGGCCGCGACGCTACCACTCGGCGCGAGTCGTCGGCACACTAGGGGCCGATGGCCACGACAAGCAGCCGGCGCTCGTCGTCAGGAGAGCAGTGGCGCCGGCTCAGCCGTGGCCGCGCGACTCTGCGCACGCTGCCACAGCCGGTCGACAAGTTCTTCGCCGACCGCGGCACGCACCTGGCCGCAATGGTCGCGTACTTCGCCCTGCTCTCGCTGGTGCCCCTGCTTTTCCTCGCGCTCGCGCTCTTCGGCCTCTTCGACCGCGCGGACGAGTCCACATACCTCGTTCGGGAGCTGGAGCAGATCCTCCCCGAGGCCTCGATCGAACAGATCGTGGGCGCGCTGAACGACATCCAGAGGAGCTCGGCCACCCTCGGCATCATCGGGGGCATCTTCCTGGTCTGGACGTCGCTGTCCTTCTTCAGCGTGCTCGAATCGGCCTTCAACATCGTCTACGGGCGGCCCAACCGCTCGTTCCTGCGCGGGAAGCTGCTGGCCGTGGGGCTCATGCTCTCGTCGCTCGTGATCCTCTTTCTCGGCCTCGTAGCCGGTTCGATCGGCTACGACGTGCTCCAGAGCTTCGCGCCCGGGATCCTGAGCAACCGCATCGTGGCGGCCGCGGTCTCGATTCTCGTCTCCACGAGCGCCGTCTTCGCCTTCCTCGTCTCCGTCTACTACCTGCTCACGAACGACCGTCTCGAGCTGCGGGAGGTGATCCCCGGCGCCGTCATCGCGGCCCTCCTGCTGCAGGTGAGCTTCCAGGCGCTACCGATCTACGTGCGCCTCACGAGCGGGGACGAGATCATCTCGCTGCGGGCGCTGGGCGCCCCCGTGATCCTGCTGATCTGGCTCTACGTGATGGCAAACGTGATCGTCTTCGGCGCCGAGGTGAACTGGTGGCGCGCGCGCGGGCAGAGGCCGGATGGTGAGGACGTGCCCGGGCTCGCGTAACCGTCAGGTTCGAATCGACATTGTCCAAAGCGGACAAAATGCGCCGCACCGGACAGTCGAAGTTGGTCGTTGAACGCGTGGCCTTTACCTGATAGAGACGGCTCTACACGAGCGACGGGGATCGACTTCGACCTCCCGGCGAGAGGAGCGCGTTGTCCACAAGCCACAGATCCCGGGCTTTCGGGATCGTCCAGAGCAAGCCCCACGCCGAGCCGATCGGCCGGCTGTTCGCGCTCGGCTCGCCGCGCGCGGCGGTGTTGCTGCAGGACGTTGCGAGCGAGTTGATCGACCAGTCCGACGAGATCGCCTCGACGATGATCAGGGCGTACGAGTCCGAGATCCCGGCCTACGCAGCGATTGGCGACCCGGCCCTGAAGGACGACGTGCACGCGGTGTCCTCGGCGCTGGTGCGGTGCTGGTTGACCGTCATGTCGACCGGGGAGGTGACGGCCGCGCTGCTCGGGCCGATGACCGAGGGCGCACGCCGTCGAGCCGCGCAGGGCCTCGACCTCCACTCCATGCTCCGCGCGTATCGCGTCGGCATCCGCGTGATGTGGAGCGAGATCACCGGCTCACCCGTCTGGCGCGGGCAGGCCCTCCAGGGCGTGATGGCCGAGGTCGCAACGTGGGCCCTCGACTTCGCCGACAAGATCTCGACAGCTGTCGCGGCGGCCTACATGGACGAGGCCGAGCAGCTCGCACGCGAGCGCGAGCACCGCCGGTCGGCGCTCCTCAACGTCATCCTCTCCGGACCTGTCGCGGAGCCGATCGACCACCCGGCCGAGCTCGATCGCCCTCACCGCGTCGCAGTGGCGCGCATGGCTCCCGACCTGAGTCTGCTCGAGCTCGAGCGGGCCGGGCAGCTGCTGGAGGAGCGCGCGGGCGCGGTGCTCTGGACCGTGCGCCACCGCAGCGTCGTCGCCGCTGTCCGGCCGTCTGCCATGCCCAACCACTTCGAGCTGACCCGGAAGCTCGGCAGGCTCGTGCAGGAGGGCCAGATCGTCGCGGTCGGTCTTGGAGGCCACGCCGAGGGCGTCTCGGAGACACGCCAGAGCTACTCGGAGGCGATCGCAGCCCTCCGGACCGGTCCCCTGGTCGGCATCGCCACCTCGCCAGTCTTCGACTATCTCGACTACGCGCCGCTGATCGCGCTCGTCGAGCAGCCGGACCGTGCTCGGCGGTTCGCCACCAGCGTCCTCGAGCCGCTCGGAGACCTCACACGTCGCCCCTGGCTGACAACGACACTCGAGGCGTACCTGCTCCACCAGGGGCGGATGAAGCAGACGGCGGCCGACCTGGGCCTCCACATCAACACCGTCAAGTACCGGCTGAGGGAGCTCCGTCCGGCCGCGGACGGCACGCTCACGGACGGAAACCGGGCGGCGACGCTGCTGCTCGCAATCCGCATCCTCCGTCTGCTGGACGCGGATGCGGCAGGACACGCGGCAACCCACGCTGCCGTCAGCGGCTCGGCGAGCGCGTTCCGAGCGGCCGCATCGTGAGCGCGGCGATGGGCGACGGAGACGTTGGCACGCGGACGCCGAAGAGCTCGGGCCGCGAACACATCGACCAAACAGGAGGGGAAGGGTCTATGCAATCTCATTCACGAGGCACAGTGGGAGCGATCGTCCTGGCAGTCGCGATCGCGGCCGGTCTGGCGCTCGCCGCCGGGAGCAGCGCAGAGCCGCAGCGCCGGAGCGAGCAGCAGTTCAGGGGATTCCTCAACATCGGCATCTCGACCTCGCTCAGCGGCTCGAGCGCAACGCTCGGACAGGGCGGGCTCCAGGGAATCCAGCTCGCCGTCGAGGAGATCAACCGCAAGGGCGGCTTGCTCCGCAAGGAGATCAAGATCGTCAGCGCGGACGACAACGCAACGCCGGCGACGGGCGCCTCGAACGTCCGCTCGATGATCCTCGAGAAGAAGATCTCCGCGCTCTTCGGCCCGGTCTCGAGTGCCGTCGCAGCCGCCGAGCTCGAGCTCGCGGGTCAGTACAAGGTGCCGACCTTCCTGCACACCTCCAACGACATCACGCTGATGACGAAGCGGTTCACGCCGTACGCGTTCCAGCTCGTGCCGAACACGGTGATGGAGCCGCGAGCGATCGCGGCGTTCCTCAAGCTGAAGGTCAAGGACCGCCAGCTGAACATCGCGACGTTCGCCCCCGACTACGTCTTCGGCCGCAACTCGGTCGGGAACTTCGTCCAGGCGTTGAAGGATCTGAAGGTGAACCACAACGTCATCAACCAGCAGTGGCCCGCGCTCGGGGCGCCGAACATCGCTCCGCAGCTCTCGTCCCTGATCTCCTCCAAGCCCGAGCTGACGTTCAACATGCAGTTCGGCGGCGACCTCGTCAACTTCACGAACCAGGCGTCGGGGTACGGCTTCTTCAAGAACACGCGCATGATCGGCATGTATGCCCTCGACGCCCTGAAGGCGCTGGGCGACTCTGCGCCGTCCTACGCCATTGCCTTCGCCCGCGCGCCGTTCTGGGGCTACAAGAACCCGGAGATGAAGAGCTTCGTCGCGCGGTACAAGAAGCGCTTCGACTCCTACCCCAACGAGTGGGCCGTCATGTCCTACTCGGCCGTCGAGACGTGGGCAGCGGCGGTGCAGAAGACGAAGAGCGTGAACGGCGACAAGGTCTCCAAGGCTCTGGAGGGGACGACGGTGCCGACGATCCGGGGCCGGATCAAGATCCGCGCATGCGATCACCAGGCCGAGGTGCCGGAGTTCGTGGGCACCATCGCTCCGAAGGCCGACAAGACGGTTGGCCACAAG
>Ga0136617_10004280_pt1 | contig 12779 bp, 29 predicted proteins | sample AntDrymUQ3222106_2_FD_129672 | JGI IMG/M metagenome (GOLD analysis project Ga0136617, IMG submission 129672) | Polar desert sand microbial communities from Dry Valleys, Antarctica - metaG UQ322 (21.06) | ecosystem: Environmental > Terrestrial > Soil > Desert | place: Antarctica: Dry Valley...
CCCCCGTCATGCGGAACCCACGGAACCCATCGCGATGCTGAGCAGCATCACGCCCAGCGTCAAGAACGCGAATATTGCTATGGACTGACGCGGCGTGCGACCGACAAGGATCGCGACGGCCGCCATGCACAGGCTACCGAGGCACGCGAGTACACCCGATGTCATCGGCCGTCCTCCTGTCCCTGTGGTGGGTTCTCGAGCCGACTGCGCACTTCGGCGGCGAACCGGACCACGGCAGGGGGCGCGTCCGTTAGCAACGCCGGGTCCAACGTCGCCCGGTTCTCGCCCAGGAACCTGTTGAGTTGCAGCATCTCGGTCAGGGTCATCTCCGTCATGACTTCCGCTATGACCATGAACTCAACAGGGTTCTCGGTTTCGGCTGCCACCGCCCAGGCCGCATCAGCCCACCTGCGTCGCATCACGAAGTGGAAGATCCACGTGCCTGGATAGACGGCGGCCCACAGGAGGAGAGCCCACCACGGCGCTCCGGCCTTGAATAGGAACGGGATGTTTATCGCCCACACCGCGAAGAACACCGGCCGATGCCAGCGCGACACTGGGAAGTGCCCCCTGTTCATCTTCATCCCGTGTCCCCATCCTGGTCGGCTAGCCAGAACCCGTCGTCGCCGTCGTATGGCTCCCAATCGCTGAGGTCCATCGACGTGTCCTGACCCCACCCGGAACACTGGGCGCACAGGTTGGGCCGCTCGAATGCCTCCTCGGCTTTGTCCCGCGCGTCGTCCAGATCGTCGGCCTCGACCTCAACCACGCTGCTGGCGGTCGCCACGAACTGAACTCGGTACTTAGGCATTAGGCGTTCTCCTTCTCCTTGGCTGCGATCAGGTCGCTGCGGCAGCGCCGCCAGACCAGCTTGAACCGCGCGTCATACCGACCGCCGTTGTGCGCCTTGCAGCACTTACCGCACGCGATGTTGCCCCGACGGAATGCCATCCGTTCACGCCCGCAGGCTGGACAGCGACCCCGGAACGTGGGGGCCACCGGGTCAACAGTCGCACTGCTGTAGTAGGCCGTGGGCCTCGCACCGAGCCGCAGAGCGACCCGCTTCCACTCCTCGCCGTGGCCTGCGCCGTGGCCGACCAGAGCATGGGCGATCTCGTGGAGGATCGTGTCGCGGACCTGCTCGACGTTGTTGCTGTCGGTCATCGCCCCGGAGAGGGTGATGAGCTTGGCGCCGTGCTGGCAGGACCCGAACCTTCGCCGCGCCGAGTCGAACCTGAACTGCCAGCCGTCGTCGGGTAGTCCGTGCTCGGTCATGAGTTGCCAGGCCAGCACCCTCGCCTCGTCGCGGTTCATCCCGTGTCCTTCCTGGGTCGTCCGGCGTCTCGGGTTGTCCTCTTGTCCTCCAGGTGCGCGCCCTTCCGCGCGGCCACGCCGAGACGGAGCAGGATGCGGAGCATCTCCGAACGGGTCCGCTCCTCCGCCTCAGCCAGCGCATCAACGTCGGCAAGGTCGGCAGCGTCAAGCCGCGCGTCGATCCTGACCCGACGCGGCGGATAGGCGCGGGGCATCAGAGCTTGCCGATGGCTGTCTCATACCCACAGGCACGCAGCTCCTTGCTGAGAAGATGCGCGGTCTCCTTGTCGAGGGTGACTTCGACGCCGAGCCTCCCGGCCTGACTGATCCCCGGTTGCGATCGATTCCGGAGGCGGGCGGTATCCGCCCACACTGCCTGCACGCCCCCCGGCGTGGCGTTGGTTTCGACTGTCCATAGGTTTGATGTCATGTGTGTGACACTACCCGCATGTGTGAGACACGTCAAGCCTTGTGGCGACCCACTTCCGTGACCTGCTGACTCACATTTGACTCACGATCATGCTCCCCGGCCGGTCACCGTCCGTGTTTCCGCAGGTCAGGCGTGGTGCCCCCGGCAGGATTCGAACCTGCGCCACCGCCTCCGGAGGGCGGTGCGCAAGTATTGCGAAGTGTTGGGATGTTGTGTATTACTGCCAGTAATCGCAGGTCAGGCCCCCGTCAAGTGTGGGGAAGTGTTGCGAAGTGTTGTTAAGTTGCCACTGGTTTTGACTCACATATGACTCACGAAACATGATCACGGCAGCACCGATCACCGCGAACGGTTTCGGTGCTCCATTCCCGCACCGGCCGACATCGCCGTGAGAAAACCTGTGATGCCAAGAGCGAGCGCCGCTGTCAGGTGGTGGAGCTCACGGGTAAAGATGGCAGCAACGATGAAACCCACAGCGGCACACCACGAGAGAAGCCACACGGCAACCAGGAGCTTGATCATGGGCAGTCATCCATGCCGACTCTCTACCACAGGTCAGCCGTGACCCAGCTCCCGGAACGCGGCCGGGTCGAACGCACCCAACACCGTCCCATGACGGTCCGGCCCCAAATGCGCGTACCGCTCCGTCGTCGTCACCGACGCATGCCCCAACACGAGTTGAATGTCGGCCAGCGGCACACCAGCCTGCACCAGCCAGCTCGCGTACGTGTGCCGCAGATCATGGACACGCACCCCAGCGGCGGCCAGGCCAGCGGCCTCCACGGCGGGTTTGAACCGCCACCGGCCCCACGTGAACCGCGACAGCAGGCCGATCGGCTCCGGGCGGAATAGCACCTCGTCCCGCCCACCCGGACAGGCCGCCAGGTACGCGGCGAGGACGTCCCGCAGCAACGCCGGGATGGGCACCGTCCGATGATGCCGCGACTTCGGATACGGCTTGAACGTCCGCTGCCCGGCGACCTCGATCAACGTTTCGCACACCGTCAACGACCGTAGGAGCGGATCGAGCCGCCGGATCCGCAGCCCCGCGAGCTCACCCCACCGCAACCCCGTATAGGCCAGCGTGTAGAGCACGGCCCGGTCAAAGTCCGAGTCCATCGCAGCCGCTATCGCGTCGACCTCGACCCGGGACAGGAAGTGTTCTTGTCCTGGTTCCGACACCGGCCGGCGGATCCCCCGCGCCGGATTCGAGTCGATCAGCCCGTCGACCATCGCCGCCCCGAGGAGCGACGACAGCAGTTGATGGCACGAGCGGGCCGTCGCCGGGGCCATCCCATCCGCCACGAGCCGCTTGACCCAGCCCTGCACCGCCGTGGGCACGATCGCCTCCAACGGCCAGTCCCCCCACTTGGGCAGCACATGCTTGTCGATGCGGCCCCGGTCCGTGGCCTCCGTCGTCACCTCGACGCTGCGCGCCTCCCACCACGTGGGGAAGTAGTCGGCGACGGTCTGCCCTACCGCCTTCGGATCGCGGTGCCTGCCGAGACGGACGAGCCGCTCCTGCTCCAGCGCCCAGTCCCGGGCCTGCTTCTTGCCGGGGAACGTCTTGGAGTGTCGTTTCCCCCTGGCGTCGCGGTACTGGGCGCGCCAGTTACCCGAGTCAAGTTCCTTCACCCACGGCATCAGGTCCAGCCCTCCGCTCGGCGAACAGCTCCTGCACCTGCGCGGCCTGCTCCACTTCGGGCAGGCCCGGGGGAAAGACGATAACGCGGCGGAAATCGTCATACACCGCCCGGGTCAGCGACGACGGGTCAGCGACGATCTCCACGTCGGCCATCGGCGGCCCGCTCTCTCGCGAAGGAACCTACTCGACTGAAGCCATCCCCCGTGCCCAGCCCCGCCCCACGCCCCCGTGATGATCAACTACTACTCCGGATGGACACTAGGGCAAGCCCCCGGCCTTGTCCCGATAATCGGCGGACTCATCTCTGGCGCCGGCGTGTCGCCGTGACATGCGCCCGGAGTGTCGCTAAGGCCTGCTCCCGGTCGGCGTCGGTCGGCAACTGCTCGAACAGCCGCACCATCATCTGCCGTGCCTGAACGCCGATCCCGGCCGCCTCGAACAGATCCTCAACTGGGATACCAAGACCCTGGGCCAGCTTCCGCAACGTCTCAGGGCGGGGCCGCTCACCCGTCGTCAAACCTGAGTGGTAGTTGCCGACCGTGCCGATGGACAGCCCCGAGCGGCGGGCGATCGTGTCCAGGGTCAGGTTCTGGGCCTTCGCTGTCCCACGGACAAGCAGCGTCAAAGCGGACGAAGTCGCGGCCACACCAGAGGGTCGCGGTTCCAATCCGAGCAGCGCAACCGACACGGGCACCGCACTTTCACAGTTGCCACCGGCCCAGTAGACCCCGACTAATGGGCAGTATTGCACACAACTCCCTTGCCGCGCGGCCAGAAACTGCCCCTTGACACATCACAGTTTCTCAGTAGAGTCCTGTGAATGTTGAGTAACGAGGTAGCAGCCCGCACGGAGTGGATGACCGTGAAAGAGACCGCGGCCTATACGGGGTACTCCGAATGGGCCATCAGGAACGCCGCGAAGTCGGGCGAGTTGGAAGCCACCCGCCGGCACACGGCGAAGGGATTGGCCCCGTTCCGCATCGCACGCGCCGCCGCCGATGCCTGGCTACGCCCCGAGGACGGGGCGGCCCGCACCGCCTAACAGAAAGACGACGCCGCCCCTGGCCTTCGGAAGCAGGAGCGGCGTCAAGCCCAGAACCACGAACACCTAGAGCAGGAGGTTCCAAGCCGTGACCACGATAACCGTCTCACCCGCAGAACTCGCCCAGCGGACAGCCGACACGCTACGCGAAAGCGCCGACACGCTCACCGACCTACACGCGGGCATGCCCGCCGATGAGGACGCGCTGATAGTCGGTGAGCTCGCCGTCGCCGTGTGGGCGGTCGTGGTCAAGGCGACCCGCGCCGCCGACGCACTGCATGCCTACCGGGGCCGCGAGCACGCCGTCGCATGCGCCCTGTGCGGCGTACGCCGGGGCAAGCCCGCCACCACGACCTGGAACCTGTCCAGCCAGTGCGACCGGCACGAGGCCATCGACAAGCTCGTCGATCAGGGCTACGGCCGGCAAGTCGCCATGCGGATCGTCAGCCGCGCGACGCCCCCGCCAGTACAGCGGGGCCACTCATGACCGAGCCCACCCCGGCCGACATGCCGGAGCCGATGATGACCCCTGAGGATCTCGCAGCCTTCCTCGGCGTACCTAAGGCAACCCTGTACCGCTGGCGCCATCACGGGGACGGGCCCCCTGCCTACAAGTTCGGCCGCCACATCCGGTGGCGCCGGTCAGAGGTCGATCAATGGCTTGAGCAACAGTCCAGCAAGACAGCGGGCGTCCCCATGACCGAGCCCACACCGGCCGACGCCGGATGGGAAGCCCAGCGGCTCCTCGGCGAGATGGACGACATCGAGATGCGCGCAGCCCTGGGCTACCTGATCGGGGTTGAGCCGCAGCTATCTCTTCGCGCGATCAGGCACGCCAAGGGACCCGACGACACCAAGAGGGACGAATCATGACCGCGCCCGACGAGATCACACCGGGCGAACGCCGCGAACTGCGGTCGGTCGTACGAGGCCAGTTCAAGGTGCTCCGCGCCGAGGTCAAGCGCCGCCAGTCCGAACTGAAAGCCGAAGTCGAAGCGGAACTACTGGACAGGTACCGCGAAGAGGACCAAGCCATCGCGGAGGCCAGGCGTGATGCGCAGCGACGGATCGCGGAATGTGTGCGCGACCTTGAACGGATCGGCGATGAACTCCGGCAGCGGCACCCCGACCTGACCGTAGAAGCGGGCGCGTCGTCGAACGGGCGCGTCTTCATGGGCGTCGCCAACCACCACAGGAGCCAACTTCACCGCGCGTTGATCGCTGCGATCCCGGACCAGATCGGCAACGCGAACCTGGAACTTGACCGGGGTGAGAACCAGCTACTCCGCAAGCTCAGCGAGGGCGCCCTCGAATCCGAGCATGCGCGGGCATTCCTCGGTGAGATACCCACTGTCGGCGAGCTCGTGCCACGGTCTCGGCTCCGCGAAATCGAACGCTCGATGGGAGACCCATCATGACCGCCCCCGTCACGGCCAACCCCATGGCCAGCACCGTGCGGTTGACGCTCCCACTCGATGCGGTCGCCGGGCTCCTAGCGACCCTCGCCGTGGAGCTGCGCCACGGCAGCGGCGTCGTACTCCTGTTGGAGGACCTCGCGACCACCGCGAACGACCTGGCGAAGGACCCGGCCGAACGTGAGACGTCCTGGGACGCCGCGTGCCTCGCACATGAGGTCGCCCTGGCCGCGCTCCTCGCCGCGCTCGGGCCAGTCACCTGGGAGATGCCCGGCACGGAAGCGCTCCGCCTGGGCGCCGACCTCACCGTCGAGGCGTGGACGGCCCTCGGCTTCGTGCACTGCACCGGCTGCGAGGTACTGGTCCACTCGGCTGACGCCGTGTGGGAAGAACTCATGTTCGGCCCCGCCGAGCCTTACTGCACGGGGCCGTGCCGGGACACGCACGTCGGCGACCGGGAAGAGGCCGCAGCTACGAGGGCCGCATCATGAGCGCCGAACTGCTGGCCGACCGGCTGGCCGCGCAACTAGATGAGGCAAGGGCGCACTTTCCTGTCGGCGCTGCCGTTACCTATTGGCCCGGTGTGCGTCAAGGCCACGGACTGCCGGGGAGAATCTGGCACGAGGCAACCGTCCTCGGCGGGCACACTCTCGTCACTTGGATTCGGGACGTTGACGGGACCAACGTCGGAGCGCTGGCACTCACGCACGTCTGCGTCCGCCGATGAGCCCCCACAGCCCGATCTTCGACGAGTACGAGCGGCGGACCGACGAGCGTGACCAGGCCCGCGCCGATCTCGCCGCCGTCGAGGCGCGGAACGCCGCAGCGCTCGCACTGCACAAGCCCTACTACGGTCCCCCTGACGGCCCGCACACCCTCCACACGGTGCTCGTCTACTGCCAGGATCACGACGGCTGCGACGGCACCAGCGACGAATCCTGCGACGGGGCGGAGGACGGTCACGAGCTACCCGCCTGCATCGAGTGCCAGGGGTACAGCCATGAGCATCAGATAGAAACGTTCCCGCTGTGGCCGTGCCCGACCGCCCGCGCCCTTGGTGGCACACCATGACCGCCACGACCAGCCCGCTCCGGCCCGCCGCGCTCGGATACCTCCGCGACGCCAAAGTCACGGTCCTCCACGCCCGCTGCCGCACCGGAGCCCCCCGCCCCTTCGAGCTCATAGCCCGCGTCGAGGGACACCGATCCACATACACCGTCGACCACATCGACGACACGTGGGACTGCACATGCCACGACGAGCAGCCCTGCCGCCACGTCGCAGCCGTCCGACTCATCGCCGGTGACAACACCGACACCCCCGCAGCCCGGAAGGGGCAGCAGCCATGAGCGAGTTCACCTTCACCCCAGCCAACAAGCGCCGCCGCAAGGCCCGCATCGCCATCGACGGCCCAGCGGGGTCCGGCAAAACCTGGACCGCGCTACTCACCGCGGCCCAACTAGGCGACCGGATCGCCTGCATCGACACCGAACGCGAATCGGCCAGCCTCTACTCACCGCCGTTCACCTTCGACGCCTGCGCGTTCCACACCTACGAGCCGGAGCGCCTCATCAAGGCGGTGGCCGCCGCCGGGGCCGGCGGGTACGACGTCCTCGTCATCGACAGCCTGTCCCATTTTTGGGCCGGTACTGGCGGCACCCTGGAACAGGTCGACAACTTCGCCCGCCGCAACGCGGGCGGTAACCAGTTCGGCGGGTGGAAGGACGCAACCCCGCTGCAGCTCCGCATGATGGACGCGATCCTCGGCTTCCCCGGCCACGTCGTATGCACGATGCGGACCAAAACCGAATGGGTACTGGAGAAGAACGAACGCGGCGCGATGGCCCCCCGGCGGATCGGGATGAAAGCCGTCCAACGCGACGGTGTCGAGTACGAGTTCGACGTGGTCGGCGACATCGACCTCGACCACACGATGGTCGTTTCCAAGACCCGATGCTCGGACCTCACCGACGCCATCATCCGTAAGCCTGACGAGTCGTTCGGTAAGACGGTCCGGGCATGGCTTGAGGACGGCGCACCGGCCGCGCCCGACGCGAACACCTACCGCGACCGGGCGTTGGACAAGAACGCCACCATGGAGGACTTTCGCGCCCTACACGCGGAAGTCAAGAAGGCTGGGCTGCTGGGCGCGGCGGTCATCGATGACGTGGGTGACGAGACGGCGCTGGGCGAGATGATCGTCGCCCGGGGTTCCGCGCTGGCCGCCCATGCGGTCCCCGACGAGGAGCACGTCGCATGACCATCGCCGACCGCCATTTCGGTGAGGGTGCCCTGGAAATGCTTGCCGGCTCCGTCGAGGAGATCAACCGCAGCATCCCCGGCTGGGTTGATGACATAGACGGCGACATGCCCGCGCTCCTGACCCTCCTGGCCGACTTGCGGGAGCAGCGCCGCCAACTCGCGCTCGCTGAGGCGTACGCGGAGACGGCGTGCGCCCGGGCCATGCCCGCCAACAAGTTCGAGGCGCCGGGCCTGTTCGCGGAACGCCGGGGTGGGCGTTCCCGGAAGGAGTGGGACCACCCTCGGGTGGCGTGGCGGGTCGCCAGCGCGGCGGCCGTGTCAAAGAGCACCGGGGAAATGCTGGTCGACCCTGACAGGCTACGCGCTGTCGTTGACGCGTTCGTGGCCGCGTCGACTCCTGGCTGGCGGGTGACCGTGCTGCGGGAGATGGGTGTCGAGTTCGATGATGCCTGCGTTGTCGAGGCGGGTCGGCGCACGGTCACGGTCCAGCGCACCGAACTGGCGGCGGCGGCGTCATGACCCAGCGCCGCGACCCCGCCGAGAAAGCGCAACGAGGAAGGCGAGCGGTCATGACCGCCCCCGCCTGTGCGGCTGAGTGCGGGGCGTACGTCCGCGACCAGTACGCCGAGCGTGGCATCGAGGTCACCGTCTCCCACCTCCCACCGATCGTGGAATCAGGATACGAGCACCTGAACTTGGAGTGCCCCCACCGTGTGCTCTGGCACGCCGAACCGACCAGCGACCAGATCGCCGCATGGGCACGGGGTGGCGTCGCATGACCGCCGCCCTGATAGCCCTGACCGTCTGGGCTGTCGTCGGCCCGGCCCTCGGCTTCCTCCTCGCCTGCCAGCGGCAGCACGTCCTACGACGCCGCCGCAAACTCGCCAACCGTCTCGTACGCGACGGGCGGACGTGGGCGCTCGACCACCGCGAAACCGAAACCAGCGGCGACTGGATGACCCTGAACCGGCTCGACCCCGAACTACACAGGAGCAGGACATGACCCAATGCTCATTCGGCCGCGACCAGGCCCACGACGCCCTCAACCAGTTCCTAGCCGGCGACACCATGGTCCGTTCGATCCACGAGCGGACCTCGTCGGAAGGCTACGGCGAGGGGCCGGTGCTCGCTGAGATCATCAGCGCCGAGTACTACGAGCGGCTACGGGACAAGGCCGCCGCCTTCGACGACCAGACAGAGAAGGCACCACGCGGCGGTGGGCAGCGCACCGCCTACGAGCCCTACGTCCTCGCCCCCGGCGCGACCGTCGAGCGGATGCTGCCAACTGACTACCTCCACGACCCGCTAGCGCGGACCATGTACGGCAAGAAATACGCCGACCTCGCCGAAGCCGAGCGGAGAAAGGTCGACGGGATAGCCATCGTCGCCGTGATCCACGTCCAGCTCGACGCCGACAGTCACGGCGTGGTGCCCGTCCTCCGCTGGGAGGCCAACGGGGAACTCCAGCAACTCACCTGGCAGTTCGCCCGCAAGACGAACACCCCCGGCCTGTACATCCGCGAGGCGTTCGGCCTGCTCGACGAATGCCAGATTGTCACCGGCTCGGGCTGGCTGATACCGCTGCCGTTCTACAACGTCGAAACGGCAGAGGAGTTCGCTAAGCGCCTAGCCGACGAGCTACCCGGCATCGACTGGTTCACGGTCGACAAGCCCCACATAACCGCCGACGTCATGGCCCGAGTCCTTGCGCTCTACAAGGAGCACGGGCGGTTCGGCAGCCAGCCTGAGCCGGTGACCGCATGACCGTCACCCCATTCACCGAACCCGAGACGCTGCCCCTACCCAACTTGCCGCTACTCAACAAGGTCCGCGACCACATCGGCGCGCACCCCGAAACGTGGAATCAACGCCATTGGCGCACGGTCACCGATTGCGGCACGTCCTACTGCTTCGCCGGGTGGGCCGCCTACTTCGACGGCGCCGTATGGGCGAACAGCGTCACTGAAAACGACCTCTTGTTCGGTGACACGGCTGCCCGGTGGGCACGGGATGCGCTCGGACTGACCGATATGGAAGCCGCCTGGCTGTTCACCGCATCAAACCGGCTTGACGACATCGACGACTGCCTCACCACCATCTACGCCCGGGCCGGTGAGTCCAATGGCTAAGCACCGTGCCCTGTTCTGCCGACGCTGCGGCGATCGGCTGACCCCCGACCCCAGCCACCCGCACACCGACGTGCCGAGGTGGGTCGATACCCGGAACCATCCCGGCTGCGGCGGCATGTACTTGCATACGCCCGCCGATGACTCGGAGCTTGCCCCGGCGGGTGAGCGGCCATGAGCATCCTCCGCCGCGACCCCTGGAAACAGGCCGTCCGAGCCGCCCACGAGGCATACGGCGACGACTTCAACCCAGGGCGCCCCCGGACCATCGTCAAGCCCCGCACCGTCGTCGCAGCCGCCAAACTGCTGCGTAAGCCCTTCGCGGCGACAACCCGCCACGGCACCATCAACGCCTACCGCAACTTCGGGTGCCGCTGCCCACACTGCCGCACAGCCCACGCCAACGCACAGCGCATCGCCCGGCAGCGACGCCACCAACGCCTCACCGCAGACCCCGGCCTCGCCCCCCACGGCACCCCCGGGACTTATGTCAACTGGGAGTGTCGCTGCCTGGCATGCACCGCCGCGAACGCCGCACGGGTACGTGGATGGCGGGTCGCAGTATGACCACCCACACGGCGGGGCTGCCGCCGATCACCCGTCCCAACGGCAAGACGTACCGACCGCGGAAACTCATCGCACAGGCGGTCGCCGACTGCGACGGCGAGGACCTGGCCGGCGTGGTCGTATTCGGCACACACGACGCGGGCAGAGCGAAACGGCTCGCCGACCGATATGTGGCGCTCTACGGAGACGCCGACATGGAGGCCGTCAACCCGGACCGGGTGTGGTGGCGGGACACATTTTCGTGGGGTTCCCGCAGGTACGAAGACGATGACCGTCACGGCCGTGCCGGCGTTCGGTTCGACATCGACTACCGCACACCCGAGGTCACGCCATGACCACCACAGACCGGGCGGTGACCCCCGGAGGGGAAGCCGGGGGCACCGCCCGCACCAACCTCCCACCATCCGGTAGGAGGAACCACCCAGCTAGCGCTGGTGGTCGGATGGGGGGCGCCAGCGGCGGTCTGGCACCTAACGGAGCTCTAGCCGAAGGTGTGCCCGCTGGCGCCCTCACCATCACCGTCCACGGCGCACCTGCCACCCAAGGATCAAAGACCAAGACCAAGTACGGCCTCATCGACGATAACGCCAAGACCCTCAAGCCCTGGCGTAAAGCCGTCGCCCGCGATGCCGCCCTGGCTTTCGCCCTGGCCGGTCGCCCTACCGACGGCGACGGCCATCCCGAGCCGCTCACCGGCCCCGTGTGCGTCGAGGCGACCATCAGCCTGTCGCGGCCGGCGCACCACTACCGCACCGGCCGCTACGCCCACCTACTCCGCGACGACGCCCCCGACTGGCCCATCGCACGGGGCGTCGGAGACTCTGACAAGTTTTTGCGGGCGATTTGCGACGCCATGACGACCGCCCACGTGTGGACCGACGATGTGCTCGTCGTTGAGGCCACTGTGCGGAAGGTGTTCGTCTGCTGCGGCATCGACGCCCTCGACCGGCCCGGCGCGGTCATCCGCATCTGGCCCCTCGGCGGTGCGACATGACGCTGCCCCTGTTCGACGGCTACGAGCCCATCCCCGTCGACCCGCCCGAGAGACTGTCACCCGGCCGACGCCGCACCCAGCGGCAACGGCAGCAGGTCACGGCCGGTATCCACCCCCTCACCGGACGACCCGCACGCCCCGACCTGGGGACATGCGGAGACTGCCGATTCCGCGAGGTACTGGGCCACCACAACCGCGCCTACCCCAAGTGCACCCGGTACGAGGGCCGGATCACGCACAGCGAGGCGTCGGACTGCCGCGCCTGGTGGCCCGCCTGCCATGAGCATGAGCTGGGCGACCCGAAGGTCGGCCCCGACGCGATGCGGTGCAGGCCATGACCGCAGCCCCCAACTGGACGGACCGTGAGATGCGGCGGCAAGTGGACCGCTGCGAGCAATGCGGCCGGTTCGTCGGCCACTACCCGGTCGGCTTCTTCTGCGACACGCACTGCCGCGACTGCACGTGCCGTCGATGCGAGCCGAAGCCGACAAGCTGGTCTGTCCGATGACCGGGCAGCGCCCGGCCGCGACCCTCCCCGACATGGGCCCCGACCGAAACTGCGCCGACAAGGACCCTGAGCTTTGGTTCCCGCCCGACGCCCGCACCGAGGAACGCAACGCCTACCTCTGCGCGGGCTGCCCCTACCGGGCGGGCTGCCTCGAATACGCCCTCGCCGTCAACGAGCAAGGCGTGTGGGGTGGCACCAGCCACGAGCAGCGCCAGACCATCCGCGAACAGCTCGGCATCACCGCCGAGCCGGTCCGCGTCGGCAAGCTCGCACCCGACGACCAGGCAGTCGCACGGGCACGGCAAGCAGCACGGGACACCGCCGCATGACCGTCCACAGCGGACCCGAGCCTGTCCACAGCCCGTCCACAGGCGAGCACACGGACAAGCCCACCGCCGCCGAGCGGGACTGGCGCCGGGAGCTGACCGATGAGCGGTTCGGCGGGCCGGTCGTCCGGGAATGGAAACCCAACACCG
>Ga0136617_10004281_pt1 | contig 12777 bp, 10 predicted proteins | sample AntDrymUQ3222106_2_FD_129672 | JGI IMG/M metagenome (GOLD analysis project Ga0136617, IMG submission 129672) | Polar desert sand microbial communities from Dry Valleys, Antarctica - metaG UQ322 (21.06) | ecosystem: Environmental > Terrestrial > Soil > Desert | place: Antarctica: Dry Valley...
CGCGCACGACGCCGCCTGCCTCCAGCCGGACCGCGTATCTGATGCCCGGCTCGAGCCCACCGACATCGACACGCTGCGCGCGGACCTGCACCTCGCCCCGTATCCGCATCTCCGTCCATCCGCCCACAAGGTCGCGACGGACGCTGTCGCCGATCGTGAGCGTGACGGATCCGGGCGTCTCCCCGACGATCCCGACCCATATCCGGACCGATGCCTGTGATGGCTCCAAAGGGACCAGCAGATACGCCAACGTACCCCTTCCTTTACTCCGCCGCGGGCTCGATCGTACGCTCGGCCCACTGCGTGGTCAAAGCGAGTCTCGGCGTGTCAGCGCGGCCCAAAGTCCCAGCTCCGCGACTCGGCGCCGAAGCCAGGGTCCTCGGTGGTTCCTGTTTCCCTGGAGCACGAGAGAGCCGCTCGGGTCCAACGCCATCACCTCTTATCTGAAGCCACGTGATGGTGGTCACCGAGTCGAGCGAGAAAGCATCGTTGGCACAAGTGGTGGTCGTGGTGATGGGTACCTGGAGCGATGCGAACCCGGAGTATGTCGGCTGTGGGCCGCTCAGATCCACGAACAACAATGAGTCGGTGGCTGCCGATGTGCCGCCGATCGACGCCGCGCCGCTTCCCTCGATGGTGCAGTCTCCCGCCATCCCCTGATCGGCATAGATGAGCTGCCCTGCCACGGCGTGGTACGTCGTAGCCGGACCGATGGCCGCCTCCGGTTCCCACACCACGTTCGTGGCCGTCACGCTGATGGTCCTCTCGCTCCCATCCGGGAGGGAGGTGTGCGACGTGTACGTGGCGCTTCCCGTGAAGCCTGGCGCGCCGCACCCCGGAATGACCGCGGTCGTCCATGCCCCCGCCAGCGCTACCCCTAGCGGCACACGACCATCGGAACACGCAGGCGGCGGGCTTGGGAGGCAGCCGAGGAAGTCGCCCAGGCCATCATCCTCACCCAGTAGCGCCGCCTGCCGCGCGAAACGAAGCGCCAGCTGACTATCGATGGGCGCCTCCGAGCAGGTCGCGCCGATGGACGCGCCGACCGCGCGGAGCCACTCGAGCCACGCCTGGCTCACGTAGTCGGCGTCGGATTCGTTGCCCATGACCGCGAGCTGGCGAGCCAGGCCGGTTCCGAACGCTCCGTCCGTTCCCTGACTCGGGCCGGAGGTGGGTGCGGACGGGACGCCGGATGCGGCGCGATCAGGTGTAGTGGCGGCCGAGTGACCCGGTGTGCCCCCCGACAGGCCGACGCCGCAGCCGGATGCGCCTATCACCAGGATCGCCAGTAAGCCTGAGCGACGGCGCGCGTGATCCATCGTGATCATCATGGGGGTTCGCGCAACCGAGGTACCAAACGGGTCAGAGTACGTGAGGCAAAGCCCGGGATCAGCGCAACGGGCGGGCTCGACCCTCATCCATGCATCGGTGGGTATGAGTGGAGCCGGGACCAACGACCTCGCCGTGATCGTTCGCTTCAGGCCTGGGCCCATGCTCGCCGGTCGGCACAGGGGCACGTCTGACGCGTTGTCTGCTCCCTCTTGTCTGACTTGCAGACTTGGACGGCATGACTGATAGGAACCACAGTCCCGCCAGGCTTTTCTCCGGGCGACGCAGCCAGGCACGGATCTGGTTGGCGCGTGCCGGGAACGGATCGGTGGCTCGCTGACCCAAGACCTCGATACGTCGGCGGTTCGTCATCGACCCCTGGAGTAGGAGCACCGGCCGATGTGGCGTGGCCGCCACCCGGTTCGCTCCTGCACGATGCCTGCCAAAGACGCACCTTGACGTCGAAGCGGCGCTGCGTCTCTTCCCACGCACGAGGTGATCTCCGTCTTGGCCTCATGGATGACGGCCGATCGCGATGACGGGTGCAAGCCGAGCAGATCGATCGAGCCACGTTCCCCTTAGATGGAGAAGGTGACCTCCGTTAGCACAGTCCAGCCGAACCCGCGCAAGACTCGCGCCGCTGCCGAGACGAGCGCCGAGTGGTCCTCGTCGGTCAGCCTCTCTGACGCGCCGCCTCGCCAGCGGACCTCCAGGTTCAGCCGAGCGTCAACGGCAGCGAACACGCGGCGCAGGGTGGACATGGATAACCGATCCAGGTGCCCGCGCTCCGCTCGGGAGATGGTCGGCTGAGAGACGCGCGCAGCGACGGCTACGTCCAACTGACGGAGGCCCTTCCGGCGGCGCAACTCCCGCAGCAGCAGACCGACCTTGACATCCTCCATCGGTCCAACGATGGCTTGCGCCGATCTACCCTCACTTACCTGGCTCTGACTCGCCGGCCGGGCCGCGGTCCTTGGCCTCCGGGACGGAGCCGCGGTCCCCCTGGCCTCCGGGAGCGCCGCGGTCCCTGGCCTCCGCGCCCACCGATCTCTCGCATGTGCCCGCGAGGACTGATAGTGGAAGCGGTGCCCGCCCCCGGCTGGCAGCGGACCGCGGCTGCCTGCCTATCCACGCTCCTCTGTCGATGGGAAGCGCGGGCGAAGACGTCAAGGCTCCCTGGCCATGCAACTACCACTCCTGGGAGGCATGGATGATGGCTCCGCGTGGCGGGTCGGTGAAGGGCACGTATCTTGGCTCCCACCGGCGCAGGAACCCCCAAATATGCTTCGGGGGATCGGTAGTGGACATACACGAGTCATCCGGGAGGTCGCGTCCATGAGGGGTGACGCGTCCCCACGCTCCGACGACGCATCGCCGCGCTCAGTGCGGCCAGGCGACGCCTCCCCAAGGCGCTGTCGGCGAAGCAGCCCCTAACTACCAGTCCAGGGAGGCATGGATGAGGATCCAGAGAAACGCGGGGCGGCCTAGCGCGGCTCGATCTATAGCGTCTCGTTCGCGCTGCCCAGCTCGCACACCATCGAGTTCCGCCCGACCGGTGCCAAGGTGAGCACATCGCGTGGCACGCGCGTCGACTTCGACGCGTTCATCGCCATCCTAGAGGCGACTCCCTAGGGGCTCGCCTCGGCACCGTAATACCATCGAGGCATCCCGCGCGATACCGCTGGGGCAGCGGTCTTCACCGGCATCGCCACTACCTCGAGGCTATGCGCCACGGCGCGTTTCGTGCAGAACCTCACCGACAAGGTCGCATACAGCTTCTGTGGCTCGTTGTGCCCGCCACCATCGTCCTGCTCATGACGTCGCTTATCGCGCGCCCGCTGCCGGTTCCTGGTTCTTCCGCACTGTGGCGTTTCTGATCCTACGTGCTCAACATAGTCGTCGTGGGTGTCGTCTGGCGATGGATCTACCCGCCGGCGTGTGGACCGCTCCACCAGACCTGATCTTCATCCCCGGCATGATCGGAGGCGCGCTCCAGGGTTGAGGCCGGGCCGCGCATCCACGATCATTCTGGCGTTCCGAGGGGATGCGGATGCGATACCATTCGATGGCACTGCGCGGCCACAGCCGCGAACGGGCCCAGCTGCCTCGCAGCCCAAAGGAGGGAAGCCCGGAACAACGATTCGCCGACCCCGCCGACCCGGAGCCGAGCCCGCTGGACACGCTGCCCCGCCGGCACGGACCCCACCGTCATGCATCGAGGGAGCGGACATGGAGAAACTGATCGCGGAACTGATCGGTACGGCGCTCTTGATCATCCTCGGCGACGGCGTCGTCGCCGGCGTGCTGCTCGCCCGTTCCAAAGCGCAGAACGCGGGCTGGATCGTCATCACCGCCGGGTGGGGCTTCGCCGTAGCGGTCGCTGTCTATGCCGTTGGCAGCATCAGCGGCGCACACATCAACCCGGCCGTCACCATTGGCCTGGCGGTCACCGGGGGCCTGCCCTGGGGGGACGTCCCGCTCTACTTGGCCGGCCAGTTCGTCGGCGCGTTCCTGGGGGCTGTGGTCGTTTATTTCCACTACTTGCCTCACTGGCGCGAGACGGATGACCCGGGCCTCAAGCTCGCCGTCTTCAGCACCGGCCCGGCCATCCGCAACGTGCCGGCCAACCTCATCAGCGAGATCGTCGGCACGTTCATCCTGGTCGTGGGCGTCCTGGCCATCGTCTCCAACGACGCCGGAGCGCTGACGCCTCTGCTCGTCGGCTTCCTCGTCTTCGGCATCGGCCTGTCGCTGGGCGGCCCCACCGGCTACGCCATCAATCCCGCGCGCGACCTCGGGCCACGTCTCGCCCATTTCCTCTTGCCCATCGCGGGCAAGGGCGAGTCGGACTGGCAGTACTCATGGATCCCGGTCGTGGGACCCGTCATCGGCGGCATCCTGGGCGCGATCTTCTACCAGATCGTCTTCACGAACTTCCTCCTGAACGCGGCCCCGTGACGCCATGAAGAAGCTCATCAACTTACCCGACCGCGTCGTCGAGGAGGCGCTGGCTGGGATGGTCGCGGCGCACGGCGATCTCCTGCGGCTCGAGGAGCCCAACGTGCTGGTGCGCCGGGACGCTCCGCGCCAGGGAAGGGTGGGCGTCATCAGTGGCGGAGGCTCGGGCCACGAGCCGATGCACGGCGGGTTCGTGGGCCGGGGCATGCTCGATGCGGCGTGCGCCGGCGCGGTCTTCACGTCGCCGGTCCCCGATCAGATGCTGGCCGCGACCAAGGCGGTCGACGGTGGGGCCGGCGTGCTGCACATCATCAAGAACTACACCGGAGACATCATGAACTTCGAACTGGCAGCCGAGTTGGCCCAGGCCGAAGGGACCGAGGTCGCATCGGTCGTCATCGCCGACGACGTGGCCGTCCAGGACTCGCTGTACACGGCTGGTCGTCGGGGCGTGGGCGGCACGGTCCTAGCCGAAAAGATCGTCGGGGCGGCAGCGGAGGAGGGCGCCGACCTCCAGGCCGTCAAGGCGCTCTGCCAGCGGGTGCAGGACAACGCTCGCTCGATGGGCATGGCACTCACCAGCTGCACCGTGCCGGCTGCCGGCACCCCGACCTTCGAGCTCAGCGACGACGAGATGGAGATCGGCATCGGCATCCACGGCGAGCCCGGCCGGCGGCGCGTCAAGCTGGCATCCGCTGACGAGATCGCCGACATGCTGGTAGCACCCATCCTGGAGGAAGGCGTCTTCGCCCGAGGCGACTCCGTCCTCGCCTTCGTCAACGGGATGGGCGGCACGCCACTCATCGAGCTGTACGTCGTGTACCGCAAGGTCGACGAGATCCTCCGCGCCCGCGGCATCGAGATCGCGCGCAACCTGGTCGGCAGCTACATCACCTCGCTCGAGATGGCCGGGACATCGGTCACGCTGCTCAAGCTCGACGACGAGATGACCCGTTATTGGGACGCGCCCGTCCACACGCCGGCCCTACGCTGGGGCGTGTAGCGGGCGATGCCCATCACCACCCCGGACCTGGCCGACGCGTTCCGGCTCTTCGGCGAGCGGCTCGCCGAGGAACGTGACGCGCTGACCCGCCTGGACCAGGCGATCGGCGACGGCGATCACGGCATCAACATGGACCGCGGCTTCCAGGCCGTGCTGGGATCGCTGCCGACGTTCCTCGACGACGGTCCCGGCGCGCTCTGCAAGCAGGTCGGGATGAGACTCATCTCGACCGTCGGTGGAGCGAGCGGCCCGCTCTACGGGACGTTCTTCCTGCGCATGGGCACCGCCATGGGCACCGCCGAGAAGCTGGAGCCGGTCGAGCTAGTGGCCGCACTCCGGGCCGGTCTGGAGGGCGTGATCCAGCGTGGGAAGGCCGTGCCGGATGACAAGACCATGGTCGATGCGATGCGCCCGGCCATCGAGGCACTCGAGGTGAGCGTCGGTGGCGACTGGCAGGAAGCCCTGGCCAGCGCGGCCTGTGCGGCTCGGCAGGGGCGCGACCGGGTGACACCGCTCGTCGCCCGCAAGGGTCGCGCCAGCTACCTGGGCGAGCGCTCCACGGGCCACCAGGACCCGGGCGCCACAAGCACCACGATCCTCTTCGAATCGCTCCACGACGCTCTCGCCACCATCAGCTGACGGCCGCCCCGCAGCGGCCGCCCCATAGCGACAGGAAGGAGCCACCGATGGCCAAGTACGTTCTCGCCCTGGACCAGGGCACGACCTCCAGCCGTGCCATCCTCTTCAACGAGCGCGGCACGATCGAGGCGGTCGCGAACCAGGAATTCCCGCAGATCTACCCGTCGCCGGGCCATGTCGAGCACGATCCGGAGGCGATCTGGGAGTCGCAGCTGGCGGTCGCGCGGAAGGTGATGCAGGAGAAGGGGGCGACCCCTGACGACATCGCCTCGATCGGCATCGCGAACCAGCGGGAAACGACCGTCGTCTGGGAGAAGGACTCCGGGAAGCCGGTCCAGAACGCCATCGTCTGGCAGAGCCGGATCACCGCTGGGTACTGCGACTCGCTGAAGGCCAAGGGGCTCGAGGACAAGTTCCGCGAGAAGACCGGGCTGCCCATCGACGCCTACTTCTCCGGCACGAAGATCCGCCACATCCTGGAGAGCGACCCCGGGCTGCGGGCGCGGGCCGAGCGTGGCGAGATCCTCTTCGGGAACGTCGACTCCTTCCTGATCTGGCGCCTCACCGGCGGGAAGGTACACGTCACCGACTACTCGAACGCGAGCCGGACGCTCGTCTTCAACATCCACACCCTCGACTGGGACGACGAGCTCCTGGCCGAGATGGGGATCCCGCGCCAGATGATGCCGGCGCCGCGCCCCTCGAGCGAGGTGTACGGCGAGACCGAGGCCGAGTTCTTCGGCAGCCCCATCAAGATCGCCGGCGACGCCGGCGACCAGCAGGCGGCCACCTTCGGTCAGGCCTGTTTCGAGCCGGGCATGGCGAAGCAGACCTATGGCACCGGCGCCTTCATGCTCATCAACACCGGCGAGGAGGCAGTGCCGAGCAAGAACGGCCTGCTCACCACCGTCGCCTGGGGCCTGGGTGGCAAGGTCATCTACGCCCTTGAGGGGTCGGTCTTCATCGCCGGTGCGGCGGTGCAGTGGATCCGCGACGGGCTACGGGTGATCACCGACTCCGCCGACGTGGAGAAGCTCGCCGGCAAGGTCACCGACACGGAGGGTGTGTACATGGTGCCCGCCTTCGTCGGCCTGGGCGCGCCGTACTGGGACCAGTACGCACGTGGCCTGATCATCGGCCTGACGCGTGGCTCGACCATCGAGCACATCGCGCGGGCCACCGTCGACTCGATGGCCTACCAGACCCGCGAGGTGCTGGAGGCGATGCAGGCCGACTCGGGCGTGACGCTCAAGGAGCTCAAGGTCGACGGCGGCGCTGTGGTCAACAACGACCTGATGCAGTTCCAGGCCGACATCCTGGGTGTGCCGGTCGAGCGGCCGGTCGTCTCCGAGACCACCGCGCTGGGAGCCGCCTACCTCGCCGGCCTGGCGGTCGGGTTCTGGAAGGACACCAGCGACGTGGCCAACAACTGGGCGCTCGATCGCCGGTTCGATCCGTCGATGGACGAGTCGCGCCGCGAGCGCCTCTTCGCCGGCTGGAAGAAGGCCGTGCAGCGCTCGCTCGACTGGGAAGAGCGCTCGTGACCGTCGAACGCCGCTGACCCACCTGGTGCAGCCACCGGAGCCGCTCGTCGGGATCGTCATCGTCTCGCACTCTGCAAGGCTTGCCGAGGGCGTGCGAGAACTCGCCGCGCAGATGGCCGGGCCCGACCTCCGACTTGTCGCGGTGGGCGGCGGTCCCGATGGCAGCCTCGGCACCGACGCCTCCCGGATCGCTGACGCCATCCGGGAGGCCGATTCCGGGGCGGGCGTGGTCGTGCTCGGTGATCTGGGCAGCGCCATCCTGGCCAGTCAGGCGGCGCTCGAGATGCTCCCGGCGGACCTGGGTGGGCGCGTTCGGATCAGCGGCGGCCCCGTGGCGGAGGGGTCGGTGCTTGCCGCCGTGCAGGCGTCCATCGGCGAGTCCCTCCAGCAGGTGCTGGACGCGGCCGGCTCCGCGCGCGATCTCGACAAGGGCGCCGGCTGAGGACCGGCCGGGTGGAGGAGCTGGAACTGAGGGTCGTCAATCGCACGGGGCTCCACGCCCGCCCTGCGGCGCTCTTCGTGCGAACGGCCGGCGGCTACCGATCGGCGATCCACGTGGAGAATGTCACCCGCGGCCAGGCACCGGTCGATGCGAAGCGCATGCTTGCGGTCCTGGGCCTGGGCGTCGAACAGGGCCATACCGTCCGGATCCGGGCTGAGGGTGACGACGAGGCGGCGGCCATCGTCGGGCTGCGCGAGCTGATCGCCAGCGGCTTCGGGGAGCCGATCGATGAGGGTCCGGCCCGGATACCGGGCCCTCCCCGGGGCGCCGCAGCGCCCGATGGGCCCGCAGCGCCCGATGGGCCCGCAGCGCCCGATGGGCCGGTCGTCGCGCCCGGTGGGCCGCATGTCCTGCCAGGCGTCCTCGCGGCTCCCGGCATCGCCATGGGACCGGCCTGGGTGGCAGGGGCGACGTCCCCGGCCGACGGGACGGCCGTGTCGCAGCCCGCGCTCTCGATCCGCGATGGCGCGGCCCGTGCCGCCGGGGACCTCAGGGCGCTCGCGCTGCGCCTCGCCGATCATGGTGCGGCCAGTGACGAGCTGGCCATCCTCGAGGCACAGGCCGAGATGGCGCTGGATGAGCAGCTCCTGTCCGACGCGGAGCACAGGGCGGTCGCGGGTCTTCATCCCGCGCTCGCCGTCGAAGCCGCGGCGGCACCGGTCGCCGCGCGGCTCGCGGCCTTCGAGGATGAGGTGCTCGCGGCTCGGGCAGCGGATGTCCGTGACGTCGCGGCACGCATCGCGCGATGGATCCGCGGCGAGACCGTCGCGCTCCCCGACACGCCTTCGGTCGCCGTCGCGGACGATCTCCCGCCGTCGGTCATCGCCGAGATCCAGCCAGGGTGGCTCCTCGCGATCGCCCTGGTATCGGGCTCGCCCACTGCGCACGCGGCGATCCTCGCCCGCGCGCTCGGCATCCCTGCCGTCGTCGGGGTCGCCGGCCTGCTTGATGCCATCCGGGCGGCCGCGGGCGAAGGGTCGGTGGCCGCCGTGGCGGTAGACGGCGAACGTGGCGAAGTCATCGTCGCTCCGGACGAGGAAAGGCGGCGGGAGCTGCGTGACCGGGCGGCGGTAGCCGCGCGGCGAGCGGAGGAGGATCGGGCGGCATCTCGCGCCGCCATCCCAGGGGCGCACGGCATCCTCCGCATCGGGCGCGGCCGCGACGTGAGGGAGGTGCGTCTCGTGGCGAACATCGGACGCCCGGAAGAGGCTGCTCGGGCGATCGAGGCCGGGGCGGGCGGCGTGGGGCTTTTCCGCACGGAGTTCCTGTTCATGGGCCGATCCGGTCCCCCCGGCGAGGAGGAGCAGGCGCAGGCCTACGGGCAGGTCCTCCGGGCCTTCGGGCAGGACCGCCCCGTGGTCATCCGCCTGGTGGACATCGGGGGCGACAAGGCCATCCCCTACCTGGGTCTGACGGCCGAAGCCAATCCGTTCCTGGGCGTGCGAGCGATCCGGCTGGCGTACGGCACCCCGGGCCTGCTCCTCGCCCAGCTCCGGGCGATCATGCGTGCGGCGACCTCGGCCGGCGTCACCCCCCACATCATGGTGCCGATGGTCGCAACGGTCGAGGACCTGGATCTGTTCTTCTCGCTTCGAGACCAGGCTCTGGGGACTGTCGTTGCCGAAGGGCTGACCGTCCCGGGCCGGATCGTGAGCGGCGTCATGATCGAGGTGCCATCGGCCGTCCTCCTCGCGACCGAGCTCGCCCAGCGCGTCGACTTCTTCAGCATCGGGACGAACGACCTGAGCCAGTACCTTCTGGCGGCCGACCGTACCAACCCGGCGCTGGATCGGCTCCACGACGCACTCCACCCGGCCGTCCTGCGCGCGATACGGTCGACCGTCGACGCCGCCGCCGCCGCGCGCATCCCGGTCTCGGTGTGCGGCGAGCTGGCGGGAGACCCGGACGGAGCGCTTGTCCTGACCGGCCTCGGCGTGGATGAGCTCTCGATGGACGCGGGATCGCTGGGTCGTGTAGCCCGCGCGCTCCGGGACGCATACCCCGAGAGCCTCCGGGGCCTGGCGCAGCGTGCCCGGGCGGCCGCCAGCGCTCCAGAAGTGCGCGATCTGGTCCGGGCGCTCGACGCGGGGACTTCGGTGTAGAAGGGCCGTCGGGTGGTCGATACACTCATCACGTGATGGGGCGAGGACGACGATGGGCGAGCGGATGTTGACGCCGGACGTCCTGGTCATCGGCGGGGGCGCGACCGGGGCTGGGCTCCTGCGCGACCTGGCTCGACGCGGGCTCCGGTGCCTCCTGGTGGATCGGTCCGACTTCGGGACAGGCACCAGTGGGCGGTACCACGGGCTGTTGCATTCGGGCGGCCGGTACGTCAGCAAGGACCCGTCGGCCGCGCGCGAGTGCATCGTCGAGAACCAGGTGCTGCGTCGTATCGCAGCCGGCTGCATCGAGGACACGGGTGGGATCTTCGTCGCCACGCCCGATGATCCCGATGACTACGTCGATGCCTTCCCCGGCGCCTGTGCCGCGGCCGGCATCGACTGTGACGAGATCCCGGTGACGGAGACGCTCCGGCGCGAGCCGGCCCTGAGCCCGGCCATCCGGCGCGCCTTCCGCGTCCCGGATGCGGCGCTCGAGCCATGGCAGCTCATCGAGGCGAACCTGGCCGACGCGCGGGCCCACGGCGCGGACGCTTGGCCGTATCAGCGGGTCGTGGCGATACAGCGCGACGGGCGTCGGATCTCCGGCGTAACCGTGCGCGACGAGCGGTCGGGGGCCTCGACGCGGGTCGTCCCGAGGATGATCGCCTCGGCGGCCGGAGCGTGGGCAGGCCAGGTCGCGGCGCTGGCAGGCGTCGAGCTCATGATGTCGCCCGGCAAGGGAACGATGATCGTCTACAACCAACGCATGACCGATACCGTCGTCAACCGCTGCCACCCGCCCGGTGACGGCGACATCATGGTCCCCGTCCACACGGTGGCCATCCTCGGCACGACCGAGGAGCTGGTGGAGGATCCAGACGACGACGAGACCAGTTCGGACGAAGTGCAGGCGCTCATCAACGAAGGAGAGGCGCTCTTCCCGGCACTACGGCGGATGCGCGTCCTGCGGGCGTACACGGGCGTCCGGCCGCTCTACCGGGACCCGGCTGTCCAGGGCCCGGAAGCCAGCGACGACGGCCGGGCGATCTCGCGAAGCCACATCATCCTCGACCACGAGGCTCGCGACGGCGTAGAGGGTCTCATTTCGATCGTCGGCGGCAAGCTCACGACGTACCGGCTGATGGCCGAGCAGGCCGCCAACGCCGTCTGCGCGAAGCTCGGCATGAGTGAGCCCTGCACCACTGCAGGGGAGCCGCTGCCCGGCATGGGGGACAGCCGCGCCCACTGGCTGGGCCACCGGCTGGCCGAGCACGAGGACCGCGGGGGAGGGGATGCCGACCTGATCTGCGAGTGCGAGATGGTCACCCACGCCATGCTCGAGCGGTTCCTGGACCGGCGCGGTCCCTGCTCCATCGACGACATCCGGCGCGGCACACGCTTGGGCATGGGCCCGTGCCAGGGCGGGTTCTGCACGTTTCGCGCGGCGGCCATCATGGCAGAGCGCGCCCCGGATGGGCACACCGACCGGGCCGCACCCGGAGGGTCGGCGTCGGATCCGGAGGGCGCCCTGTCGACCTTCCTCAACGAGCGATCGAAGGGCACGCGGGCCGTCGCATGGGGACGCCAACTCCAGGAGCTCTGGATGGTGACCGGCATTTATGTCGGCGTTATGGGCCTCGAGGGAAGCAGCTCGGAGCATGGTGGCGAGGCGACGGAGGATCACGGTGCCGTCAGCTGACGCAGTCGTCGTCGGGGCCGGTCTGGCGGGACTGAGCGCCACGCTGGCGCTGGCGGAGGCCGGCGCTCGAGTCCACTTGCTGGCGAAGGGCCATGCCAGCACGCATTGGGCGTCAGGCGGACTGGACGTCGCTGCGCTGCCCCGAGCCGTCACGGTCCGCGAGGCTGTGGCCCGGCTGGCCGACGATGCCCGTCATCCGTATGCCATCCTGTCCGACGCTCTCCCGCCCGCGCTGGAGTGGATCCGAGGGATGCTCCAGCATGAGGGGCTGCCGTACGTAGGCACCATCGACGGACCCGTCGTGCCTGTGCCCACGTCTATCGGGGCGACGAGGCCGGCGGCGATCCTACCGGCTGCTCAGGCCGCTGCGCTGCGGCCGTGGGAGCCCGGTGAGCGGCTCGTGGTCTGCGGGCCGGGCGGCTTCAAGGACTACTGGCCGCATGCCATCGCCCGTGGGCTCAGGCGAGCCGGCGCGTGGTGGGGCAGCGCCGGGCCGGAGCGTGTCGACCCGCTCGTGGTCGAACTGCCGGGAGTGCGGGATCGACTCAATCTCGACGCGATCGAGTTGGCGCGGCTTTTCGAGGAGCCTGGTTGGCGTTGGGACGCCTTCGCGGCCATCCGCCGGGCGCTGATCATTGGCGGGCTGGATGGACCCGGGCGGATGGCCCTGCCTGCGGTCCTCGGCCTGGACGACCATGCGGCGGTCCTGGCCGAAGCGACATCCGAGTTGCCGCTGGAGCCGTTCGAGGTGCCACTCACGCCGCCAAGCGTCCCCGGGCTGCGCCTCTATCGCGCACTCCGCGCGGCCATCGTGCGCGCCGGCGGGCGCGTCCAGATCGGCCAGGCTGTGGTGCGCATCGGCGTGCGTGATGGACGCATCGTGGAGGTCGCGATGGAGGCTGCAGCGCGTCAGTTCGTGGTCCGGACTGACATGCTGATCATGGCGACGGGCGGCATCGCGGGCGGCGGACTGGTGGGGCACCCTGACGGTACCCTCCGCG
>Ga0136617_10004282_pt1 | contig 12776 bp, 15 predicted proteins | sample AntDrymUQ3222106_2_FD_129672 | JGI IMG/M metagenome (GOLD analysis project Ga0136617, IMG submission 129672) | Polar desert sand microbial communities from Dry Valleys, Antarctica - metaG UQ322 (21.06) | ecosystem: Environmental > Terrestrial > Soil > Desert | place: Antarctica: Dry Valley...
GAACGACTCACGGAAACTGAAGTTCGGTCAAGACGTTCAACGTCACCCGAACGGGAGGAAACAGCCTGGTCCAGGGCGCGGACAGGCCGCAGCGGACTCACGGAACTCTGGGGATATTTGTTACAGCCATGTCACCAATACTAGACATCTTCATCGAATCTCAGGCGCGGGACACTAGAGGGCTGTGGCCGACGAAGTCGGCAAGATCGAGTCAAGTTTTGTTCATGCGGCGAATCCGGCCTCTTGGGTGGGTTGGTTGAGGGCTTGTTGGTAGTTGTGGGCGGCGGTGCGTAGTGAGGTTGGTTGGGGTGGGTCGGGGTCGGTGAGTGCGGCGAGGCCGGGTTGCGGCAGGCGGGTGTGGATGTGGGTCAGCAGCATCGGGTGGTGCAGCCCGGTGTCGGTGACGCGGTAGCGGTGGCTGCCCGGGACTCGGGTGATCAGCCGGTGGCCGCGGAGGCGGCGGAGGTCGTAGCTCATCTGTCCCGCGGTGATGGTGGTGGGCTGGAGGCCCAGCAGGGGCGTGAGGAGGGTGCGCAGGTCGCGGTTGGCGAATCCGTGGGGCAGGAGCCGGAACATCAGCCAGGGTGTGCAGCAGCGCTTGGGTGCGTCGGTCGGTGAAGCGCAGTCCGGGGATTCGGGTGCCGGTGTCGGTGATCAGGGGGTCGTTGACCGCGGTGAAGGCTTGTGCGGTGCGGATCGGGTTGTGGCTGAGTCGCCCGGCGCGCAAGAGGCGCCGGTTGGCGGAGATGCCGATCTCCCGCAGGGCGGGCAGATTACCCAGCAGTTTCCCGATGTCGAAGTCGCGGGTGTTGTTGATGGTGGTCTTGGTGCGCAGGCCCGCCCTTCTTTGTGATATTGCTTGATCGTGGTGTGCTTGTCGTCGATGTGCAGGCTGGGGGTGACCCCGGCGGTGATCACCCTGGTGCGGAATCGGCCCGGGGTCGGGTGCCGACCCTTGGCGATGATGCGCCGGTCGAAGATCAGGCTGACCTGGTCGGGGCGCCCGGCGTCGAGGTTGTCGCGGATGACCTGTTCGAAGAACACCCGCCCCGACACCGGCTGGTCCAGCATCTGGGTCAGGGAAAATTCCGCCTGCAGGATCGAGATGTCATAGCGGTAGCCGACCTCGCGGTCGGCCGCGGTGAACGGGTGCGGCAGGATCGCCAACCACTTCCGCAGCAACGCCTCGATCTGCGCAGGCCCCCACCGGTCGCAGATCTCCTGTACCGCGGTAGCGTCATCGACGGCGGCGAACCCGTTGTCCAACGCGGTGAACCCGATCCCCTCCTTGGCTGCTTGGCGCTTGGCCCACTCGTGGCCATTGATGCACAGCTTGGCGTTATCGGGGAAGTACGAGCTGAACTTCAGGAAGAACGGCCCGAAGTCGGCGTCCACCGCGTACACAGAGAACTGGTTGATCACCCCGGGCGAGCGGACGATCCACGGGTAGGCCCGGCCCTCGGCGTTGCGACGTTTCTCGGTGCGGAACACCGAAGTTCTTCTCCTGCGCCCGCCCGATGAACACCACCCCCTCCTCCGCGGTGAACGACACCAGATGCTCGTGCATGACGTCGTCCTTGCGTTGGCCCCGAACGAAGTCGACCAGGGGTACCCCGTGGTCGCGGGCGTAGCGGCGGATGTCGGCGGTGAACCTGTCGCTGATCTTCCCCAGCGGCGCGGTCGACGCAATCGGCCACCCCCAACTGCCGATGCACGTACCCGACCAGCCCGGCGGCGTACTGCAGCTGCGGCACGTACACGTTGCAGTACATCCGGTCGATGCACTCGATCTCGAACACGGTGTGATCATCAAGGACATCGGCGACACTGCGCGCTACGGTCATGATGGGCTCCGGTCAGACGGGCGGCCAGTAGGCCAACCAACCGCTCCAAGCGGTTCATACACCGGACCGGCCCTCCGGTCACGGTCTCCGCGCCGACCGGAGCCCACCCACCCACCCACCCAACCCGACCACGACACGGCTCGTCGGGCTGGGGCGAAGCCCCGTTAGTTGTTCCCCTTCCGCAGGTGCTCGCTGACGTAGGCGAACAGGGGATCACCGGTCGCGGCCGCCGACTCCAGGTTCGGCTGGTACGTGGCGTACCAGTGCGCGATCGCCACGGCCTTCTCCTCAATCCCCAGCTTGCCCCACTCCTCGCTGCCGTCGGGCACCGTGTCGGGCAGATCGAACTGGGCGAACAGCGCGGGGTACTCCCACGTCGAGTCGCTGTGGGCGGCGTCCCACACGTGGGTCAGCTCGTGGATGAAGGTCTTGCCCGGTGCGGGCAGCGGGTCCTCGTCGACGTCGTTCATCGGGTTGTCGAACGCCTCGGGGCCGAGATGGACCAGGTAGCGGTCGCCGTCCTTGGAGGTGAACGCCGAGTCCTTGGGGTTCTTGAGGTTGGTGATCCACACAAGGTCAAAGTGCGGCAGCTCGCTGCCGAACACCCTGCGCGCCCACGTCCACTCCTCGTCGGTCATGGGCCGAGCGGTGGCCCCGAACGCCGGGGTGTCGAGGAACGGCACGTGCATCGGCACGACGACGGCGGCGGCGGGGATGAGCAGCCACATGCCCCTGGTGCCGACGGTAAGGATGCTGAAGCCCAGCCAGCCATTGGTGCCGAGGTCGCCGGACACCAGGTCCTCCAGCGCCCGGCCGATGCCGAGCCCCAGGACCAGGACGCCACCGAGGGCGTGCAGGACGTCGGTGCCGAGGTGGCCGCCGAGGACGTCGTCGACCAGGCTCTGCAGCGCGCCGCCGACGCCGTCGTTCTTCACCGCGTGCGAGACAACCGGCGGGATCGAGGGGGACGTGCGAATCTGCCGGTAATGGAACTGCTTCCTCGGGTCGGCCCCCAGGTCGACCCAGTCGTAGCTGCGGTCCTCGTCGCCGAACGGCTCCCACCCGTCGACGTGCCCGGCGCGGTAGCTCTCGAGCGCGACGAACCCGCCGAACGCGGGTGCGATCACGCTGGCCTGCACGACGAAGTCGTAGGGGTCGAAGCCGGAGCCGTGCATGTGGCCGCGGACGTAGTGCGACCCGGTGTCCTCCCACAGGCTGCCAAGCAGTCCAAGGATCTTGCCGGGGTGCACGAGCTGCTGCACAAGTGGCGGTTCTTCGCCCATGCCGAGCTGACGGATCCGGGCAGCTACTTTCGGGTGCTGGCCACAGTGGCCGCGATCCAGGCCACCGGCCGGGCGGCGCCGGGCAGTGTGTCGGCCGAGGAGGTCCGGCCCTGATCCGGGCGCGGCTGGCCGGGTAGGGCGTGTATCGGGTCATCACCCACCCCGACGCCCTCGACCAGATCGCCGCGCTGCCCACCGCGGCCCTTGCCGGCTACGCCGAGGTGCTCGACGCGCTGGAGCTCGCACCCTGGAACGGGCCACCACAGAACAAGGGCAACCCCGAAGGCGCCCTACGGCGGCGGGTGTTCGGGCCCGGCGCCGCCGGGCACGTCGTGTACCTCATCCTCGAAGCGCAGCATGAGATCCACGTCGTACTCGTGCAGTGGCTGGGTGTTGGCCGTCGCTGGGCATGTAGCTGTGACGTGCGCCGGTATGTGGCGTAGTTCCAGCGGTGCTGAATGGCGGTGTGCCGCTGCGGCGCGACCTGGATCGCCGTGCTGGCCGTCCTGCCCCTGCGGTGGCGGTTCCCGGTCCCGCAGCGCACAGGGCCAACGCAGGACCCGATCAGGAGCCGCGCGGGACCGGCTACGGATCGGGGCCCACGCAGCTGCCGCGGCGCATTGTGACGCGCACGCAGGCGAGTAGGTTGACGCCACGTCCGTCGGTGCCCGTTTCTGCCATCGCCGGCCCCCGTGCCTGGGGGCCCGCGCGAGGACCGGAGCCGGTGGCAACGAGATGAGGTCGCCGGTCATGTGGACTCCTGGCTCCGTCCGGGCGGCTCGGGTTCCTTGTGGCTGAGCTGGGGGTGGTGACCCGGGCGCTGCTGGGCATCGCCCGCAATGGCTCGGACGACCGGGTGTTGGCCGGGCAGATCTGCGCGGCGTGCGTGGCCGGGCTCGACATCGACGGCGCGGGCATGTCGTTGCTGACCGGCAGCCCGTCGCGGGAGACGTTGTGGGCCACCGACGCGACCGCGGATCTGCTGGAGGAGCTGCAGTTCACCCTGAACGAGGGCGCGTGCATGGAGGCCGCGGCGACCGGGTCACCGGTGCTGGTGCCGGATCTGCGCCACAGCGTCCACATGCCGCGCTGGCCGATGTTCGCCGCAGCCGTCATCGAGCAGACCGAGGTGGGGGCGCTGTTCGCGCTGCCGCTGCAGTGGGGCACGACCAACCTCGGAGTGCTGGACCTCTACCGGGTCACCCCCGGCGAGCTGAGCCGGGAGCAGTATCAGGACGCGCTGTCCGCGGCCGACACCGCGGCGTTGATGATGCTCGGGTTACGCACCGACCCCGCCGGCAGCAACGGCGACGGTGCGGGTGACGGGGCAGCGGCGTTGGATCCGGCCGTCGGTGGGCGCGCGGAGATTCACCAGGCCACCGGCATGGTGCTGATCCAGCTGGGCATCCCCGCGGTCGACGCGCTAGCCCGGATGCGCGGGCACGCCTTCGTGGCGCAGCGGCTGCTGATCGACGTGGCCCGCGACGTGGTCGCGCGGCGGCTGGTCTTCACCCCAGACATGAGACAGCCGGGGGAACACCCCAAGGAGGAGGAGCCGACGTGAGCCAGGCCGAACCCGGTCGCGAGCAGTTGGTGAGCGAGGCGTTCATCGCGCTGGCCGACACCCTGGTCGACGACTACGACATCATCGATCTGCTCGACCGCCTCGTGGGCTACAGCGTCGCGCTGCTGGCCGCGGACGCGGCCGGGCTGATGCTCGGCGACGCCCGGCGCGAGCTGCGGGTGGTCGCGGCGTCGAGCGAGGACGCCGAGTTGATGGAGCTGCTGCAGCTGCAGAACGAACAGGGCCCGTGCCTGGACTGCTACCGCAGCGCCGCCCAGGTCCACGTGCCCGACCTCTCCGCGGCCGCGCACCGGTGGCCGCTGTTCGTGGCCGCGGTCGCCGAGCAGGGTGGGTTCGCCTCGGTGCACGCGCTGCCGCTGCGGCTGCGCGGGGAGTCGGTCGGCGCGATGAACCTGTTCCATCATCAGCCCGGGCCATTGCCGGTGGCTGATCTGGCGCTGGGCCAGGCGTTGGCCGACGTGGCCACCATCGGGATCCTGCAGGAGCGCGCCGTGCGCCGCGGCGAGGTCCTCAACGAGCAGCTGCAGACCGCGTTGAACAGCCGGGTGGTCATCGAGCAGGCCAAGGGCGTGCTTGCCCAACATGGGGGCCTGTCCATGCACGCCGCGTTCGACCAGTTGTGGGGCTACGCCCGCGGCAACAACCTGCGGCTCTCCGGCGTCGCCCGCCGGCTCGTCGAGGGCAACCTCGACCCCGCCGAGCTCACCTCGCCGGTACCGTCGTCGGCACCAAGGTAACCGTCCGCGCGCGAGCCGGGTAGATTCCCGTTGTCGCCCGAGACCCCGGTGATCGCCACAGTCGTCTGCCGGAAGGGGTCTGCGATGTCGGCCCGCGACGCGAGCGCCAGCGCTGGCGCGCATCCCGTCGCGGTGCACCCGCTCCAGCAGTACTCGCATGCCTCGGTGTGCTCGTGCAGCCGCGAGATTCTGCCCGACCCCGGCGGGGACATCCTGATCGTGCGGGTCGCCGGCGAGGTTGACCTGCTCACCTACCCTGCCGTGGCCGCGGCGCTCACCGAAGGGGTCGCCGCCAAGCCCGCTCACCTGATCGTCGACGTGGCGGGCGTGGGGTTCTGCTGCGCCCGCGGGCTGGGCCTGTTCGTCGTCGAGACTGCGCTGGCAGCCGCGGGGGAGGGCATCGGCTACGTCCTGACCGGCCTGCCGCGCCAGCTCGAACGCCTCTGCTCCGTCGTGTGGGCCCCAGACTTCCTCCCGGTCCGATACCCCAGCGCAGCCCGCGCAGTGAGCGCCATCCGCCGGTCCGCACCCGCGCCGGACGCCGCCCGCGAGGCGGGACCGCCCGATTCGAGGCCGGGGATGTGGGGATCCCGACCTGCAGAACTCCCTACCCCGACTGCGGAGGGCTGGTGACAACGACCGAGCCGCACGACGACGTCATCCCACAGCAAACCGGGCAGGACATCCCTTAACTTCGAGCTACTGGTCGTGGCGTCGGGTGAGGAGGTCGACGATCTGCTGCATGCCGGCGCCGGTCTGGTCGAGCTTGCCGCGCATCTCGGCGAACCCGTTGTCGACCTTGGTCTCCAGGCTTGTCATGCGCTCGTCGATACCGTCGAGGCGGTGCTCGACCCGGTCGAAGCGGCCGGCGGTCTGCACGCCGAGTGCGTTGATGGCCTGCCGGTTGGCGTCGACCTTGATGCTCAGGTCGGCGAGGTCGCGGTCGCGGGCTGCGGTGAGGTGGCGGGCGGCTGCGGCGTCGGCGGCGACCTCTTCCATCCGGGATTCGAGCGCGGCGAGCCGGGCCTCGACGTCGGATGGGTTGGTCACGAGGGTGAGGGTACCGGCGCCCCGGTACGGGCGGGACCGTGGAGGGACCGCCCACGACGGACCGACACGCCGCCGATCCGGGATAGCCACAGGGAGATCAGCTGTCCGCAGAGAGGGAGATGCGGTGTCCGCCTACAGGGAGATTGGCGTGTCCGCTGTCAAGGGAGGGGGCTGCAATGCCGAAAGATGCACCGCCGAACGGCGGCGCCCCGGAATCGGCGGCCCCGGTGGGTCGTGGACGCGGGTATCGGGGATGCAGGAAAGCTTCACCGTTGGGCGGTGGCCGATCCGGGCCGCCGGTTCGATGATCTGTTCAACCTCGTGTGTGACCCGGCGGCGCTGGTGGTGGCGTTCGACCGGGTCGCCGGTAACACCGGGGCCCGCACCCTTGGCGTGGACGGCCTGGCCCGAGGGGTGCCCCACCGCGTCCCCTGGCGGTCGTCAACGCCACGCGACGGCCTTGTGCTTCCGGTGCCCCCGGGAGCGGGGTGTGTGCGGGCCGGCGGCCGCGCGCGGGACCCTCCCTCGTGCGCGAGCCGCCGGCATCGACAGGCCCTAGCGCGGAGGCTCGGCCGCGCGGTGCATCGCCGCCGTGTTACCCCGGCAGGCGCCTGCGTGCCGAGGTACCGCGTTGGGCCTGGTGGTGCGCCCCTGGTCAGCGGGTCACGGTGGACACGATGAACGGCGCGGCCGCCTGCAAGACCTCCTCGCGGCTCATCGGGGTTTCGGTGGCGCCCATGTAGACCCCGCCCTCAGCCGGCTTCTCCAGCAGCACCCCGAGGATGGCGGCGTGGCGGGCCTCGACCCCGAAGATGCTCGCCGCGGCCGAGAGCAGCTCCTTCTCCGCGAACAGCGACGGCGCCGCGCCTAGGTAGGCCGACACCCCGAGGTTCTCGAAGGTGTAGGCGGCGTCGAGGTAACTGGCTGAGGAGGCGAACGCCTGGCCGAAGTCGACCTCCGGGGCCGGGACGGGCGAGCCGCCCAGCTTGTTGATCGTGTCGGTGATGACCATGACGTGGGCCTCCTCGTCGGTCTGGATCTTCTGCAGGTATTGCGCGGCCTTCCCGTCGAGCAGGCTGGCCGCGTTGCCCTGGCGGTAGAACTCGGCCTCCAGGTACTCCAGGGTCAGGGCGTAGTTCAGGACGTCGACCGGGTTGTCGAAGTCCCCGTCCTGCGCGAAGGCGAACTTGGTGCCGAGCATCTGCAGCGCGATCGAGGCCGGGATGACGGTGGCGGCCCCGCGGATCAGGTCACGTCGTTTCATGGCGAGTCTCCCTTCGGGTCAGGACTGGATGAACTGGCCGGCGGCCGCGAGGACCTCGGCCATGGGCTTGTTGGCCTCGAACGGGGCCGGGAACGGGTCGCCGCCGAGCAGGTCGGCGATCACCGCGGCGTGGCGTGATTCCACGCCGGCGATCGCCGCTGCGGCGCCGAGGATCTCCGCGCTCTGGATGAGGGGCACCTGGCCGTGGTAGGCGGTCACGCCGAGCTCCTCGAACATCGAGGCCGCGGTGAGGAACATGTTCTTGTCGGTGAAGGTGCCCTCGGGGAACATGAACTTCGGCATCTCGGCGGGTTTGCCGCCCAGTGACTGGACGGTCTGGGTCAGGGCCGTGACGTGGGCCTTCTCGTGGTCGCGGATCGGGGTCACGAGTTCGAGGTCCCGTCCGGACAACACGTTGCCCGCGAGGCCCTGGGTGTAGAACTCGGCCTCCAGATATTCCAAGGTCAGGGCGTAGTTGAGGATCTCCAGGTCGCTGGCGGAGTCCTGGGCGAAGGCGCGCGGGTCGCCTGCGGTGTAGGCGACGAAGGCGCCTCCGACGCCGACCAGTGCGGCGCCCTTGATGAAGGTGCGCCGGCTGGACTCCTCACGGAAGGCCATCACCGGGCGCCCATCGAACAGCGCGTATGCGGGTCGGGGTTCGGGTGTGGGGGGTTGCATGTGGATGAACACGTCCTTCTGCTTCTCGATGGTCGTACGGTCGTCCTTGCGCCCTGGCTCCCGGGGTCCGGCTGGTGTCCCGGGAGCGTGCTCAGCTCCCCTCGTCTGATGTGGACACGGCGGCACGCACCACGATGCGGTGGGTGCGCTGGCCCTTGGGTGTGCACGCAAAGAGCGTGAGCTCGCGTGCGGCGGGATCGGTGGGCTGGCGCAGCACGAACTGCGCGTACTCCGCCTCCGGCAGGATTGAGGTCTCGACGACCCGGTAGGTGACCGGAACCGCCGGCGCCCCGGCCGGGGTCAGCACGATCGGGTCGCCCGGCTCCAGCAGGTCCAGATCGCCGAACGGGTGGGTGTAGGTGGTCCGGTGCCCGGAGATGACCCCGTTGCCGGGTTGCCCGGGTAGCGCGGTGCCTGGCCAGTGGCCCGGGCCGCGTTCGAGCACCGGTGGGTGCACCCCGGCCCCGAACTCGGCATCGAGCCCGGTGGTGGGGAACGCGATGCGGCCCAGCGCGACGTACGGGCCGGGCGCGGTCGCGATCGACGCGAGCTGGGACTCGTCGACCGGGTAGTCCGGCGACAGCGCTGCCGCACGCAGCTCGTCGCGGATCGCCAGGACCTGGTCCCAGGTCGGCGGCTCATCCGCGCGCCCTATCGGCGCACCTTCGTCCGGTGCGGCGACCCCACCGGCCAGCATCGGCACGACTACCAGGAACGCAGCAGCCAGGGCCAGTACCGCGGCGGACCAGGCGTACCCTCCTCGCCTGCTGCGCACGTGTGACGACCTCATCGGCACCGTCCTGATCGGGTTGGCTACAGCGCGAAGTCCGGACACTGGTGGCATTCAGTAACCGAGGTTCGGTTCTTCGAAGTGGTTCGGTTCTTCGAAGTGGTTCGGTTCACCCGAATCGCCGCGGCGTGTCTCCCCGTGCTGTCCGCGAGGTGTCGGTGCCGTCTCGGGCCGGCGCAGCGAGGGTGATCTGCGCGCCGCGGAACTGGGTGGCGATGACCATGCCAGCGGCGACCAGGAAGAGGTCCTTAAGGACGTGTTCCCTGAGGGCAACTGGCCGAGAGGGGCTGATCCCCGCGCGACCTCAGTTCTCGCGTTCCGGGAGGTGACCGGCCGGACGGGCGAGGGCGACTTTCAGGCGTTGCAGGCCGGTGACCGTGCGGGCCTTCACCGTGCCCAGCGGCACCCCGGTGAGTTGGGCGATCTCCCGTTGGGTGTAGCCGTCGTAGTAGGCCAGCATGAGCATCTGGCGTTGCGCCGCGGGCAGCCGTCGCAGTGCGTCGCGGACCTGCCCGGCCACGACCGCGCTGATCGCCGCCTCCTCGACGCCGGGATCGGGCCGGATCGGCGGCTGGTCGCGGCGGCGTCGCCACGCGTCCTCGCGGCGCACCAGGTCCACCGATTTGTGGTGCACCAGGGTGAGCAGCCATGTACCGAGACTGGCCTGGTGCGGGTCGTCGCGGGCCGGGTCGCGCCACAGCGCGAGGAACGCTTCCTGCACGGCGTCCTCGGCGAACCCGGGGTCGCGGCAGATCCGCCGGGCCAGCGACCACGATGGGCGGGCGTGCCGGTCGTACACGGTCCCCAGCGCCTCCTGTTCGCCGGCGGCGAGCCGTGCAAGCAGGTCGACCTCCGACGCGCCGGCCGCGCTCCCCACCGGTCAGCTGACGCCGGTCTGGTCACCGAGCTGGCGCTGTTCGGCGCGCCGCTCCGTTCTGGAGCAGCCGAACGGAAGAGTCGGGCCTGTCCACCATGAGCGACGACCCCTTCAGATCCGGGCGGATGACGACCAGTCAGGCGCCGCAGGTTAGTCCCCCCAGCCCAGTGACGGACGTTGACCAGGCCCCGCGGCGCGATGCAGCGGCTACGCGGGCGGTCGAGCGGCCCGTGCCCGCACCCGGTCGATCAGGTCCATCGCCTCGGCTGGCAACAGCAACCCGGTAGCGGCGTCCTCGGCGATCACTGCGACGATGTCATGGGCGACCGTGACCGACCACAGCACGCCGGTGTAGTCATCGACGCGGCCCCTCGCAGGGTGCACCGTGGCCACGGCGGATCGGTGCCGGCGACTGGCCGCCAGGTCTTGTTTCCGGTGGCGGCTTGGCGACGCGATTCCCGCCCCTGCACGCACCTCGCGTACGGACATGACGACCTCCTGGCAGACGGCAGATGCAGTCGCCAGGGTCCGGGGCAACACATTCGACCGTAAGGTCCAGTGGGTCTGTCAAGCTAACGGTGGTGCGCCACGAGGCGCTGGAAGGTGCTGTCACGGGAGCCGACACCACGGTGGTCACCACCGAGCAGGACCGCCAGCGAGCCGGGCCCCGAGCGCTCCGCCGATGCTCGGCCAGTGTTCCGGGTCGTCGACCCGGCCCGGTCGCACCGGCCGGTGGCCGGTGGCCGCCGCGGTCACGTCGTCGACGAGGCGGCCGGTGCCGGTCAGCGTGGCCGCGCACCAGTGGCCGAGGTGGCCGTCGCGGAGCGCACCGGTCAGGGACATGACCGCACCCGGTACGTCGGCCACGGCCGAGTCAGCGGCCCGGCTGGCCGCCGTCGAGGCCAGCCGCTCCCGACGCGAGCCACCGCCGCCATGCCGCAGGAGCACCGGTCGGCGGCCACGCCGCAGAACGGGCGCGCCACGTACCGAACCCGAGCACTCATCACGCCCTCCGAGGCGGAGCCCGCCGAACGAGCACGCGGTCCCCACGCCCGCGCTCGGCACCGACGAACCATCACCAGCTCACCCGCACGAACATCAACAGCTGACCGACAACTGTGGAACGACGGTAGAACGACAGTGGGTCGGCGCCGCGAAAATGACAGTGCCGTTCTTGATCATCGCCAGTCCTCTCCGGCGACGCTGACCTCGACCAACCTGCCCAGCTCCCTGCCGTGGAGCGTCGATAGAACGACAGTGCAATGGCGCCACGAATGACAGTGCCTCTACGCGGTGCCGTCGCTGCGGCGGCTGGCCCGCCGAGCTGCGGCGATGATCGGCGACAGCCGTAATGCGGTGTTGCGGGCGATGGTTCCGCTGCGTGTCGCCGGGACGAGCAGGTGGGACGCGAGAGCCACGCCGCGTTGGTGGCGGCCGACTTGTCTGCGGTGGCTGTGTTCGTAGCGGCGTAGTGCTGTCGTGGGATCGGAGGGCTCGGCTGCAAGTGCCTCGGCGAGGGTCGCCGCGCCGACGATGGCCATGCTGGAGCCCTCGCCGAACAGCGAGGTACAGCTCGCGGCGTCGCCGACCAGGACCGTCCGCCCCCGTGACCAGGTGTCGATCCGTACTCGGCTGACGGAGTCGAAGTAGAGGTCGTCGGTGGCGCGGACCCGCTCCAGCAGCTCGGGCACCCACCAGCCCATCCCGGCGTAGGCGGCTGTGACCAGCTGCTTGTGGTGCTGTGGGTCGCGGTCGGTGACGTCGGCAAGCGGGCCGTGACGGAAGATGAACGCGGCGCCTTCGCGGCCGGTGGCGGGATGCACGGCGACCGCCCGACCCGGCGCGTTGTGCAGCAGGACGGTCTGGGGGTCCGCGGCGGGCTCGTCGAGGGTTGTCGTGGCGATGTACATGCCGAGGTGTTCGACGAACTGCGCCTCTGGCCCGAACACCAATCGGCGCACCCGTGAGTGCAGCCCGTCGGCACCGGCGACGAGGTCGAACCGACGTGGGGCGGACCGTTCGAACGTCACGTCGACGCCCCGGCCGTCGTCGTTGAGGGCCACGACGGAGTCGTCGTAGACGAATTCTGCGTGGTCGTGACCGGCGCGGGCCAGAATCGCGGCGAGGTCGCTGCGCGGAATCTCCATGTCGCTGGCGCTGGCCTGCGTGGGGATCCACCCGATGCGTCGGCCCCGACCGTCGACGACACTCAGGGTGGTCGCGAGCGTGGCGGCCTGACGCAGTCGGGGCAGCAGGTTCATCTGCTCGACCACGGCCAGGGCGGGGCCGCGGACGTCAACGGGGTTTCCGCTGGACCGCTGCCCCTGTCCTCGCTCGACGACGGTGGTGTCCATCCCTTGCCGGGCCAACCAGTAGGCGAGCGTGGATCCAGCGACGCCCGCACCGACCACCAGCACGCGAGTGCCCATGGGCACATGATGACCGGCTCGTCCGGACCATCGTGGGATCATCCGAAAGGTCTACGCCGTTATCGGAGGCTCGCCCGGCGCCCGACTGGGACCGGTGCCCGTGAGCAGCTGCGCACCGGTGACGAGCTGGTCGTGACCAAGCTGGACCGGGTGGGCCGATCGGTGCGGCACCTGATCGAGGTCGTTGGGGAGCTGGGCGAGCGCGGGGTGGAACTGGTGGTGCTCGCCCAGGGTATCGA
>Ga0136617_10004283_pt1 | contig 12775 bp, 13 predicted proteins | sample AntDrymUQ3222106_2_FD_129672 | JGI IMG/M metagenome (GOLD analysis project Ga0136617, IMG submission 129672) | Polar desert sand microbial communities from Dry Valleys, Antarctica - metaG UQ322 (21.06) | ecosystem: Environmental > Terrestrial > Soil > Desert | place: Antarctica: Dry Valley...
GGCACGTAGTGGGTCTCCCGCCGGAAGCAGGTGTTGCGGGTGGTGAAGTAGCGGGGCCCGTCGAACCGCTGGCCCTGGTGGTGGTCGTAGAGGTGGTAGCAGGCGGCGGGGGTGAGAACGTCGCGGAGGGCCGCCAGCCGGGTGGGGTGGATCCGGCCGTCGCCGTCGACCGGCTCGCCGTCGGTGAAGGCGGCCAGGTTGTCGTCGTCGGCGTCGAGCGTGGCCGGGAAGGTGGCGTGCTGGGGGAACGAGCGGAACCAGTCGATGCGCTCCAGCACCGTCGCCGGCAGGAAGGTCGGAAACCGGTGGTCGGCCGCGCCCCACTCCGCCGCCCACCCGAGGAAGCGTCGGTCGAGGCGGTCGGCCAGCTCCAGGAGCGGCCCGTGGAGCACCGACTGCCCGTTGGCGACCCACCGGAGCCCGGGCACGTCGACCAACGGGCCGGCCGTCACTCGGAGAAGAACGTGGCGTGGATGGCGTCGATGCTGCGGAAGGCGCCGGCCTTGAGCCGGGACGGGTCGACCGGCGCCCGGCGGAGCTCCTCGATGTGGAGCAACAGGTCGGCCACCTGCAGCGACGTCAGGTAGCGGCGCTCGATGATGGGCGTATCGTCCGCCGGCTCGCCGGGTGGGACGTCGGGGTTGTGGGCCCGGATCCACTCCCGCAGGGCGTCGCGCTCCTCGGCACCGGTCATCGGCGGGCCGGTCACGGCGACGTCATCGCCCCGACCTCGACCAGGGGCCGCAGGCAGAACCGGTTGATCTCGTCGCGGTGGGCCTCGGCCGCGGGGTGGTGCCACGCGTCCCGGGCTACCGCCCACGGCTCGTCGAACCCGGCATCCCGGTAGGCGTCGGGGTTGTAGTACTCCCGCCAGGTGGCGGAGACGTAGGCGTCGAGGTGGGCCCGGATGCCGGCGACGACCTCGGGCGACCAGCGGTCGGACCACTCCCGCCACAGCCAGGTGACCATGCGCCGGCCGAAGACGAGGTGGCGGGTCTCCTCGGCGTGGTGGTTGGCGTTGATCTGACGGGCCACGGCCACCAGGCGGTCGTCGTGGCCCTGGGCGACGTTGTACCGGTCGACGATCTCCTCGAAGATCGACACCCGGGCGAAGAACAGGAAGTCCTCCTCGCCGTCGGCGTACTCCCGGGGGAACTCGAGGTTGCGGTCGGGATAGACCTTGCCCGCGTAGCGGGTGCAGAAGGTGCCGAACCACACGCTGTGCTTGTTCTCCTCGTCGAGGAAGTGGTGGAGGTACTCGGCCACCGCCTCCATCCCCGGCTGGTAGAGCCGGTGGGCCAGGCCTTCCATCAGCTTCTTCTCACCGTGGATGTTGAGGCTGTAGAAGTTGACCGCCTCCCAGAAGCTGAGCGTCCGCCGCCGGTCGTCGGGGAGCGCATCCCACGCCGGCGTGCCGTAGAGGGAGATGAGCTCGGGGCTGCTGAACCACTGCGTCCGGTCGAGCTCGTCGGCCGCCGGCCACTCGATGGCCTCGTACGGGTTCTGGTAGTTCCGCCGGGACGACGCGCTCAGCCGACGCACGGTGTCGGCGATCTCGTCCGTCTGGTCCGTCGTCACCGGGCCACCCTCTTCGAGGGATGGCCCAGCGAAATCTCGATGGACCGGCCTGCCGGGCCGGTCATGTCTTCACCAGGACGACGCCCTGCCAGTTCATCCCGTAGCCGGCCATGGTCAGCAGCAGGCGCTGGCCGGGCTCGACGACGCCGCTTTCGTGCAGATAGGCCAGGTTGACGATGTTGTCACCGCTGATCACGTGGGCCACGTCGGGCAACGACGGGCAGCACACCTTGGCCGGGTCGATGCGCAGCAGGCGGGACAGGATCTGCCACGCCTTGACGTCGGTGTTCTGGGGCACGACCCAGTCGATGTCGTCGATGGTGAGGCCGGCCTTGACCAGCAGCTCGGCGACCACCCGGTGGGTGTAGGCGAAGTAGCTGCCGACGGTCTCGTCGTCGTCGGCGAAGACCATGGCCCCGTTGGTGACGTGGTGGGCGGCGACCAGCCGGTAGGCCGCCGGCTCCCGTGACACCACGCAGGCGGCGGCGCCGTCGGAGATGAGGCTGTAGGCCTGCTCGTAGCTGGCGCCGGGCGGAAACCGGTCGGCGCTCACGCAGAGGACACGGCCCAGCGTGGGGTCGGTGGCCAGCAGCCCGTGGGCGATCCGCAGGGAGCCGAGCATGCTCGTGCACGCCTGCTGGCCGATGCCGACGACGAAGGCCCGGTCGAGGCCGAGATCGGCCTGGAGGCGGCTGACCGGGAAGTCCATGAGGTGCTTGACGTCGGCCGTGTCGACGAACCGGGCCTGGTCGCCCAGGTTGGCGTTGGCCGGGATGCAGGTCGCGTAGACGATGGCGTCCACCTCACCGAGGCGTTCGCCGATCGACAGGACCGCGGCCCGGGCCAGGTCGTAGGCGGTCTCGTCCTCGGCGCAGGTGTGGTGCCACCGGAAGCCCGACTGCAGGAACGCCGACGCCGGGTTGTGGATGCGACCGGCGGCCGCGCTGTCCTCGACCCCGTGCTTCAGGCCGCCCAGGGCGTAGGCGAAGTGGTCGACGTAGGCGTCGATCACGGGTCCGGGTGTCACGATCGCACCGCGCCGACATCGAGGAGCTTGGCGACCTCGGCCCGGCGCAGGGAGCGTTTGGCCGTCTTGGGCAGCTCGCCATGGTGCACGCGGACGACGGTAGGGCGCTTGAACCCGCTGAGGGCGGCGGTGAGCCGGCGCACCTCGTCGGCGGCCGCCGCCTCCGACATGGTGGCCGGGTCGACGGGTACGACGACCGCACACACCTGCTCGCCGGTGCGCCCGTTCGCCCCCCGCCAGCCCAGGACGCACACCTCGGCGAACAGCTCGCTGCGGGCCAAGGCCGTCTCCACCTCCTCCGGCTGCACCTTCTTGCCGCTGTCGAGCACGATCAGGCTCTTGGACCGGCCGGTCACGAAGAGGTAACCGTCGGCGTCGAGCTTCCCGAGATCGCCGGTGTGCAGCCACCCGTCGGCGTCGACCGCGTCGCGGGTGGCAGCCTCGTCGTCCCAGTACCCGAGCATGACGCCCGGCCCCCGCACGAGGATCTCGCCGTCGGGGGCGGTGCGCACCTCGGTGCCGGGGAGGGGCCGGCCGACCGACCCCGCCCGGTTGTGGCCGGGACTGTTCATCGACACCGTGGGGCCGGCCTCGGTGAGCCCGTAGCCCGGGTACACGCCGATGCCGAGGCGGTCGAAGAAGGTGACGATCTCGGGGTCGAGCGGCGCCCCGCCGCAGTAGAACGCCCGCAGCCGGCCACCCAGCCGGCGGTGGACGGGAGCGAACAACAGCCGGCGCAGGCGGGTCGACGGAACGACGCCGGCGACGCGGCCGGCGGCCCGCAGGTAGGCGCCCTGGGCGCCCGCCCTGAGCGTCGCCGACTCGATGTGGCGCTTCAACAGGCGCAGCACCATCGGCACGACGACCATCTGGGTGACCTTGCGGCCGGCCATCATCGACCCCATCTCGTGGGGGACGATGGTGCGGGCCACGAACGTGGTCGATCCCGCAGCCAACCCCGGCAGGAGACCGCAGCACAGCTCGAGCAGGTGGTTCGGGGGCAGCACCGACAGCCACCGGGCGTCCGAACCCGTCCCCTGTATCTCCATGGCCCGGGTCACGACGTAGGCCAGGTTGGCGAACGACAGCACCACCCCCTTGGGCTCACCCGTGCTCCCCGACGTCCACACGAGCACGGCGGAGTCGACTACCGGCTTCGACGTCTCCGTGCCCGCGGGGGTCGGCGATCCAGCCGGGGGCCCAGAGGGGTCGAGGACCGGAACCGGCTCGCGCCAGCGCTCGGTGGATGCCGGTGACACGATCGCAGCCGCCAACCTCGACCGCCGGCACAGCCGTTGCAGCTCGTCGGCCGTGAGCTTGGGGTCGAGGAGGACCGCGACCGCTCCTCGGCGCAGGATCCCCAGGAAGGCGGCCGTCCAGTCACCGTCGGCTTCGGCCAGCAACGCCACCCGGTCACCGGGACGCACCCCGGCCTCCGCCAGCCGGATCGCCATCTCCGTCGCCCGCCGGTCGAGCGTGGCGTAGGTCATCTCGACCCACACATCCCCCGTGCGGGTGGCGACGGCGGTGCGGCCGCCGACGGCTGCGTCCCCCCGGTGGACCCAGCCGTCGAGCAGATCCGCCGACTGCACCAGATGCCCGACCATGACCGAGTGTACGGGTGGGGTGGTACAAGGGAGACGTGCCGCAGCGGATCCACCTTCCCGACTCGATCGACGACCGGCTCTACTTCGCCCAGGTGCGGGAGGACCCGGTCCTCGAGATCGAGGCCCTTCAGCCGGCGGCCGGTGAGATCCTGGTGGTGGTCGGCTCGGGGGGCTGCACCGCCCTGTCGCTCCTGGCGGCGGGGGCGGGCCAGGTGGTCGCCGTCGACCTCAACCGCATCCAGATCCTGCTGATCGACCTCAAGGCGGCGACCGTCAGCACCCTGGAGCCGGGCGAGGCCGTCGCCTTCCTCGGCGGGGCCCCCATGGCGGCCGGCGACCGCGCCGATTGCTACCAGCGGGTGGCGCCGGCGATGGGGCACGCGGCGCGGGACTGGTGGGACGCCCACCCCGGCCAGATCACTCAGGGCGTGCTCAAAGTCGGCGTGACCGAGCGCTTCATCGGTGGGGTCATGACCACGGTCCGCACCGCGATCCACCCGCCGGAGCGCATCGCCCACCTCCTCGCCTGCCGGACGCTGCACGAGCAGCGCGAGTACTACCGGCGCAAGTGGGACAACCGCCGCTGGCGGCTCCTCTTCACCCTCCTCCTCAACCGGGCGGTGTTCCGCAAGACGTACCACCCGGGCTTCTTCGAGCACGTGGAGAACCCCAGCTTCGCCCGGCTCTTCTCCTCGCTGGCCGAGCACGCCCTCACCGCGGTGCCCATCTCGACCAACTACTTCGTCCACCACATGCTCACCGGCTCGTACCCGGTCGGCGTGGCCGGCGGGCTCCCGCCCTACCTCGACCCCGAGGGAGCGGCCGTGGTCGCGTCGGCGCTCGACCGGCTCACCCTCGTCGACGGCGGGTACACCTCTTACCTGCGCACGTGCGCCGACGCCAGCGTCCACGGCTTCGCCATCTCCAACATCCTCGAGTGGTTCACGCCCGAGCAGACCGACGAGTTGTTCGCCGAGGTGGTGCGCACCGCCGTACCCGGCGCCCGGTTCGTCTTTCGCAACTTCGTGGGCTGGACCGAGGTGCCCGAGCGCTGGCAGCACGTGGTGGTCGAGGACCGGGCCGCCGGCGAGGCCCTGATCCAGCGGGACCGGAGCGCGGTGCAGCGACGCATCGCCGTCTGCCGGGTGGGCTGACGCTGACGACCCCCGCCATCGTCGCCCGGGAGGCCACGCCGGCCGACAACGACGCCCTCGTCGAGCTGTCGGTGGCCTGCCCCATGGAGGGCGACATCGGACTGGCCGTCGACCGGGCGCCCGACTTCTTCGCCCTCAACCGCCTGGAGGGCGACACGTGGCGGGTAGCGGTGGTCGACGGTGTCGACGGCCGGCCGGTCGGTTGCATCGCGGTGGCCGAGCGCCAGGTGTTCCTGAACGGCGAGGCGACCCCGGCCATGTACGTCAGCGACCTCAAGGTGCACCCCGCCCACCGGGGCGGCGGGGTGGCGGACGCTCTGACCACCTGGGCCCGCGACGCCTGCGTCGCCGCCCACGGCCCCCGTACCCTCACGTTCCTCACCATCCTGGCCGGGAACGAGGGGATGGCGCGGCGCATGGAAGGCCCGCGGGGCCTGCCCCACATGGACCGGGTGGCCACCTACCGCACCCACACCGTCCCCCTCTTGGGGCGGAGGAGGCAGCGCGGCGCGGCGGTCGAGGTGCGGCGGGCACAGGCCGCCGATCTCGACGACATGGCCGCCCTCTGGGCCCGCCTCGCCCCCGGTCGCCAGTTCGCCGCGGTGTGCGACCCGGCATCGTTCGCGGCCTGGATCGAGGCCGCGCCCGACCTGGCGGTATCCGACTACCGGGTGGCCCGCCGGCCCGACGGAACGCTCGCCGGGTTCATGGGCGTCTGGGACCAGTCGGCCATCAAGCGGCTACGGGTGACCGGGTATTCGTGGAAGCTCGGCCTGGTGCGTCGGGTCTTCAACGCCCTGACCCCCCTCGTCGGCGCCACCCGGCTGCCCCCTCCCGGCGGTGCCCTGCGCAACCTGACCGCGGTGCAGGTGTGCGTCGCTCCAGAGGACCCCGACGTGTTTCGGGCGATCGTCATCGACGCCTACAACGAGAACCGCCGGCGGGGTTTCTCGTTCCTCAACGTGGGCCTCGACGTGAGCGACCCGCTGGCCGGGGCCCTCAAGGGCCTGTGGGCCCAGCCCACCGACATCTGGGTCTGCGTCGCGTCGCTGGAGGAGGATCCCGCCGGTGCCGCCTGCGACGGCCGCCCCACCCACCACGAGATCGCCCTGGTCTGACCTGCGCCCGGCCCGGTCTGACGGTCGCTGCTCAGGCGGGAGTCAGGCGGGGGTCAGGCGGGAGTCAGGCGGAGCTGGAGGTCGTCGAGGCGGCGGACCAGGGCGTCGGCGTCGGTGCCGAACAGGCCGGCGATGGCCCGGATGTCGTCGTGGCGGATGGTGAGCACCCGGCCGTTGAAGTCCTGGCGCAGCACCTGGATGCTCGACAGGTACTTCTGCACCATCTCCAGCTCGGGATCGGGCTCGAGGGCCTCGAAGCGCGAGAGGTCGAACGTGATCTTGCGGGTCGACGTCGACCGCTCCTGCGGTTCGCCTCCGCTGTCGGCCGTGGACGGGGCGGGCGGCGCCTCCCCCTCGCGGGGTAAGAGCTGGTCGACCGGGACGCTGTAGAAGTCGGCCAGGCGCCGCAGCCGGGGGACGGATATGACCCGCTCACCGCGCTCGTAGGCGCCCAGGACCGAGGCCTTGAACTCCTGATCCGACGCGGCCTCGACCTCCTGGAGGGACAGCCGCTTCTGCCTCCGGATGGCCCGCAGCCGCTGGCCGACCCGTCGGGCATACGTCTGCAACGGACCCGCCAGCTCGGTGTCTTCGTCCACGACCGAGCCCCCCTTCACCTCGCCGGCCCCCATCACGTTATCTCGCTCTCCGTCACCACGGCAATCTCGCTCCGTGGTCAGACACTATGCCCTGCATTGCTGTCCGCCGCACCAACCTCGAGCGGGAGGTAGGGACATGGACCGACGCGGAGGCGCGCCGCGCCGGAGGCCTGCGGCTCACCGGTGGGGGGACAGCAGCCCCCACCGAAGGGCCACCAGCAGCGACCCGGCGGCCACCGCGGCCGTCTCGGTACGCAACACGTGTGGCCCCAGGCCGACCGTCGGCAGTTCAGCACCGAGCTCGTCGGGGTCCCAGCCCCCCTCCGGCCCCACCAGCACCACCGGCTGGTCGAGCGACGGCGGATCACCTCCGGCCACCGCCAAGGCTGCGCCCGGGAGGGCCGCCGCGGCCGCGAACGGCAGGGAATCGCCCACCTCCGGCAGCCAGGGCCGCCGGCTCTGCATGGCCGCCTCCCGGGCCACCCGGCGCAGCCGAGCCACGGGGGCAGCGGCCCGATCGCCAGTCCAGCGCACCACCGACCGGGCCGCCAGCAGCGGGATGATCCGGTCGACGCCCAGCTCGGTGAGCTTCTGCACCGCCCACTCCGGACGGTCGCCCTTCACCGGGGCGAACGCAACGGTGATTGCCGGATCGGCGGCCGGCTCGAACGTCACCTGGCCGTCGACCTCCAACGCCGGGCGACCGGCGAACCGGCACGCCACCCACCGCCCGGCGCCGTCGGACGCCGTCACCACCTCCCCGACCCGCAGCCGCAGCACCTGCTCCAGATGATGGCGGTCGCGGGTGTCGAGCTCGGGCGCGGCCAGATCGGTGACGAACACGTGCGCCTTGGCCCCGGCTGCGGCCAGCCCGGCCACCGCGCCCTACTTGAAGGCCGAGCGGACCCGGGCCAGGAAGCCGGTGTCGGCCGGGGCCACGTCCTCGCCCCGGGCCGCGGCCAGCAGCCGCACCAGCTCCTCCTGCTCCTTGGAAAGGTCGGTGGGCGTGTCGACCACCACCTGCACCAGCAGGTCGCCCCGGCTGCCGCCGCCGCCGATCCGGGGCACTCCCCGTCCCCGGAGGCGGAAGACCCGGCCCGGCTGGGTGCCCTTGGGGATCACCAGGTCCTCGACGCCGTCGAGCGTCTCGTAGTGGATGACGGCGCCCAGTGCGGCCTGGGCCATCGGGACGTGCAGCACGTGCACCAGGTCGTTGCCCTGGCGGACGAAGCGCTCGTCGGGCCGCACCCGCAGGTGCACGTAGAGGTCGCCGGGAGGACCACCCCGAGGACCGGCCGCACCCCGGCCCGTGACCTTGAGCGTGCTCCCGTCGTCGACGCCGCCGGGCACGTCGACGGTGTAGGTGCGCTCCTCGGTGCGCCGGCCGTCGCCCCGGCAGTCGGAGCAGGGCGACAACACGGTCTGGCCCACACCACCGCACCGGGGGCAGGGGCTGGCGGTGATCATCTGGCCGAGGATCGACTGCCGGGTCCGCCGCACCTCGCCCGTGCCCTCGCACTGGGTGCAGGTGACGGGGCCGGTACCGGGACGGGCGCCGCTGCCCGAGCACGTCTCGCAGGTCACCGGCACCCGCAGCTTGACCTCGTGGGACACGCCGAACACCGCCTCCCCGAAAGAAAGCTGGATGGTCACCTCGAGGTCGTTGCCGCGGGGTGGGCCGGCCTGCCGGCGGCCGCCGCCGAACGGGGAGCCGCCGCCGAAGAACGACTGGAAGATGTCGCCCAGGTTGGCCCCGAAGATGTCGTCGAACCCCCCGGGCCCGCCTCCCGCGCCCGACCCTCGGAGGCCTTCGGGCCCGAAGGTGTCGTAGCGGCGGCGTCGCTCGGGGTCGCGCAGGGTCTCGTAGGCGACGGTGACCAGCTTGAACCGGTTCTCGGCCTGAGGGTCGCCGGGGTTGGCGTCGGGGTGCAGCTCCCGGGCCCGGGCCCGGTACGCCTTCTTCAGCTCGTCCTCGGTCGCGGTGCGGCTCACGCCCAGCAGGTCGTAGAAATCCTCGGGGGTGTCGGCCACGTCGGCTCCGGTCAGCTCTCGCTCAGGGCCCGGCCGAGACGCTTGCTCACGGCCGCCACCGCGGCCATGGCCTGGGGGTAGTTCATGCGGGTGGGCCCGAGCACGCCGATCGTGCCGAACCGGCCGCCCTCGACCTCGTAGGGGGCGACGATGATCGAGCACTCGGTGAGGGACTCGACGCGGTGCTCGCTGCCGATCACCACGTTCAACCGGTCGTCGAGGAGGGCCTCCCGCAGCAGGCTGACGACCACGTACTGCTGCTCGAGGATGGTGAGCACCTGGCGCACGGTCGCCACCGCCTCGAACGTGGCCGCCATGTGCGACGCGCCGTCGACGAAGACGTGCTCCGCCTCCCGGTGGTGGTGGTCGACCAGGCCGGTGCGGGCGGCGGCGACCAGGCGGTCGGTGGCCTCGTGCCCACTCCGCGGGATGTCGCGGTCGTCGGTGATGGGAACGCCCACCAGGTGGGCGTTGAGGTGGGCGCCGGCCGCCGCCAGGTGCTCCTCGCCGACACCGGGATCGATCTCGAGGGTGGCCTTCTCGACCGCTCCGGTGGACAGCACGGCCACCACCAGGGCGACCCGGGTGCCCAGGCCGACGACCTGCACCGACCGCACGGTGGCGTCCTCGTGCTGGGGCGCCACGACCATGGCCGCGTACTGGGTGAGGCTGGACAGCAGGCAGCTGGTGTCGTGCAGCATCTCCTCCAGCTGGCCGTGGGCCCGGGCGAAGAAGGTCTGGACCTGCTGCTTCTTCACTGGCTCCAGCGTCCCCTGGGGGGCTCGGATGCTGTCGACGAAGAACCGGTAGCCCTTGTCGGTGGGGATGCGGCCGGCGCTGGTGTGGGGGTGGGCCAGGAAGCCGTCGCGCTCCAGTGCCGCCATCTCGTTGCGGACGGTGGCGGGCGACACGCCCAGATTGTGGGTGCGCGCCAGGTGGGCGGAGCCGACCGGTTGCGCGGTCTGGATGTACTCCTGGACCACGGCCCGGAGGATGGCGGCCTTGCGATCGTCGACCATGGGTGCCAGCCGATGATACCGACGGCTCGTGGCTACGGGTCGAACCGGGCGCCAGCCGGGGCTGGGCGGGCCGGCCGTCAGGTCCGGGTGAAGGTGATCGACGTCGCTCCGCTCGTGCACCGGTAGTCGGACGAGGGGAGGCCCTGGGCGCCGTCGTCCTCGCTGGTGCGCAGGCACTCGTAGCCCGCCACCGTGATCTCCGCGGGCCCGCCCACCGCGCCGACCAGGGGACCGATGCGGCGCACCAGCGCCTCGGCCTCGGCGCAGGACAGGCCGGTGGCGACGATGTCAGCGGCGATGTCATCGCTGTTCGGCGTGAATGCCTGATCCGCGCAGGTGAAGGGACCCGTGGCCGGGGCCGTGGTGGCGGTCGATGCCGCCGTCGTGGTCGTCGCGTCGGCCGTCGTAGGGTCCGGCGCGGTGTCGCCGTCGTCGTCCGAGCAGCCCGTGAGCGCGACCAGGCCGGCGAGCACGAGGGCCGAAACCAGACGTCGGGTGGTCCGCTTCATCTGATGTCCTCCGATCGATCCGTAGCCGCCGGCTGCGACGCCCATGACAGAGCCCATACTCGCCCAGCGGGGCCGACCCGCGCCCGCCGGGGACGGCCGGTGTGCGCCTGCGGCGGTTGAGTGAGAATGTCGCCCTCATGCCCGCTCGTCCCAACCGCCTCGTCCTCGTCCTCGGCACCGAGACGGGCATCGGCAAGACCTGGACGGCGGCCGCGATCCTGCGTGAGCTCGTCGACGGCGGCACCCGGGCCGTCGCCCGCAAGCCGGTGCAGTCCTTCGCGCCCGAGGTCGCCGAGGCGGCCGGCACCGACGCCCACGTGCTGGGCCGCGCCGGCGGGGAGGAGCCGGAGGACGTCTGCCCCCGGCACCGCTGGTACGAGGCCGCATTGGCCCCTCCGATGGCGGCGGCGGTCCTGGGCCGACCCGCCTTCAGCGTCGACGACCTGGTGACCGAGCTGGCCTGGCCGGCGGACACTGCCGTGGGGCTGGTGGAGACCGTCGGGGGCCCGAGGTCGCCGATAGCGACCGACGGTGACAGCGTCGACCTCTGCACCGCCCTGTCGCCGGACTCCGTGGTGCTGGTCGCCGACGCCGGCCTGGGGGCGATCAACGCCGTCCGCCTGTCGGTGGAGGTGCTCCTCACCGGCTGCGCGCCGGTGGTCGTCATCCTCAACCGGTGGGAGGCCACCGACGTGCAGCGCCGCAACCGGGATTGGCTCCACCGCGACGGGTACCAGGTGGCCACCTCGGTCGCCGACGTCGCCGCCCGCATAACCCACCGGCGGGCATAGCGGCGTCCCTGGGTAGGACGGTCACATGTCCGGAACCACGACCTGGCAGGCGCAGATGGCGGTCCGGGGCTCTAGGCGATCGGAGTCGACGGCTGGTCGCGGCCACCAGCGGGCGCCTGCCGAATGTAACCGTGCGGGGAGCAATGCTTACCGCCGAGCCCCCGACCCTTTCGGGTCATGTCACATGCCGGCGATGGCCCTCGGCCGCACCCGGACGATGACCCGAACTTCCCCGGGCTGGGCGAAGGGGTACTTGTCCTGGCCGAGGTACTTCATGGTCATGTGGTCGATGTGGTTGTCGCCACCCTCTTCGACGATCTCGGCGTCCCCTCGGACCTCGACCATCCGGTACGGATTGTCGGGATCGACCAACGAGATGGCCACTGCCGGGTTGCGGGCGATGTTCCGGTACTTCACCCGGCCCTTGGCGGTGTTGAAAAGGACGTCAGTCCCGTCGGTGTCGATCCAGACGGGCGTGCACTGTGGTGTGCCGTCGGCCATGACCGTTGCCACATGGGCGATCAGCGGCTTGTTGAGCAGGGCGACAAGCTCGTCGTTCAGTTCGGCTGCCATGCCGAACACTACCTACGGATGCCGGGGCCTGTCCGGCGGGCGCTCGGCGCTACGTCGAGCGGAGCCGGTCGGACAGCCAGCGGGCGTCCTCGACCGCGAACCCGGAATCGTCGTTGTTGAAGTAGGCGTAGACGTCGTGGCCCCGGCTGAGCCAGTAGCTCATGCGCTCGACCGGCCAGAACAGGCCGTCGGGGCCGTAGCGGCCCTGGTAGGCGCGGTTGCGGGCGTCGGAGCCGTGGAACCGCCAGTACGACCAGTCGGTGGTCTGCTCCCACGGGATGTCGGCCAGCAGGTCGTGGATACAGAGGGCGGCGCCGTGGTTGCGCAGGATCTCGTAGGTCTCCTCGTGGAGCCACGACGGCTCCCGGAACTCGACCGCCCAGCGCCATCGCTTCGGCGCCACGGTGAGGAACTCGTCGAGGCGGGCCGCGTCCCGCCGCCACCGGGGCGGGAGCTGCACGAGCGTGGGCCCGGCCCGGTCGCCCAGGCGCTCGAGCCGGTCGACATGGTTGGGCAGCCACGAGGCGGCGTCCTCGAGCTTCATGCGGTGCGACCCGAATTGGCCCAGCTTGAGGGCGTAGACGAACCCCGCGGGGGCCTGGACGGCCCAGTCCTCGACCGTCTTCTCCTGGGGCAGGCGGTAGAACGTGTTGTTGATCTCGACGGTGTCGAAAATCGAGGCGTAATGCTCGAACCACCGCTTCTGGGGAAGATCCTCGGGATAGAAGACGCGCCGCCAGTGGTCGTACACCCATCCCGAGCAGCCGAC
>Ga0136617_10004284_pt1 | contig 12774 bp, 11 predicted proteins | sample AntDrymUQ3222106_2_FD_129672 | JGI IMG/M metagenome (GOLD analysis project Ga0136617, IMG submission 129672) | Polar desert sand microbial communities from Dry Valleys, Antarctica - metaG UQ322 (21.06) | ecosystem: Environmental > Terrestrial > Soil > Desert | place: Antarctica: Dry Valley...
CAACGGCGCGGCCGCGCACCTCGTACACCCCGGAGATCTCGTCATCCTGATCGGCTACGGGTTGATGGACGAGACGGAGGCCAAGACCCACCTGCCAAGAGTGGTGCATGTGGACGGCGCCAACCGGATCATCTCGCTGGACCACGACCCGGCGGCAGCGCCGCCCGGCACGGCATCCTTGCGTCGCGGCGACGACCCGCAACGGGGGCGCGGAGCGCCTGAGGCGGAGTGGCCGGGCGAAACGAGCCCGGAGGTGACCAGTGGGATCGCCTAGCCTGCTTCCATGACCGCCCCAGCTACACCGAGTCGCGGCTGCCGGGAGTGAGCGGCGGCCATAACAGCCACGGGCTTCCTCGCCGGCTGACCGCGTCGGGTCCCGGATGGTCTCGGCAGGCCGATGTCTGCGTCGTCGGGTCCGGGATCGCCGGCCTCCGTACGGCACTGCACGTCCGGTCGTACGGGCTGTCGGTCGTCCTGGTCACCAAGGTCAACATCGACGATGGCTCCACTCGCTGGGCGCAGGGGGGCATCGCGGCGGTGCTGGATCCCAGTGACACTCCGGCCGCGCATGCCGCGGACACGCACGCCGCCGGTGTCGGACTCTGCGATCCGAGCGCCGTCGACGTCCTGGTCAACGAAGGCCCTGGCCGGTTGCGGGAGCTCATGGATCTGGGTGCGGTCTTCGATCGCACCCCGGACGGTGAACTGGCTTTGACCCGCGAAGGTGGGCATCACGCCCGGCGGATTGCGCATGCCGGCGGCGACGCGACCGGCGCGGAGGTGCAACGCGCCCTGCACGCCGCCATCCTCGGGGACGCCGGAATCGACCTGATCGAGCACGCCATGGTCCTGGACCTCCTGCAGGCTGCCGACGGCCGTGCGGCCGGGGTATCGCTCCATGTCCTCGGCGAGGGCAGTACCGACGGCGTCGGCGCCGTTCTGGCCCGTGCCGTCGTCCTGGCCACCGGTGGGATGGGCCAGATCTACGCGTCGACGACCAACCCGTCGGTGTCCACCGGAGACGGGGTGGCCCTGGGCCTGCGCGCCGGGGCGATCGCCGCCGATCTGGAGTTCGTGCAGTTCCATCCGACCTCGCTCTACCTCGGCCCGGAGGCCACCGGCCAGCAGCCGCTGATCAGCGAGGCGATGCGCGGTGAGGGCGCCTTCCTCGTCGACGGCGCGGGACAGCGGTTCATGACGAGCGTGCATCAGATGGCCGATCTCGCACCGCGTGATGTCGTCGCGAAGGCGATCACCCGAGTGATGCTCGCCGAGGGGACCGATCACGTCCGCCTGGACGCCCGGGTGATCGAGGACCTGCACCAGCGTTTCCCGATCATCTCGACCTCTTGCCTGGTGGCCGGAATCGATCCACAGCACGAGCTGATCCCGGTACGCCCGGCAGCGCATTACGCGTCCGGTGGTCTGCGTACCGATGTGTGGGGTCGTACGTCCTTGCCCGGCCTGTTCGCGTGCGGCGAGGTCGCTTGTACGGGTGTGCACGGGGCCAACCGGCTGGCGTCCAACTCGCTGCTGGAAGGGCTGGTCTTCGCCGCTCGGATCGCGGCAGTGATAAGCAATGACCTTGCCGCGCAGGCGGATCCCGTTCCAGCGCGCCTTGCGGACGGTGCGCTGGATCCGGCGATCCGAACTGAGCTCACTGCCGCCATGTCCAGGCATGTCGCCGCGGTGCGGTCCGGCGAGGGGTTGGCCACAGCAGGACAGACACTGAGCGACCTGGCCGCACGAGGTGTGCACGGACCAGGCCCCGAAGCGTGGGAGGTCACCGACCTGCTCACCGTGGCCAGTGCCTTGACCACTGCCGCGGCGCTCAGGACCGAGACGCGCGGCTGCCATTGGCGCGGAGACCACCCCGAGGCGGATCCCTCGTGGCAAGGCCGGATCGAGGTCACTCTCGATCCAGACGGTGTTCTGCAAACCGAGTTCAGGCCGCTGGAGGGTTCGGCGCGATCCGCGGCGGCGCAGGGTGCCACGGTATGACGCCGGGCAACGGAGTCTCGGACTCGGGCCTGCATCCGGCCTGGGTGAGCGATCTCGTGTCCCGGGCACTCGCCGAGGATCTCGGGACTCCCGGCGACGGGCCACATGCGGGACACGACGTGACCGGGGAAGCCACGATCCCGGCAGAGCAGGTAGGCACCGCGCAGATCGTGGCGCGGGCAGCGGGGATCCTCGCCGGGCTTCCGGTCGCGCTGGCGGTCTTCGGGTCTCCGGGCATCGAGATCGAGGTGTCGCGCCACGACGGTGACGTCGTGGCACGCGACGATGTGGTCGTCACGATCACGGCGCCGACGCGAGCCATCCTGGCCGGTGAGCGGACCGCATTGAATCTGCTCTGCCGGGCCAGCGGGATCGCGACGCTCACTCGCACCTGGGTCCGGGCGGTGGAAGGGACTGGGGTCGCGATCCTCGACACCCGCAAGACGACCCCTGGCCTGCGGGCCCTGGAGAAGTACGCGGTCCGCGTCGGCGGTGGACAGAACAAGAGGATGGGGCTCTACGACGTCGCCATGATCAAGGACAACCACGTCCTGGCCGCGGGCGGTGTCGTACCCGCGATGGAACGGGTACGCCACGGCTTCCCCGACGTCACCCTTCAGGTAGAAGTGACCACAGTGGACATGGCCCGACAAGCTGTTGAAGCCGGAGCGTCATTCTTGTTGTGCGACAACATGACTCCGGACCTGCTCCGCGAGGTTGTCGGAGCCGTCGCCGGCCGGGCTGAACTCGAGGCCACCGGAGGGCTGACCCTTGACCGGGCTCGTGAGTACGCCGACAGCGGTGTCGACTATCTGTCGGTGGGCGCATTGACCCACTCCGCGCCGATCCTGGACCTCGCACTCGACCTGCGAAGCGACGAGAGAGCCGAGTCAGAAGATGCTGCTGGCCATAGACGTCGGTAACACCCAGACCGTATTGGGTCTGTTCGAACAGGCCGAGATCGTGGATTCCTGGCGGGTGAGCACCGATCCTCGGGCGACCTCGGATGAACTGGCATTGACGATCTGCGGTCTTCTCGACGAGAAGTCGGTCACCGGCGTGGTGGCCTGCTCCACCGTTCCGCCGATCCGCCGGGAGATCCTGCTGCTCCTGGAGCGACTCTTCGCACACCTGCCGACGATCGTGATCGGACCAGGCGTGAAGACCGGTGTGCCGCTGCATGTGGACAACCCGCATGAGGTCGGGGCCGATCGGGTGGTCAACAGCCTTGCCGCCTTCGAGCGCTACGGCGGGCCGGCGATCGTGGTGGACTTCGGCACCTCCACCAGCCTGGACGTCGTCGGCCCAGGAGGGGAGTTTCTCGGCGGCGCGCTGGCTCCCGGGATCGAGATCAGCGTCGAGGCGCTGACCGAGCGGGCGGCTCAACTGCGGATGGTGGAACTTCTAGCCCCGTCTCGTGCGATCGGGAAGAACACGGTGACTGCCGTCCAGTCCGGCGTCGTCTTCGGGTTCGCCGGCTTGGTCGACGGACTCGTCGGAAGGATCATCGCCGAACTGGCCGAGTCCTACCCCGTCCGCCCCCGCGTGATCGGTACCGGGGGGCTCGCGCCGCTGGTGATCGCGGCGTCGACGACGATCGACCACCACGACCCCGACCTGACCCTGCACGGTCTGCGCCTGGCCTACGAGCGCAACTGAGGCTCCAGCGCGTCGCGCAGGTGGTCGGAATCGACCTCGACGAGGCGGCACAGGGGGCGCACTAGGCTCGCCGCGTGAGGGAGCATCGCAGCGAGGGACGAGCCGCGCCGAGAGGGCGTGAGCATCGACCGAGCGCCAGCCAGGGAGGAGCGGAGCGCCCGGTGCGCGCAGCGCACGAGGCGGATTTGAGGAGCGCAACGAACGCAGCGCCCGATGGGCGCGTCCGTGCGGAGCACGGAGTGATTCAGTGAGTGATGGCGAGGGCGGCCGGGATGAGGCCCCGGAGCAGATGCGGGTCCGCCGCCAGAAGCTGGACCGGCTGCGCGCCGAAGGCGTCGATGTGTACCCGGTCAGCGTCCCTCGTACCCACGCCCTCCGCGAGATTCGGCAGGCCTACCCCGAGCTCGATCCGCAGACCCAGACCGGAGTCGTGGTCGGGATCACCGGGCGGGTGATCTTCGCCCGCAACACCGGCAAGCTCTGTTTCGCGACCTTGCGTGAGGGCGGCGTGGAACTGCAGGTGATGCTGGCCGTGGACCGAGTCGGGCCCGAGGCTCTGGCCGCCTGGAAGCGCGATGTCGACCTCGGTGACCTGGTCTGCGTGACCGGCGAGGTCGGAACCTCGCGGCGTGGTGAGCTGTCGATTCTGGCCGACCGGTGGAGCTTCACGGCCAAGGCCTTACGTCCGTTGCCCGTGGCTCATCGTGCGATGAGCGAAGAACTGCGGGTACGCCGCCGTTACGTCGATCTGATCGTGCGCGAGCAGGCCAGGAAGATGGCGCGAGATCGGGCAACCGTATTGCGCACCCTGCGAGCCAGCCTGGACGAGGAGGGCTTTGTCGAGATCGAGACCCCGATGCTGCAGGCCATTCCGGGTGGAGCGACCGCGCGTCCATTTGTCACGCACTCGAACGCGTTGGACTTAGCGCTCTTTTTGCGTATCGCCCCGGAGCTGTACCTCAAGCGAGCCATTGTGGGAGATCTCGAGCGGGTTTATGAGCTGAATCGAAACTTTCGCAACGAGGGGGTCGACGCCACGCACAGCCCCGAGTTCGCGATGTTGGAGTTTTATCAGTCCTACGGCGACTACCAGGACGTCGCCGCGCTGACCACCCGGCTGATTCAAGCATGTGCGCGGGCACTGTACGGAGAGCCGATGATTTCTCGCGACGACGGAGAAACGTTGGATCTGTCCGGGAAGTGGCCTTGGCAGGACTTCTACTCGTTGGTGTCCGACGCCGTAGGCGAACCCGTGAATCCGGAGACCCCCCGCGAGCGGATGGCCGAACTGGCCCAGCGGCACGAGATCGAGATCGAGGCCGCCTGGGGAGTCGGGCGGATTGCCGAAGAGCTGTTCGACGACCTGGTAGCCGATGGCCTGTCCGGACCGGTCTATGTGGCCGACTACCCCGTGGAGACCTCACCATTGACTCGTGGGCATCGCACCAAGCCCGGGGTGAGCGAGAGGTGGGATCTCTACATCGGGGGGATCGAGCGCGGGACCGGCTACTCCGAACTGACCGATCCAATCGAGCAAAGGGCCCGGTTCGCCGGCCAGGCTGAGCTTGCCGCGGCCGGCGATGTCGAGGCAATGGTGCTCGACGAGGACTTCCTTGAGTCGCTGGAATACGCGATGCCGCCGACCGGCGGAGCGGGATTGGGTATCGACCGTTTGCTAACTGTACTCACTGCTGCGACTACGCTGCGTGACACTATTCTATTCCCTTTGGTCCGGCCGCTCACTTAGCCGAGTCGATCTGCAGGGTGTTTGTGGACCCGGTGCCCATTGTGCGCGCCAGATGTGATTCACTAGCCGCGCAACATTCGAACTCGACTTCTCAGGAGTGAAACGTGGCTCGCAAAGTCCAGGTCATTCTCACCGACGATCTCGACGGGGATGAGGCCGACGAGACCGTGACATTCGCACTCGACGGTACGTCGTACGAAATGGACCTCTCGGCGAAGAACTCCAAGGCATTGCGTGATGCCCTGGCCGTCTACGTCGCTTCGGCTCGACGGGTGGCCAAGGGCCGCCGTTCCGGGGCGGCCGCAGCCAGCCGCAACCCCGTGACGACCGATCGCGCGCAGACCCAGGCGATTCGCGACTGGGCGCGGCGCAACGGCCACAAGGTCAGCGACCGGGGTCGCGTTCCCTCCGCTGTCCTCGACGCGTTCAACTCCGCGCACTAGAACGCCGCTCACAGATCGTTCGCCCTCAGCGCAACCGGTCGACGGAACAGCCGATCGGTCGTTCCTCGTCGCACTGAGCAGTCCCGACTACAGTAGAGACGACCAAAGCTGGTCCCGCTCGCGAATGTCGGGTACGACCGGATCAGCGAGGTCGAGGGAGCGGTGATGTTCGAACGATTTACCGACCGTGCGCGTCGGGTAGTCGTGCTGGCCCAAGAAGAGGCCCGCATGCTCAACCACAACTACATCGGCACCGAGCACATCCTGCTCGGACTGATCCACGAGGGCGAAGGCGTGGCCGCCAAGGCCCTGGAGTCGCTGGGCATCTCCCTGGAGGCGGTGCGTTCGCAGGTCGAGGAGATCATCGGCCAGGGACAGCAGGCACCCAGCGGGCACATCCCGTTCACCCCGCGGGCAAAGAAGGTCCTCGAGCTCTCGTTGCGTGAAGCACTGCAGCTGGGCCACAACTACATCGGCACCGAGCACATCCTGCTCGGGCTGATCCGCGAAGGTGAAGGCGTCGCCGCCCAGGTCCTGGGCAAACTCGGCGCCGACCTGAACCGGGTCCGTCAGCAGGTCATCCAGCTGCTGTCCGGGTACCAGGGCAAGGAGCCGGCCACCGCCGGCGGCCCGGCCGAGGGTGGCCCGTCCACCTCGCTGGTGCTCGACCAGTTCGGCCGCAACCTGACCCAGGCCGCGCGGGAGAACAAGCTGGACCCGGTGATCGGCCGGGAGACCGAGATCGAGCGGGTCATGCAGGTGCTCTCCCGCCGGACCAAGAACAACCCGGTGCTGATCGGCGAGCCCGGCGTGGGCAAGACCGCGATCGTCGAGGGACTGGCGCAGGCCATCGTCAAGGGCGAGGTGCCCGAGACGCTCAAGGACAAGCAGGTCTACACCCTCGACCTCGGCGCGCTGGTCGCCGGCTCCCGCTACCGCGGTGACTTCGAGGAGCGGCTGAAGAAGGTGCTCAAGGAGATCCACACGCGCGGCGACATCGTCCTGTTCATCGACGAGATCCACACCCTCGTCGGGGCCGGCGCGGCCGAGGGCGCGATCGACGCGGCCTCGATCCTCAAGCCGAAGCTGGCTCGCGGCGAGCTGCAGTGCGTCGGCGCCACGACGCTCGATGAATACCGCAAGTACCTGGAGAAGGACGCGGCGCTGGAGCGGCGCTTCCAGCCGATCCAGGTCGGCGAGCCGACGCTGAGCCACACCATCGAGATCCTCAAGGGTCTGCGCGACCGGTACGAGGCACACCACCGGATCACGATCACCGACGCGGCGCTGGTGGCCGCGGCGACGATGGCCGACCGCTACATCTCCGACCGGTTCCTGCCGGACAAGGCGATCGACCTGATCGACGAGGCGGGCGCCCGGATGCGGATCAAGCGGATGACCGCGCCGCCGGACCTTCGTGAGTTCGACGAGAAAATCGCCAATGTCCGTCGTGAGAAGGAATCCGCGATCGACGCCCAGGACTTCGAGAAGGCCGCCGCGCTGCGGGACAAGGAGAAGACCCTGCTGGGCGAGAAGGCCGAACGCGAGAAGCAGTGGAAGGCCGGCGACATGGACGTCGTCTCCGAGGTCGACGACGAGCAGATCGCCGAGGTGCTGGCCAACTGGACCGGAATCCCGGTCTTCAAGCTCACCGAGGAGGAGACCACCCGCCTGCTGCACATGGAAGTCGAGCTGCACAAGCGGATCATCGGTCAGGAAGAGGCCATCAAGTCGGTCAGCCAGGCCATCCGCCGTACCCGTGCAGGTCTGAAGGATCCGCGCCGTCCCGGTGGCTCGTTCATCTTCGCCGGCCCGTCCGGTGTCGGTAAGACCGAGCTGGCAAAGGCGCTGGCCGAGTTCCTCTTCGGTGACCAGGACTCGCTGATCCAGATCGACATGGGTGAGTTCCACGACCGGTTCACCGTGTCGCGGCTGGTCGGTGCCCCTCCCGGTTATGTCGGGTACGACGAGGGCGGGCAGCTGACCGAGAAGGTGCGCCGGAAGCCCTTCTCCGTGGTGCTCTTCGACGAGATCGAGAAGGCCCACCAGGACGTGTTCAACACGCTGCTGCAGGTGCTCGAGGACGGCCGGCTCACCGATGGTCAGGGGCGGGTGGTGGACTTCAAGAACACGGTCCTGATCATGACCACGAACCTCGGTACCAAGGACATCTCCAAGGCCGTGGGGCTGGGCTTCCAGACCGGACATGACAGCGCGTCGAACTACGACCGGATGAAGCTCAAGGTCAATGACGAGCTCAAGCAGCACTTCCGGCCGGAGTTCCTCAACCGGGTCGACGACATCGTCGTCTTCCACCAGCTCACCGAGGACCAGATCGTCAACATCGTCGACCTGATGCTGGCTCGGGTGGATGTGCAGCTGGCCAACAAGGACATGGTCCTGGAGGTCACCGACAGCGCGAAGCAGTTGCTCGCCAAGCGCGGCTTCGACCAGGTGCTCGGTGCCCGGCCGTTGCGCCGCACGATCCAGCGGGAGATCGAGGACGCGCTCTCGGAGAAGATCCTCTACGGCGAGATCTCGCCCGGCCAGATCATCGTGGTAGACACCGAACCCGGTGAGGACACCGAGGATGACTCCACTACGACGTTCACCTTCCGCGGTGTGGCTAAGCCGATCGACGTCCCGATCAACCTCCCGGACGCACCTGCGGTGAGTCTGTCGGCCGGCGAGGGTGAGGGCGCCAGCACCGGCTAGTTCGGCCGTACGCAATCACCACAGCGAAGCAACCGCTACCTGCAGTCCGCCGCCGACTCAGGGGACCCCTGCGACGTTAGGTACGTGGGAATCTTCCCCTCATGGCGGGCCCGGTCAGGACTGCGACGCGGGCGCCGTACGGAGCCGGAGGTGAGAAGGCCTCGGCCCGAATCGAGGGACCGGCTTGGATGCCGGGGTAGCGCCGGATCCAGCGGTCGACCTGCCAGCGCGCGACCACGAGATCGGCTCGCTTCAACGACGGGGAATTCCGCAGCCGACCGCGTACCCAGTCAGCGAGGTCCCATGGTGGGTTGGCCACAACTCGATACGGCTCATGGGGCAGCCCCACCCGGCGCAGATCTCCGCGTACGACCGTGACGTCCTGGCCGGCACCGAAGCGACGCTCGAGCGCGGCGGCCCGTCCCGGGTGGAGTTCGACCGCGATCACCCGGGCGCCGGCCCGTACGAGTGCGGCCGTCAACGCCCCGGTTCCGGCTCCCAGATCGACAACGAGATCGGAATCGGTAATGCCGGCTCGGGCGACCACGTACCGAGCGGTCCGCTCATCGAGGGAATGAAATCCCCAGCGGACACGGGTGCGGGTCGGCCGGCGCCGAGCCCCGGACACGACGCACCATGACCATGCTCATGCCTCCCATCGTGCGCGACGTGTTCAGCGGGCGCTAATCAATTTCGGTCAGACCGGCGGCGGCATCGATTCACCCCGCCGCAGGGCGGCAATGCGGTGTTGCACGTCGACGAAGGCCAGGGTCTCCGGCTCGGTCGCCCGCAGGATCTGCTGGTAGGCAAGGATGCCGTCGGCTCGGCTGCGCCGCGCGACGAGGTAGGCGGCGACCGCTCGCACCGGCAACGATTCGTCGTCGAGCAGGCCCAGCACGGCTCGCTCGGCCAGCTCGCGCGTGTGCCGATCGTCGTTTCCGCTGCCCTCGATCCGGCCGAGCAGGGCAGTGGCCGCTCGATACCGCACGCGGAGGTCCGGATCGCTCAGCCGGGCGATCAGCAGCGAGGTGATCCGGGAATCGTGTACCTCGGCCACCACGTCGATCTCGCCGGGTTCGAGCCGCCCCTGTAACCGGTCGACATATCGATGCGGGCAGGCCCGAGCCACGGCACGTCGGGCGGCGGCCTGCGCATCGGGTGCGCCGTTGCCAAGAGCGTTGAGCAGCCTGGCGTGTTCGAGCGGGCCAGCAATCGACCCCCGGTAGAGCTCCAGCACCCGGTCAACGGCCGGAGCGCCGAAGGCACCGAGGGCGTACATCGCGTTGGGACTCCCGGTCCGGTACACCTCGGCGATGGCGGCGTCGATGCGGCGGGTCAGATCCTCGGCCGGCCACTCGTCGCCCACGGGCGCTCACCTTTCGGATGGTCCGGGACTTCCTGTCAGTGCCGCGGGTTAGCGTCGTCCCGTGCGGATCGGAATCGTCATCCTGCCCGAGTTCGGTCGACCTGAACTGGAACGTCGATGGCGGGCGGCCGAGGCGTATGGCTTCGCCCACGCCTGGACCTATGACCATCTGGGCTGGCAGACCCTGGTGGACGCCCCGTGGTACTCCGCGGTCCCCACCCTCAGCGCTGCGGCGATGGTGACCTCACGGATCCAGATCGGCACCTTCGTCGCCTCACCGAACTTCCGGCACCCCTTGCCCTTCGCGCGGGAGCTGACCGCCCTGGACGACCTGTCCGGCGGGCGCGTTGTGCTGGGCGTCGGCTCCGGCGGGACCGGGTACGACGCGACGGTGCTTGGCGAGACCAGCCGGTCGCTGCGAGCTCGTACGGACCGCTTCGGCGAATTCGTGGGACTGCTGGACACCTTGCTCACTCAGCACAAGACCACCTGGCGCGGAACCTACTACTCGGCTGTCGAGGCACGGGTCATCCCAGGTTGTGTCCAAATCCCCAGGGTTCCGTTCGTGGTGGCCGCGAACGGAACCCGGTCCATGCGACTCGTGGCCAAGCACGGTCAGGGCTGGGCGACCACGGGGGTTCCGAACCGGCCCGAGGGAACGGATTGGTGGGATGCGTTGGGCGGGGTCTGCCAACGGTTCTCCGAAGTCCTCGGTGCAGAGGGTCGCGATCCGTCCACTGTGGATCGATATCTGCAGGTGGATGCCGGACCGGTCTTCTCGATGTCCTCGCTGGAATGCTTCCGGGACGCGCTGGGCAAGGCCGGTGAACTGGGGTTCACCGATGTTGTGACGCATTGGCCCCGACCGGACGGGCCCTACGCCGGCTCGGAGCGCACGCTGGAGCAGGTCGCGGCCGAGGTGCTAACCAGCCCCTCCTGACCTTGCGGTGGACTCGCCGGGCAGCACGAAGCGACCGTCAGGGAGTTGTTCGACCAGCCCGTCGGCCAGCAGCGAGCGTAGGGCTCGGCTGCGTTGCTGCACATCGGTCCACGCGGGTTCCAGGTTCCCGGCCGCGACGGGGGCCGAGGTGGCACGAAGGACGTCGAGCAGCCTGCCGCGTACCTGCCGGTCGGTGCCCTCGAACCGCTGAGGTCTGCGCTTGGGGCCGTCGTAGGCGGGCGCGCCGCTGCGCTGCCAGGCACAGTCGGCGCGTACCGGGCAGGCCGGACAGGCTGGCGCCCGCGCCGTACAGACCAGCGCACCCAACTCCATCAACGCCACCGAGAACGACGCAGCTCGGGCCGGTTCGGCGGGCAGCAGCGACTTCACGGTTGCCCGGTCCTCGGCGGTGACGCTCGGGCCGGCCCGGGCCCGACCGTGACCCACCCGGGCCAGGACCCGCGCGACGTTGGTGTCAACGACGGGCGTACGGGCACCGAAGGCGAACGCGGCGATCGCCCGCGCCGTGTAGGCGCCGATCCCGGGCAACGATTCCAGATCCTCGATCACCGACGGCACCGAGCCATCGAAGTCGGTCACGATCCGCTGGGCGCAGGCGTGCAGGCGCAGGGCTCGCCGCGGGTAGCCGAGCTTGGCCCAGGCGCGAACCGCCTCAGCTGGGGTGTCTGCGGCGAGTCCGGCCGGTGTCGGCCAACGCGCCATCCAGGTCTGCCAGATCGGCAGTACCCGGGCCACCGGCGTCTGTTGGAGCATCACCTCGCTGACCATGACCGCCCAAGCCGATACCCCGTCGGCCCGCCACGGTAGATCGCGCGCTGTACGGGCGTACCAGTCCAGCACCAGGTCGGGCCGCAGGGTGCCGACGAGGCGCTTTCCCGGTGTCCATGGCGCGGTCCGGAGGGATGTCATCGCCAGAACTGTCGCACGTCGGGGCCGGTGGGTAGCGCCAGGTCTGATTGCCAGCAGGCAACAGCCGGGCCGCCGGGTGTCAGCGAGCTTTGATCTCGCTCGGCGTGGGAGAGCCAGGCTCGCGGCCGGCGCAGTTACCGTCGCAAGATGCTCCACCCGATTGGTCGGTTGCCTCCGCAGGTCTACTGGCGACGGCGGCTCCTGCTGGTCGGGGTCGTGCTGATGATCAGCATCGTGGCCGGATGGCTTTCTTTTGGCGCGTCGGGCGACCCGGACGGCGCGTCCGCGGGGGAACCGGCCGCGGCGACTTCGCAGCAGCCGGCCGCCGAAGATCCCCTGCCGGGGTTGGAACAGGTTGTGCCCAGCCTCGTCCCCACCGACGAGCAGGAGCCTGAGCCGGCGGCGGAGGGCACCACGCTGGCTCCCTCGCCCAGTTCGCCCGAGCCGGGACCGTGTCCGGACGAGGCGATCGGGCTCGCGGTCGGGTCGGAGTTCGGTCAGTACGCCGCCGGAAGCCGGCCGCTGCTCGGGCTGAACGTCACCAACATCTCGGCGCTCCCGTGCTACCGCGACCTCGACATCGGCCTGCAGACCTGGGGATTGTTCGCCGCGGACGGGACCAGGCTCTGGGGCAGCAACGACTGCTATCCCGACCCGTCCGTGCCCAATGTCGCTCTACTGCAGCCGGGTCAGGTGGTCGCGTTCACGATCATCTGGTCGGGCCGGACCAGCGAACCCACCTGCACCGTGCTGCGGCAGACCCTCGGGCCGGGCAGCTACATCTTGCGGGGGTACCTGGGAAATCTGGTCAGTCCGGACGCCGCACTCGTCCTCAGCTGACGTCCGGCCCCGACGGTCCACCCGGCGAGTTCTAGACGTAGCGGTCGAGGATGCTGTTCTCGGCCAGCCGGGACAGCCCTTCCCGGATGCTGCGCGCGCGGGCCTCGCCCACACCGTCTACGGTTTGCAGCTC
>Ga0136617_10004285_pt1 | contig 12773 bp, 9 predicted proteins | sample AntDrymUQ3222106_2_FD_129672 | JGI IMG/M metagenome (GOLD analysis project Ga0136617, IMG submission 129672) | Polar desert sand microbial communities from Dry Valleys, Antarctica - metaG UQ322 (21.06) | ecosystem: Environmental > Terrestrial > Soil > Desert | place: Antarctica: Dry Valley...
CCACTTTCTCCATAGCGTTTCGGGATAAGGCTTCGAAATGACAGGAATCGCGCCGTACGCACAAGTCGCCGTTCCACTTGGCGTGCATGAAGTCTTTACGTACGGCATTCCGGCGGATCTCCGCGATGACGTTCGCCTGGGATCTCGTGTAGAGGTTCCCTTCGGAGCCAGAATCACGACCGGATTCGTGACCGGGCTTATCGACATCCTGCCCGACACGCCCGGCTCGCTTCGTCAGATCCGCGCCTTGCTCGACGACGACGAACCTGCCCTCATTCCTGAGATTCTGCAGCTGTGCCAGTGGGCGGCTTCGTATTACCTGGCTCCCATAGGCGAGATGATTCGCATCGCACTTCCAGCGAACATGGCATCCCGCGGCAGACGGACCGTTCGCTTCTCAGGCACAGAAGAGTTGATCGCTTCTGCGCTAGGGAAGAAGCAGATCCTGGAGGGTGATTTAGCCGTTCTTTCGGAGGTCAGAAAACGGGATTTGATGCTGCAGACGGTTCTATCTGATCTCCGATCCTCGCGTGGCACTCTCGCCCGTTTGCGCGACGCTGGTCTGATCTCAGTCCTCGAGGAGTTCCGAGATGCCGCTGGCGTCAGAATGGATCGTTTTGTCATTCTTGACAACGAGCTCGAGGGACTGCCCGCGCGGCAGCAAGATATTCTCGACATTCTCCGCAGTCATGGCGGCGAGCTCGCTCATCGTACGCTGCGACATCGCGGCGCGAGCGACTCGACGATCGGAACTCTCGTAAAGAAAGGCGTTCTCCGGATCGAGAAGCGCCCCAGTCGCCATACGCTCGACGCATTCCTCGCCGCGCCCGGAACAACCAGCAGCGGAGACCTTCTCCACTCCGCGGAGCAGCTGAAAGCAATCGCCACTGTCAAAGAACGGCTGGGAACCTTCACACCTTTTCTCATCGAAGGGGTGACTGGAAGCGGCAAGACAGAGGTTTATATCGAATTGATGCGAGAAACGGTGCGGAGAGGAGAGCAGGCGATCCTGCTCGTACCGGAGATCGCTTTGACCCCGGTTTTCGCGCGCAGACTCAAGGAGCGGTTCGGCGAACGAATCGCCATCCTGCACAGCAATCTTTCCGCGAGTGAGCGCTACGATCAGTGGTGGCGTGCCCGAAGGGGATTGGTCGATGTGGCCATCGGGCCTCGTTCGGCTCTGTTCACGCCATTTCAACGACTGGGACTGATCGTGGTGGACGAAGAGGGGGACGGTGCGTACAAGCAGGAAGAAACCCCACGTTACAACGCGCGGGATCTGGCCGTCGTTCGTGCGCAACTTCGGAGTATCCCGGTCATTCTCGGCTCTGCCACGCCATCACTGGAAAGCCGTGAGAATGCCAGCCGTGGAAAGTATGAACTGCTGATGCTGACCAACCGGGTCGAAGAACGCCCTATGCCCGAAGTCGAGATCATCGATATTCGCAAGGAAAGAGGGGAGAAGGAAGACCGCGGCCTTGTGATATTCAGCAGCCGGCTGCGCGAAGAGTTGTCGCGAGTCTTTCTGAAGGGCGAGCAGGCGATCATCCTCATGAACCGCCGAGGCTACGCACCCTTTCTGCTGTGCCGCGAGTGCGAGAACGACTTTCGCTGCCGTGACTGTAGCGTCACGTTGACCGTACACCGTCGTGAAGGTTTGCTGGTCTGTCACTACTGCGGCTTTCGTCTGCGTATCCCAGTTCGCTGCCCTCTTTGCCAGGGCGAAGTGCTCCAGCCCATCGGATTCGGCACCGAAAAAGTGGAAGAGCGTTTTCGCAAGTACTTTCCAAACGTTGCGGTAGAGGTTCTCGATCGGGATTCGACCCGACGGAAAGGGGAGCTGGTAAAGATCCTCGACCGCTTTCGAAGAGGGGAGACTCAGGGGCTGATCGGGACGCAGATGATCAGCAAGGGTCACCACTTCCCACAAGTGACACTCACCGGTGTCATCAATGCCGACTCCATACTCGGATATCCCGATTTCCGTTCCGCTGAAAAGACCTTCTACCTGCTGACTCAGGTAGCAGGTAGAGCAGGGAGAGGAGAGCTAAGCGGACGGGTCCTGATTCAAACCGCCTTTCCCAATCACTACGCGATCCGGCATGCAATCAGCCATGATTACGAGAGGTTTTACGAATCGGAAATCGAGTTCCGGCGCACATTCCACTACCCCCCGGTCACGTCGATGATTGCACTGCTGTTCCGCGGGGAAAAGATTGAAAACGTGGAAAGGGCAGCGCTGGAATGTGGAGAGGCCATCGAACTGGCCTCTGCTGGCAATGCCGGCATCCGCATGCAGGGTCCCGCCCCAGCACCTTTGGCCCGCATCAAGGGCGTTTTCCGCTATCAGATCCTTCTTCGAGGGCCACAAAGAATCCTGCTGCGAGATATCGTGGAGCAAACCGTGCTGGGGAAAAAATGGAGAGGCGTCGATGTCGCCATTGACGTCGATCCCCACAATATCCTCTGACCGACCGTGAATCTGCAGCCTTCCCGGTTACGTGGCAATAGGTCGCAACGTCTCGTCATCGATAGGATGCTCTTTCACCACCAGGCGATTGAGCAGCATCTCGTAGATATCGGGATTCGCGGCGGCCACGAGCGGAATCAGCTTCCGGATCTGTGCTCCCGTTGCCAGTACATTGAAGAGGAGGGATTCGCTGGAGGACTTCTCGAACTGATTTTCCGGCGCGCGGCGGCCAAAATCATCCGCTTTCACAGTTGTCAGCCCCTTCATGGCCTGCAGGAAGGCATGGTCCAGACGGGAACGAAGGACCTCCTGAGGGGAGTGATGCGCCCCGGCACGATGGTGAGAAGCTATCTCTCCGAGCCTTTCGAGGGAGCGACAAATCGAACGAAAGCCAGCTTCGATCGATCCTCGTTTCTCCGGATCAACGATCTTTCCTGCCTCGAAGGCAGCCCAGTAGAGCTTGTCGACCTGCTCTCGATACTCACCGTCGATCTTGAAAATCAGGTAGTCGATGGGTGGAACATGACGCATCGTTTCCGTTGCGCCCAGGATCTGCACAGTCATCTCTAATCCTTGTGTTACGCCTTCGAACATGCTGTTACACCATTTGACCACTTGAAGGCCATTTGTTAGGTTCGCTCGAATGGCAGGCGATCCCGCACAGTTCGAAGAGCCCATTCTACAGATCCGCAGGCAAATCGAAGAACTCGGACGAGAAAACGGGGAAACGGACCCGGATCCCAGGATCGGGGAGCTGGAAAAGAAGTACGTGGCAGTTTCTCGTGAAATTTACGCGAATCTGACGCCGTGGCAGAAGACTCTTGTAGCCCGGCATCCTCTACGGCCGTACACGCTCGACTTCATCAATTACCTGTTCGACGACTTCGTGGAGATACACGGGGATCGAAAATTCGCCGACGATCTTGCCATCGTCAGTGGCTTCGGCTCCTTTGAAGGGCGGTCCTGCGCCGTAATCGGTCACCAGAAGGGGCGTGACACGAAAGAGAAAATCGTTCGCAATTTCGGAATGCCTCGTCCGGAGGGATATCGAAAAGCACTACGAGTCATGAAACTTGCCGAGAAGTTCGGACTTCCGGTCTTCACCTTGATTGATACGGTCGGCGCATACCCCGGAGTGGGAGCGGAAGAGCGGGGGCAGGCTGAGGCAATCGCAGTGAATCTCCGCGAAATGGCCGGCCTCTGCGTGCCGATCATCGTGACCGTCACCGGAGAAGGCGGTAGTGGTGGTGCCCTTGCGCTCGGAGTCGGCGATCGGGTCTTCATGCTCGAGCACGCCGTCTACTCCGTGATTTCTCCGGAGGGGTGTGCGGCCATTCTCTGGAAAGACCCCGGCGCGGCGCAGGAAGCCGCGCGTGCGATGAAGATCACAGCTGTTGCGCTCAAAGAGCTCGGCGTCATCGACGAGATCGTGCCGGAGCCTCCTGGAGGCGCGCACAGTGATCACGCTGGCGCCGCCGCTTTGCTGCGGCCCTACCTGCAGAAGGCGATGCGCGAGCTCTCGCGCATGAAGCCGGCTCTACTCAGAGAAGAGCGCTACAAGAAGTTTCGTAAAATGGGTCATTACGAAAAAAGCTGACCCATGCCCGCATTTCAGACACGCGTTGATCGCAAGGCAGCGAGCAGCGTTTTGTAGCGAGAAGCGTGGCCGATTCGCAACCAGGCCATTGTCCACACTGAGCCAAAGGAGCGAAAGGGCCGCGGACGAAACAGACCCGCTGCGCAGAGCAGCAGAAGGCGTGTGAGAAATGCGGGCTGATCATGTCGATCCATGACACCTGGATGCTTCCGCCTCAGCAAGCAGACAGCCCACTGCCAGGAGTCATTACCCCGGCGATTCGATCCATTCTGCTGAGGAGGGGAGTTCGTACGGAGGAGGAGTATCGACGGTTCGTCGATCCCTGCCTGGATGACCTTCACGACCCGTCGTTGATTGGAGGAATGGATTCCGCGTGTGAACGCATCCTCAAGGCCATCCGCGAGCTCGAGCCGATTCTCATCTACGGCGACTATGACGTCGACGGAGTCACTTCCATTGTCCTGCTCAAGACAGTCCTACGCACCCTCGGCGCACGCGTTGACTTTGTCGTTCCCCACCGCCTCTACGATGGGTACGGTCTCAAAATGGAAGTGCTCGAGCGCGTGCTGGTCGACCGGCAGGTTCGCTTGGTGATCACCGTCGACTGCGGCATCACGTCCGTCGAGCCTGTAGAGAGTGCCCTGGCGCGGGGAATCGACGTCATCATCACCGATCACCATCTGCCGCCCGGGCTCCTGCCCGAAGCTGCCGCGGTGCTCAATCCCAAGGTAGAAGGCTGCCTTTACCCTTTCAAAGAGCTCGCCGGTGTGGGGGTGGCGTTCAAACTCTGCTGCGAGCTTCTCAAGCGCACCGGTCGTCCGATGTCGATCGAGTCCCTCCTGAAGATTGCCGCCATCGGTACGATTGCCGATGTGGCACCCCTGACGGGGGAAAACAGGACCATCGTTCGTATGGGCCTTCAAGGTTTGGCCGAGAGCAGGAATGTGGGATTGCGGACGCTCTTGCGTACCCTTGGACTCTACGGCCGTCCTCTACGTGCGGTAGACGTAGGTTTCAAGATCGGTCCACGAATCAACGCAGCAGGACGCCTCGCCTCCGCTGACACGGCCATCGAGCTCTTCGCTGCATCGAGCGAAGCGGAGGCCTACCCACTGGTCGGTGAGCTCAATCGTCTGAATGAGGAGCGACGGGGAATCGAGTCGGAAATTCTCCACAGTGCCGAATTACAGATTGAAGGCAAACCTCTACCTCCCGCGCTGGTTCTGGCGGGGGAGGGGTGGCACAAGGGTGTGCTGGGTCTTTGTGCTGGCCGGCTTGCGCAGAAATATCACCGACCCACACTGCTCATCTCCCTCGGAGAGGAACAGTGCGTCGGATCGGGACGGAGCATTCCATCCGTCAACCTGCACAGGTGCCTGGAGCGAATGCACGAATTGTTTACACACTTCGGAGGGCACGAGTTCGCTTGCGGTTTCTCGCTAAGGAGGGAGAACGTCGACTCCTTGAGGGAAAGGCTTCAGAAGGACCTGTCGGAAACGGTTTTCGAGCGGACAATCGAAGTGGACGCGACCGTCACGCTTGCAGATCTGACGTCGGAGTTTCTTTTCGATCACTCCCGGCTGGAGCCGTTCGGAGCGGGAAATCTGCAGCCTGTATTCGGGATCGAAGGCGTGCGAACGATCGCAATCAGAGAGTTTGCACAGGGTTGCTTCAACGCAGACATCACCGACGGCGTCAGCGCGGTCCGTTGTGTTTTGTGGCCGTCCAGTAGAACCCTTCTGGACGTTTTTCGATCGGAGGAGCCTTTCTCGATTCTTGCCCATCTCGAACCTGACACGTTCCTGGCCTCCGGCTTTCGCCTGGAAGTGCTCGACGCACGCATACCTGAGGGGTGAGGCAGGAAGGAACGAAACCGACTGCTAGCGTGTTACGCATCAACAAGATGGGTGCATGCAGAAGATCGTAAGAAGCCTCAGACTTCTCCTCCCGCTCCTGTTCGTTGGTTTCCTGATTCTGCTTGCTTTCAGCTACACGTCGAATCAGCGCGCCGAACGCGGCGAGATGCAACCCGTAACCTCCAACCTTCGAGGCGGCGAGCGCCCTGAGCTGATCTCCTATGCGTTTGAAGATACCCAGTCCCTGGGAGGACGAGTCATCTCCCGGATCCGGGCCCGACGCACGATGCGGTTCGCCTCCGGCTGGTACACGCTGGAAGACGCCTACCTGACCCTCTATCGAAAAGATGGCGGCACGTACGAGTTGCGCGCTCCTCAGGCGCAATTTCATTCCGAAACAAAGGAAGCCGAGGTGTCCGGTGGCGTAAAGCTCACATCGAGCGACGGCATGGAGATTCTCACGCAGGAGATGAAGTTTGACGGCAACCAGCTTGTGAATCGAATACCGGTCGAGTTCAAGGTCGATCAATGGAAAGGTCGGGCGGGTGGCATCGACCTCAATCTTCAGCACGAGAGCATGAGGCTCATCGAGCAGGTGAGCGCTACGATGCAATCCGCCTCACCTTCCGAGCCACCCGTACAGCTAAACGCGAAGGAAGCTCTCTTTCTCAGGCCAAAGAACGAGGTCAGCTTCTATGAACACGTAACGGTTCGGCGGGGTGGAGAGACAATCCGTTCCAATGCCATGACGTTGAAATTCGATCAGAGCCGGAAGGTGCTCGTGGGTCTGGAAGGATTTGGAAATGTTGTCATCAACATGACAGGGTCAGGCGGCACCATCGCATCCGGAGACGCTGGGAGCGGCGAGAAAGTGGTGAACGCCGATCGATTCTTCGCCGAAATCGCGGCGGGAGGCAGGATTCAGGGATTCACCGCGGCGGGCGACAATCGTCCTGCCCACGCCATGCTTAGCGGGCCGCCTCGACGAGACCTGAGCGCGAGAGCGTTCCGGGTTGGTCTCGACGGCGAGAAGGTAACCGACCTTCGTGCCGATTTCGGTGTGGTTCTGATCGAGATGACTCCCAAGGGCCAACGCAAGATGACGGCGAATCAGGTGATTGTCGCATTTGACCCTGGAACGCGACGCGCTTCCAGTGCTGTCGCCAACGGGGGATTTCAGTACACCGAAGAAAACGTGCGCGCCTCTGCGCAGAATGCGACGTTTGATATCGCTCACGACCGTCTTCTTCTCATAGGTGCCCCGGGCTCGCAACCGCTCGTGTCGGCAGACGGTCAAACCATGAAAGGCAACAGCATCGAGATTGCTCCACAAGGCGGTGTGATGAAAGTGAATGGCAACGTCGTCGCCAATCTGATCACACGGCGTGGTTCTACCGGATCTGTCAGTGGCACTTCCATCTTTCCGTCCAGCAGCAGTCCCGTCTACGTGAATGCGGATACAGCGGTTCTGAACCGATCAGCCCAGACAGTCACGTTCAAGGGAAGCGTGAAGGCATGGCAGGAAACAAATACGATACTTACCTCAGAGCTTTTTGTTCAGGGGGAAGGGGACCTCATCCAGGCTCGCAACGGTGTGCGCATGGTTCTCTACAACGCCCGCAGCAAAACGGCAGACAAAGCGCCGGTCTTCGCCAGCGGCGACACGCTCACCGGTCGTAAGAGTGACCGGCGCCTCGACCTGACTGGAAACGTCCGCATGGATGAAGGTGGGAGGAGCCTGACGGCAGAAAAGGCGAACTTCTTTTTCAACGCCGCGCGGAAACTCGAGAAAGTCGAGGCTCACTCCGCAGTGGAATTGACGGAGAAGGCATCATCCCGCAAAGGAACCGCTAACGAGGCAATCTACCAGGTGACCGAGCAGATGCTTTTCCTCAACGGATCCCCCGCTGTGGTGACAGACCCGCAGGGGAGTGTCAAGGGAGAGAAGATCGTATTGAACATCGCACGGAACAAGGTGGACGTTCTTCGAGGCTCCACTGCGTCGGAAAGCACTTACAATCCGCAGAGATGAAGGATCAGCAAACGGAGGAGCAACCGGCGCGCATCGATGGGGAGATTTCCGACGCCGCACGCTGGCGGCCAGGGACACCGCGACGGATTCGTCTGTCGGCGCAGAATCTGCTCAAGATCTATCGCGGCCGGCGCGTGGTCCGTGACGTTTCGCTTGAAATACAGCAGGGTGAGATCGTGGGGCTTCTCGGTCCCAATGGCGCTGGAAAAACGACGACGTTCTATATGGTCGTTGGTCTCACGCGTCCCGATGGGGGAAGCGTCATGCTCGGCGACGAGGAGATCACCCAGCTTCCGATGTACCTCAGGGCGCAGAAGGGAATCAGCTATCTGCCTCAAGAGGCTTCGATCTTCCGGAAGCTCACTGTGGAGGAAAATCTTCTGGCCGTATTCGAGACTCTCAATCTCCCACTGGCTGAGCGTGACCGACGAACGCGTGAGCTGCTGGAAGAGTTCGGGATTGCGCATCTTGCGCGGAATCGCGCGTACTCTCTTTCGGGCGGCGAACGGCGCCGCGTGGAGATCGCCCGAAGCCTGGCGATCAACCCGGCATTCATCTTGCTAGACGAGCCCTTTGCAGGGATCGATCCAATCGCTGTCTACGAAATTCAACGTATCGTCTCGCAGCTTCGCGCGCGCGGGATCGGAATTCTCATTACCGATCATAACGTACGTGAAACATTGAAGATCACCGATCGGGCCTATATCATCAAAGAGGGTGAGATCTTCCGTCAGGGGATCCCCGAAAACTTGTCCGCGGACGCGGAGGTTCGGCGAATTTACCTGGGCGAATCGTTCAATCTGGGCTGATGATGCAGATGAATTGCCGCCTGAATCCTGATCGCAGAACGTACTGAAATATGGCACTCGAACAAAAACTACATCTAAAGCTTTCGCAGAAGCTGATCATGACTCCTTCGCTGCAGCAGGCGATCAAGCTGCTGCAGTTGAGCAAACTCGAGCTGCAGGAGGTCCTGAACCAGGAATTACTGGAGAATCCTCTTCTCGAGGAAACCGCCGAAGAGAACAAGACCGAGGAGCCCGAACAGGAGACGCAGGAACAGCAGGAGCAGAAGGCCGAAGAAGTAAAGACCGAAGAGGTCAAGGAAAAGGACTCTTTCGACGAGATCGACTACGACGCGTACTTTCAGGACTACATCGAGTACGGCTACAACCCACGGATGTCGGAGGAGCACGAAGAGTTTCCGATCGAGAACACGCTAACCCGTCCTCCTAACCTGGCCGACCATCTGACCTGGCAGCTGTCGATGTCCGACGCAGCACCCGATACGAAAGAGATCGTTACGTTCATGATCGGCAACATCGATGAGGACGGGTATCTCAGAGCCACTCCAGAGGAAGTAGAGCGCTCGGGATCGTACTCTCCGGAAGCGGTGAGCAGAGCCCTGCTGCAGCTCCAGTCGTTTGATCCCATCGGGGTGGGAGCTCGCGATCTGCGGGAGTGCCTCCTTCTCCAGGTCCGTTATCTGGAGGTAGACAATTCTCTCGTGGAGATGATCATCCGCGACCAGTGGGAAATGTTCATGAATCGCCACTTTGTGCAGTTGGCGAAAGCACTGGCCATCGATCTGAAGGAACTGGAAGCGGTAGTGGAGATCATCAAGCGGCTCGACCCGAAGCCGGGACGTAAATACAGCAATGAGCGCGCGATCTACGTTGAACCAGACGTATATGTACAGAAGGTTGGGGACGAGTATGTCATCCTCCTAAACGAGGACGGCATGCCGAAGCTGCGCATCAACGGCAGCTACCGGCAGATGCTCAACCACATGGACTCGAAGTCCGACGGCGAGACCGTCAACTACATCAAGGACAAAATCCGCTCAGCTGTCTGGCTGATCAAGTCGCTGGATCAGCGTCAGCGCACGATCTATAAAGTGGCGGAGTCCATCGTGAAACACCAGCGTGAATTCCTGGAGAAAGGAATCGATTTTCTCCGTCCGCTCGTGCTCCGGGACGTCGCCGACGACATCCAGATGCACGAGTCGACCGTGTCGCGCGTGGTATCGAATAAGTACATGCATACACCCCGTGGTCTTTTCCTCATGAAGTACTTCTTCCACAGCGGGATCGATTCAGAGTATGGAGAAGACATCTCCAGTCTCACGGTGAAGAAGAAAATTCAGGGATTTATCGAAGCGGAAGATCCGCGGCGCCCTTTGTCGGACTCCAAAATCATGAAGATCCTCAACGACGAAGGAATCAATATCGCCAGGAGAACAGTGGCCAAGTATCGGGACGAGCTGAACATTCCTTCCTCTACCGATCGAAAGCAGATCTTTTGATGGCACTCAGGAGCAGCAGCAGATGACGGTGGAAATCTCCGGACGTAACTACGAAGTGAACGATCGCATTCGGTCGTTCATCACCTCGAAGCTGGACAAGGTGACCAAGTATTTCGAAGACATCATTGAAGTGCGCTGCGTGCTGAACGTCGAGAAGTATCGCAACATCTGCGAGATCATGATCATCGGTAAGAACTACGACACGAAGGCGACGCAGGAAGCGGAGACGATGGAGGAAGCCATCAACTCGACCGTCGACCATCTCAAGCGTCAGGCGCAAAGGGAACGGAGAAAAATCCGAGATCATCACCGGCGCAAAAAGACGGTCGACAACTGGACCGTTTCCGTTCTCGAGCCCAGCCTACTACGCGAGACAGACTCCCGACCCCGCATCATCAAGACCAGCGCTTTGCCTATTCGAAGAATGTCCATCGAACAGGCCGCCATGACTCTCGACGACTCCAGGAATGAATTCATTGTCTTCCGGGACCTCGACACGGAACGCGTGACTGTGATCTACCGCAGAAAGGACAACAACTTCGGAATGATCGCACCCGAGTTCTGAAAAGCAGGGAACAGGGAACAGGGAACAGGTTACGCGGGACCGGGAAGAGTGTCCTCCTGAGCGAAGCGAAGGACCCCGTGGCATGTGCGCCGATCGTGTCACACGCAGCGGGTCCTTCGCTGCCGCTCAGGATGACACCGGGTCCGTTTCCTGTTCCCTGTAACCTGTTCCCTGTAACCTGTTCCCTGTTCCCTGTTCCCTGTCTGTTACCCTATCGCCATGACCGGTGAGGACTTCGTCAAGACCTCTGTCGAGCTTCTTCTCTCGATGCGTGCTGATGACGTCCCTCTGAAACTGGTTACGGGCTCTGACGGGCTGAATCGCGATATTCTTCGGCCCCGGGTGCAGAAGCCTGGCCTGGCCTTCGCCGGTTATTACGAGTACATCAAACCCGGTCGGGTACAAATCATCGGCGAATCGGAAACAAAGTACCTGCAGAGTCTTCCCGCCCGGCTGCGCGAGAAACGGGTACGCGATGTCGCTGCCCTCGATGTCTCCTGCTTCATCGTTACCAAGGGAATCATCCCTCTGGAGGAGTTCAGGAAAGAGTGTGAGAATCGCTCTGTGCCGCTGTTCAGCACAACAGGGCTCTCGTCAACCACCATCAATCGGGTGACCTATTTTCTCGAGGACGCCATGGCTCCTCGCGCCACGTTGCACGCTGGTCTGCTCGACGTCTACGGAATCGGCGTTCTTTTGATGGGAGACAGCGGTATCGGTAAGAGCGAATGTGCACTTGACCTTGTCTATCGCGGCCACCGTCTTATTGCCGATGACATGGTGATCGTGCGCAGGCATCCCAACGAGATACTGATCGGATACTCCTCGGATATTCTTCGCCACCATATGGAGTTGCGAGGTATCGGTATCATTGATGTAAAGGACCTGTTCGGTGTGGCATCTACCCGCGAAGAAAAGCCCATCGACGTAGTGGTGAAGCTGGAGAAGTGGGTGGAAGGTACCGAATACGACCGCCTCGGCATCAGTGGTGAGACTTACGAATGCCTCGGCGTAGTGAAGCCGTACATCCGCCTGCCTGTGGTCGCGGCCCGCAACCTGGCTCTACTCGTGGAAATCGCCGCTCGCAATCATTTGATGAAGTTGCAGGGCTACAATTCTGCAATCGAGTTCACGAAGAGAGTGGAACAGGAGATCAAGAAAAATACAAAGCAATAGGTGAGGAACGTTCCAAGCACGAAGGACGACTGACGGTCTGCTCGACCCAGGACAGTTTGTCTTTCGCGCTGCCAGTTCGTTTCTTTTGAGATATGCGTCCTGAAAATCTCGTCATCATTACCGGTCTGAGCGGTTCGGGGAAAAGCTACGTCAAGAGCACGCTCGAAGACCTTGGCTTTTACTGTACGGACAATCTTCCTGTCGGTCTGATCGAGCCGTTCCTGGAAGAAGTTTCCGAGAGGGAAGGGGTCAAGCGGATCGGGATCGTGGTCGATGTGCGAGCGCGCGACTTCCCTGATCGTTTCCCCGCTTTTTATCGCGACCGGATCAAAAAGCTGGTCCCGTGGGCCATGTTGATTTTTCTGGAGGCCACGGAAGAAGTGCTCACCCGGCGCTTCTCAGAGACGCGCCGGCCGCATCCCTTCCGTACCGAGGGGCCTATCCTCGACGCCATACGGGGAGAGCGCAAAGCGCTTCTGGAGGTCAAGTCGAACGCCGATATGGTTCTCGACACATCCCAGTTCTCGGTTCACGAGTTAAAAGCCGAGATCATTCGACGTTTCGGCCTGCCGGGCGACGAGATGACCATGCTCGTTACGGTGATCACGTTCGGTTTCAAGTACAGCATTCCGTACAACATCGACCTGCTGATCGACGTTCGCTTTCTGCCGAATCCGCATTTCGTGGAAGAACTACGACCAAAGACAGGCCTCGATCCCGAGGTTTTGGCCTACCTGCAGCAGCAGCCGCAGTACGAGCGCTTCGTGCATAA
>Ga0136617_10004286_pt1 | contig 12771 bp, 11 predicted proteins | sample AntDrymUQ3222106_2_FD_129672 | JGI IMG/M metagenome (GOLD analysis project Ga0136617, IMG submission 129672) | Polar desert sand microbial communities from Dry Valleys, Antarctica - metaG UQ322 (21.06) | ecosystem: Environmental > Terrestrial > Soil > Desert | place: Antarctica: Dry Valley...
ATCTTGCCGCTGCGCGTCTTCGGCAGCATGTCCACGAAGTTCAGCTCGCCGATGACCGCCAGCGGACCAAGATCCCTGCGGACCGTCGCGATGAGCTCGGCCCGGAGGTCCTCGGACGGCGTGTGGCCCTGCTTCGGCACGACGAAGGCGGAGATGACCTGCCCACGCAGCTCGTCAGGCCGTCCGGTCACGCCCGCCTCGGCCACGGCCGGATGGCGGAGGAACGCGGTCTCGACCTCGATCGTCCCGATCCGATGGTCGGCGATCTTGATGATCTCGTCCGCCCGCCCGCTGAACCAGACGTAGCCGTCCTCGTCGATGGACGTCGCGTCGCCGGTGAAGTACACGTTCTGTCCCGGGATGCGCTCCCAGTAGTCGTGCGCGTACCGCTCCGGCTCACCCCAGAGCGACGCGGTGAGGCCTGGAAAGGGCCGCTCGATCACGAAGATGCCCTTGTCGCCCGGAGCGCACGGCGCGCCCTCAGGCGTGACCACCTTCGCCTCGACACCCGCCAGCGGCACGCCGGACGAGCCGGGCTTGATCGGCAGGAGCCCGATGCCGTAGGGGTTGCCGACGACAGGTCCGCCGGTCTCGGTCTGCCAGTAGTGGTCGACGACCGGGATCCGGTCTGCGAAGACCTGCTTCTGCAACCACTCCCAGGCCGGCGCGTTCAGCACTTCACCGGCGCAGAAGGCGCGCTCGAGCGTCCCGAGGTCGTGCTGTCGCGCCGGCTCGGTCCCATAGCGCATCAGCAGCCGCGCGGCCGTCGGTGAGGTGAACACGCCGGAAACCCGGTTCGCCGCGACGATGCGATAGAAGGTCTCAGCGTTCGGATGATCAAGCGCACCTTCGTACGCGATCGTCGTGCAGCCAACGAGCAGAGGCGCGAAGACGATGTAGCTGTGCCCGACGACCCAGCCGATGTCGCTCGTCGACCACCACACGTCCTCCGGACGGAGCCCGAACATCGATCTAGCCTGGGCGTGCACATAGACCTGGTATCCACCGTGCGTGTGCACCGCCAGCTTTGGCTTGGCTGTGGTGCCGCTCGTCGCGAGGATGAACGCGGGCTCGTTCGACTCCATGTCCTCGGCCCCGTCGGGCTGCCCCGCACCTAAGGCGAGGAAGTCGTCCCAGGTGATGTCGCGGCCGGCGTCCAATGTCGTGTTCGCGATGCGGCGCAGCACCACGACGCGCTCGACGCTGGGGCAGCTCGCGACCGCCTCGTCGATGATGCCCTTGAGCGGAACGTCCTTCCCCTTGCGGTACGTGACGTCCGTCGCGAAGATGGCGCGCGCGCCGGCGAGCCGCAGGCGTTCGCCGAGCGCACCCGATCCGAAGCCCGCGAAGACGACGAGCATGATCGCGCCGATGCGGGTCGACGCGAGCATGAGGGTGATAGCTTCCGCGCTGGTCGGCATGTAGATGCCGATGCGGTCGCCCCTCCGCATGCCGAGGCCGCGCAAGGCAGCGGCGACGCGCCGTACCTCTGTGCCGAGCTCGTCGTACGTGAAGGTGCGACGCTCTCCGCGCTCGTTCTCGGTGATGAGCGCGATGCGGTCGCCGCTGCCCGCCTCGACATGCCGGTCGATGCAGTTGCGCGCGAGGTTCGTCCGGCCCCCGGCGTACCAGCGGAATGTGGGCGGCTGCCAGTCGAGAACGGTGTCCCAACGTCGGGTCCACGGCAGCTGCTCGGCGGCGGCGGTCCAGAATGCATCCGGATCCTCGCGCGCCGCGCGTCGCCACGCCTCCACCCGTTCCCGCGCGTCGCTCACGCCAGAGGCTCGCGGAGCGGGTATGTCGCTGCCCTCACGGGCTTTCGTCGCCGCGGGCCTGAGCCGCAAGCGGGTCCGGTCCGAGGCTCCTCAGCTTGTACCTCTGGATCTTGCCGGTGGCGGTCTTCGGAAGCTCGCTCACGAACTCCACCCAGCGCGGGTACTTGTACGGTGTGATCCGGCCCTTCACGAACTGCTGCAGCTCCAAGCTGAGCGTCTCGCTTCCCTGCCGGCCCTGCTTCAGCAGGACGAACGCCTTCGGCTTCACCAGGTCGTCCTTGTCCTTGGCACCGACGACGCCGCACTCGAGCACGGCGGGATGCTCCATCAGCGCGGCCTCCACCTCCGCGGGCGACACCCATTGCCCGGACACCTTGAGCATGTCGTCGCTACGACCCTCGTACGTGTAGTAGCCGTCCGCGTCGAGATGGTACTTGTCGCCCGTCACCAGCCAGTCGCCGCGGATCGTGGCCTTCGTCTTCTCGTGCTTGTTCCAGTAGTACGCGCACGCGCTGTCGCCAGAGACCCACAGGTTGCCGGCTTCGCCCGGCGGCAGCTCGCGCTCGTCGTCGTCGACGATCTTCGCGCGATACCCCGGCACGACCGTGCCGCTGGTGCCGCCCTTCGCCTGGCCGGGGAAGTTCGAGATGAAGATGTGGAGCATCTCAGTGGAGCCGATCCCGTCCAGGATCTCGAGCCCGAAGCGACGCTTCCACTGGTCGAAGAGCGCCTTTGGCAGCGCCTCGCCCGCGGACACGCAGGCACGAAGGGACGAGAGGTCATGCTGGATGCCCTCATCGGGGGACGCCAGGAGCGCCGCATAGAAGGTCGGTGCGGTGAAGAGCAGCGTCGGCCGCTCCTGCGCGATGAGTCCGTAGACCAGGTCCGGCGTCGCGCGCTCCGGCTTGTACACGCTCGAGGCGCCGACACGGAACGGGAAGAACACGCCGTTGCCGAGCCCGTACGCGTGGAACAGCGGCGAGACGGTCAGGTGCCGGTCCTGGTCCGTCGTGCGGAGCACGTGCGCCGCGTACGTGTCAGCGCACCAGATCATGTCGTGGTGCAGGTGCACGGCGCCTTTCGGGAACCCCGTCGTCCCGGACGAGTAGAGCCAGAAGCAGGCGTCATCCGGCGTCGTGTCGGCGGGACTGAGCTCGGGTGACGCCGCCGCCATCGCCTCTTCGAGCGAGGCCACGCCGTCCCGCGGCGGCCCGCCGGTCACGAGCACATGACGCAGCCGCGGGAGCCCGACGCGTGCCTCGAGCACCTTGTCCACGAGCGGCGCGGACGCGACGACCGCTACTGCGCGGCTGTCGTGAAGGATGTAGCGCAGATCCTGCGGCACGAGCAAGGTGTTCACCGGTATCGGGATCGCGCCGATCTTGATCGCCCCGAAGAACGCGTACACGAACGCGGGCGAGTCGAGACACATGATGATGACGCGCTGCTCCATGTCGACACCGAGCTCGCGCAGCGCGTTGCCGCAGCGGTCCACGTTAGCTGCGAGCTCGGCGTACGTCACGCTCTCGCCCCGGCACCGGATGGCGATCGCGCCGTCTCGGGTGCCGCGGTGCGCGTCGATGAACGTCTCGACGGCGTTGTACCGCGCAGGGAGCTCCGGCAGCCGGAGGTCCGTCATTCCGGGCGCATCATGGCACGGAGGGCGCGCAGCACCGCCTCCGCGCCCTCGTGCAGGCGCTCGCCGTCCCAGAGGGCCGGCGTGCGCGACCCGCCGAGATCCGCGAGCCGCGCGCGATGGCTTTCGAAGACCACGTTCCGGAAGTCGATCCGCGTCTTCAGGCCGCGCCTCACGATCTCGCGCCGCACACGCGCGTGGTCCTCGCCGACGATCTCGTGGAAGAGCTGTGCCGCGACGACCCGTGCGGACGGCTCTGCTGCATCCTCGTGATCGCTCACTCGCCGCGCCTCGTCCAGAAACCCTCCGGGTCGTACTCGCGCACGATCGCGAGCACGTCGGCGCTCGGCGGCTCCGTCTGGTGGACGTCATCCGCGACGCGGAGCTCCCACCCGGTCTGCTCCCGGATGTCGGCGACGCTCGAGTGCGTGTGGTACGACCGCAGCACTGCCTCGCCACCGACGAAGCGGAACACGCCCAGCGTCGTGATGAGCACCGCTGGGCCGCCACGCGGAAAGCCGACGCGGTCCCGCCACCCCGGCCCATCGCCATATCCCGGCGATGTGATGAAGTCGACGCGCTCGCGAAGGCGCCTGCGGTCGTGCGCCATGATCACGATGAGCCGGTGGGCGAGGCTCGCGATGTCCGCTCCGCCGCCCGACCCCGGCAGCTGCACGCTCGGGTGCGTCCGGTCCTCGCCGATCACCGTCGTGTTGAGGTTGCCGTGCCGGTCGATCTCCGCACCGCCGATGAACCCGGCGTCGACATCGCCGCGCTGGAGCAGACCCATGAGATCGATCGTCCGGGCGCACCACACCGCACCAGCGACGTTCGGCGGGTCGCCCATCGTATAGAGCAGCTCCCGAGCCGGCTGATCGCGAACGATTCCGAGCTCGAACAACCCTACGGCGTTCGGGGCGTGCGTCCGCTTCGCGACGACAAAGGCGATGAGCGGCAGCCGCATGCCCACGAACACGCGCTCGCCGTCCTGTATCTCCCGGGCCGCCTGCGCGACCATGACCTCGCCGGGCGAGACGTCCACTGGTGCCACTAGAAGCGGGCTTCCGCCGCAGGCGTGCCGGTCAGCCGGAGCGCCGGCCACCGCTCCCCGAGGCGCGCCAGGTACGCGGCATGGTCGGGCGTGCCGTCGACCCAGTCCGCCAGCCAGCCGGCGAAACCCTCCGCGGTACGGGTGGCGCGGTGGTACTCGTGGAAGAACTCGTGGTCGCGCGCGTACCGGCCTTGCAGCGGCGAGGGATGGCAGGCGCCCGGCGCCTCGACGACGGCGACGACCTTCGTTCCCGGCACGATCGTGCGGTTCGGATCGCTTGCGATCACGTCGCGGGCCACGACCTGATCCGCGAGGATCACGACCGCGCCGGCGGCGAGCGCCGCCTCCTGCGCCACGCCCCAGGGACCCCAGAGATGCGCGTTGCCGTCCCCGTCGGCACGCTGCACCGCGAGCACCGTGAGGTCGGGCGTGATCGCCGGGACCAGCAGCAAGGGGGTGCCGTCGAACGGCGAGGTCGAAGGCACGAAGGTCGGGTTCGCGCGGGCGATGTCGCTGCCGATGATGGTACGGGTCGGCAGGTACGGCGCGCCGAGCGCGCCCGCCAGGAGGGCCTGGGCGAGCGTGAAGTTCGTGTGATCGCGGACCTCGATGCGGTTCGGGACACCATGCTCCATGGCGCGGCGGTAGCAGTGCGCGAGGCCAGCCGAGACGTTGCCGATCCAGGCGGCGGTGACCCGGCGCACGCAACCCGCCCCGATGAGCATGTCGAACGCGATGTCGCTGATCGGGCCGATCACCTCGAGCTCGCGACGCCGCTGACGGATGAGCTCGTGCACGAAAGCGAACGGGATCGCGGGCTCGAGCGAACAGCCGAGTGCGATAGACATGCCGTCAGCCGTGTGCCGCGCGACGGCGTCACGCAGCGCGAGAAGCTTGCCTATGTGCCCTTGTAGTCGGGCTTGCGCTTCTCCGTGAACGCCTTGACGCCCTCGCGGAAGTCGTCGGAGGCGAAGAGGCGCCCCACGGCCTGGTGCTCGTAGAGCATCGCGGTGTCGAACGGCATGCCGCCGCCCAGCACGGTCGCGAGCTTGATCTGGCCGATCGCGAGCGTGGGACCGCTCGCGTACGCCGCGCACCACTCCTGCGCCTTGGGCACGAGCTCGGCGGCGGGGACGACCTCGTCGACGATGCCGAGCTCCTTGGCGCGCTCCGGCTGCACCGGTGCGCCCAGCACCATGATGTCGAGCGCCTTCTGGCGGCCGATGAGCCGCGGCAGGCGCTGCGTGCCGCCGGTGCCCGGGAGCACGCCGAGCGTCACCTCGGGCAGGCCGATGTTGTAGGTGCCCTGGGCTGCCATCCGGAAGTCGCAGCAGAGCGCGATCTCGAGGCCCCCACCGAGGCAGTGCCCGTTGATCGCCGCGACGACGATCTTCGGCGTGCGTTCGAGCTTGGACATGATCTCGTTCGCGTGGATCACGAAGGCCATCTGGTAGTCGGCGTCCGTCGACGCGAACATCTTGACGTCGGCACCGGCAGAGAAGAACTTCTCCGACGCGCTGCGTACAAGGATCGACTTCACGGCCGCGTCGAAGCGGGCCTCGTCGATCGCGAGCGAGAGGTCGTCCAGGAAGGCCTTGTCGTACGAGTTGGCCGGCGGGCGATCCAGGATGATGTGCCCCACCGCAGCCTGCTTCTCGAGACGGACGACCGGCATTCGCTACCTCCCGACGGGACGTGCGCGCAGTTGGCACAATCTAGCGGAACCCCACCCCACATCGCTGAGCCGCACGGCCTGTCGGGGCAACGTGCGCGCGGAGAGAGAGGCCTGTTCAGATGCCACAGATGTTGATCGGCGGAGAGCTCGCGGACGCGAGCGGCGGCAAGACCATCGAGGTACGCGACCCCGCGACCGGAGAGGTCGTGGACAGCATCCCGCGCGGCACGAACGCGGAGGTGGACGCGGCGGTCGCGGCCGCGCGCAAGGCTCTGCCGGCATGGTCGGCGCTCGCGCCCACGAAGCGCGCGCAGCTCATGCACCAGGCGGCCGAGCGGATGAAGGCGGCGGTCCCGGAGATCGCGCGCATCCTCTCGCAGGAGCAGGGCAAGCCGCTCGCGCACGCGGTGCTCGAGGCCTCCCGGGTCTCGGAGAATCTCGAGTACTACGCCGGGCTCGCCGACAAGATCCGCGGTGATTACGTGCCGCTCGACGATCCGGCCAAGATCGGCTTTACCATCCGCCGCCCGGTCGGTGTCGTCGCCGCCATCACACCCTGGAACTTCCCGCTCACGCTCATGGCGAACAAGATCTGCCCGGCGCTCGCCGCCGGCTGCACCGTGGTGCTGAAGCCGGCGTCCACCACGCCGCTCGCGACCCAGCGCGCGATCGAGGTCATCAACGGTGCGGGCTTCGCCGCGGGCGTCCTGAACACGCTGCATGGCTCCGGCGCCGAGATCGGCGACGCGCTCGTGCGCCACCCGGGAGTGAACAAGGTCGCGTTCACCGGCCAGACCGAGACCGGCAAGCGGATCATGCAGCTCGCTGCCGAGAACGTGACCCGGGTGACGCTGGAGCTCGGCGGCAGCGACCCGATGATCGTCTGCGACGACGCCGATATCCGCCGCGCGAGCGCGGCCGCGGCCATCGGCCGCTTCTTCAACGCCGGACAGGCCTGTCTCGCGGTGAAGCGCGTGTACCTCTTCCGGGGCATCGCCGAGGAGTTCACGGCGAAGATCGCCGATCGCGCGGCGAAGGAATGGAAGACGGGCAACGGCCTGGCCGAAGGCACCAAGATGGGGCCGCTCCACACCGAGGCACAGCGCGCGGAGGTCGAGGCGCAAGTCACCGACGCGGTCGGTCGCGGCGCGCGGGTTCTCGCGGGCGCCAAGCGCCCCGAGGGCAAGGACTTCGAGCGGGGCTGGTTCATGGAGGCGACGGTGCTTGCGGACGTTCCCGAGGACTCCCGCATGGCCACCGAGGAGGTCTTCGGGCCGGCGATGCCGCTCTTCATCGTGGACGACCTGGACGAAGCGATCGCGAAGGCGAACAGCAGCGTCTACGGTCTCGGCTCCTCGATCTGGACGCGGGACCTGGCGAAGGCGCGCCGCGCTGCCGAGGGCATCGAGGCGGGCTACACCTGGGTGAACGACATCCAGGTGGCGTACGACCAGCTGCCGTTCGGAGGCGCGAAGCAGTCCGGCTTCGGCAAGGAGCACGGCCTCGAGGCGCTCGAGGGCTACCTCGAGAAGAAATCGGTGGTGCTCGGGACGGGATAGCGCCCGCGCGAGCCGCTCGCGCGGTCAAGGCTAGGGCGACGCGTCGAGCGCCTCCGCGACCACACGCTCGAGCACCTCGTCAGGCTCGACGATCTGACCGTTGCGCTGCGCACCGTCGCTCACGAGGTAGGCGACGATCCGCGCGCGGTCCTTTGGATCCGCGACCTGCCCCGCACGCTTCGCTTCGCGGTACTCCTCCACACGCGGAAAGTCCTCGGCCGACGAGCGCCTGACGCGCTCCTGCAGGGCCGTCTCGACCTTTCCCGGCCGCAGCGCGCAGACCGTCACGCCGGTGCGCTCGAGCTCGACGCCCAGCGAGCGGGTGAGCTGCTCGACCGCCGCCTTGCCCGCCGTGTATGCGGTCCACCCCGCGCTCGGGCGTTCCGCTGCATGCGAGGAGATGTTCACGATGCGTCCGTATCCGCGCTCGAGCATCCCCGGCAGCACCGCCCGGGTGGTGAGGTACACACCCCCCAGATTGATCGCGATGTGGCGGAGCCACGTGGTCGCGTCGGAGCGCGCGAGCGGAGTGATCGGCTCGATGATGCCGGCGTTGTTGACGAGGATCGTCGCGGGACCGACCCAGCGCTCGGTATTGATGACGAGGTCCTGGACCTGGCGCTCGTCGGAGACATCGGCAGCGTACGCGAGCGCGCGGCCGCGCGCGCGCTTGATCCGGAGCACGACCTCGTCGAGCTCGGGCGCGTTGCGCGAGGCGATGACGACATGCGCACCAAGTGAGGCGAGCGTCTCCGCGATGGCCCGACCGAGCCCGCGCCCACCGCCGGTGACGATGGCGGTCTGGCCGTCGAGCCTCACAGCCGCACCGCCGACTGGCGGGCCAGGGCCTCCGCGAGGCGCTCCAGGTCGTGGCGCTGGTGGAGCGCCCAGAACGAGATGCGGATGCCCTCGGCTTGAGACGGCTCGGCGAGATGCTTCACGACGATCCGCTCGTCCGTCCACATGCGCGTGACGATACCCGCCGCGTCGCCGCCCGGAGGGACGATCGCGACGATGCCAGTGGGTTCCTCGCGTCGCGAGACGAGCTCGAAGGGCAGGTCCGCCAGGGCGTCGAAGAGCGCGTTCCGCAGCTCGCGCAGCCGCTCCCCCACGCGGGCGCCGAGCGCGCGGTGGATCGCGAGGGCCTGCCGGAGACCGACGAAGGCCGCTGCGTCAACGGTGCCCGTCTCGAAGCGGGTCGCGTCCGGCTGCAGCTGGAATCCGCCGCGCAGGTCGTGCATCACACGGCTGCGCCAGCCGAGACGCGGCGGGTCGAGGTCCGCAGGGTCACGCACCCACAGTGCGCCCGTCGCGAGCGGGCCGTGCAGCCACTTGTGGCCGAGCAGGACGAGCGCGTCGGCGCCGAGCGATCGCACGTCGAGCGCCACCTGCCCCGCCGCCTGCGCCGCATCGACGATCACGAACGCGCCGAGCTCGCGTGCCGCAGCAGCGACCGTCGCGACATCGAGGACCATGCCGTTCTTGCAGGACACCAGCGAGATGACGATCGCGGCAGGGCGCAGCAGCCGGACGGACTCGACGAAGTCGGCGGCACGCCGGTAGGGCAGCACTTCGACGCGGTCGCCCTTCGACTGGCGCGCGTAGACGGGAAGCAGCGCCGAAGCGTGCTCCTCCGTCGTGGTCAGGATCAGCGAGCCTGAAGGGAGCCGCAGCCCGGCGACCGCGATGTTCAGCGCATCGGTCGCCGATTGCGCGAGGGCGATCCGCGATGCGCCGCCGGGATCGCCGACGAACGCGGCGAGGTCCGCGCGCGTCTCCGCGAGCACCTCGTTGTACGCGTCGTACCCAACGTGGGAGAACATCCCGACCTCGTTGAGCCAGCGGCGGAAGTGCTCGGCGGCGTCCTGGGCCGCGGGAAAGGTGGGACCCGAGCCAGCCACGTTGAAGTAGAGGAAGTCCCCGCGAAGAGCCTGGAGTGCCGCGGTATCCAGATCCGGCTCGAGATCGATCGCCGGATGCCTGGGGCTCATCCCCCGCCCGTCGTGATGCCACGGATCGCGAGTCCCGCGGTGAAGAGCGCCGCGATGCCGAGGGCGATCGACTGGCCGCGCGGGGCACGTCCACGGACGAGCGTCGCGGCGAGCGGGAGCGCCAGCACGAGCGCGACGCCGTACAACGCGTGGATCCCGCTCACCGGACGCTGCAGTGCGAGCAGCAGGCCGACCAGGCCCTGCGCGACCGCGGCGCCCTCCGCGATGACGAGCGCGCCGCGGAAGCTCGAGCTCGGTCCGAGCGCGCGCGCGCCGAGCCAGAGACCCCACAGGCCCACCAGCACGAGGTACAGGACGATCGTGTTGGCGAGCGTCACGTGCAGCGCGCCCACGCGCCGCACCCTACCGCAGGTCGAGCGCCTCGCAGATGACGGTCTGGCTGCCCCCGGGTCTGGGTCCACCGGTCATGACGTAGACGGTCGCGCCGATCGCCGCGACACCGACACCGTGGCGCGGTGCCGGGAGGTCGGGACCGCGCGACCACGAGCGTGTGCGCGCGTCAAAGATCTCGACCTCCTGAAATGTTCCTTGCGGCTGTTCCCCGCCCACGAACACGAGCCTGGTCTCTCCGATGACCGCCGCACCGACACCCCCGCGGGGCGTCGGAGCATCGGCGAGCTTCTCCCAGGTGTCGCCACCGGTGTCATAGCACTCGAGGGTCGGCAGGTTCGACGTCAGCGAGAGGCGTCGGCCGCCGACGGCACAGACCTTGGCGTCGAGATCCGCCCCCGCGAGGTGGTCACGTGGCGTCGGGATCGCGGCGCCCGTGCGCCAGGCGTCCGCAGCGGTCTCGTAGATCCAGGTCGGTGCTACGAGCCGGTCACCGTCGGCGCCCCCGACGAGGTAGACCTTGTCCCCTCGCGCGACCGCGGCGGCGGCCGCGCGCGGCGCGGGCATCGGCGCGATCTCCTCCCAGCGGTCCGCGCCCAGCTGTAGCCGGAAGGAGCGCGCCGTCGCGCGGCCGTTGGCGTAGCCGCCGAAGACGTAGACGGTCCGTGCGCCGACGGACGCGGCCATCGCGTGGTCGACGGCGATGGGCAGGGACGGCCCACGATCCCATCGGTCCGTCCCGGGGTCGTACCGTTCGACGATGGTGCCCCCGCCGAACCCGCCGATGATGTAGATGCGGCCGGCCGCGGCCGCCGCAGCGACCTCGCTCCGCGGCGTGGGTATGTCGGCAAGACGGCGCCACGCGACCACTGTGGCCGTCGCGACCGCAACGGACCGTATCGCGTCCGTGCCCGGTGGCGCGGGCGAGCCGGTCACGGATGGCGTGGCGGTCTGGCACGACACGACGACGATGAGGGCGGCGGCGAGGTGCGACCTCATTGCGCGAGCGCCAGGACCATGGGCAACAGCAGGCTCACGATGATGAGTGCCACCAGGAGCGCGAGCAGCGGCCGCATGTCCTTTGTATACCCTGCGCTCGTGTCCTCCGAGGCCCTCGTCGCGATCGCTGGCGCGCTGTCATCCTTCCTCTCCGGGCTGCTCGGCATCGGCGGCGGCCTCGTGCTCGCCCCGGTGCTGCTGTACCTGCCGCCGTTCGTGGGCGCCGCCGTGATACCGGTGAAGGTCATCACCGGCCTCACGATCCTCCAGGCGGTCGCCGGCGGTCTCATGGGAACGCTGCGCCATCGCCGCTACGGCAACGTGTCGATGCGATTGGTCCGCGTGATGGGCCCCGTCGGCGCCATCGCGTCCTTCGCCGGCGCCGTCGTCTCGGGTCAAACGCCTGACCGCGTGCTGCTCTTCATCTTCGCCGCGTTCGCGCTCGCTGGAGCGATCGCGCTCCTGCTGCCGGTCCAGAGCCAGCAGGTTGCGGTCGGTGACCTCCGGGTCAATGTCCCGCTCGCCGTCGTCCTCGCGGCGGTGATCGGGTTCTTTGGGGGGATGGTGGGCATCGGCGCGATCGCGTTCCTCATCGCGGCGCTCGTCTATCTGCTGCGCATCCCGGCGCGCGTCGCGATCGGGACATCGCTCGGGATCGGGATGCTGTCGGCGCTGGCGGGACTCGCCGGCAAGGCCGCGACGGCGCAGATCGACCCGGTGCTCGGCACGATCGTCCTCGCATCCGCCCTCGTGGCATCGCCGGTCGGCGCGGCGGTGAGCCAGCGCAGCCAGCCGCGCGTGCTCATGCTGCTGCTGGCGGGAATCGTCGGCGTGACGTCGGTCCGCATGTTCTGGCAGGCGCTCACCGGATCGTAGGAGGGTCCTCATCCGCGTCACCGCCGCGCGGCGAGCCTGGAGGGACTCGAACCCCCGACCTCACATCCTCCGCAGGACATCGCGGCGCTCGGTCGCGATCTCGAGGCGGCGGTACAACGTCGAGAAGCACGTCTACCCCGAGACCGACCCATGCCTGCCTGCACGAGCAGCGGAAGGATGTGTATCGCGAGGCCGATGCGCGCGATGCGTGGGGAAGATCATCCCGTTCCTGAGGAAGCACCTGCGGTAGAATCAACTCGCGAGAGCCTGTAGCTCAGCGGATAGAGCGCCACGCTACGGACGTGGAAGTCGGGGGTTCGAGTCCCTCCAGGCTCGCAGTAGTCAGACCACTCTTCGCCGATCGGCCGAGTTCCCGCTTGACGCGTCGACAGCTCCCTGTAGTACTTCCGTGTCTTCGCGGTGCGACGCCGGTGACAGCTCGCGCATCGCACATCGCACTTGGCGATCTCCTCCATGATCACGTCCCACCTGGCGTGACGCCGCTGGGAGTGGGGACATGCGGCGTGATCTCGGCGTTCACGCCAGCGTCCGCCACGGCGGCCGGGAGCATCACGCTCACATCACCAGGCGGCTCGGTGACCGGCCCGTCCGCGCCAGCGTGAAGTGCGGCTGAAGGTGACAATCGGAGTCGAGCGCATCTGCCCGATGCGCCACGTGCCAACCTGGCGAATACGGTCCGAGGTGGAGACCCGCGCAGCGCTGGTGCGTTGGCAGTCGCGGATGTCTGGAGCTCTGCGCGAGCGTGAACGGCCGCAGGCGGCGCGGAAGGCAACGCGCATGGAACATTCCACGTCCGCGGCGTAGCGCTCTCTCCGCCTGAGGTACAGGCTCGCGCGA
>Ga0136617_10004287_pt1 | contig 12771 bp, 14 predicted proteins | sample AntDrymUQ3222106_2_FD_129672 | JGI IMG/M metagenome (GOLD analysis project Ga0136617, IMG submission 129672) | Polar desert sand microbial communities from Dry Valleys, Antarctica - metaG UQ322 (21.06) | ecosystem: Environmental > Terrestrial > Soil > Desert | place: Antarctica: Dry Valley...
CGGCCGGGAAAAAGAACGGTCTCGCGTTCCTTCAGCCGGTCGATCTCAAGGGACAATTTCCCGCCGCGATGCCGCTCGTCGGCGGAAAATTCGTCAAGGATGCCGACGAGACCATCCTCGCCGAGCTGAAAAAACGCGGTGTGCTCTGGAAGACCCAGCTGTTCGAGCACTCGTATCCGCACTGCTGGCGCTGCGAGACGCCGCTGCTCTACTACGCGCGCACTTCCTGGTTCGTGCGCACGACCGAGTTTCGGGACGTGATGCTCATTCGCAACTCGCGCGTTGACTGGCATCCGTCCGAGGTCGGACAGGGACGCTTCGGCGAGTGGTTGACGAACAATATCGACTGGGCCGTCTCGCGCGACCGATACTGGGGCACGCCGCTGCCGCTCTGGCTGTGCGACAGGGACGACACTCACGTCGAAGCAGTCGGCAGCTATGAGCAGCTCGCCGCTCGCTCCGGTGCCACGCTCGGCGACAGCTTCGATCCGCACAAGCCGTTCGTCGATGCGTACACGTGGCCGTGCGTAAGTTGCGACGGGACGATGTCACGCACGCCCGAAGTCATCGATGCCTGGTTCGACTCTGGATCGATGCCATTCGCGCAGTGGCACTTTCCGTTCGAGAACGCGGACAAGTTCGCGCGACACTATCCCGCCGACTTTATCGCCGAGGGCGTCGACCAGACGAGAGGGTGGTTCTACTCGCTGCTCGCGATCGCCAGCGGGCTCGGCGACGCGCTGCCGAAGAACCAGCTCGCGCACGAAAGCCAGGCGCTCTCGGCGAGCGACACTGCGCCGTACCGCGCCGTCGTGGTAAACGACCTGGTGCAGGACGCGGAAGGCCAGAAGATGTCGAAGAGCCGCGGGAACGTCGTTGACCCATGGGCCGTGATCCCGCGCTACGGCGCCGATGCGGTGCGCCTGTTTCTCACCACGTCGAGCCAGGTATGGATGCCCCGTCGTTTCGACGAGGCCGGAATCCGCGACACCGCCGGAAGGTTTCTGCTGACGTTCAAGAATGTATATACCGGCATTTTCGCCGAGTACGCGAACTTCGGATGGGAGCCGTCATCCGCGGATCCCGTAGTCGCGGACCGTCCTCACCTCGACCGCTGGATTCTTTCGCGATTAGGAACGGTCGAGCGCGAGGCCGACGAGCTGCTCGGGCGGTACGAAGCGACGACGGCCGCGAAAGCGGTAATGACTTTCTTCGACGAGGACGTTTCCAAGTGGTACGTGCGCCGCAGCAGGCCGCGTTTCTATGACGTCGACACGCCCGACAACAGGTCGGCATTCGCCACTCTGCACGAGGTGCTGACCGTCACGTGCCGCCTGCTCGCCCCGTTCGCGCCGTTTCTCACCGACTGGGTCCACCGCGAGCTTACCGGGAGCTCGGTTCATCTGGCGCCCTACACGCGCGACGCAAGAACGGGGTCGATCGACGTCCCGCTCGAGAGCGCGATGGGTCACGTGCGCGTCCTGGCGACGCTGGGCCGGGCCGCTCGCGAAGAAGCCGGTGTCAAGGTGCGGCAGCCACTCGGCAAGCTCCTCTGTGTGGTGCCGCAGCCCGGGATCGCCAACCGGGGCTCAAATACGGTCGCACAGGGTACTCTGGAGCAGCTTGGGCCGCTCCTGGCCGATGAGATGAACGTCAAAGAGGTTGAATTCATCTCCAGCGCGGGCCACCTGGTTATTTTAGAGGCCAAGCCGAACTTCAAGTCACTCGGCAAGAAGTTCGGGAAGCGGACGCCGCTGGCAAGCGAAGCGGTGCGGGCACTGACGAGCGATGCACTGCGGGATTTCGAAGCCGGGAAGCCGCTTTTTGTCTCGGTGGAGAATGAATCGAAGGAGCTGAGCGCAGAAGACCTGACAGTCGTGCGGCGTGCTTCGGGAGAGATGGTAGTGAAGGAGGAAGGAGGGTACTTCGCCGCTCTCGATCCCTCGATAACTCGTGAGCTTCGGCTCGAAGGATTGGCGCGCGAGCTGGTGAGCCAGGTGCAGCGGATGAGAAAGGAATCAGGTTTTGCAGTCAGCGACAGAATTCGCCTCGGCGTTTTTGCTTCCGGCGAAATTCTGGAGGCCGTGGAGGCGTTCCGCGAATGGATCGCTGATGAAATACTCGCTGTCGACGTTCGGACGGGCGAGCCAACTGATGGAAATAACGCGATGCAGACGATAGACCTTGATGGTCAGTCGGTCCAAGTCGCCCTCGAGAGGGTTGGATAGCGATGGCAACAGCAGCGAGCAAGAAGCCGAAGGCAATGTCGAAGAAGAATCTTCAGCATTTCGAGAAACGACTGATGGACGAGCGCAAGCGCGTGCTGAAGGAGCTCGGCCACTACGACGAGACGTTTGGCTCGACGCCGCAGGGCGCCGACGGAGACCTGAGCGCGTACTCCTTTCATATGGCCGATCAGGGCACCGATGCAATGGAGCGCGAAAAGGCATTTCTCTTCGCCAGCCAGGAAGGCCGCTTTCTCTGGCACATCGACGAAGCTCTGCGCCGTCTCTACCGGTCCCCCGAGACGTTCGGCAAGTGTCACAACTGCACTCAGGAGATCGCCTACGAGCGCCTGGACGCACTGCCGCACGCGCGGTACTGCATCGAATGCAAGCAGCGCGAAGAAGATGGAAAGCGCCAGGGCTAACCCGCCGCTCTTCTGGGGCGTGGTGGCAGTCATCGTCGCGATCGACCTGGCGACGAAGCTGCTCGCCGTCTCGACGCTGTCGCCGCAGCACGTCCCACACGAGGTGATCGGCACCAATCTGCGGATGACCCTCGTCTACAACCCGGGCGCCGCTTTTGGGCTTCACCTGGGGCAGTATTCGCGCTGGATATTCATGGCACTGACGGCGGGCGCGCTGGTGATACTGCTGCGCCTCTACCAGGCGACTCGCGAAGGCGATCTCCCGCGCACGCTGGCGCTGGGCCTGGTGTGCGGCGGAGCGATCGGGAACCTGATCGACCGCGTCCGGTCCCCGCTTGGCGTCGTCGATTTCATCGATGTGGGTATTCGCGACATGCGCTGGCCGACATTCAACGTCGCCGACATGGCAGTCAGCACGGGCGCCTTCCTCCTCGCCTGGGTGCTGTGGGGCGAAGATCGAGCGGCGGCGGCACACGCAACACCAGTGGCGGACACACCAGGCGAGATCTGATCTGAGCGAGACGCTGGAGTTTCAGGTCGAGGCGAGCAGCGATGCTCGCCTCGACCTGTTTATTGCCGCCACTTGCCAGCTCTCACGCACCCAGGCCGCCACGCTCATCGCGCAGGGGCACGTGACCGTCAGCGAGCGGCGCGAGAAGGCGAGTTATCGTCCCGTGCCGGGTGAGGTGGTGCGGGTCACGATCCCCAAGGTCGAGAAGCGCGAGATTTCGGGAGAAGACCTACCGCTCAAGATCGTTTACGAGGACGATGTACTGCTGGTAGTGGACAAAGCGGCGGGAATGGTTGTCCACCCTGCGCCGGGCAACTGGACTGGGACGCTCGTAAACGCACTCCTCGGCCGCGGGGGATCGCTTTCCAGCGAGGGCGATCCGGGACGCGCTGGCATGGTGCACCGGCTCGACAAGGAGACTTCCGGGCTGCTCGTGGTCGCAAAGACCGACCGCTCCCACCGCCTCCTCAGCGCGGCGATTGCCGCGCGGAGGGTGGTCAGGCGCTATGCCGTCATGACCTGGGGGCACCTCACTTCCGACGAGATGACGATCGACAAGCCGATTGCCCGGGATCCGCGAGACCGGAAGCGCATGGCAATCGTCAATAAGGGACGGTCCGCCAGGACCGATCTCTTACGCCTGGCAAGGTTCGACGCGGGGGACCTTTTGCGCGCACATCTGCACAGCGGCCGTACCCATCAGATCAGGGTTCATCTCTCCTCCATCGGGCACCCGGTGATGGGAGATGACGTGTATGGCGGCGGTGGTGGAAGAAAGATCGCCGGGCTTCCTCCCAAACGGCACTTCCTGCACGCGGCGTGGCTGGCTTTCCACCACCCTGTCAGCGGAAAGCTGATTGACCTGCGCTCGCCGCTGCCGCCCGATCTGGCCAGTGCGCTGGCGGCGATCGCCGGGGAGCACGCAGTCGCCGACGGGAGCGACCCGCTCTCTTCCCTCCATTTCTATGACTGACCCCGTGCACGGCGCCACTGCCGTCGTCGGTCTGGATCCGTACTTCGATGAGCCCGACGAGCCGGAAATCCAGGTTGCAACCCGCCGCCTGATCGTTTTCGTCGTCAGCGGGCGCTCGTTTGCGTGTGAGATGGGCGCAGTGAGAGAGGTCGTGCCGTCGCAGGCAGTGACCCGGCTGCCCGGGGCGCCAAAAGAAGTCTGCGGACTGATAAACCTTCGTGGAACGATCGTCACGGTGCTGGACCTTGGTCACAAGCTTGGTCACTCGGCTTGCAATACCATGGAAGGACTGATACTGCTTGCCGAGTACGGTGAAAAGCTGGTCGGTCTCGGAGTGGATGATGTCCGTGACATTCTGGATGTCCCGGTTGATAATCTCAGTTCGCTCGAAAAGCTGGCGGAAGCGGATTCCCACATCGTGACGGCCGTCGCGGAGATCGAGGGTCAGGAAGTGATGGTGCTGGACATAAAGGAAGTAGTCAGGGAAATCCTCGGTTAACGGGAGGAAACGTGAGTAGCACGGTACTGGTTTGCGACGATGCAGTCTTCATGCGGACGATGGTGAGTGACATCCTCGCGCAGGCGGGCTTCACCGTGATCGGTGAGGCCGAGAACGGCAAGCAGGCTGTCGAGAAGTATCAGCAGCTCAGGCCTGACCTCGTGACGATGGACATCATCATGCCGGAGATGGGCGGCATCGAGGCGGTGAAGCGGATCACCGAGATCGATCCCGCAGCGCGCATACTGATGTGCAGCGCGATGGGACAACAGGCGCTCGTCCAGGAAGCGATTCAGGCGGGGGCAAAGGATTTCGTCGTCAAGCCGTTCCAGCCGAGTCGCGTGCTCGAGGCGGTGCAGCGGGTGCTTGGCTGAGTGGAGACCGCGCGCTACGCCGATCTGTTTCTGTCGGAGAGCCGGGAGCACCTGTCCGAGATCAACAACGCTCTTCTCAAGCTGGAGCGTGGCGGGAGCGGCGGCGGTGAAGCGCCCGTCGCAGAGCTGTTCCGCGCCGTGCACAGCATGAAAGGCATGAGCGCGGCGATGGGATACCACGCCGTCACCGAGCTCTCGCACGAGCTGGAGAGCCTGTTCGACAAGTTGCGCGACGGGAGCGTCGCCGTTACGCCGGTGGTGATGGAGACGCTTTTCGCGGCGACGGACGCGCTGGAGCAGGCCGTCGCGCTTGCGACGCAGGCTGAGCCGCGCGAGCTCGAGATTGCCGAAATGATGATGCGGCTGCGCTCGATTTACAGCGAGGATCATCCCCAGACTTTCACCTCCGAGTTTCAGGTGATGGCCGAGAACCGGAGCGAGACAGCCGCTCCGACCGTCAAGGCGGCGCGCCACATCCGCATCGACGCGCGCCGTATCGACACTCTCATGAACGTCGTCGGCGAGCTCGTGATCGTGCGCGACCGCCTTAGCCAGATGGCGGAACAGATCGGGGACGCCGCGCTCGTGGAATCGACGGTACTCGCGTCGCAACTGGTTTCCACTCTCCAGAACGAGATCATGACAAGCCGGATGGTGCCCGTCTGGCAGGTCTTTGACCGGTTTCCGCGCGTCGTCCGCGACACGGCGCACTCGCTCCGTAAGGAGGTCGAGTTCGTGATCGAGGGCAAGGACATCGAGCTCGACCGCTCGATGCTCGACGAAATGGGCGAGCCCGTGCTGCACCTGCTGCGCAACGCGCTGGACCATGGCGTCGAGCTGCCACACGAGCGCGCCGCCGCCGGAAAATCACCCGTCGCGCTGCTCACCCTGAGCGCCGAGCGCGACCGCGCGACCGTTCTCATCCGCGTGATGGATGACGGCCGCGGCATCGAGGCCGAGCGCGTGCTGCCGCGCGCGATCCAGCTCGGCCTCATAGACCCCGATACCAGGGAGCTCACCGAGGAAGAGCTGATCAGGGTGATATCGAAGCCCGGCTTCTCGACTGCGTCGCGGGTAAGCGACATCTCCGGGCGCGGCGTCGGCTTCGATGTCGTGGCGAGCAAGGTGCGGGCGCTCGGCGGGTCGCTCGAGGTGCGAACCGAAGCAGGCAAGGGAACCAGCGTCAGCATGAGGTTACCGCTCACGCTCGCGATCTCCAGAGCGCTGCTCGCCCGCGTCGAGAAAGAGATCTATGCCATCCCCCTCACGCACGTCGTGGAAACCTTTGCGCTCTCTGCGCCAATGCTGCAGACAGTGAAGGGGCGCGAGGTGCTGACGATCCGGGACGATGTATTTCCCGCGATCAGGTTGCGCGAGCACGTCGGGCTGCCCGAGGCAGCGGCGTCCGGCACCGGACAGGTCGTGCTCGTCGAGCTCGCCGACCGGCGCGCCGCTCTTATCGTCGATGAGTTCGTCGGCCAGCAGGAAATCGTCGTCAAGCAGTTCGACAGCGTGAAGGGATCGCCTGCGCTCTTCAGCGGCGCCACCATTCTCGGCGACGGCGCGGCGGCGCTGATCATCGATGCCTCGACCCTTCTCTAGATGACTGGCGCCAGTGGTGGCAGCGAATCAATGCCCGGACTGACGACGGCGCGGCTCGACGCGTTGCGCGAAGTCGCCAACATCGGCGCCGGCCATGCTGCGACAGCGCTTTCCACGCTGACGGCGAGTCTGATCATGATCAGCGTTCCGCACATCAACGTTGTTCCTCCGGGCGAGTTTATTCCCGAGGTGCCCCCCGACGAGGAAGTCGTCGCGGTCCAGATGACGATGAGCGGCGACATCACCGGGAGCACGGTCTTCGTCCTGCCGACGAATGCTGGTGTGCGCCTCGCCGAGAGAATGCTGCAGCGCAAGCGCGGTTCTTCGACAGTGCTCGGGGAGCTCGAGCAATCCGCCCTCAAGGAAGCGGGCAACATTCTCGCCGGCGCTTACCTGACCGCTCTCAGCGATTTTCTGCGCATGAGACTGATGCTCTCTCCGCCGGCGCTCGACAGCGGGACCACCGCCAGCGTGCTCGCAACCATCAACCGGCGCGATCCGCGTGCCGAAGCCCCGATCCTCTGCGTGGAGACGGAGTTCTTCATGGAGGAGCCCTCGGAAAGTCTGCACGGCTTCTTCCTCCTCGTGCCCAACGCGGCGGCCTTTGCGGCAATATTTCGCGCCGTGCGCGTGGACTGAGGTAGATGACAGCAGCATCATCTGTCCGCCGCGAGGCAGGAACGGGCGGCGGGGAGATTGACATCCTCAGGTCCTTTGCCCGCCGTATCGACCCGTCCGACGCCGGTGCCTACAACAATCTCGGCGTGCTGTATTTCCGGAAGGGTCTCGTTGACGAGGCAATCGTCTCGTTCTCGCGCGCGCTGGCACTGGACGAAAGGATGCGCGTCGCGCGGCGCAACCTCGAGATCGTCTACGGCGAAACACGCGTCGGCGAAGGGCAGCTCGAGGAGCTCGCCGAGCGGCTGAGCCTCAAGGTCGACGACCTCGAGGCCCTCGTGCAATACGGAATTGCGCAGAAGGCCGCCGGGCACGTCGAGAAAGCGCAGGCGCTTTTCGAGCGGGCGCTGCAGCTTGACCCCGACAGCTCCGTCCTGCATTACTTTCTCGCCGAGACGCTATACAACCGCGGCCTCAACGACGACGCACTTCGGTCGGTGAGGCGCTCGATCGATCTCAACCCCGAGAACCCCGACGCGCACTATCTGCTCGGGTTCGTTCTGGGTGACCTCGGCCGCAACGACGATGCTGCCGACGCCAATCGCCGCGCCGTGATGTTGAACCCGACGCTCGTTCGGGCGCACGCAAACCTTTCGCTCGAGAAATCCAGGGACGTCTCAGCGGAATCCGCACCCGCCCCAGACCCGCAGCGGGCCGGCTCCCGGATTCAATTGGCGCTCGCATTTCGGCAAAAGGGTTATTACGCCGAGGCGCTCGGTGAATATGAAAAAGCGCTGACACTGGGCGAGTCCGACGCCGAAGCGCTTCAGGGGATGGTCGAGCTGTATCTGATGCGGCGCGATCTCGCGCCGGCAATTGCCACCGCCGACCGGTTCATTCGCGAATTTTCTCCGACCGCAAAGGCCTGGAATGGCAAGGGCGTCGCGCTGCAGCTCGATGGCCGCCACCGTGAAGCGGGCGATTGCTATGAGAAAGCCCTCGTCCTCGACCCCGGCTATCCGTTTGCGCACTGTAATCGCGGCGTACTGTTGTGGCACGACGGCGATACGAAAGAGGCCATCAACGCCTTCCGTCGCGCGCTGCTGGCAACGGCCCCACCGGTCGAGGCGAGGCTCAACCTCGCGCTGGCGCTGTTTCGCAAGAAGCACACGGAGCTCGCCCTGGAGGCCTATCGTCATGTGCTGGCGGCAGCGCCGGAGAATCCAGTCGCATGGAACGGGATCGGCCTCATTCTCGTCGAGCTCGAGCAGTACAGCGATGCGCGCAACGCGTTCGCGCGGGCGATCCAGTCCGATCCAGAATTCGCCGAGGCGCACTACAACCTCAGCTTCACGCTCTCGAATCTCGGCGATTTCTCGTCTGCTCTTCGCGAGACGAAGCTGGCGCTGGCACTCGATCCGATGTACACGCCTCAGAAGCTTGCTCTCGCGATCGAGCTTCCGCACGAGGAAGTGCGGCTGACAGTGCTGCCGCCGCTGGTGGAGAGCGACGACACCGTCGAAACTGTTCCCGATTTCATTTTTGACCCTGCCGTTCTCGAGGCGCTGTTCGCCGCGAAGCCGGCCCGGCCGGAAGGGGAGGGCGCCGAGGGCGCGGCGAGCTACAGCCTTGCGCGCGACTACATCAACAAGGGTTTGCACGACAGGGCGCAGGCCGAAATCGCTCGCGCACTCGCGCGTGGGGGCGACCGCGTTACAGGTCTTGTGCTCGCCGGCGATGATTTTCATGCGCAGGGTGTGCACGGCGAGGCGCTGGAGCGGTACCGGAAGGCCCTCGCGCTCGAGGAGAGCAACACGCCGGCGCTTGAAGGCGTCACGCGCGCATTGCTGGCGCTTGGGCAGGGCAGCGGAGCACTCCCCTTCGCCGAGTCGCTACTCGCTGAGTCGAGCGGCGGCGTCACGGCGCAGCTCCTCGCCGCTGAAGCCCGCGTGGCGACGGGTGATGCAAACGGCGCGCGCGAACTCCTTTCCTCGGTGCGAACGACGCACGGCAGGAACGCGGTGGCGATGAAGCGCGTCGCGGAGCTTTGGGAAAAACTGGGGGACGGCGCTGCCGCGCTCGAGGCGTATCGCGCCACCCTTCTCGTCGACGGGAGCCAGGCGGGTGTCCGTGTCGCGCTGGCCCGGCTGCTGGCGCGTCAGGGAGACGACGACGGTGCCGCGCTCGAGCTCGAGTCGGTGCTCGCTGCATCGCCGAACAACGACGACGCAATCGTTGCCCTCGTGGGCCCGTACCGCCGCACCGGCCGCTCGCGCAGCGCGCTCCCGCGAATCGTCGCTCTCGTTCGAAGAAACGTCTACAGCTTCGACGGGCTCATTGCGCTGGGCGAGATACTGATGGACCTCGCCCGCGAACGGGATGCGCTGCGCGCGTTCGAGCGGGTGCTTCGCTTCGATCCGCGGCACGGAGAGGCAATCAGGTACCGCGATCGGTTGCGGCGGAGTGCCGGCTGATGGCGATCGAGGGACCGCTCCGCGAGCTGGGCATTCACGATGTGTTCCAGCTGTTGGACCTGAGCCGGAAGACCGGTACTTTGCGCGTTCACTCCCCCGAGCGCGGGAACGAGGGAAGTGTGTACTTCGACGCCGGGACGATCGTCGCCGCGACGATGAAGAGCAACCCGCACCTGCTCGGCACCCTGCTCGAGCGGTCCGGCAAGGTGACCGCCGCCGACCTCGCGCGCGCAACGGCGCTGCAGCGGGCTGGCGACAAGCGGCGTGTCGGTGAGATTCTTGTTGCGCATGGCATCGTCACTCCGCGCGACATCGACCGCTACATGCGGCAGCAGATCCAGACCGTCGTCTTCGACCTCATGTCGTGGTCGGAGGGCTTCTTCTCGTTCACCGAGGAGCCGGCACGTCCGATCAGGAAGGACATCGCCGTCCGGGTCACGACCGAGTCGCTGTTGATGGAGGGCGCGCGGCGCATCGACGAGTGGTCTCGCATGGCCGATCGCATCCCCGATGCGCGCGTCCTCCCGCGCCTCGCACCGCTGAACGACGGACCGGAATCGCTGATCGACCTGCTGCCGCGCGAGTGGGAAGTGCTCACGGTGATCGATGGCGAGAAGAGCCTGCACGACATCGCCGAGGCGCTTGCTTTGGCCGAGTTCGATGTCGCTAAGATCGTATACGGGATGCTCAGCACCGGGCTGATCGAGATCGCGCCAGGCGACGGGGCACTCGCTGATGCGTGACGATGCAAGGACACTATTCGCATCGGTGCTCGGCGATACCGAGCAAACGGCGCTGCTGCTCGACTCGGGCGGAATGCCGCTTGCCGGCAGCTATGTCGACTCGAGCGGGCGCGACATCGGCGCCGAGATCGGCGCCGCGCTGAGCGGCGTCAGCACGGAAGTGGCGAGATCGATGCGCCACCTCTCGCTCGGCGCGTGGACGGCGCTGGTAGTCGAGACCGACGCGGCGACCGTCGCGCTCGCGCCCGTTACCGAGAGCGCGTTCGTGATGCTCGCCGCCGGTGGAACTGTACCGATAGGTATGGTGCGCCGCGTGCTCGCGCGCTCGGTAGCGATCGCCGCCTCGTGGCTGGGGCGGGCGCAGTGAGAGCGGCGATGGCGGAAATGGTGAGCGCGCTCTCGTTCCTGCCGGGAGTCGCGGCGGCGATGGTGGTCGGCGCCGACGACGGTCTCATCGTCGAGGCGAGCGCGCCGCGGTCCGGCCAGGCCGGGGCCGCCGATCAGCGCCGCCACACCGCGGCACTGGCGGCCTATCTTTATGGGAAGGTGGGACGCGCTTCGAACATGGCGCGGCTTGGCATACCCGCGTTCATGCGGCTCGAGGCCGAGGGCGGGCAGGTCTGCATCGTCGGTTCGAGAGAAGTGGTGCTGGTCGCGATCCTCGATCGCGACGCAAATCTCGGACGGGTCAGGCTCGAAATGATGCAGGCGGCGCAGAGCATATGATGGTCAACCCAACCGTGACCGAGCCGTGGCTCGACGCTCCGCTGAGGCGTCTCATCGGCGACGCGCGCCTGATATCGGGAGTCTTTCTCCACCCGAGTGGACGGGCGCTTGGCCAGTTCGGCTTCCGGGACGCCGGTGAAGTGATGTCGGTGTGCGCACTCGTGTCGGCGATTAATGCGTCGGCGCAAGAGCTGGGTCGCCAGCTCGACGGCAAACCCTTTTACGAGATGCACCACCCCGGCGCCGACCGTCAGGTCTTCATGGCGCGCGCTCACGTCGGGGTGCAGGAATACCTGTTCGTCGGCGTTTTCGACAACGACAGCTCGCTCGGCCTCGTCGAGATGTATTTCGCCGAGTTTCAGCAGTCGCTCGGCAGCATCGTTCCGCAGGCGCAGGCTGCCGCTCCGGGTCCGTCCGGAGACTTCGAGGGCGAACTCAATCGCAGCCTCGACGCTCTCTTCGGCCCCCTTCGGTAGAACCATGTCAGTCGTCAACTACGGGAACCGCGAGATTACCTGCAAGATCGTCTACTACGGACCGGGACGCTCGGGCAAGACAACCAATCTCCAGCACATCTTCAGTCAGCTCCCCGAGGAGCGGAAGGGGAAGATGGTTTCGCTCGCGACCGAGACCGACCGTACTCTTTTCTTCGATTTCCTGCCGCTCGACCTGGGAACGATCTCCGGATTCGCGACACGCTTCCAGCTGTACACCGTGCCGGGTCAGGTCTACTACGCCGCGACGCGGCGGCTCGTTCTCCAGGGTGTGGACGGAGTCGTTTTCGTTGCCGACAGCCAGGCGCGGCAGATGGCGGAGAACATCGAGAGCCTGCAGGACCTGCACGCGAATCTCGCTGAAGAGGGGATGGACCCGCGCACGATCCCGCTCGTGATGCAGTACAACAAGCGCGACCTGCCCCCCGCCGAGCTGAGCACCATGCAGGAGCTGGATCACACGCTGAATTTTCGCGGCGTTCCCTCGTTCCCCGGAACGGCGACCGCGGGCGGCGGTGTGTTCGAGACGCTGCGCAGCATTTCCACACTCGTGCTCTCCCGACTGAGCGCACCAGTTCCGACAGAGGGGCCGGGTGGCAAACGCTGAGGGCACGGGCGCGAAGCGCGACAGCGGCGAATTCGCCGGGTTCATGGCTGACATCTCAGAGGAAATTGCGCAGCGCGTGAGTGCCATCATTCCCGCCGCCGCGCAAGCGCCGAAGTCCGACGATGCCGTCATAACGGACTGGGACGACGTGACCGACCGCATCATCGAGGAGCTGCGCTAGTGGCGATCAAGGGCAGCCTGAAGGAGGCGAGCCTTCCGGACGTTCTCCAGCTCCTGTCGATGGGGAAGAAGACCGGCTGCCTCGGCTTGTCGTTCCACGACAACTTCGGCTCCATCTACTTCGACAGTGGCCGGATCTGCCACGCCGCGATCGTCAACAGGCCGCTGGACACCGAGAATTCGGTGTACACGCTGTTCACCTGGACGAGTGGCACCTTCAACTTCGAAGCTGGTGTCGAGCCGCTGCCCGGCTCGGCGCTCGTTTCCGTCGATCCGCAATCGCTGCTGCTCGAAGGCGCGCGGCGCGTCGACGAATGGTC
>Ga0136617_10004288_pt1 | contig 12770 bp, 13 predicted proteins | sample AntDrymUQ3222106_2_FD_129672 | JGI IMG/M metagenome (GOLD analysis project Ga0136617, IMG submission 129672) | Polar desert sand microbial communities from Dry Valleys, Antarctica - metaG UQ322 (21.06) | ecosystem: Environmental > Terrestrial > Soil > Desert | place: Antarctica: Dry Valley...
CGCACCCGGCCAGACCGCCGGGCCACCACCATGCGCCCCAACCGCTATCACTCTCCGTACACAACCCGAAGATCATCACAAGGGGTCCGCCGCTCCGCGAACTACCTCATCTCCATGGCATTGGGAACTGCTCACCGCGGCCGACCTGGTGGCCCCGGTGCTGGTGCAGCCCGACCACCGACCCGCGAAGGACTACCGGCACCTTCCCGGCGCCGTCACATTGTCTGAGCTGGCCGACGACGTCCGCGAACTACGGGATGTCGGGGTACGGGCAGTGAAGCTGTCCGCCTACATAGAGAACAGGACCCCCGACGCCCGCGAGGCCCTGGACCCCGACAACCTGCTGGTCATGGCAGTGCAGACGATCCGATCCGCCGTGGACGATATGGTGATCTCCACCGACAAGCCGCGCGGTGGCTGGCCGAGGGCGCGGACTCGCTGCTGGTCCAACCCGCGATGGTCTCGGTCGACGTGCTCACCCGGTTGCGCGAGCAGGTGAACGTGCCACTCACGAGCTTCTCGGTGTCCGGCGAGAACCAGCTTCTGCGTCACGCCCCGGACGCGGTGTACCTGGAGTACGCCCGATCACTCAAGCGCGCGGGCGCAGACTTGATCATGACCGACGCCGCCTACCGGTTGGCCACCGCATTGGACGAGGACGGCGCGGTGTGAACGCGATGCAAGGTTGCCGAGGTTCCACTCTTCGTCCAGCGCGGCGTCGATCTCCTCCTCCGAAATGTCCTGAATCTCAAGACGTTGCAGGATCTTCGCCGCTCTCAGGTCAGCTCTGGCACTCGCCCGATACAGCTCGTAGAGGGTGTCTCCGCACCCAGCCTCAGCCTCGACATCGGCCAGGCGCGCCTCAAGCGCGAGAATCCGACGTTCGAGCGTCTGAAGAGATGTCATACCGGTCATCTTTCCGTGAGCAGACCGACGACCGCAGTAGGGTCGACGTCGGCCGCTGTCACCGGAGCGGCGGCGTCGCCGCGGACACCCGTGCCGACTCAGCTCCCGGACTCCAGCTCACACTGGTGGGCTGGTCTTCGCTTCCCGTACCTGAGTCGTAAGGTTCACTACCATGCCGCGCACGATCCGGATCGCCACTCGTTCCAGCCCGATGGCACTGCACCAGGCCGAGCAGGTCGCCACCGCCCTGGAAGCCCGTGACCCGGCCGTCAGCACTGAGCTGGTGAAGGTGACCACGGCCGGCGACCGGTGGATGGGTGATCTCGCGAAGCTGGGCGGCAAGGGCGCCTTCATCAAGGAGATCGACCGCGCGCTGTTCGACGACCAGGCCGACCTCGCGGTGCACTGCCTCAAGGACATCCCCGGCGACGTCCCGATTCCCAGCGGGCTGGCCTTCGCCGGGTACCTGCCGCGCGAGGACGTCCACGACGCGGTGATCTCCCGCTCGGGTGCCCGGCTGGCGGAGCTGCCCGACGGATCGGTGGTCGGCACCAGTTCCGTGCGCCGGGCCGCCCAGCTGCGCGTGCACCATCCGCACCTGCGCGTCGAACCGTTGCGCGGCAACGTCAACACCCGCCTGCTGCGGCTGGACGAGGGACACTTCGACGTGCTCATCGCCGCGGTGTCCGGGCTGCACCGCGTCGACCAGGCCGACCGGATCACCGAGATCCTCTCGCTGGAGACGATGTGCCCGCCGATCGGCGCCGGCATCATCGCGCTGCAGTGCCGCGCCGACGACACCGACCTGCTCGCGCTCGGCGCCCAGCTCAACGACCCGGAAACCCAGCGGCAGGCCGACGCCGAGCGGGCGATGCTGCATGCCCTGCAGGGTCACTGCAACTCCCCCATCGCCGGCTACGCCACCACCGACGCCACCGGCAGGCTGTCCCTGCACGGCAAGGTGTTCTCCCCCGACGGCTCCCGGTGGCTGGACTCCCACCACTGGGGAGTCGCCGAGGACCCGCAGGCCCTGGGGTTCTTCGTCGGCTCCGACCTGCTCCGCCAAGGCGCCCGAGCACTCATCGACGCCATCACCCACTGACGCCGATCCTCGCCTCGAAGATCACGCCTGCGATGGAGGCAGCACCCACCATCCCGCAGCACGTCGAGATGCGCGTTATGGTCGCCAACCCTCGATCCTGCGACCATAATGCGCATCTCGATGGCGCTGGACGCGGGACGTTGCCGAACTCGCCGATGTCGCCCCGGGACCGCGGCGCTGGCCTGAACACCGCGGACCGGTGGACCTCTGGCAGGCTGGCGGACTCACCCCGTACACCTTGGAGGACACGTGGCACTGCAACGACCCGACGTCGACCCGCCCACCGGCCCGCCCCCGGCCGATCTCATGATCGAGGACCTGCAGACCGGGGACGGCGCCGAGGCCGTGTCCGGGCAAACCGTCGCGGTGCACTACGTCGGGATCGCGCACTCCACCGGCGAGGAGTTCGACGCCTCCTGGAACCGCAGCACCCCGTTCCGGTTCCCGCTCGGCGCCGGGCGGGTCATCGACGGCTGGGACCGCGGCGTGGCCGGGATGAAGGTCGGCGGGCGGCGTCGGCTCGTCGTCCCGCCGCACCTGGGCTACGGCGACCGCGGCGCGGGCGCAGCAATCAAGCCGGGCGAGACGCTGATCTTCGTAGTCGACCTCCTCGGCGTGAGCTGAGCACCGGCCTGGCCGCCGTACCTCGCCGCCCCCGATGTCGTCAGGGTCGAGACGCATTCTGAGGCCGCATCGACCCGACGTCGACCCACTCGCGCCAATGTGGAGCGGGTTCGAAACCTGCGGTTGCGTGACCGGCAAGCATGCGAGGGGTTGTGGTCTGTCCACGAGGGACAGTCAGCTCTGCTCGGCTGTTCTGCGCACAATCGATGGCCCTGGGAAGTCCTCTTTGATGGCGTCCATGAGAATCTCGTCGCAGACCTCACCGAGCCAGTAGCCGGACTGGCGGCGGGTTCCGATGACGCGGAACCCGGCCTTCTGATAAGCCTGAATGCCTGCGATGTTAGGGGCGAGCACTGTGAGATAGACGTTGCGCAGGTTGGTGATGTGGAAGGCGTAGTCGAGGGTGAGCCGGGTCGCCTCGGTACCGATGCCTTTGGCTCGGTGGCCGCTGCCAAGGAGGATGAAGAACTCGGCGTTGCGCCAGCGGTGCTGGATCACCAGCTCGCAGGTGCCCACGGGAGTGGGCTCCGGCCCCGTGGGGTCATAGATCGTGAAGCGGGCTTGTGAGTCGGTACGCTTCATCTGGTGGTCAAGCCCCTCGGCGCGCTGGTCGAGGGACTCGGGGGTCTGGCTGCCGTTGCCGACCATGATGCGAAGTTCGTTCTCCCACTGCCAGTACAGTTCGGCGAGGTCGCGGCGCAGTGGGCCGAGGCCGCAGGTCTCGCCCTGGAGCCAGATCGTTGCCGTGGTGTTCATGGGCGTCATCTCCTCAGCCTGACGGGATGGTCAACAGCGTCGTGTACCGGAGGGTCGAGGGTGGCTCGGCGACGGTTTGGCCGTCGGTGGTCTGCACCCATGCGTGTAGACGTACCGGGTCGGCTGCCACACCGTGGCACCGCGTCACCTGGAGGCGTGACGCGGCAAGCATGAGCACTACCGCGACGCTTTCCTCAAGGCACGCCAAGCGCCCCGGCCACAACGTCGCAGCTTGGCGGACCGCGTGGACAGCGCGTAGAGCCTCCCCGCAGGTCGCAGACCGTGTCGTAAGCGCCGTAGCCTTGCGCACCAGCGCGATCAGCCGGGCTATCGCCTGATCATGCTGCCCGTGGTGCTCGACGAACAACGCGGTCCCCAACGCGGTAGCGGCCAGGGCAAACGTCCGGTGTGGAACCCCGGGCAGTTGGGTGATTCCTGCCTGCGTCTCTTGGACACCCCAGCTCGGTTCCCATTCATGTCCGGCTCGGGCGGCTGGCCACGGGTGGGCCGTCGATGCTGGACGAGGAAGCCTGCGACGAGCAGAATGCTGACCGATCGCAGGTCACATGCGCTGGGGGCCTGGCTGTCCCCGGTGGCCGCGAGCGCTGACCACCATTCGGCGGAGACGACCAAGCCCGCCTGAAGGTGCAGGGAGACCTCGGCTCACGACCGGAAGGCCGATGACGTGGTGGCTGCTGGCCAGCACCACCCGCGGCACCCGCTGGCGCCGGGCTGCCTCCAGTACGTGGTGGGTGCCGGTGATGTTGTGCTCGACCATCTCGGCGAACGGCCCCTCCTGGGTGACGCCCGCGAGGTGGATGACTGCGGAGCACCCGGCGGCGGCCTTCTCTATGGCGGACTGGTCACGCAGGTCGGTCTGGACGAACTCGGCCCCCTCGGGCGGATCGGCGTCCGGATGCCGCCGGTCGAGCAGCCGCAGCGGTATCGCCTGGGCGGTGAGGTCAGCGGCCAGGCGGCTGCCGATGGTCCCGGAGGCCCCGGTGATCAGCAGTGTCACGGCCGGTGGTGAAGCATTGCCGCCACGCCCTCGTCGCTGGCCGGGTAGTTGATGCCGCGCAGGACGGCGACCGGAGCGCCCCGGCCGCGCTGCCCGAGGATGATCCCCGCGGCGGCGGCGATGAGGTCGGTGAAGGTCTCCTCCTGCTGCTTTCCGCCGTGTTCCGTCGTCCGAAGGGGCCCCACGCCAGCAGCCCCGATGGAGATGACGGTCGCGCCGCGCCGGTCGGCGCGGCCGTCGGAGTCCGCGATCACCACGGCGACGGTGGCACCGGTGTAGGTGATCAGCGCGTCGCGCAGGGCGCGGGCGGAGGCGTCCGGGTCCGCCGGCAGCAGCCACGCGCCCTCGCTCCCGGCGCGGTCGATCCCGGAGGAGGTGAGCTGGTAGCCGAGGGTGTGCCGGGCGATGATCGGGCCGCGCTCGGTGGCCAGGAAGTGCTCGGTGGAGTTGTCCATGATCAACTGCACGATCTCGGCGGGCTTGCCGGTCCGGGCCGAGATGTCCAGGGCCTCGGGGCTGGGGGTGACGCTGGCCAAGTCGACGTAGCGCTTCTCCGCGACGGACACCACCTTGCTGGCGACGACGACGATGTCCCCGTCGCGCAGTTCGGTGCCGGTGCGGGTGAGCACGTCGGTGATGGTGCCCGCCAGGTCGTCACCGGGCTGGAGCTCGGGGAACGGCTCCAGAGCGAAGGCGGAGAAGCCGGAGGTCGGGGAGGCGGTCATCGGCGGGCTCCTGCGGGAGTGCGGACGGCGGTGTGCAGGCGGGCGTGCGCGGCGGCGAGTGTGTCGGCCCGCTGCCGGGTGGTGGCGTGCTGTCCACTGATGAGCCAGTCGCGGACATGCCGGGTGTAGTACGGCCACAGCCACCGTGCCGCATCGGGTGCCGGCGTACCGGAGTTGACGGCGTGCCAGGCGTCCGCGGCAGGCAGCGGCCACGGGTGTTCATCGTATCCGTCCGGGTGCGCACCAAGGCTGTCCAGCGTGGTGAGCATGGCCTGAAGTCGGGCAGGCTCGATTTCGCGGTCGGGGACCCGGTACCGCGTGGCGACCCGGCTCACCGGGGCGGTCTGTGGGGTCCCGGTGGCGGTCAGGTGCAGCAGGACGGGCACTGCCTGGTGGTAGATGGCCGGGAGGTGGGGGAAGGACCCGGCGTGCTGCTTAGGCCCATCGAGCCGTACGGAAGTCACAGGCCCGACGCTAGCGACGATCAGCAGCAGGAACGCGTCGATGCCATAGCCGTCCACGCACGCGGACAACTCCGTGGGCAGGGTCTCGGCAGCGCGGAGGACGGCTGCTAAGGCTTCGCGGGAGACGGCGAGGTCCCCGGCGAGCGGCTGGGGCACGTCGTGACCGGTAGTGGCGATCAGCGGCCGGGCGAGGTGATTGGTGAGGTTGGCCTCGTCCCAATAGCGCGGGTAGTCGGCGATCGCGCACGCGGCCCCGACACGTACGCGATCCACCAGTGCCCGGTAGACGGCCGGGTCGGGGTTACGGGTGTCGGTGTCGGCGATCAGCACCGCGTCCGCGGTCGCGAACTCCGGGCGGTGGGCGGCGGCCAGGACCTGGGCGCCCTTGCCCCGCACCAGGCCGGTCAGCGGCACCTTCATTGCCCTGGTGCCGGTGGCGGCGAAGGACTCGGCTGTCTGAGGTGTGTCGGAGGAGTCTGCGTGGACGATCACCGTCGACCCCTCGCCGAACGCCGCGTCGACGGCGGTGGTGACGGCGGCGATGGTGGACGACTCGTTACGGCTGGGCAGGATCACGGCGGTGTTCATCCGGCATCGGCCTCCTTGGCCAGCAGGTCGGCGGCCGTCTCGGGGCCAGCGGCGTACAGGTAGTCGAACCGGCAGCCCTCCAGGGCGGCGATGAGGTGGCTGCGCCAGCGGGCCAGGGCCGGTGTGTCCAGCGGCCACACCGGCCCGTACGGCACCCCGGCCACGCCGCCCACCGGGGTGGGCAGGCCGGAGAGGTAGCGGCCCAGGCTCTCGTGCAACCGCAGCCGCTCGTTCACCGACAGCGGTACCGCGGACGTCAGCGATGCCGTGACCAGCGCCGGGTGCACGGCCATGCGCACGACCCAGGCCAGCGGGGCCGGGCCGGAAGCGAAGGGCTCCAGGACGCGCTGGGGCTTGGGGGCGAGCGGTCGGGCCGGGTCACGGACGGCGGCGGTGGGCTTACCCGGCCACACCGCGAGACCGCGGTCGCCGGTCTCGCCGAGCACGACCAAGTCGTCCCCGGCATGGACCCAGCCGCGCTCGGCAAGCGCGAGCGCGGTGGACGTCTTGCCTGCCCCCTTCGCGCCGAGCAGCAGCACTGCCCGCCCGTCGGGCGCGGTCAGGGCAGTGGCGTGGACGGTGACCTTGTGCTGCTGCTGGCGAACACGTTCCAGCGCGGTGTAGGTGACGTAGGCCAGCGTGTCCGAGGCGGCCACGGCCTGGGGCAGTCGGAGGCGCACGGTGTCCGTGTCCACACTCACGGCCGCCGCCCCGAAGCCGATCTCGACGGCTGCCGTCCCCGCTGCAGCCCCGGCCGGTTCCGTGGTCCAGCCGCCGGGCAGGGTCCGCCCGGCCGTCCGTGCGGCCGTGGTGTCCAGCTCCTCGGGCCGGACGAGGAGGGCGGATACGTGGCCGGTAACGAGCCAATGCCCGGTCATCCGACCGCCCGCTCCAGGTCGGCCAGCAGACCCTCGACCGGCTCGATGGTGGGCAAGTAACGGCCGGACAGCAGGTCGGTCATCCAGTCCGTACGGCACAGCGTGGCCCGCACCAGCTCCTCGGCCGCCCCAGGCGGCGCCTCCTTCTGGGTGGTGATCTCGATCGAGGCGGGTTCGTCGTACGCGGAGCCGTTGCGCCACAGCAGCGCGATCCGGCACGGCCCGAACTCGGCGGCCACCGCACGGGCGGCGGTATCAGCGCGCCAGCCACCGACCTTGCCGACGTGGTAGGCCGGATTCTTCCCGAACGTCGCCTCGTTCCCTGTCAGGTGGGCGCCGCTGATCACCCCGGTGCGGGCGTTGCCCCGGCCGACCAGCCCGTCCTCGCCGTAGTCGATGGCCGACCCTGAGATCGTGAAGTACTGCCCGGAGATCGGCCCTGTGCGGCTACCGCGGGTGTTGCAGACCACCGTGACACGGCCCGGCAGCCGCTGGTCCAGCAGCGCGGTCAGCTCGCTGGCGGCGGCGGTGACCGCGTCGTCGAACTGAGCCGAGCTTCTCAGGTGTCCGGACATGGCGGGCACGCACACGGTCACAGTCCAGTGGTGACCGGCGCGGACGGCGAGGGCCTTGATGTCGCTGCCCGCCCACGGCAAGCGGCGGAACCATGCCTCGGTCAGCAGCGCGACGGTTTCTGTGGGCGTGCGTGGTGCGGAGCCGACGAGGTAGGCGGTGTCGTTGGAGAACGCCCTCGGCCGCTCCGGTAGATCGTCCAGCGAGCGTGGGGCGAACCAGTGCGGGAACTTGGAGGAGTCGGTCGTCTCGTGCCGGATGTGAAGCCGCACGCGGTCGAAGCCCGGCAGCGCGGCGCGCAGGTGGTCGACGGCCGCCTGCTCAAGGATCTCCCGCACCGGCAGCGGGCGGCTGGCGAAGGTGGTGGAGATCCGGTCGCCGAAGACGATCCGCAGCGCCCGGTCGTAGGCACCGTCGGTGTCGGTGAAGGCGGCCCGGCCGCCGAGGACGGCGACTTTGTCCAGGTTATGGTGCAGCACCGCCCCGGCAACGTCCAGGCAGTGCTGGCTATAGCGGTTGGAGGCGAGTTCGGCGATGCCGTCAGCGAGAGTGTCGGGGTGGCCAACTCCTTTGCGTTCGACGACCTCGACGGCCAGCTCATGCGGTAGCGGCGTCCGTAGCCTGGACAACGCGTGCGTCGCGGTAGACACGGTCGATCACCTCCAGCGGGCGCCGCAGCGCCGTCAGCGGGAACAGGCAGGGATGGGCCGGGCACCCGTCGGCGGCGTCCAGCACTGCGGCGTACATTTCGCGCCGTAGTGCTTCGTGAGTGGGGGCAACGGCGGGGGCATCCAGTCCGGCTTCGAGGTTCCGGCCTTGTACGTGCAGGCGGTGCCCGTCGGCGAGATGCAGGATGAGTTCGTTGCGGGGCGGTCCGTGGTGGTCGACGCGGGCGTCGACGCTCACCGTCCGCCCGCCGGTCAGCGTGATGGCGGCGGTGACGTGGTCCTCGGTCTCTGCCAGGCCCCGGCGGTGCTCCACCGTGGCGTCTACCGTCTCCGCGGCACCGGGCATCAGTCGCAGCGCGAGGGCCAACCCGTGGATGGCCTGCTGGTGCAGCACCCCGCCAGCAGTAGCGTAGGTGCGGCGCCAGCCGCGGAAGTAGGCTGAATCGCGCCGCACCGCCAGCACCACCTCCGCCTCGTCGATCGCCGGGGGTCGGTCGAGCAGACGGTCCAGACCGGGGGCGAAGTGCGGCTGGAAGCCGACGAAGATCCGCTCATCACCCGGTCGGCGCGACAGGGCATCGTGGGCGGTAGTGGCGGGCTTCTCCACGAGCACCGCAGCCCCGGTCGCGGCGGCGTCGCGGGCCGCCGCGAGTGCGGTCCCGGGCGGGGCTGCCACCACCACCAAGTCCGGGGACAGCACGGTCAGTGCCAGCCGCCAGGAGGCGAACACCAGGGTATGCGGCGGCAGCTCAGCGTGCGGGGAGGGATCGGCGATACCCGCGACAGTCAGCCCGTCGGCGCCGGCGAGGGCAGCAAGGTGTTTGGCGCCGACCTCACCGGCCCCGACCAGCAGCACCCGCTTCACGTCATACTCCCGGACACTGAGGCGCGCAGGAACGCGGCCCCCGCGGTGAGTGCGTCGGTGGGGATGTCGCGCACGTGGGTCTCCAGCGCGTACGGCAGCGCCGGGCGGGCGGCGAGCAGCAGCGGCAGCACCTCGCCGTAGGACACGACGCCCTCACCGGCCGGGCAGAACGCCCGGCCCCCGTCAGCCGTGGGCCGGTAGTCCTTGACGTGCACGTAGCCCACGTACGGGGCCAGGGCGCGGACCGTGGCGGGGGTGGCCTGGCCGACCTCGTGGAGGTTAGCCACGTCCAGCCACAGCCCCAGCCCCTGGTACTGGTCGAGGACCTCCAGCAGCGGCTCGGCGTGGGCGACGGTGCACACCGGCTCGTTCTCCAGCAGCAGCCGCACCCCGGCCTCGGTCGCCACGTCCAGGGCCTTGGCCAGCAGCGGATCGTTGGCGAACCGCTCGGTCAGCTCCGGCTCGACCCGCAGGTGGGAGAAGACCCTCACGATTCCGGCACCCAGGATCACAGCGGCCTCGATCGCTCGCTTGATCCAGCCCAGCCGCTCATCCGGCGGGACCTGGGTGGGGAAGCCGAAGGTGTCCACCCGGCCTGGCGTCGCCTCGGGCCGGCACCACTTCCACAGCGGCGAGGCCAGCGCCGTCACCGCAAGGCCGCGCTCGTCGGCCAGGGCGCGGATGTGTCGCAGACGATCGGCGGGCAGCATCACCGCGTTGGCCCACTCGGCCGAGCGGATCTCCAGATGCCCGATGCCCAGCTCCACCGCTAGGTCCATGCCCGGAACGGGGTCGGGGCCGAGCTCATCAGGGTTGAGTACCAGCGTGCTCGCCGGGCGTGCATCCACGGTCTGTCGTCTCCTTCGGTAACGTGGGCGGGGTGTGGGGAGCCCCACCATCCCCGCGTGTCCCGCCAGTGCGACATCCCGTCATCTGCCCAAAACTCAGGACAGATTCCGCCCGTTGGACAACCCTTGGACACATGCCCCTATCCCAGCACCAGCTCTCCCCCGAGGATGTCCGCGCCGAGCTGCTGCGGCTGCGCCAGGGCCCCGCACTCGGCCACCCCGGGGTGGTCACCGCCCTGAGCGAGGCGCTGCGCGCATTGCTGCTGACACGGCAGCCGCCGCTGTCCCACGCAGCGAGCGACACCACACGCCTGGTGGCGGCCCTGCGCAGGGTGATCGACGCGTTAACCCCGCACGAGCGCCGCTACGCCGCAGCCGATTTCAATCTGCTGCCGCAACACTCCTGGCCCACCCTGACCGAACGGCAGAAATCCCTTGCCCGTGTGCTGGGCTGCTCGGCCAAGACGGTGCGCCGCCACGCTGAACAGGCACTGGACACCCTCGCCCTACTCATCTCCGACGGCAGCTACCTCGCCGAGAAGCCTCCGCCAGCCGATGACCTCCCCGCCGCCACCACGACGGCCGTAGCCCCAGGGAACGGTACGGGCCCGTTCTTCGGCATCACGGGCGATGCCTCCCGCGTGGACGTGATCTGCTCCGCCCTTCCCGCCGCGGACCGGACATGGCAGCTACCCAGCGACCCGCTGTACTCCCGGTACGCGGGCTTCGCCGACCTCGACGCCCTGTTCTACGTTCGTGTCCACCTCGCCCAGGCATTTCCGGCCGCCACCATCCGCGACTTCCACCCCGGTGAATACTACAACGCCGAGCCCGACAGCCTGATCATCCTCGGCGCCCCGGAGCGCAACATCGCCTTGTCAGAATTCGGCCCCCACCTGCCCTACCGCTTCATCCCGCCCCCGGACCCGGCCATCACCCTCCCCGGTCATGGAGATGTCCGTCTGGCCCCGCTGTGGGCACCGGAGGGCGAGTTGCTGGCGGACCTGACTGTCATCACCCGCCTCACCCTCGATCAGGGCACCACCGTGATCCTGCTGGGTGGCTGCCTGACCCTCGGTGTCCTCGGTGCCGCCAAGTGCCTCCTCAACGGCGTACGTGGCCGACGCAACACCGAATACCTGGACCACTTGGCCACCGGCGGCGATTTCGTTGCCGTCGCCGCTACCCGCAAGGTCGGCGGCATCACCGACACCCCCGACTTGACCGCCACCGAACCGCTGTTCCTGCTCACCCGCGACGGCGCGAGCGGCTTCACCACCCGCGTGGACAACACCGCCCGCTACACCGCCAGGTAGCCGCCGCATCCTGGGTAGCGGCCAGGCCGACTCGCACGCTCGGTCCTACGCGGCGACGGCGTCCAGGTAAACCCGAGCTGGCCGCGCACGGCCAGTCACCGACCGAGGTCCGCGACCGCCCCGCCATCCGCACGATCGCCACAGAACTCGTCGAGCGACACCCCCGCGTGCTGGGCGTGCGCGAGCTAGCCGTCGCTGTGGGACACCGTGCGCCGAATGGCAGATGATCGGCCCATGAGTGCGGGACGACAACTGGTGGGTGCCGTAGCTCGCCGCCCACCTCGTGCCGTCAGGGCGCGGCCCGGCGCTGCCTGTCGGCTCGCGTGGTGAGCACCGGAATCGCGGCTATCTTCTCTGCGGTCAGGTGCTCCCAAATCAGACCGCTCGGGCGCCGAGACGGCGGGCACCGGATCACCTCGTCGGGCGTGACGATGTAGTCCGCGCGGACGTCGTGCTCGGTCTCCGGGATGTCATCGTCGATCACCTGGCAGCCATGAACCGGCGCGACGATCACGGTGCCATCCGTCACGAGACCGGCCTCGATGAGGAGGGCCACCTCGAGGTCGGAGTACCCGGCACCCTTGCCGATGCGTGCTCCGGAGCGGTTCACAGCCACGCTGCCGCACACCACGACGTCGATGGGCCGCATGTCGTCAACAGCTACCCGGCGGGCAACCTGCGCTGCGCCCTTCTTCTCGGCGGCTTCCTCGACCGGTACGCCGAGGTCGTCGGGGTCGAGCAGGAAGAACGGCTGCAGGCTCGCCATCCTCGGCACGGCCATGTAGAGCAGCTTGCCGTCCTTCAATGCACGTACCCGCATGGGGAGCTGGGCGTAGTCGGGGTTGGCCTTGACGGTCGCGGCGCGCTGCCAGACGTCCAGCTCGGCCAGACGCTGGGCTGTGGCCTCAGCGCCCATGAAGGCTGGAATCCTGCCGTACGAGTCGGCCGGTGCAGCACCCTCACGCTGAAGCAGGCGCCACACCCGATCACGGATAGCGATCTTAGCCTGGTCATTGCTCGTCACGTCCCTACCTGTACCAAAGTCGATTTGCCAACCTGGTGAAAGCATTTGACCTGCGGGTTTGCCCGATCGGTTCGCGGGGTGCGAACTCGGCGGTGACGGACTCGGCGAACTCGTCGAAGCCGAGCGCGCGGTAGATCCGCAGGGCCTCTGTCAGGGCCTTGTCGGCGTCGTGGCGATCACCGGTAGCGACAGCGAGGCGTGCGGTGCTCAGCATCGTGTCCGCCTCCCCCAACCGGTTGCCGATCTCGCGGTAGACCGTCAGCGCCTCCTCGTAACGCTGCCCCGCCTCCGGGTAGCGGTCCTGCGCGAACGCGACATCGCCCAGCGCCTGCACCGCGTCCGCCGCACCCAACCGGTCGCCGATCTCGCGGTAGACCGTCAGCGCCTCCTCGTAACGCTGCCCCGCCTCCGGGTA
>Ga0136617_10004289_pt1 | contig 12766 bp, 13 predicted proteins | sample AntDrymUQ3222106_2_FD_129672 | JGI IMG/M metagenome (GOLD analysis project Ga0136617, IMG submission 129672) | Polar desert sand microbial communities from Dry Valleys, Antarctica - metaG UQ322 (21.06) | ecosystem: Environmental > Terrestrial > Soil > Desert | place: Antarctica: Dry Valley...
ACCCAGCTGACGACCGTCGTGAAGGCGTCCGAGTCAGCGTCTGACTGCTCGGACGATCGCCCTGGCGACGGCATCGGCTGCAGCCATCTGCGCCTGGACGGTCGGGACCTCGACCCGCGCGTTGCCGCCGAGCGAGACGCAGAAGATCGTGTCACCGTCGAGGTCGGTGTGCGCCGGGCGCACCGCACGCGCGAGCCCGTCGTGCGCGACGCCCGCCAGGCGGAACGCCCGTGGCTTGTCGAGCAGCGCGTCCGTCACGACGCAGCCGATCGTCGTGCTCGCGCCCGGGCCCAGCGGACCGCCTGGAGCGGATGCGTCCGATGCGCCGGATGCGTCCGATGGGCTGGATGCGCCAGGCTGGATCTCTGCCGCCCAGGCGCCGGTCTCATCGTCCCAGATCCCGCCGACCGCGTTCACGACCATGACCGCGGTCACGGTCGCGTCGCCGGCCCGGACGGTCGCGATGCCGAGACCGCCCCGCCGGGTGCGGTCGCCGGTGAGCTTCGCGACGGTCGCGCCGGTGCCGGCGCCGACGAGTCCCTCTGCGGGCTCGCGGGTCGCCGCGTCGCACGCGGCGTATCCCGCAGCGGCATCGGGCCTCGCGCCAGGGTCGCCCGCGAGGAGGTCGAAGATGACCGCGCCCGCGACGAGCGGCACGTGGACGGTCGCGATCTGGAAGCCGATGCCGCGCTCGTCGAGCCAGCGGCGCACCCCGTCGGCCGAGGCGAGGCCGAACGCGCTGCCGCCGGTGAGGACGACCGCGTGCACGCCGCTCGCCGTCCGCCAGGGGTCGAGGAGCGCGGTCTCGATCGAGCCCGGCGCGCCGCCGCGCACGTCGACCGAGGCGACGGTCGGACCGTCGAAGAGCAGCACGGTGCAGCCCGTCCGGCCGGCCTCGTCTGTCCAGTGGCCGACGCGAAGCCCTGCGACGAGCGACGCCTGCACTGGCGAAGCCATCACAGGGGCCACGGCACGTTCCACACGGCGAGCGTGAACCCGAGCGCGGCGGCGAGCGAGATCCAGTCGCGTGGGACGAGGCGCGGCAGCGAGATCGGCGTGCGGCCCGCGCCACCAACGTAGCAGCGCGACTCCATCGCCATGATGAGCCGCTCGGCCCGACGGAACGCGCCAACGAAGAGCGGCACCGTGATCGGGACGAGCTGCCGCGCGCGCTTCGCGAACTGGAAGCGGCCCGGCCTGCCGAAGTCGGCGCCGCGCGAGGCCTGCGCCTTCATGAGCCGCTCGAGCTCATCCGCGACCGTGGGAACGAAGCGGTAGGCGATCGCGAACACCATCGCGATCTCGTGGCCGGGCACCTTCACCCGGCGGAACGGCGCGAGCAGCGACTCGATGCCCTTCGCGAGGGAGGTGATGGTCGTCGTCAGCGTGAGGGTGCTGGTGAGCAGGATGAGCGCGATGATCCGCACAACACCCTGAAGGGTCTGCTTGAGCGAGTTCTCCGTCACCGTGAACGCGAACTCGTACGGCCCGATGCCGAGCTCCTGCCGCCAGAGCACTCGCGAGCCGGTGGGGTCGTAGTTGCCGAGGAAGAGGAAGTTGAAGAGCGTGAACACGACGAGGATCGGCAGGATCGGCCGGACGCCGGAGAGGACGTAGCCGAGCGGGATGCCCGACAGCACGACGAGGCCGATCACCGCGAGGAGGGCGACGGCATTGCCGAAGTAGGACGAGGTCGTGATGACGGCCGCCAGCACGATGACGAAGCCACCGAGCTTCGCCCGCGGATCGAGGCGGTGGAGGATGGAGTTGCCGGGCACGTACTGCCCGACGGTCACCCCGCGCGCGAAGTCGAATTCGTCCACAGCGCCTAGGAGCCCGTGACCGGGAGCTGGCTCACGGGTCAGGGCGACGACGGCGATGTACCGGAGTACAGCGCCTCCGCGAGCTCGCCGGCCGTCAGCACGTCGGTGCGCACGCGGTGCCCGGCACGCCGCAGCTCGTGCGCGAGCTCCGAGACTTGCGGGATGCCGAGCCGCAGCTCGCGCAGCTCGTCGACCCGCGCGAAGATCTCGCGCACGCTCCCGTGCATTACCGTCCGCCCTCCCGCCAGGACCCAGACACTTCGCGCGAGCTCCGCGACCACGTCCATGTCATGGGACACGATCACGACGGCCATCCCCGCCTGGGCGTGCAGGGCGCGGATCGAGTCGAGGAGCTGCGCCCGCCCTCTCGGGTCGAGCCCGGCGGTCGGCTCGTCGAGGACCAGCAGCCGCGGCTCGAGCGCGAGCACGCCGGCGAGGGCGACGCGCCGCATCTCGCCACCCGAGAGGCCGAAGGTGTAGCGGTCCTTGTAAGCGTCGAAGCCGAGGCCGACGCGCTCCATCGCCGTCCGCACTCGCCGGCGGACCTCCTCCGGCGTGCAGCGCAGCTGGCGTGGGCCGAAGGCGATGTCGTCGCCGACCGTGGGGTCGAAGAGCTGCTGCTCGGGTTGCTGGAACACGAGCCCGACCATCCGCCGAAGCGGGCGCGCGTCGAGCCTCGGGTCGCCGAGATCCTGGCCGAAGACCCGCACCGTGCCGCGGTGCGGGCGCAGCAGCCCGTTCAGGTGCTGCACGACCGTCGACTTGCCCGAGCCGGTGTGTCCCACTATCGCGGCGAGGTCGTCGGATCGGAGCTCGAGCTCGGCGCCCTGGACGGCGACGGTCTCGAGTGGCGTCCCGCGCAGGTACCAGTGCCAGAGATCACGGACCTCGACGATGAGCTCGGTCACGGCAGCGCGGTCACGAACTCGCCGACCGTGAGCGGCAGCCCGCGCACGCCGACACCGAGCGCGCGCGCCCGCTCCGCGACCTGCGCGACCGGCGGGACGTCGAGGTCGAGCGCCCGGAGGCGCTCGCGGTCCCCGAAGATCTCGCGAGGCACGCCTTCCAGCGCGATCCGCCCCTCGGAGAGCACGACGATGCGGTCGGCGAGCGCGGCCTCGGACATGAAGTGCGTGACTGCCACGATCGTCGTGCCTGCCCGGTGCAGGCGCGCCACGACGTCGAGGACCTCACGCCGCCCTTCCGGGTCGAGCATCGCCGTCGACTCGTCGAGCACGATGCAGCGAGGGCGCATCGCGAGGACGCCCGCGATCGCGACGCGCTGCTTCTGTCCGCCCGACAGCTGATGCGGCGCGCGAAGGCGCAGGTCCTGGGCGTCGATCGCGTCGAGCGCCGACTGCACGAGGGCGCGCACCTCGTCGCGAGCGAGCCCAAGGTTCTCCGGCCCGAACGCGACGTCCTCCTCGACGAGCGTGGCGACGATCTGGTCCTCGGGTTCCTGGAACACGACGCCGACCGCCTGGCGGATCGCGCGGTGCAGCGCAGTCTCGCGCGTGTTCATCCCGGCGACGATGACGTCACCGCGCCCGGGGATGAGCAGCCCGTTCATGAGCTTCGCGAGGGTGCTCTTGCCCGAGCCGTTGTGGCCGATGACCGCGAGCCATTCGCCTTCGTGCACCGCGAGCGAGACCCCGGACAGCGCCACGTTGGCGCCGCCCCCGGGGACCCGGTACGCGACGGTGACGTCGCGCACCTCGAGGAGCGACGACCGGATCGGCGTGGCCCCGAGTGCTCCGTTGGCGTGGGTCATGAGAGCGGCGGGTCGAAGCGCCCGTCGACCGCGGTCCAGCCGCCGTCCACGAAGAGGCAGGCGCCGGTCACGTAGCTGGCGGCGTCCGAGGCGAGGTACACGACGGCGCCGGCGATCTCGTCCGGCTGGCCCCACCTGCCGAGCGCGCTGCGCCTGGCGTACGCGTCATACCACGCCGGATCCGCCTTGATCTGCGCCGTGAGGGGCGTCTCCACGACACCCGGCGCGATGGCGTTCGCCCGCACGCCGTCCTTGCCATGCTCTGCCGCGACGGCGCGCAGCAGCTGCACGATGCCGGCTTTCGTGGCGGCGTAGACACCCTGCCCCGGCTCGACGACCACGGAGCGGATGCTGGCGAAGGCGATGATGCTGCCGCCGCCGCTCTGCGCCATCCGCCGCGCCGCGGAGCGGGCGAGGCGGAACGTGCCCTTGAGGTTCGTGTCGATGACGCGGTCGAACTCGTCGTCGCTCACATCCTGGATCCGCTTGCGCACGTTCACGCCCGGCGTGGAGACGAGGATCGCCGCGCGCGCGTGGTCGAGGGCCGTCTCGACGCTCGGCGTATCGCGGACGTCCACGGCGATGGGCTCCGCGCTGCCGCCCGCGCTCCGGATCCGGCCTGAGACCGCGGCTGCCTTGGCCTGGTCGAGATCACCGCACACGACGTGCGCTCCGTGTGCGGCGAGCGCCTCGGCGCTCGCTGCGCCGATCCCGCTTCCCGCTCCGACGACGATCGCGCGCCGGCCGTCGAGCCGGAAGAGCGCCCGATACCGGTCGAGCATGGTGTCCTCCTCACCGCGGGCCTGACGCACGACTCAGTCCCTGCCGCAGTCGACCTGCCTGGTGCGAAGGATGCTCCAGGGGCGGCTGGTTGTCTCGCGCACCCGGTACCGAGCCGATGACGGTTCGTGCGCCTCCACTCCTCGACCCCTCCACGGGCGCTCCGTCGTGGGAGCATGGTCCCCTTGAGCGAGATACGAGCGGTGCTCGGCCAGGTGAACATCGTGGTGCGGGACATGGCTGCGGCCATCGACTTCTGGCGGTTGCTCGGCGTCGAGGTGAGCGGCACCCTCACCGAGTGGACGGCGCACCACCGTGCGATCGCTTCGACCGCCGAAGGGTTCGACGCTGACCTCGACAGCTCTGCGTACGCGCGGCACTGGAATCGAGGGATCCCAGAGGGGTGGACGGGCGTCGTCATCGGCCTTCGCGTTCAGAGTCGAGATGACGTCGATGCGGTCTACGAGCGGGTCACAGCGGCTGGCTACGTGGGCCAGCAGCCTCCCTACGACGCATTTTGGGGTGCCCGATACGCTGCTGTTCAGGGTCCGGATGGCATCGTGGTCGGGCTGATGAGCCCTGCCCTCGATGCGATGAGGACGATGCCTCCGAATCCGCCCGGCTCGTAGCAGCCGGGAGCGACATCGATCCACGCGGTCGGCTGCCGTATGCCGCTGCTCAGCGCCCGGTGTCTGGCGAGCGGCGACACCGACGCCGCTCCGCCAGACGACCCTGTAGCGACGCCCTACGGCACCTAGACGGTGGAGCGGCGCGCGCGGCCGGCGCCGCGAATCGCCATTCCGACCGCGACCGTGATGATCATCGCCACGATGACCTCTGGGAGCGCGTTCGTGACCACGATGCCCCATGCAACGTTCGGGGCCATGTACGGCGTACCGGCCGGGCTCGGCAGGAGCACCGCGAGCCCCAGGACGCCTGCGGTGTTCGTCAACGTTCCGAGTGCTCCCGCCAGGGCGAGCGCCAGGACTTCGTTGATCGGCTTCACCGCGCGATAGACGAGGAAGGCAACGAGGCCGATGAGCAGACGGGGTCCGAAGGCGATGAGCGGGTTCTGAAAGAGCGGGGTCGTCGCGCGGAGGAAGCTGAAGAGACCAAAGATCCCTCCGGTCGCGATGCCGGCTATGGGCCCAGCGACGACGCCGGCGAGGATCGCGGGGATATGCAGGATCGTCGCGTTGACTCCGGTCGGCGTCGGGATCAGGCCGAGGCCGGTGATGCCGAGAACGATCTGGATCGCCGCGAGGACGCCGGACACGACGATGGTGCGAACGGTCTTGTTCTGGGGCATGAGCCCGATGTCATCGGACATCGTCCCATCCGACGTGGTCGTCCTGGTCGCCATGGTCACCCCTCCTCGCGGCACTCGGCCGCAAGCGGGTTATAGCGCTTCCGCGACCGTTCTGGCGACGACCGACGTCGGTGCGCTGCCGGCCTCGATCCCGGGGATCCGGCCGCTGCGCAGCCCATCGGCGATCGCATGCTCGATGCTGGCGGCGGCTTCACGCTCGCCGAGATGGTCGAGCATGAGCGCGACGGCGCCGATCGCCCCGAGCGGGCTCGCGACATCCTGCCCGGCGTACTTCGGCGCGGATCCGTGGATCGGCTCGAACACGCTCGTCTCGTGCGGGCGGATGTTCCCGGAGGCGCTCAGGCCGAGGCCGCCGACGATCGCCGCACCGAGGTCGGTGATGATGTCGCCGAACAGGTTCGTCGTCACGATCACATCGAAGCGCTCGGGATGCTGGACGAGCCACATGCTCGCCGCGTCGACGTACACAGCGTCATGGTCAACGTCCGGAAACTCGTGGCCGATCTCCTCGAGGATGTCGCGCCAGAGACCCTGGATCTGGATCGCGTTCGCCTTGTCAACGAGCGTGAGGCGCCTGCGAGGCCGGGCCATCGCTCGCCCGTACGCGTAGCGGATCACGCGCTCGATGCCGCGGCGCGTGAACGACATCTCGACGCTGGCTTTCTGATCCGGTCCCACGCCCGTGATCGTGCCGGTGTTGACATAGACGTCCTCGGTGTTCTCGCGCACGACGAGGATGTCGATGTCCTCCGGCCGCTTGCCCTTCAGGGGACAGAGCCGCTCGTCGTACAGGACGATCGGCCGCAGGTTCACGTAGAGGTCGAGACCGAGGCGCAGGCCGATGATGATGTCGCGCTCGATCATGCCGCGCGGCGCGTCTGGGTGGCCGATGGCGCCGAGGAGGATCGCGTCGAAGCGCCGCAGCGGCTCGATCATCTGGCGCGTCACGCGCTCCCCGGTCTCGAGGTAGCGCCGGCTCGACCAGGGGAGCTCCTCGCGCTCCGTCGCGAAGCCGAAGCGCTGCTCGGCCTGGTCGAGTACGAGCAACGCCGCGCGGGTGACCTCGGGCCCGATCCCGTCCCCGCCGATCACGGCGATCGCGTGCGTCTTGCGCATCGCGACATGCTGGCACGCGGGGGACTTGACGTGCCGGACGGGTCCGCATAGATTGCACGCCTTATGAAGTCCCGCGCCCTCCTCGTCGTGCTTGGCGTCGTCCTTATTACGGGGACGGGAGACCGCCTGGGAGGGTAGCGCCGCACGCCACGCGAGACCAGCGAAAAGACCTCTCAGGACATGAGAGGTCTTCTTGTTTGTAGGAGACAAGAAGAAGGGAGCACGGAGATGTCGGCCCATCAGGACGCGCTCGCGGCCAGGCTTCGCGCGCTCGGCATGCACTTCGACAGCGAGCAGCTGCAGCGGGTCGAGGACATCGTGCGCGCGGCCACGGACACGCCGCAGACTCTGGCGGACATCTCCCTCATGACGATCGCCGTCGAGGCGTACCGCAGCAGCAACGTCCCGATGCGCGAGATCGTCTGACCGGTCACGGCGTTCGAAAGGAGCTCAACGTGGCGACGACGATCGAGACCGACACGAAGGCGGCGAGCGGCACCACAGTGCGCGGGGCGGACGCGCTGTGCGTCGCGCTCGAGCGCGCGGGCGTCGACGTCATCTTCGGCTACCCCGGCGGCGCCTCCCTGCCGATCTACGATGCGCTCCCCGACCACCCCTCTCTGCGCCACGTCCTCGTCCGCCACGAGCAGGGTGCGGCGCACATGGCCGACGGCTACGCGCGGGTGCGTCGCCGCCCGGGCGTCTGCATGGCCACATCAGGCCCCGGCGCGACGAACCTCGTCACGGGGCTGGCGTCCGCGTACATGGATTCCATTCCGATGGTCGCGATCACCGGGCAGGTCTCGACCGCGCTCATGGGGCGCGATGCGTTCCAGGAGACCGATGTCATCGGGATGGTCGCGCCGATCACCAAGCACGCGTTCCTTGTCGAGCGCCCTGAGGACATCGCGTCCGCGATCGCGCGCGCGTTCGCGCTCGCGCGCGAGGGCCGGCCGGGGCCGGTGGTCGTTGACGTGCCCAAGGACGTGCTCAACGCCCAGGTCCAGCTAGCGCCGGCCGGCGATCTCGAGTCCGGATCCACGTCCGTCTCCGCCGTCCCCGCCGACCTGGGGGCGCTCGAGCGCGCGGTGACCCTCCTGGAGCGTGCTGAACGCCCGCTCGTCATCGCCGGGCACGGGGTGCGCCTCGCAGGCGCGCACGCCCTGGTGCGCGAGGTCGCCGAGCGGCTCGATGCCCCGGTCGCGCACACGCTGCTCGGCCTGGGCGCGATGGCGGAGGATCACGCGCTCTCGATCGGCATGCTCGGCATGCACGGAAGCACCGGAACGAACGCCGCGGTGAACGCCGCGGACGTGATCCTCGCCGTCGGATTACGGTTCGACGATCGCGTGACCGGCAACGTCGCGGCCTTCGCGCCCGGAGCGCGCGTCGTCCACGTGGACATCAACGAGTGCCAGATCGGCAAGAACGTCCCGACCGAGGTCGCCATCGTGGGCGACGCCGCAGCCGTCCTTGCGACGCTCCTGGCGCGCCTTCCGGAGCGGCGTCGGCTGGCGTGGCGTAACGCGGTCGCTGGCTGGCGGCAGCGGGCCCGCCCGAAGCTCGACGCCTCCGACGAGCGGATGGAGCTCGCACCGCGCGCGGTCGTGCGCGCGATCCGCGAAGCGGCGGATCCCGACGCGTATTTCGTCGCGGATGTCGGTCAGCACCAGATGTGGGCGGCGCAGTGGCTGCAGCTCGGCGCCCTGGACCGCTATCTCACCTCGGCCGGCCTTGGCGCGATGGGCTATGCGCTGCCGGCAGCCCTCGGCGTGCAGGTCGCGGATCCAGCGGCCGACGTCTGGGCGATCGTCGGCGACGGATGCGCCCAGATGACCATTCAGGAGATCGGGACCGCCGTGCAGGAGCGCCTCCCGGTGAAGATGGTGATCCTGAACAACGGATACCTCGGCATGGTCCGTCAGTGGCAGCAGCTCTTTTACGACGGCCGCATCTCGCAGACTCCGATCGCGAGTCCCGACTATGTGAAGCTCGCCGACGCGTACGGCGCACAGGGCTTCCGTGTCGATACGCGTGACGCGCTCGCGCCGACGCTCGCGAAGGCCGCCCGCGCCGACGGCCCGGTGATCGTCGACGTGCACATCGAGAGCCGCGCGAACGTGTGGCCGATCGTGCCGCCGGGTGGGGCGAACGCCGACGCGATCGATGGATCTGCATCGTGACGCGGCGATTCCAGCTGTCGGTCGAGCGGGCGCCCGGCGCGCTCGAGCGTGTGCTCGGCGTCGCCCGCCGCAGGCGCCTCGGCCTCGAGAGCATGTCCGTCACCACCGTCGGGAGCCGCTGGGACGTCGCGATCATCGCTGGCGCCGCGCCCGGAGAGGCCGCCCTCGCGCTCCGTCAGTTCACCGCGCTGGTGAATGTGCGCCAAGCCGCTCTGGAGCAGGTCGAGGAGTGAGTCAGCAGCGACCGTGGCATCTCGGCGTCGCGAAGGAGGAATGACCATGGCCACCATCTACTACGACAAGGACGCTGACCCGGGCGCGCTCGCCGGCAAGACCATCGCCGTCATCGGCTACGGCAGCCAGGGGCACGCGCACGCGCAGAACCTGCGCGACAGCGGTCACCAGGTGATCGTCGGCCTGAAGGCGGGGAGCGGGAGCTGGGGACGTGCGCTCACCGACGGGTTCGACGTGCGCGAGGTCACAGATGCCGCGCGCCATGCCGACGTCGTGGCGATCCTTGCCCCCGATCCGTCGCACCGTGCCATCTGGGAGCGCATCGCACCGCTGATGGGACGCGGGCGCACGCTCGTCGTGGCCCATGCCTTTTCCGTGCACTTCAAAGAGATCACGCCCTCGCCCGATATCGACGTCGTGCTCGTCGCCCCGAAGGCGCCCGGTCACCGCATGCGTGAGGTCTACCGGGAGGGCAAGGGCGTGCCATCGCTCGTCGCCATCCACCAGGACGCGAGCGGACGGGCCCTCGCGACGGCGCTCGCGTACGCGCATGGCCTGGGCTCCGCGCGTGCGGGCGTCCTCTTGACCACCTTCGCGGAGGAGGTCGAGACGGATCTCTTCGGCGAGCAGGCCGTGCTGTGCGGCGGCATCTCGGAGCTCGTGAAGGCGGGCTTCGACACGCTGGTCGAGGCGGGGTATCAGCCGGAGATCGCGTACTTCGAATGCCTGAACGAGCTCAAGCTCATCGTCGACCTGATGTACGAGGGCGGGATCAGCTACATGCGCTATTCCGTCAGCGATACGGCCGAGTTCGGCGACTACACGTCCGGTCAGCGGATCATCGACTCGCGCGTGCGCGACACCATGCGGCAGGTCCTCGCCGAGGTGCGGGACGGCACGTGGGCGCGCCGCTGGATCGCCGAGGCGCGCAACGGCGCCCCGGAGCTCTACCGGCGCCGTGCCGAGGAGCAGGATCACCAGGTCGAGCGGGTCGGGCGGGAGCTGCGGCGCATGATGCCCTGGCTGCCGCGGCGCGACGTCCCGGACCAGGAGCCCGCCTCCGCCGTCGGCGTCGAGGCCCGCGAGCCCGCGAGCGCCGCCGACTAGCCGTGACGCTCACCGCGACGCGGCCACTCGATGCGGCATCTGTCGCGGAGGCCGCCCTGCGCATCGGACCGCACGTGCGCCGTACGCCGACGGAGCACTCGCCCGCCGTCTCGACGCTAGCCGGCCGCGATGTCTTCCTGAAGCTCGAGAATCTGCAGCGGACCGGCGCCTTCAAGATCCGTGGCGCGCTCAACGCGATCCTCCAGCTCGATCCTGCCGCCCGTGCCGCGGGGGTCGTGACGGCCTCCGCGGGCAATCACGGCCAGGGTGTGGCCTTCGCGGCGCAGCTCGCCGGCGTGAGGGCGTGCGTCGTGCTGCCGCACGGGGTGCCCCTCGCGAAGCTCACCGCGATCCAGCGCGCCGGCGCCCAGACGGTGCTCGTGAATGGCGGCTACGACGAGGCGCACGCCTCTGCGCTCGGGATCGCGCGCGACCGCGGCCGGACCTACGTCCACGCGTTCGATGACGACGCCGTGATCGCGGGCCAGGGGACGCTGGCGCTCGAGCTGCTCGAGGACGCACCGGACCTCGACACGGTCGTGGTGCCGGTCGGCGGCGGGGGACTCATCGCGGGCGTGGCGCTCGCGATGTCCGCGCATCCGCGCCGGCCGCGCATCGTCGGCGTGCAGGCGGCCGGCGCATCCGCGCTCGCCGAGTCCTTCGGTCTCGGACACATCGTCGAGCGGGGCGCCTCGACGATCGCGGATGGCATCGCCGTCCGCAGGCCCGCCGAGCGGACCTTCGCGGTGGTCCGGCAGCTCGTCGACGACGTGGTGACCGTGAGCGACGAGGCGATCGCCGGCGCGATGGTCCTGCTGCTCGAGCGGCACAAGCTGCTCGCGGAAGGCGCCGGCGCCGTCGCGCTCGCCGCCGTGCTCGAGGCGAACGGCCGCATCGGCGGCCACCGCGTCGGCGTCATCGTGAGCGGTGGCAACGTCGACCCGAACCTGCTTGGCAAGGCGCTCCAGCAGGGACTCGCTTCCGCGGGGCGCTACCTGGCGTTCCGGACCTGGCTCGACGACCGGCCCGGGATGCTCCACGGCCTGACGGGACTTCTCGCCGGGGAGCACATCAACATCCTGCACGTCGGCATCCACCGGGTCGGGCCGTACGCCGCGCTTGGCCGCGTCGGCCTCGACGTCATCGTCGACACGCGCGATCGGGCGCACGCGGAGGCGGTCCTCGCGCTCGTTCGCGGTGCGGGCTTCCCGGCGGATGAGATCCTCGACACTGCGCCGGCCCAAGAGGCGGGTCGCGCGTGACCACGATGCCGTTCCGTGCGTACCGCCCCTTCACGCCGTTCGCCGCCGGCCTACCGGACCGGACCTGGCCCGATCGGCCGATCGAGCGGGCGCCGCGGTGGTGCTCGGTCGACCTGCGTGACGGGAATCAAGCCCTCATCGACCCGATGGACCCCGAGCGCAAGCTGCGGCTCTTCCAGACGCTCGTTCGGATGGGCTTCAAGGAGATCGAGGTCGGATTTCCGTCAGCCTCCGCGCCGGACTTCGAGTTCGTGCGTCGGCTCATCGAGGAAGAGCTCGTCCCCGAGGACGTGTGGATCCAGGTGCTCGTGCAGTGCCGCCCCGAGCTCATCGAACGTACCTTTGAGTGCCTCCGCGGGGCACCGCGCGCGATCGTGCACTTCTACAACTCCACGTCCGTCGTGCAGCGGCGGGTCGTATTTCGCGAGGACCGGTCCGGCATCACGCGCATCGCGACCGATGCCGCGCGCCTCTGCCGTTCGCTCGAGCACACGCTCGGCCCGACGGACCTGCGCTACGAGTACTCGCCGGAGAGCTTCACCGCCACCGAGCCGGAGTTCGCGCTCGAGATCTGCGGCGCGGTCGCCGACGTGATCGCACCGACGATCGAGCGCAAGCTCATCGTCAACCTGCCCGCAACGGTGGAGTGCTATACGCCGAACGTGTACGCCGATGTCGTCGAATGGTTCCACCGGTCGATCCCGGACCGCGATCGGGTCGTGCTCTCGCTGCACCCGCACAACGACCGCGGGACCGCAGTCGCCGCGGCGGAGCTTGGCGTGATGGCGGGCGCCGACCGCGTCGAGGGCACGCTCTTCGGGAACGGCGAGCGCACCGGGAACGTCGACCTCATCACGCTTGCGCTCAACCTGTTCAGCCACGGCGTCGACCCCCGTCTCGACCTCAGCGACATCGACGGGCTGCGCCGCGTCGTCGAGTACGCGAACCGCTTGCCGGTGCACCACCGGCATCCCTACGCGGGCGAGTTCGTCTACACGGCGTTCTCGGGCTCGCATCAGGACGCGATCAAGAAGGGGCTGGACGCGCTCGAGCCAGGCGCGGCCTGGGAGGTCCCGTACCTCCCCATCGATCCGAAGCACGTCGGTCGCACCTACGAGGCGGTCATTCGCGTGAACAGCCAGTCGGGCAAGGGCGGGATC
>Ga0136617_10004290_pt1 | contig 12764 bp, 12 predicted proteins | sample AntDrymUQ3222106_2_FD_129672 | JGI IMG/M metagenome (GOLD analysis project Ga0136617, IMG submission 129672) | Polar desert sand microbial communities from Dry Valleys, Antarctica - metaG UQ322 (21.06) | ecosystem: Environmental > Terrestrial > Soil > Desert | place: Antarctica: Dry Valley...
GAATTGTCCGATTATTTCGCCTGTCGCGTCGGGCAGGCAACCAATCTTTTTTCGCACGCGCTTTCCCTGCCAGACGAGAAACGGCACGAACGGCAAAACGATTGCTCCGCCCAAAATATAAAGGGTTTGTAAGAAAATTGGATTCATTTAGAAAACACGATAAAGACTACTCTCGTCAGTTCAGGAGCCGTGGAAAATAATTTAAGGCAAAGCCGCCAGCGCATCCGCCAGTTTTTCAATTACTAACAAAAGCGTTTTGCCCGATTGGGTAAATTGCCCGCCAGCCGCTTGGTCTTCCGCCGTGCCTGCCATATCCGAAATTCCCTGAATCTGAAAAAGGTAATTTCTGAGCGCGGGTTTCGTACGAAATTCGATTTCCAATGCAGCGAGTCCGGCGCGAAGATTTGTGATGGTTGACAACACGGCTTGCTTATTTCTCGCGTTCAAATCAGGCGCGTTGCGCGATGCTTTGCCCGCCGCAATTTCCTTGTCGAGGTCTTCGATAATCCGTGCGACACCACCCAGATTATAAATGAATTTGGAAACATTCTTTATTTGTATCGAAACTTTTTCCGCGCCCGCTTTTATCTCGGCGGCGGCAAATGTGTTCGTCGCGGTTGCTGCCGGTTTTGGTTTTTTGCTCGCAGGTTTGCGTTTCTGCGCGTTTGCCGAAAAGGTCAAACACAACAAACACAACAAACCTGCGGCAAACATTGTAATTTTTTTGTTCATTTTCATATTTGTTTTTTCTGATGCTCGTAAATCTACCGGGAAAATTCTATCATAACCAAAGATGCAGAAAAGACAATTACAAGTTCGCCGTCTCGGACGTTTTGCATATGACGCGGGTTTGCGGCTGCAAAAGGAAATCGAGCAGGAAGTTATCGAAAAGCGCGAAACGGATTTTCTGCTTCTGCTCGAACACCCGCATACTTTTACCACCGGACGACGCTCTCAAAAAACCGGCGTTTTGGCAACGGCGGAGCGGTTGAAAACGCTCGGCGTGTCGGTTTTCGAAACCAATCGCGGCGGTAAAGTTACATATCACGGGCTTGGACAAATCGTCGGTTATCCGATTATCAGCCTTAGTCCAAACCGCGAAGACGTGCATAAATATGTGCGCGATTTGGAAGAAGTTTTGATTCGCACGCTGGCTGATTTTGAAATCGAGGCTTTTAGAATCGAAGGTTTGACGGGCGTTCATACAAAGGACGGAAAAATCGCGGCAATCGGCGTTCACATCAAACGCTGGGTAACGACGCACGGTTTCGCGCTGAATGTTAATACGGATTTGAGCTTTTTCGATTTGATAATCGCGTGCGAAGGCGAGCCGGTAACTTCGATGGAAAAACTTCTCGGGCGCGAACTCAGGTTGGCGGCGGTTGAAGACAAAATTATCCAAAACTTTACAAAGGTTTTTGACAACCTGCCGCAAAGGAGATAATTTGCATTTGCTCTCGAATTTGATTAAACTTCAGAGATTCATCGGGCAACCTGTCAGGCGTTTGACCGCATCTTGAATAGTTAAGAATTACTGTCTGAAATCTAACAAAAAAATTTATCGGGAGAAAGCGCAAAAAGCGATTTTTGCTCGGATTAACATTTAGGAGTTTTACCGTTATGTCTAAAAGAAAATTGGTTCGTAATCTGGCGTTGACGGCTTCGATTTTGACGGCAAGCGTCTCGATTGGCTTTGCACAGGACAAAAAAGACCAACCGAGCCAAGACCCCAGCCAAAAATCAAGAAATTTCAAAAAAGAAGATACTGTCAAGAAAATCTATAATGATTGGATGACCAAAGAGGTTGCCTATATCATAACGTCGGAGGAAAAGAAGGCGTATAAATCTCTCAAAACGGACGATGAACGCGAAAACTTTATCGAAAATTTTTGGCGCAGACGCGACCCGAATCCCGACACGGAAGAAAACGAATATCGTGAGGAATATCACGAGCGCATCGCTTATGCAAATGAGAAGTTTACGTCCGGTATTCCGGGCTGGAAAACAGACCGCGGACGTATCTACATCGCGCACGGTAAGCCCGATTCGATTGAATCGCATCCGGCAGGTGGTCAATACGACCGTCCGAGCTATGAAGGCGGCGGTTCGACTTCGACCTATCCGTTTGAAGTTTGGTTTTACCGTCACTTAGACGGAGTCGGTGATGGACTCGAAATCGAATTTGTCGACCCGAGCGGCACAGGCGAATACCGGCTTGCCCGCAACGCCGATGAAAAGGATGCGCTCGCAAACGTTCCGGGCGCAAGTATCAGGACAAGCGACCAATTAGGACTCGGAGGCAGAGGCGGTCAACAGGGTTCAGGCAGTCAGTATTACGGACGCGAACAAGACAGCCCGTTTCGCAGATTGGAAATCTTAAGTAATTTGCAGCGTCCGCCTCAAGTCAAATTCAGTGATTTGCAATCGTCTTTGACCGATTCGCCCGTGATTGACAACAACCCGCTCGATTTTGATTTGCGCGTTGATTTCTTTCGCCAATCCGATGACCGCGTGATTACGGCATTTACGGTGCAAACCACCAATAAAGAGCTTTCTTTTGAGCCGGTCGGCGGACTTGAAACTGCAAGAATGAATATCTTCGGGCGCGTGATGGCGGTTTCCGGCAAACGTTCGGGTATTTTTGAAGATTCGGTAACAGCCAGCGCGACTACCGGCGAACTGGTTGAAGCGAAAGAGCGAAAATCGGTTTATCAAAAAGCGATTGCCTTAACGCCCGGAACTTATAAAGTCGATGTCGTCGTCCGCGATGTGGCTTCGGGCAATCGGGGCATTCGCAGTCTCGGTTTCACCGTGCCGAAATACGAAGAAAGCAAGCTCGATACTTCGACTTTGATTTTAGCTTCGACGCTTCGCACAACTACTGAAAGAGACATCGGCGCGAGTTTCGTTATTGGCACTGCAAAAGTTATCCCGAATCTTTCGGGCGTTTATAAAAAAGGTCAGCCGGTCGGCATCTATATGCAGATTTATAATGCAGGAATTGACCAGACAACCCTGAGACCTTCGGTTGACGTTAATTACGTTTTGCTAAAGGGCGGAAAGGAAGTTATGAATCAACCGGAAAATTGGGAAGGTTTAAGCGATTCGGGTCAACGATTGACGCTTGCCAGACTTTTGCCGACAGACAAACTCGCTTTGGGTGATTATGAAATCAAGGTAAAAATCAAGGACCGCGTGAACGCCGGTCAATACAAAGAAGGCTCTGCAAAATTTACCATAACTCAATAGACACTCGATAAATCGCCGTTTTATCGCCGATGCTTTGTCAGAAAGCATCGGCTTTTATTTATGGAAACCGAAAGATTAGTTTTGCGAGCGTATGTCGAAAAGGATAGAGCGGTCTTTATCGCTCTCTTCACCGATGCGTCGGTAATGAAATACGTTGATAAAGGCGTTTTGACAATTGAACAAGCCGAAGCATTTTGGACAAAACTATTTGAAAAACTTTATCCGCAAAAATTTAATATCTGGGCGATTTTTACAAAAGAGGATTTGCAATACGTTGGACACGCCGGAATTTATCCGCGTCCGACGCGCAAAGAAGATTGGGAATTTGTTTATTTTCTTCGCCGCGATGCCTGGGGCAAAGGTTATGCGACGGAGATTGCGCGAAGGATTATTCAATATGGTTTTGAGGACTTGAGATTACCCGAAGTCTTTGCGACGGTTGACGATGACCATTTTGCTTCGATTCGCGTTTTGGAAAAATCGGGGATGAAGTTTAAAAGATTTGAATTTGAAGATGGCGAAAGATTTTCGGTTTATTCAACAAAGAAAAATTAGCCGCGAATAGCACAAATTTAATAAATAAAATTTATTCGTGTGAATTCGTGTAATTCGCGGCTAACTCCTCTTCAAAAAATTGTCACACCAAAGCTGGAAAACCAACAGCGTCCACAGTTGTTTATGATGCGAAGCCGCGCCCGTTTCGTGTTCTTTGATGAGTTTCTGCACAAAACCGGCGTTGAATAAATCCTGCTTTTTCAATCTTTCAGGCGCGAGCAAATCGTGCATCAACGGATTCAACCGACCTTTCAGCCATCCGGCAATCGGAATTCCGAAACCTTTTTTCGGACGCTGCAAAATTGTTTTCGGCAATAAATCTTCAACCGCTTTTTTCAAAATATGCTTTCCTTTATTGCCTTTGAGTTTGTATTCAGGCGGCAAAGACGCGGCGTATTCGGCAATTCTCGGGTCTAAAAAAGGCGCGCGAACTTCCAGCGAAACCGCCATCGAAGCGCGGTCAACTTTCGTCAAAATGTCTTCCGCCATATAAAAATTCATATCGAGAAACTGCATCTGCTCGATTTGGTCGGCGGCATCACAAATTTTTAAAAGGTTTTTCGCATCTCTGTAAATGTCTGCGGAAGTGTTCGACAAAACAGTTTCGCTTAATAAATCATTTTGCGCGTCAATCGAAAACGAGCCGAACCACGAATGATGCCGCGTAACGACATCGTATTTTGAAGCCGCGACAAAGCGTTTCGCCTTATAATCGAATGATAAATTCTTTGTGCTGACGGGCAAAGAGGTAACGATTGGTTCAATTATTCCATTTCGGACAAAACGCGGAATCGAATCATAAACACGCGCCATCTTATGCCCGAAATACATCGGATAACCCGCGAAAATTTCATCGCCGCCGTCGCCCCCAAGCGCAACCGTCACATATTTTTTTACAAACCGCGACAGCAAAAGCGTCGGCAAAAGCGAGCCGTCGGACATCGGTTCATCGAGCCAAGTTCCGATTTCCGAGATCAAATCCGCCGCTTTTTCCACGCTCAATTTATCTTCGTAATGTTCCGTCCCGAGATGCGCCGCAACTTGTCTGGCAAACTTTGATTCGTCAAACGAATCTTCTTCAAAACCGATGGAAAATGTCTTAACTTTTTCGGTTGAAAACTGTGTCGCAAAAGCCGCAACGGTTGAAGAATCAACGCCGCCGCTCAATAAAATGCCGAGCGGAACATCGGAAACAAGGCGCATTTTCACTGAATCGGCAAGCAGTTCGCGCAAATGCTTCGCCGCTTCGCCAATCGTCGGTGGGTTGCCGTTTTTGTGAAAACTCAAATTCCAATATCTGCGCGTTTTTATTTCACCTTTTTCTAAAGTCAAAAGATGCGCGGCGGGAAGTTTTGAAATACCTTTATAAATCGAACGCGGCGCGGGAACGTAATCAAACGAAAGATATTGCCGGAGCGCGTCGAGATTTATTTCCGCTTTGACTGCCGGATTTTCCAGCAGAACTTTTGGCTCGGAAGCGAAAATCAATTTACCGTCAAACACGCCGTAATAAAGCGGCTTCTCGCCGAATCGGTCACGCGCTAGTAGAAGTTTCTGCTTGCGTTTGTCCCACAGAGCAAAGGCAAACATTCCGTTCAGATGCTCAACCAGCGCATCGCCATATTCTTCGTAAAGATGCGGCAAAATTTCCGTATCGGTTTGCGTTTGAAACTTGTGTCCGCGCTTTTCTAAATCTTCTCTGACTTCACGGAAATTATAAAGTTCGCCGTTCATCACGGCAATTATTTGTTTGTCTTCGCTATAAACAGGCTGCTCTCCCGTGTGCAAATCAATAATCGAAAGCCGCCGCATTCCGAGCGCAACCGTTTTATCAAGCCACAAACCTTCCGAATCAGGACCGCGATGCTTCATCCGTTCGCACATCGAATGCAAAACGGCTTCGCTGTGATTTTGTGAAGACTTATTTGCGTCTAAATTTGCCCAACCTGCTATTCCGCACATTACAATTTACGAAGTTTTTTCTCCAATTTAGAAGCCTTTTTGATTGATTCTTCTACCTTGCTTGGTTCGGTGAGATATTTGTCGAACATTGCTATATTATTGTGTTTGATGTGTAACTGACCTTCTCCGACATTGCCGCGATGTTGTCCTTTAGAATAGAACCTACTATTTTCAACCTCTGATGACGGAATGACCCAAATTCTCATCATATCTCGCCACACTGCTATCCAAACAAAAACATCACAGTATTTGGGCTTAACCTGTTGGAAGTTCATAACGAAAGGCTTATCTGAATCAGAGGCTAGAGCCTTTTGATAAAGTGGAAGATTACTTTTAGCATTAACTGCGCGAGATGCTTTTACCTCTATGCGAATATCAGGCGCAAGAAAAAAATCATAATCACGACCTATGTATTCTGTATGAAGTTTATTGCTTGGTCTTTGTAGATTAGGAACAAGTAACTTAATAAATCCTTGCGACCACATATAAAGCAAATCTTTCGTTGAATGACAAAAGGTAGGTTTGAAAATAATGTTGTAATTGATTTCTCTCATTCAAATAAATCTAATTGGCGACTGGAAGCAGTAATTATTTCAACAGGCAAAATTTTCAATGCTTTTTCCGTTTTAATGTGCTTTGAAAAACCTGTGTTTGCGACAATCATTTTATCAAATTTGATGTCCGCATTGAGCATACTTTCATAGTGAAAAACATCCCTAATGCGAGCAATGCCTTTTTCAAATTTGCTTGAATCCTTCCAAACTTTTACAGTCAAATTTTCGGGAAGTTCGCTGAATAGATAATATCTTCCCCAATAACTTAACATTTCACCAAAATTTATTTGAAATTCCTTCGCTTTGAGATGACCTTCAATTTTATCTTTTAAAACTTCAAACCTTCCATCAATCAAATCGGCGAGAATCAAAAGCCCTTGCCTTTTATCTGAAAAATCAACTTTATCAACCAAATCGGCATACAAAAAAGTCGTGTGTCTGACAAAATTCAAATACAAACCTTGCGCCCACATTTTGCCGCCTAAAAGAATTTGAAATGCCGTGCTTGGAAAAGAAAAACTCTCTAACTGCTTATCGGTTAAAACTTTGGCTAATTTTCTCAATCTGACGGATGGATGCCTAAACCAATCTTTTTGATAACGAATATAACCCAACGCTTCGAGCAAACAATCTTCTTGTATGTAAAAAACACTTTTTTGACGATAAAACTCAATGTGTGTGATTACACTTTGAGAATAAGGCGTAATCCAAACTAAAGGTAAGTAGGATGATGTTTCTAGACAAATGTTTAATTTAGACATAATAGAAAATAATTTTGCGCGTAACAACCGTTAACATTTTCATCCATTCGATAAAAAACCTGTTGAATATCAACCCAAACATTTCCCGCCCGGATATTTCCCGACTTGCTGCGTTCGAAATTTTCGGTTGTTTTTCCGTTAATTTCTTTGTAGTAACCGCGAAGAATTTTAGGAATGTCAGTATATTCGGCTTCGATGTTAAAAGTGGCGTTGCCTTTGATGTAATAAAGTAGTTCTTGGCGAATCGCCATCCAGTTTTTTTGCGTTCCAAAGCCGCGTTGATTTCGCATCGTAATAAATGAACGCGGCTTAAAATCGTTGCCGCGCATCATTATCATAAAATCAGGTAATGGCTGAAAACCGTTTCGTTGGTCTGCTCCGAGCCAAACATAAAACGAACTGCTTTCGGAAAGAATTGAGTTGATATTCTCCGTCCAAGTTTTGCACCATTTGATAAAGTCGGAAACTTGCGTTTCTTGAAAAGCGATAAAATTATACGGTGGGTCTTGAATCGAAAGAGTTGCCTTTTCTCCATTCATTAAATCTTCAACATCAGATTTTGAAGCAATATCAAGACAGCCAACTCGAAACTTTCGGCTTGTGTCTTCCCAAACTTCTCCTTTTTGCAGTCGGCAAAATGGTAAAAGTTTCTCTTGAAGCTCAAGATTTTCATCAATTCTAGGTAAAGGTTGATTTTTCATATTTATTCCTCAAATCCAATCTTCTCACGCACCGTGTAAATCGCTTTATTCTGCGATTCGTGGTAAGTCCGCACGAGCATCTCTGCCAATAATCCCATTAAAAAGAATTGCATTGAGATTGCCAGCAGGACAATTGCAATCACCGGCAGAGGCGTTAGAATAAATGAAACGTCATAAATAAACTTCAAAACAAACGCCCAAAGTCCCGCGAAGACCGAAAGCAAAAACGAAACTAAACCAAACATACCGAAAACGTAGATCGGTTTTGTTTGATACGAAGCCATAAATTTTATCGTCATTAAATCAAAGACGACTTTTAACGTACGGGAAATTCCGTATTTCGATTTTCCCATCGTCCGTGCGTGATGCTCAACGGGAATTTCCGCCACTCGCGCGCCCGCCCAACTCGCGTATATCGGAATAAAGCGGTGCATTTCACCGTAAAGTTTGACATCTTGAATTACGTCGCGCCGATACGCTTTCAAGCTGCAACCGTAATCGTGGAGCGGAACGCCGCCAATCCAGGAAATAATTTTGTTGGCAACCTGCGACGGGATTTTGCGGGAAACGAGTTTATCCCGGCGATTTTTTCGCCAACCGGAAACGACATCGTAGCCTTCGTTTAATTTGTCCAAAAGCCGCGAAATGTCGCTCGGGTCATTTTGCAGATCCGCATCCATCGGGATCAAAATTTTGCCGCGCGCTGCATCAATTCCCGCCGACATCGCCGCTGTTTGCCCGTAATTTCGGCGAAGAGAAATTACCCGCACGCGCTCGTCGCCATCTGCAATTTCCTTCAAGATTTGCAAAGATTTGTCTGTCGAGCCGTCATCAACGTAAATAACTTCAGCAGTTCTGCCGAGAGAATTTAACGCTTCAGCGATTCTCGCGTGCATCAGCCGCAAATTCGGCTCTTCGTTTAAAACCGGTAAGAACAAAGATAATTCAGGCGCGTTGTTCAATTTTGTAAGATTTGCTGGTTGTTGTTTTGGATTCATTATCAATCAGAATGAATAATGTAGAACTTTTTTGTGTAAAAATACAGTTTGCAGGCAAATGTCTTGCAAAAGCGTGAGGTGTTTTAAAAGATTATTGTCCACAGGTAAACGCAGATGCACACGGATAAAACAAAACCCGTTATAAAATCTTGGTTATTCTTCGTGTTTTCTATCTGTGTTTATCTGTGTTCATCTGTGGACAATTCTCTGACTTTTCCTCGTCCGTGCTTTGCGCCTCTGCGGAAAACAGAATTAAAATTTATGAACGATGAATTTTTGGCAAATTATCAAGCGGCTCGCGCCGTTTGTCAAACCTTACAAATCGTTGGTTATTATCTCGTTTTTTCTGACGCTGATCGGTGCGATGATCGCGCAAGTCAATCCGTTAGTCTTGCGCTACACGGTTGACACAATTCAGCAATTATTAAGCGAAGGCAACACCGCGCAGCAAGGAGTTTCCTTGCTTATATTTATCAGCGTAATTCTGTTCGGCAAAGAATTAGCAAACATTGCCATTAAATACGGGCAAAGTATGCTCGGCGAACGAATTCGCATCAATCTTTCCAGCCAGCTTTCGCAGTTCGCCATCGAAAGAATTCTCACTTATAAATACGCTTATTTTGCCGACGACGAAAACGCAACCGGCAAGCTGCAAACCAGAATTGACCGCGGCGCGGACAGTCTGACGAATTTTGTGCAAAATATTTTTATCAATCTTTTGCCGCTTTTCGCCAACGCCGTTTTCGCGCTCGTCGTGATGTTTTACGCTAATTTCTGGGTCGGTTTAATTGCGTCGGTGATTATACCGATTTATTTTCTGCTCAGTTGGCGGCAAGCCGGACTGTTAAAAGGCGTGCGGCGCGGTCTGCGAAGTTTGCGGGAAACGAAAACCAACGGACTTTTCAACATTATCGAATCAATCATCGTCATTAAATCTTTTGTGCGCGAGGAATATGAACGCGAAAAGCAGCGCGGATTGCAGCAGAATCTGATTGACGCGCAGCTCAAACAGCGCAAAACCAATTATGTTTTCGTCGCGCTCAAAACTTTTGTCGAACAAGTCGGCGTGGTTTTTATTATTATTTTGACGGCTTATCTGGTTTTAGACGGTCAAATGACGATTGGCGCGATTATGTTTCATATTCTGCTTTTCAACAACGTTTCCGCGCCGATTCGTCAGCTTCATCGCATTTACGACCAGATAAACGAAGCGTTGACTTACGCCGAGGGATTTTTTGAAGTTCTCGATGCTGACGACGCAATCGAAGAATCAGGCGCGACGGGAACGGAAAACCTGCACGGCGAATTTGAACTCAGGAATGTAAATTTTACTTATCCGAACGGAACGCAAGCATTGTTCGACGTTTCGATGAAGATTCCGGCGGGAAAAACTGTCGCTTTCGTCGGGCTTTCCGGTGCCGGCAAATCCACTCTCCTCAATCTTTTATGCAAATTCTACGCGCCGTCGAGCGGCGAGATTTTGCTTGACGGCAAAAATCTGCTCGATTATGAAACAAATCTTCTGCGCCGGAAAATCGGACTCGTTTTGCAGAAAAATCATATTTTTCGCGGCTCGATTGAAGAAAATATTCGTTACGGAAGTATGAAAGCGAGCTTTGCGGAAGTAGAAGCGGCGGCGCGAAACGCTTACCTGCACGAACAAATCGAACACTTGCCGAATAAATACGAATCCGAAGCGCAGCAACTTTCCGGCGGTCAGCAGCAACGAATAGCTATCGCGCGTTTGTTTTTGAAAAATCCGCCGATAATCTTTTTGGACGAACCGACAGCAAGCCTCGACGCAATTGCTACCGAGCAAATCAAAAATAGTCTCGATGCAATCAAAGAAAACCGAACGGTCGTCGTCATTTCGCACAGCATTTCGCAAATCATTGATTCTGATGTGATTTTTGTATTGAAAGAAGGTCGCGTTGTCGAAAGCGGAACGCACGAAGAACTTTACGAAGCGAGCGGAACCTACAGCGAGATATTCAATGCCTCGGCACGCAGTTTGAATTTAGACAGAATCTCGAGAACATTAAATGCCTAAACGAAATTAATCGAAAAGATTTTCAATGGAAATAAAAAAGCCGCGCTTGAAAACGCGGCTTTTTAGTTTATGAATTAAAAAATTAGTATCTGACAATGTAACGGCGACCGTTACGGTAAATAACTCGAGTTCTTTGTTGCGGGTAAGCGCGGCGGCTACTGCTCACGCTATAACCGCGATTGTTTCTGCTCACGTTATAACCGCGATTGCTTCGCCTCACGTTATAACCGCGATTGATGCGGTGTCCCGTTTCGCTGCGATACTCGCGTCTTGCATCACGTCTTTCATCGCGGAATTCACGATTGGCTTCACGGCGGCTTGTTCCGTTTCTGATATCTCTTCGTCGGTCTTGACGCGCATCACGAACCTCATCTCTGTATTCGCGTCTGGCTTCTCTGCGGTTCTCGCGATTCTGTCCGTTGACTGCTTCTGCATTGATAAAAATTAATCCGAATGCGAAAGCTATAATGCCTAATTTAATTACGTTTTTCATATAATTCTCCTTAAAAGTTTTTTTGTTGTGCGCAATTTGTTTAGGAGAGTGTGCGCATTTGTTACACAAACGATATTTATTTCGATGTGTGTGAAGGTAGCGGCAAGAAACGTGCCAATACCGGAGAAATTTTACAAGAAATTGTAATTGGCAGTAAACAAATATAAAAACCACAAAAATTCTGGCAACGATTTATTAAACTTTCTCTGCCACAATTACAATCGAAACGCCGAACGGGAAATTGAAATTTTTGAGCCAGAATTTTTCCGCGCCGAAAAGTCTCCCGAATACGCCGTTGAGCGCGGAAACATTGACGTTATTTTCTGATTCGGGCTTGATGCCGGTCAATTTCATCAAAGTTCTGCCACCCAAAATCGGCGCAAAAAAAGTGATATTCGCGTAAGTCGCGCGTTCGATTGTAAAACCGGCTTTTTCTAATCTTTCGACAATTTGTTTTTTTGTATAACGAATCCGGTGATTTGAAACATCATCCTGCACGCCCCACAGCCACATAAACGCCGGAACAAAAATCAAAGTTTTGCCGCCTGTTTTCAAAACGCGGTGCATTTCCTTTAAACCCGCAATGTCGTCATCAAGATGTTCGATGACATCGAGCGCAGTTGCAACGTCAAAACTCTCGTTGCCGAACGGCAGACTTTCTGCCAGACCTTTATGCACGGTCAAGCCTTTAGATTTGCAGAAATCGAGCGCATCATCGGAAACATCAACGCCTTCCGCCGCACCGAATTTTGCCAGCATTTCCAGATTGCCGCCCGTGCCGCAACCGACATCGAGAATCCTCGGATTTTGGATTTTAGATTTTGGGTTTTGGATTATTCCTTCAAGAAAACTTTCAAGAATCGCGCGTCGTCCGACATACCACCAATGCGAATCTTCGACGCGATTCATAATCTCGTAAGTGTGCTGCTGCATTTCCTGCGGTAATACTTTTTCCATAAACTATATTTTACCAAACCCGCACCACGAATTTTGATTATGCCAGATTATCTCGACATTTTCCGCGTTGATTTCTCTCCACCAATCTTCAAATTCCTTTTTGCGAATATAAAAAGCCGTCGGCGCAACCAGATGGTCAAAGACGATATTGTGCTGTTCGCGCCAGCCGAAAGTGCCGAGATGGTTGAGATAATCGTTGTAGAAAAGATTTTGGGCAAGCGGTTTGGACATTGCATTGGCGGGTTTGTAAATTAGCTTTGAAGCCAGATAAACGCCGAGCGTCGGGAGTTTTGAAAGCTGGTAAAGGGTCGGTTGTTTCATTCTCGACGTAAAGCCTTTGCGAATCGGATTCACGTAGTTCGTAATCCATTCGTTATTTTCCGCGCCGTAAATCCACGCCGAGATTGCGCCGCCTTTCTTTACTTTTGAAGCCAGGGAGACGAATGATTTTTTCGGGTCGGGAGTGTGATGTAGAACGCCGACC